>Ga0078972_1000520_pt1 | contig 159962 bp, 125 predicted proteins | sample YelNatPaOPGAMG01_FD_67568 | JGI IMG/M metagenome (GOLD analysis project Ga0078972, IMG submission 67568) | Hot spring thermophilic microbial communities from Obsidian Pool, Yellowstone National Park, USA - OP-RAMG-01 (SPADES assembly) (version 2) | ecosystem: Environmental > Aquatic > Thermal...
CCGCCCCGGCAAAGGCCCCTGACCCGCCGCCGGCCCCTGCGCCTGCGCCAGCCGACCAGACGCCGGCTTCCGCGCCCGAAACCAAACCATCCGAGACGCCAAAGCCGCCGGAACAGGGCGCCCAGCCCTGAAGAAGGCATGCGGCAAAGACAAGATAGTGAAATTTTGAAATAAGTCCTTGCCATTTTCATGGCTTATGCTAGGCTGACGGTCTTTGTGATTTATGAAGGCTGACATTCATCCGAAGTATCAGGAAGCGGAAATCCGTTGCGCATGCGGCAACGTGATTAAAACCCGCTCCACCAAACCGGTCATTTTGATCGGCATTTGCAACGTGTGCCATCCGTTCTACACTGGCCAGCAAAAATTTGTGGACACAGCCGGACGTGTTGACAAATTCCAACAGCGCATGGCCAAGACACAGGCAGCGCAGGCGGCAATCGCAGCCGCACAGGCGGCCAAAAAGAAGCGCAAGTAGCCGGCCCGCCATTTTTCCGCCCGCAGGGCCGGCATGGCCTTGCGGGCGGCCTTTTTTACCATGGATTTGCGCCCTCATTTGGAGCGGTTGCGCCGCCGGTTCACCGAAGTGGAGGCCCAACTGGGCGATCCGAAAACCTTCGACAACCAGCAGCGCGCCCAGGAATTGGGCCGGGAATTCGCACGGCTCAAGGATTTGTTGTCTGTTGGCGAGGCATGGCTGAAGGTACAGGGGCACCTTGAGGAAAACCGCACCCTTTTGAAAGCGGAGGCTGCCGAGTCGGAGCTTGGCGCCCTGATTCGCGAGGATATCGCGCGTCTTGAACAGGAGGAAAAACGGCTCCGGTTCGAGCTTGAACAAGGCCTTGCGCCCCCAAGCCCCGCCGATTCCCGCAATACAATCGTAGAAATCCGCGCCGGGGCCGGCGGGCTTGAGTCGGCCCTGTTTGCCGCTGATTTGTACAGGATGTACTGCCGCTACGCCGAAAGCCGCGGCTGGAAAGTCGAAAACATCAACTCAAATCCGTCGGACCTGGGCGGCTTCAAGGAAATCATTTTCAGCGTCAGCGGCTCCGACGTGTACCGCCGCATGAAGTACGAAAGCGGCGTTCATCGAGTCCAGCGTGTTCCGGCCACTGAAGCCCAGGGCCGTATCCATACCAGCACCGCCACCGTGGCGGTGCTGCCCGAAGCACAGGAAGTGGACATCGCCATCAAACCGGAGGAACTCGAAATAAATGTCTGCCGCGCTTCCGGCAAGGGCGGACAGGGCGTCAATACAACCGACTCGGCCGTCCAAATCATCCACAAGCCAACCGGCATGATGGTCAGGTGCGCTGATGAGCGGTCTCAACAAAAAAACAAGGCCAAGGCCCTGACTGTGTTGCGCTCGCGGCTGCTTGAGCGAAAAATAGCCGAGGAAAACGCCCGCTACGCCGCACAGCGCAAGCAACAAGTCGGCACGGGCGAGCGCAGCGAAAAAATCCGCACCTACAATTTCCCGCAAAACCGGGTAACCGACCATCGCATCGAGCTGACCATTTACAATCTGGCTGCCATAATGGATGGAGAGCTTGATCCCTTGATTGAGCCTCTAATGGCACATGATTTGGAAGAACGGCTGGCCGCGCTTGGTCCAGATGAAAGCTGAATCAATTACTTTCCCGGATTTTCACATGACTCACCACATCCCTTCACACATTAAAGGTTTGATTTTTGATTGCGACGGCACCCTTGCCGACACCATGCCTTTGCACTGGGAGGCATGGCAACGCATCAATCGCAAATACCAGCTACACTTTCCCGAAGATAGATTTTATGCCCTGGGCGGCGTGCCATCCCGCGATATTTTGCGGATGCTCTGCACCGAGCAGGGGCGGGATTTGGACTTTCTGGCTGTGGCCAAAGAAAAAGAAATCGAATATCTCAAAATGCTGCCGCGCATCAAACCCATTCCCGTTGTCATCGAAATTGTCCGGCAGAATTTCGGGAAGCTGCCAATGGCAGTTGCATCTGGCGGCTCCGCATCTGTCATAGGGAAGGTGCTCGACCATCTTGGCTTGCGCCATTATTTCAAAGCCGTTGTCACCAATGAAGATGTAATCCGGCAGAAACCGGCGCCTGACATCTTTTTGGAAGCTGCCCGCCGGATTGGCGTGCCGCCGCAGTACTGCCGCGCTTACGAGGACAGCGAAACAGGGTTGGCCGCAATCCGCGCCGCCGGGATGGATGTAGTGGATGTCCGCACGCTTGTTGAACAATCCGTTCCTGAAGCCCCAACAAGGGCGTAATGCCGCAAAGTTGGAATTTATTTGCTTGCGATCGGAAGCAAAGTGGTTTTAATTGGCTGTTGCTGCATGCCGGCACAGTGGGGTCGTAGCTCAGTTGGTAGAGCGTCTCGTTCGCAACGAGAAGGTGGCGGGTTCGAACCCCGTCGACTCCACCAAATTTTTTCGCTTCTCGAAATTCTTTGTTTCAGAAATGCCCCGGCAATCTTATCATTGGGCGCATGAACGAGCGCATCGAACGATTCCGAAAAATGGTTGCTGAATCGCCTGAAAACGAGCTGGCCCGCTTCAGCCTCGGCAAGGCATTGTTCGACGCCCGCTTGTACGCCGAAGCAAAGGAGCATTTCGCAGCCGCGGTTTCGAAAAAAGCCGACTGGATGGCCGCTCTAATCTTGCTCGGCCGTTGCGAACTTGCCCTGGGCAATCAACAGGCTGCGAGGGACATTTTGCAGCGCGCCCATACCCTTGCAGTCCAGCAAGGACACGTTGGGCCAAAAGAGGAAATTGAACTGCTTTTGGCCGGTCTGGAAGGCCAGAAGCCCTGTTAGTAACAATTCCACGCTCCAACGCAGCCCGCCAGCCTGCGCCTACTCCAAAATCATTTCAGCTACAGTACGGCCGGCCGGAATGAACGGCATGACGTGCTCCGTGTAAGGCGTCACAACATCCAGCACATAAGGTTGCTCCGAATCCAGCATCCGTTGGATTGCCGGGCGCAACTCACTCTTTAACATGACACGCTCCGCAGGCACATTGAAGCCACGGCATATAGTTACGTAATCGGGATAAGCCTGGGCGCGGTTATCCGGGTCTCCCAAATAAGTCTGGGCGCGGCGACCGTTGTAGAATCTGTCTTCCCACTGCATAACCATGCCCAAATGCTGGTTGTTCAGTATTACAGCCTTTGCCGCTATGCGCTCGATGTGCGCGGTGGCCAGCTCCTGAATGTTCATCAGAAATGAGCCGTCCCCGTCTATGTCAATTACCTGCCGCTCAGGATGCGCCACCTTGGCCCCAAGGGCCGCCGGATAACCAAAGCCCATCGCCCCAAGCCCGCCGCTTGTGATAAATTGACGCGGAAACTTGCAACGATAGTATTGCCCTGACCACATCTGATGCTGCCCCACGCCAGTGGTGATGATGGCTTCGCCTTTGGTCATTTCCCATATCAAGTCCACCACATATTGTGGCAAAATGACCTCCTCCACACGGCCTGCCAGATGGTCCCTGACATGCTCGGAGCTGATGACTTCGTTGGTCATTTTGTAAGTGAAAGGCGCCTTTTGTTTCCAATGCTCGATCTGCCGGTGCCATGCGTCAAATTTGCGGCGCAGCGGACGGCGTTTGAGCATCTGCACCAGCCGCCCAATGGCATATTTGATGTCGCTCTCAATCGCCAGATGCACCTTCCGGTTTTTATTATGCTCCGATGCGTCAACATCTATGTGCACAATCGTCCCTTTTTCACAAAACTTCTCAAATTTCCCGGTCACCCGGTCATCAAACCTGCAGGCAAATGCCAGAAGCAAATCCGCCCCGGGTGCCACCGTAACCACCCTTTCGGTGCCATCCGATAAAATCTCCTTCTTCAGCTCCCCGTTAACGGCCCAGTTTGCAAAGGCGGCGCCGTGCATCCCAAGCCAGCGCAATGACAATGGATGTTCCTCAGGAAAAGCGCCAATGCCCATCAGCGTGGTGGTGACCGGTATGCCGGTCAATTCCGCAAATTCCCTCAGTTCCTCATGCGCATTGCCTGATATGATTCCGCCCCCGCAGTAGATGACCGGCCGCTCAGCCTTTTCAAGCAAGCTGATGACCTTGCTCAATTCATCATCAGTGGCGTGCTTGGGGCCGGGATAGCCGGGCAAATGAATTTGATCGGGCCACACCGGTTGCGCCTTGGCCTGCTGGATGTTTTTTGGAAAATCAATCACCACCGGCCCCGGCCGGCCCGTGCTTGCTATATGGAATGCCTCCTTGACGATGCGCGGGATGTCGGCGATGTCCGTTATGAGGTAACTATGTTTGACAATCGGCAGGGTGACGCCAAACACATCAGTTTCCTGAAATGCACCCCGCCCAATCATTGATTGGACAACCTGTCCGGTTATGCAAATCAAGGGCACGCTGTCCATGTAGGCATCGGCTATGGCCGTCACAAGGTTGGTTGCGCCAGGCCCGCTGGTTGTCATGCAGACGCCGGGCTTGCCCGTGGCACGTGCGTAGCCGCTTGCTGCAAACGAACCGCCCTGCTCGTGCCGCGGCAGGATGGTCCGTATCTTATTTGAGCGCAGCAACGCTTGGTGCAGCTCCATGCTAGCCCCGCCGGGATAGGCGAAGATTACCTCCACGCCTTCGCGCTCCAGCGCCTCCACAAATATGTCACTGCCCTGCTTCAACTGGCCCTGTTGCTCTTGTTTCCGCGATGCCTTTGATGGCTTGCCTGCCGCCATTCTTGTTTTTGTCATTTTTTACCTTTTCTTTTGCCGGCCCGCCGGTCGCAGGCCAAATAAAAAACCCACGACCTTTTTCCGGGCCGTGGGTTTTTGTCGAGATTGTTTTTACCTATTGCCGACAAGCCGTCACGGCGCCGTCGCAGACTACTACGACGACATTCAGCCGTACCAGCACTTGCCGCAAAATGTTCATCATCTGTCCTGAAAATATGCCGGCCCAAGCCGTTTGTCAACCTCTGTTTTCAAAAAAAATGCAGCCCTTTATTCGAGCAGCCCGTTCTCCCATTTTTCCGCGCCCGGCCCCGGCCGCCCCTCCAAAATGGCCACAAATGCCTCCAACGCCTTCCGTGCATCTCCCAGCGGGTAATAAAACGCATCCCAATTCTCGCTGTCTTCTCCATCATGATTGGGAATGACCCATTCAAAATGGCAGGCATCCTGTAGCTCGCGCCATGCGCTGGCAGCGCGCTTTTCAATGTTTTGCAAATCCGCCAGGGATAACTCCCCTTTTTGTTTGCGAGTGCGCCTCAGCAGTTTTCGCCTCATCACGTCAGTGACCAATTCTGGCAACGATACCCGCCGCTCAGGCGCCTTCAAAAAGAGGATTTCTTCGCGCGAAAGCGGCGACAGGAAAACACTGACTCTCGGAACGGCAGCCAGACTCGGATGCGTCTGCAGCAGCCGGCCAACAAAAGGGTTGCCCTCGAAAAAAACGTCGCTGTGCCTGAGCGCATCTTCCAGCGCCGGCAAATCCAAAGCCTGCAAATCCCCCCGCACATCAAGCACCGCGTAACGAGCGTCTCCTTCAAATGCCTTCAGAACTTCACGCGGACGGAAATGATAGTCCACCCCATCGCGCTCTCCGGGGCGTGGTGCGCGGCTGTTGAACAACACCAATTTGCGCAACCGGCTGCTCAAGTCCGGATAAATCCGCGCAAGCGCCTTTTCCAATGGACTTTTGCCGACGCCCGACGGGCCGGAAAGAATGACAAGACGATGAGCGCTCATACATCGCAGGTTTTGACCGCATGACGCAGCGCCAAAACTTTGTCCGGCCAGGTGGGAATGAACTCCTGCGCCACATAGCCATCATAGCCGGTCTCCAGAATCGCCCGCATTATGGCCGGATAATTCAGCTCCTGTGTCTCATCCAGCTCGCCGCGTCCCGGCACACCGGCAGTATGATAGTGGGCAATGTAGTCTTTGTGCTGCCGGATGCGGCGGATTACGTCCCCGTCCATTATTTGCACGTGGTAAATATCGAACAACAATTTCATCCTCGGCGAGCCAACCCGCTTTATCAGCTCGATGCAAAAGTCAACGTGATCGCCAAAATAGCCCGGATGCCCCTTCATTGGATGCGTGTTGTCACGGCTGTTGAGATGTTCAAGGCACAAATTGACTTTCTTTTGCTCGGCGTAGCCAATGACCCGCTTCCAGCACTCCACGCAGTTGCGGGCTCCGTCTTCATCGCTGATGCCCTGCTCGCGCATACCGGTGAAAGTAATCACATTGCGACAGTCAACCGCCGCGGCAAGGTCAATACCCTCGCGCAACTTCTTCTCTACAAAAGGATGATTTTCCGGGTTGAATGGCCCTTTGGTAAATCCGTGGCTGCCTACAAGCGATATTGCAAGCCCAAGTTCCCGAATCTTCGGATAGTGCGCAGCATCTATCCCCTCCATTGCAACCAAACCGATCTCTTTGCAATGCCGCGCCAGTTCCGGAACCGGCATCGGATTGAACGTCCAGCCCATGATGCTTTGTTTGATGCGGCCGTTGCGCACCCGGTAGTCCGGCTCGACATTTGCGCCATTGCCCCGGACGCCCCATTTCAATGCAATTCCGGCTGCGGCTATGAAACCTGTCAACCTCAGCCACTGGCGGCGCCGCAAGCGCAACCGCCCCGATGCACTGACTGCATCCCGCTCAGGTTTGGGAAACATTTTTCGGTTCACGAGCCGCATATTGCACCAATCAAGCTTTAACGGCAAGCCCGCCCAAACAAAAACACAAAACGATTTGCGCCAAAAAGATTGTTACAGGGACGGTGCGGATTAATTCGTGTGAACAGATTGTTGCGCCAAAAGCCGCTGTTACCCGATATGCACAACAACATGATTGGGGAAACGAAGCAACAAGTGATGGCCTGGCGCGACTGGCCTCCTCCCTCCCACCAAAACCCCGGGTAACACCTGTTTTTGGCGCACTACATCATGGCGTGCGGCTGGATTTGAAAAATATTTTGTAAAAATGAAAAAAAGTAATCGACGCCGCAAAGGCCGGCAGTTAGTTTGTTTTTAGAAAGGGTCCGAAGCAGCGTAACTTCGGAGGCAAGGTGGGATGGTCGGGCCGCCATCCCATGAACCGCCGGTCGGCGGAGGCATTAAAAGCAGGCATACCGTCGCCGGAATTGGGCAAGTTGAGTATTGGTGGATGTCTGACTTTTTCCAAACAGGCGCAATAGCAACCCTGCACCGTCTGGGGCAAACAAACCTGCGGCGCATGGAAGAGGAGCTGCGGCAGTTCGGAGAAGAAACACCCATAGCATTGGTCCTGCCGTGCCACGCGCGCGAGCTTGGAAGCAAGGCCCTGCGGCTGATTGTGCGCGAACTCAAATCAGTAGGTTACCTCAAGCAAATTGTGGTTGGATTGGACGGCGCAAATGCCCGTAATTTCCGAAGGGCGCGCCATATCTTTTCACAATTGCCGCAAAAGCCGGTTGTATTGTGGAATGACGGCCCGCGAATGCAGCGGTTGTTCAAGCGGCTTGAAGAAGCTGAACTCTCCGTCGGTCTGCCCGGAAAGGGGCGCAATGTCTGGATTTGTTTTGGATATGTGCTGGCCAGCGAGCAGGCGCGAATGGTTGCGCTGCATGACTGCGATATCCTGACCTACAACCGCGAACTGCTTGCCCGGCTCTGCTATCCGGTGGCGCATCCAAGCCTGGGATTCGACTTTTGCAAGGGCTACTATGCGCGTGTTACCGACAGGCTCAACGGGCGCGTCATGCGCCTGCTGGTTACGCCCATGTTGCGCGCCCTGCGCTCTTTGATAGGGCCGCATCCTTTTTTGGTTTACCTCGACACTTTCCGCTACCCGCTTGCAGGCGAGTTCTCACTGGATATTGATTTGGTGCGCCGTGTCCGAATTCCCTACGATTGGGCGTTGGAAATCGGGATGCTTGCCGAGGTTTTCCGCAACGCAGCCCCGCGCTCCATCTGCCAGTCGGAATTGTGCGACAATTACGACCACAAACATCAGGATTTGTCCCCGCGCGATCCAGACAAGGGCTTGAACAAAATGGCGGTGGACATCACCCGTTCCTTGTTGCACCGGATGGCCGCCGAAGGCATCAAGCTTGATGCGGGTCTGTTTGACAGCCTCCTCAGCGCCTACATGCGGCAGGCCGAGGACACGCTCCGGTTCTACTCGGCGGATGCGGTCATCAACGGCCTGGTGTTTCCGCGCCACGAAGAGGAAAATGCCGTGACGACATTTGTGCGCAGCCTTCAGGTCGCGGAGAAAAAATTCCTGGAAGACCCGCTTGGCGCGCCTCTGATCTCCAACTGGAATCGCGTCCAGTCGGCGGTGCCGGAATTTTTCAGCGAATTAAATGAAGCCGTGCGGCTGGATAATGAAACGGCATCCTGATGCCGCAGAACGCGATTACAACCACAGCTTGCCGGAAGATTAAGCCGCAGCCGGCCTTCTCCGCAAATCAGAAGAAACCGGCTGCAATTTGCCTTGCTTGCTCCAGCGAAAGCTCCGGCGGCAGCGCCATGTACACCGATATGAAAGCCCGGTTTCTAACCGCGTAGGCGCTAAGCCCGAAGATGTTCCCTTTAAGATGTCGAAACACTTTGTAAGTAATCGCGTAAATGATGCCCGCGGTGTTTTCAGCAGTTTCAAATTGCAGGCAGAACTGGCCTTCCCGCCATTCCGCAATGCTGACGGCGCCGGTTACACGCGGCAACGCCGCTTCATCAGACGCGGCTATGTAACGCCGCTCGCTGACCGCCTGTTCGACAAATGCCGCCAAATCTCCGGGCACAGGCTGCGTACGGGATGGAGCAAGGTGGAAAAAATCCAGGGCCAGCCCATGATTCATCGCCGAAAACAGATGCGCCTGCTGCAAGCCAACCTGCCTTGCATATAGCGCGCCGCTTATGGTTGCGGCCAATCCACGATAATCCCGCGCTGCAACACCCAGAATCAGGGATGCTCCGTCACGCAACAGGCTTGCCCTGGGCCTTGATTCCGGCGCCGACGCCAGCCGCACCAAATGCGAGCCAAACCGGTTGGCGTGCCGCCTGTATATGCCATTGAAAAAGTCCTCTCCGAAATCCTCCAATATTTTCCGCTCTTCGGCAGAGTAGCCGGCACGGAGAAGTTCCCTGGCGTGATCACCTACCGGGTGGAAATATTCCAGCGCCTTGGCGTAAAGTTCCCGGCTGTTGAACCACCGGACCGGGTCCTGCGCCTCGTTTTCCCATTCAGCGCGGTCGGCGCAAGTGAACACAAAAAGCGCGCGCAAACGCTCCTCGCTCTGGCAAAGCTCCGCGAATTTCTTGACCTTGACTTGATCGTTTGGCCCGGCAGCGGCGTATTGCTTGAATGCGCGCCGGTTTGCAACCAAAAATTCGGCTGTTTGCAAAGTTTCCGCTGTAAAGTCGCAAGCCTGCGCGTAACGCTGGTAATACTCAGCAAGCGGAATTTCGGAAAGGCCGGTTGAATACCGTTCGTGCAAGGGGCGCGAAGCATCCTCGCGTGCCTCAATATCCTCCGCCGTCAACGGCAGCCGCTTTGTCTTTAGCGCGAGCTTGATTGCGGCAAGGCTGTCCGTATCCAACAACGCAGCCTCCAGCGCGGGATTGACTTCTCCCTGTGTCACAGCCTGCGAAGATGCCCCCGCCGCCTCCAACAACTTGCGACCTTCCCTGACAAGCGTCTCCAAATACTGGATTTTCCGCCTTTCATGCACACCTCGCAACGTCTTGCCCTCCGCCATCACGCGCCCGTCCAGCGATGCCTCATATTGGGCGTAGCCGGGAAAAAGCCGTTCCTCAGCCCCGTCAAACTGCGCCAGAAACGCAAATGAATCAGCAAGGCTGCCCTCAGTTTCGTAAAACAGCGCGCCAAGCTCAGGAACAGGCACCAGCCAGTCCCCGGCATTGCGAAAAGTTGCGTTAAGCTCCGTTGGGTCAATCGGAACGCCGTAATGTTGCGAAGCCAGCAGGAGTGAAAGCGCGGCACGGCTCTTTTCCTCCGGGGTCGAGCATCTTCCGGAAGCCGTATGGCAAAGCCCGCCGGAACCATAGACTATCGGGCTGCCATGGCTGATTGGCCGGCCGATCTTGAGTTCCCGTTCAATGACGCCCTTTGCAAACCGCGCCACACGCCTGCGGGCCGCCAGCAACCGCGCCCTGACTTCATTGGCAAATTCAAAACGTGCGCGCTCATCCGCATCCGGTCCAAGCATTTGGCCGAAAGACAGAAAGTCTTCAAACCCCAGGACATCCTCGGCATGATTCCCGGCGCCGCGCACCGGCGAGCGGGTTGCCCGCCGCAAGTGAATGAAAGAGCGTATCCGCAATAGGAAATAATACGCCTCAAGGTCGCGCACATCATCCAGCGTGGTGTAAATTTGGTGGCTGTGCACAAAATTTTTCCCGGCCAGCGTCCAGATGCCGGCCAGAAAAACGCGCAGCCCGCTATTTTTGATATCGAAGCAGTCAAGCCTCTCACTCTCGGCGGCCGCCCGCTCCAACTGGTCTTTCCAAAAGCTCCGAACATGCAGGAAATGACCAAAAGGATCGTAAGTGGCCCGGATGCGCTTGCGAAACAAATCCGCCAGCCCATGCGGGTCATAAACCGGGCGCATGTCAAGAAATGCGTTGAGCTGCTTGCCGGACAAAGTGGGGACATCATCGAGGCTGAACGGCAGGGCAAGACAACTGAAGCCATACCGGTTTGCAAACTCATCTGTATGCAGCACCTGCTTTTGCAAATGCAATAAAAACGGGTTGCGCTCCAGGGCGTCCTTGAAAAGAAAGGCAAAGTCGTTGTCGGAGCACGGCGTCATTTCTCCGCGACCGGTCCCGCCCAGGGCCACCACCGCAAATGGCTGGTCATAGCCGAATGCCGCCACCTGCTCCGCAGCCCAATGCCGTACCATTGCAGTGTAAATTGCGGTGCGCGCCGCAGCCAGCTCCCTGCCGTTGTCCAGCCCAGACTGACGCAACTGCGCATCGTTTTCGGAAATCAGGCGCTGGAACACCTCGCGCGGCGAGCCGTGCCGGAGTTCCTCCTCCACCCGTTTTTCTTCAGCCTGCATCACAACAAGCGGGCGGAACAGCAATATTCCATTCTGCCGCTGTTCCATGCCCATTCATTAAACCGCCGCTGATTATAAATAAAGGAAAAGATTTTCAAATTGATTGCGACAACAAGTCACTCTCCATGCCGTGCCGGTTTTACACCGTTGACTAATGCCCGCCTGCGATGCCATCCTCAACGCATGGCACTGCAGCGCAAAGCCATCAACCAAAAGCGCGCTTTCGGAAACCATTTCCGGCGCGCCAGTCAGCTCCTTTTACTTTGCGGACGCCCTGCGCTCAACTGAGCCAATCAAGCCATGTCGCACTCCCAAAACGTACGCCCAATTCGCAATTTTGGCATGATTGCCCATATAGACGCGGGCAAGACAACAACCACTGAAAATCTGCTGCGCTTTGCAAAGGTAATCCATCGCATCGGCAGCGTGGACGATGGCACCACCACAACCGACGATTACATTCTCGAGCAACGCAAGGGCATCACCATTTTCAGCGCAGCCGTCACCTGCCACTGGCGCGGACATGTCCTCAACCTGATTGACACCCCCGGCCATGTTGACTTCACCGCCGAAGTCGAACGCTCCCTTAGAGTTTTGGATGGCGCTGTGGTCATCTTCGACGCCGTCAGCGGCGTGGAGGCACAAACTGAAACTGTCTGGCGCCAGGCAACCCGCTACGGCGTGCCGCGCATCTGTTTCTTCAACAAAATGGACCGCGTCGGCGCCAGCCTTGAACGTTGCGTTGAAACAATCCGGAAACGCCTCGCCGGCCGTCCTGTTGTGTTGACGCTCCCATTTGAAATTGAAGACGGCAACCCGGCGGTCATTGACGTCCTCCGGAATAAAGTCCTCCACTTTGACCCAACAACCGAGGGGGAAACTGTTCACGAGAGCGATGTCCCACCGGAACGCAAAGCCGATGTTGAGCATTACAGGGCGCTTGCCGCAGAAGCCGCGGCGGAGTTTGATGAAACGCTCATGCAAAAATTTCTGGAAAACCAGCCCCTGTCCAACGATGAAATCAAGCTCGGCCTTCGCATCGGAACGCTTGCAGGACGCATCCAGCCCGCCTTTTGCGGCGCAGCGCGCATTCATTGTGGCGTGCAGCCGGTCATGGATGGCATCGTGGACTTTCTGCCATCGCCGCTTGACAGGCCGGTAGTCGAAGGACGGCTTCCGGAAGGCGGCCCCGCAAGCCGCGATTTGCGCCAAAACGCCCCCTTTTGCGCGCTTGTTTTCAAAACCGCAACCGATCAACACCGTGAACTGGCTTTTCTCAGGATTTACACCGGACATTTGCGTGCCGGCGAATCGCTCTTCAATCCACGCACGGGCCGGCGCGAGCGCCCAAACAAACTCTACCGGATGTTTGCCAATCACCGCCGGGACCCGCTTGAAGAGGCCGGGTCCGGCGAAATCATAGCCGTGACCGGCCTCAAAGAAACAGTTACAGGCGACACTCTCTGCGCTGAGTCGGCCCCCATCGTCCTGGAACGGATGCAATTTCCAGAACCGGTTCTTCAAGTGGCAATTGAACCGCGCTTCAGTGGCGACAAGGAGAAACTCGAGGCAGTATTGCATACACTGGCCAAGGACGACCCAACCTTCCGCGTCACACAGGACCGTGAGACCGGCCAGACGATGCTCCAGTGCATGGGCGAACTGCACTCGGAGGTCATCCTTTTCCGCATCATAAACGATTTCAAGGTGCAGGCCATCCTGCGCGAGCCGCGCGTGGCCTACAAGGAAATGCCACGCGAGCCGGCGGAGGCTGAAGCAACTTACTCAGTCAAACTTGGGGACAAGAGCGTTTTCGGCCACGTCAAAGTGCGCGTCCAGCCGCTGCCGGACCAAGTCAGCCCCCGTGTGCGCGAGGAATTGCCCGACGACGAAACTCGAAAGTTGCTTGGGCGCTTCCTGCCTGCAATCCGCGACGGTCTGTTGAGCGAGTCACAACGCGGCCCCATTGCCGGGCTGCCTGTAATACACCTGGACATCGCCATAGTTGGCGGCTCCGTGAGCGCCGACAGCAAGGACCCGGCCTACAGTGTCGCTGCAGCAGAGGCACTGCGCCGCGCCCTCAGCAAGACCAACGCCACCATTGTCGAGCCGCACATGAAATTCGAGGTCACGGCCCCCGCAGAATCCATTGGCGATGTCATCAACGATCTCAACAGGCGCGGAGCCAGTATTTCTGAAATTCGCGATCTGGACGGCGGCTGCAAGACAGTTTCGGGCTGCGTGCCGCTTGCCCAGATGTTCGGCTACGCCACAACCATGCGCTCGCTCACGCGCGGCCTCGGCACCTATACACTTGAACCGTTCGAGTACCTCCCTATTTCCGAGGCCGAAATGCAAAAGCGCTTCGGCGGACAACTCGGCCTGTCATAAATCCGCAGGCTTTGCGCCTGCCACATTGTCCGCGTCCGCATTGCAATCCTGCAGAGCGCGCTCCGTTGAATCCGAAAAACTGAGTTAGAAAAATTCCTTCTGTTATCAAGCGAAACGTGGTGCTTTCCACCCCGGCCATCCATCCATGTAGCTGCCGCCGTGAGGCGGCAGATTTGTCCGCCATCTTACGATGGCGGCTACAGGTGTTCTTGTGTGGGTGGGGCTTGGAACAGCGCAAGCTGTTGAGTTCCTCCACTCCAACTTAGTTTTTCGGGTTAAATCCGCTGAATTACTTCATTCTCAGGCCAGCGGACCTTTTTAAGCGTTGCGTAGGCGTCATTCGCCGCCCGGTAACCCAGCGCGCAGGCAACCACAGAACGATAATCCGTGCTCTCCAAGCCCAGCTCACGATCATAACCTGAAGGCACGAAGCCCTCCATCGGACACGCATCAACCCCCAAAACTGCGGCGGCTGTCAGCAAATTTCCAAGCGCAATATACGCCTGTCTGGCCGTCCACTCGCCAATCATGTCTTTGCGCGCACCTTCCACCAAATCGCCCATCATCATCTTTTTGTAACTCTCCAACTGCGCCACCTGCAGGCCGCGCTCCTGGGCAAGCCGCGCCACCCAGCGCTCAACCTCCGCGGCGGTGATGTGGCGGCGCGCAGCAAAGACCACATAATGCGAACAATCCGTCACCTGCGTCTGATTCCATGAATGTGGCAACAGCCGCGCCCGGACAGCCGGATCGGAAATGAACAGGGCGCGATACGGTTGCAAACCGTATGAAGAAGGGCTTAGCAACACTGCCTTTTCAAGCGCCGATACAGTGGCGGCATCGAGTTTCTTTGATGCATCAAATCGCTTCGTTGCATAACGCCACTGTAGCGCCTGCAAAAGCTGTTCCCCGTTTAATTTACCTGTTTTGTCCATTTGTCTGCTCTCCATTTTGCCTTGTTTTTACAATTGCCGCTAACTTAACCCGCATTTCGTCCAACGCAAACTTTTGAATCGTCAAAGTCCGGAAACCGGCTGCCAGCTTGCGTTTTGGAAAAAAGCGCCTAAGTTATGCGCCGATTTGAGATCATGCTAAAGATTGGCATCATAACCGGTTGCGCGCTGATTTTGTGCGCAGTTGGCATATACGTTTTGAGCCGCCTCCAGGGACTTGCTGCCGAGGCCGGGACATTCCGTGAGCTTAACGCCCAGGAATTCGCCCGCCTGCTGGAGCAGGCCGATGCTGTAATTCTGGATGTCCGAACACCCCGCGAATTTCAATCCGGTTACATCAAGGGGGCGGTAAATGTGGATATCAACGGACCTGATTTTGACAAAAAAATCGCGGAACTGGACAGGAACAAAACTTACTTGATCTACTGTGCCTCAGGCGCCCGCAGCGCGCGGGCTTGCGGCAAAATGGCGCGCATTAATTTCACAAAGCTTGTCAATTTGCGCGGCGGCATAATTGCATGGCGGAAAGCCGGCCTGCCATTGGAAAAATAACAACCGCGGCCAAACCAATTTCGCGCTCGCAAACCGGCAACTGCCAACTCCAACGGCTGGCAGTCTTTTAATTCAAAAATCGTCACGCCCGCCCAGCCGCTGCTCCATGTCATCGGCTGTCTTCAACACCGCGGCAATGATTGCCAAAAGCTCTTCCCCTTGCAAATCGGCGGCAACCCGTGCCGAGAAAATTGCAAAGTGGTTGTCCTCGGCATCCTTTCCAACCTCCCACGCGCCAACCTTCAACTGGGCGTTTTGCTGTAAAAGGATGTTGCATGTCCGGGCATCGAATGGCCCCATCGAACGCAGGCCCACAGAAAAAATCTCCCGAATCTCAATTCCACAAAATTCATAAGTCTTGGATTTGATAAAACCGAGCTGCGTCCGCCCGTTGCCCAAATCAAATCCGAAACGGTAATCGCCATCCTGCAATACCTGGTACTTGATGCCAAGTTCCTGCAATGCCTTTGCAACCCGGGGGTCGCCTTCCGTTTGCTGACTTCTAAACCCAAACATGATTATCTCCTTTCTTTTTCCGGCCTCAACAAACCTTTTTCCCTCTACAGCAAAAAGAAGGCACAGGATTGGTGGGGCATTTGTTTTTCTACATAGTATTTTTGCTTTCTATAATTTCAATCTTGCAGAAAACCATCCTCCTGTCAACTTTTTCATCTTAAAAAAACAACCTCCCCAATCGCGGGTCTGATGTGCTGACATTCGGCGCGTTTTAATTTGTTTGCGGTTGTCGGCCTCATTCTGTTTGAATTTTGAGCGATGAAAATTTTGGTGATAGGCGGCGGCGGCCGCGAGCATGCGCTGGTGTGGAAGCTGGCGCAATCAGAGCACGTAAAACGAATGTGGTGCGCTCCGGGCAATGCAGGCATCGGCGGCGAGCGGCTTGCAGCCAATGGCGAGCTTGTGCAGTGCGTGCCAATTGGGGCGGAGGACATGGCGGGGCTGCTGGCTTTTGCCCGGGAAAACAAGCCGGACCTGACAGTCGTCGGCCCGGACAACCCGCTGGCGATGGGTGTTGTTGACAATTTCCAGGCCGCAGGTCTGCGTATATGGGGTCCGACAAAGCAGGCAGCGCGATTTGAATCGTCAAAGGCTTTCTCCCAAAGCTTCATGCAGAAGCACGGCATCGCCACCGCCCGGGCCGCCACGTTCACTGAGCCGGCGGCAGCGTCCAGATTTGCAGCGGAACTTGGCGGCCGTTGCGCGGTCAAAGCCGACGGCCTTGCACTGGGCAAAGGCGTGCTGGTATGTCGAAACATGGAAGAGGCCGACAAGGCCATCGAAGAAATGCTGGTTAAAAAGGCATTCGGCGCCGCAGGCGAAAAAATCGTAATCCAGGAGTGGCTCGACGGCGTCGAGGTGTCGCTCCATGCATTGTGCGACGGCAAAACTGCGCGATTGTTTCCCGATTCGCAAGACCACAAGCGGGCGCTGGATGGTGACAAAGGGCCGAATACCGGCGGGATGGGCACCTATTCGCCAACGCCATTTCTTGGACCCGGCGATTTGATTGAGGCAAGCAGGCGCATCATCGAGCCGTGGTTGAAAGGCTGCGCCGCCGAAGGCATTGACTACCGCGGCATTCTATATCCAGGCATCATGCTCACAATTCACGGCCCGAAGGTGCTTGAATTTAACTCGCGGTTTGGCGACCCGGAGACGCAAGTGTACATGCCACGATTGGAAAATGACCTCGTGGAGCTGTTGCTGGCATGTTTGGAGGGAACGCTGGGAAAGATTGACATGAAATGGCGCCCCGAACCGGCGGTCTGCGTCGTCATGGCTTCGGCGGGTTATCCCGGCAGTTACGCAAAGGGCAAACCAATCAGCGGCCTTGATGATGTTGCGCGCCTCCCCAATACAAAGGTTTTCCATGCTGGCACAGCCCGCGCCGGAGACAAAATCGTGACCAGCGGCGGGCGCGTGCTGGGAGTCACGGCATGGGCAAAAGATTTGCGCTCGGCGCAGGCGGCAGCTTATGCGGCGGTCGAATGCATCCAGTTTGAGGGGGCGCACTACCGGCGTGATATTGCAGCGAAAGCCTTGAAAGGTTGAGCTATTGGCAGTATCTTGACCTGCCTTTATGCGCAAGTATTGGAGCAAAATTGCCGCCATCCTCTGTTGTGCGTCGCTGGCCGGTTCAGTTGGCCGGGCGGCGGAGCCATCTTTCAAGGAAATCTGCACGGCAATTCGCACCAATCTCGAGGGAGTCACAGAGCAAGACCTTGATCACGCAGCGTTGCAGGGGCTTTTGCAGCATTTTGCCGGCCGGGTTTCGCTTGTTACCAACAATCTCAGCGAAACCAGCCAGCCAACAAAACCGCTGTTGAGCCGGAGCGCTGTTTATGATGATAACTACGGCTACCTCCGCGTGGGACGCGTTGCCGCTGGTTTGCATGACGAGCTGCTCAAAGCATTCAACGCATTAAGCGCCACAAATCAACTCAAGGGCCTTGTGCTGGACTTGCGTCAAGCCGGCGGAAATGATTACCACGCCGCAGCCGAAGCCGCCGCGTTGTTTATCAGCAAAAGCAACGCCGTGCTGCTTCAATGGGGCGGCGAATCAGCCAGGGCAAATCCAAACAGCCGGAAGCTGTCCGGGCCGGTTATGATTTTGGTGAACCGCGCCACCAGCGGAGCGGCAGAAGCTCTGGCGGCGGTGTTGCGGGAAAACAAAGCCGGTTTGTTGATTGGCGCGCAAACTGCCGGAAAGGCAGCGGTCTCGAAGGAAATCAAGCTTTCCACCGGCCATCTGCTGTGGCTTGCGGCTGCGCCGGTAAAAACCGGCGGAGGCCAGGTGCTTACTGGCAACGGGTTGAAACCCGATATTGCGGTGGCGCTCACCGACTCCGAAGAAGAGGCTTATTTGAAAGACCCATACGCCACATTTTCAGCCTCCGGCGTCGCCGATACCAACAAAACAAACCGCCCGCGGCTTACCGAGGCAGACTTGGTGCGCTTGAAACGCGAAGGATTTGACATTGAAAACGGCCATGACTTGCGCCCATTACGCCCCGCCGAGCCGGCCAAACCGGTAATCAAAGACCCGGTTTTGGCGCGCGCACTGGATTTGTTGAAAGCACTGGCTGTGGTTCAATCCTCCAAATGGCGCTGATGGTGCGCGCCAACTGAAAGGAACTGCAGAATCTCAAGCCTGAAACACGGCGAACAGGAATGACTCCTAATCCTCGTTCACGAGGCTGATCATGATGAACCAGGAATTTTCGCCCTTGTCTTCAGCGCCAATAAAAACCGATTCGCCCTTTAACAGTGGCTTTGTGATTTTATTGACCACCTTCCCCTCGCCGTAGAGCTTGATCTCCACTTTCGGCCCTTCCATCTCGGTGATTTCTATTTCGCACTTGTCGCTGAGCCGGAACTTTTTGCTCTGGCGGCTTGGGACGCGGCCGGTCACATCATTGACCTCGAAGTAATTTTTCCATTGGAAAATTTTACGCAGTTTGTTGGTCAGTTCAGGGGAAACAGGCTTGTGTTTCGGGTTTGGCGATTTGGCGTCATTTGTTCCCCAGATCAACTTTAAGTTGATTTCCAAATTTGCAGCCGAGGCGCCAAAACTCCAAAGCATCATGGTGGCGGCCATCACAACCGCACCAAGTCTCTGCAAAAAATTGTATGCGCCCCTAGTCATTGGTACATTAACTCGTCCTGTTCAATTTCTTCCGCCGGCTTGGCCGCCACGTCATATGTCTTGGGCGTAAGCCAGAAGACCACAACCTTCTCGGTTGGATGCCGGAAGGTGGAAACCATCAAGTCTTCAGAGTAATTTTCGATTTCCATCATCGCGTAGTCGTGATTGGGAGATAGCATCTTCAGGCCGGCCAACGCGAGCAAAAAGACCATTGCCATCGCCGATACCGGCGCCAGCCAGCGCCGCAAAAGCAACGCCCAAGCCGGCGCAGGGTCTTCGCGGCCCGGCGCCGACTGCGCCTCAGCCCTGGCGATCGCCTGTGAAATCTTGCTCCAGTAAAACTCGCGGCTTTCGGGCAGCCTGTACTCAGGCTCGTTGTCACGCAGCAGCGAGCGCACCGCGCGCAGCTCTTCAAATTGCTGGCGCGCTTGCGCATCCTGCTCAAGCAGACGCTGCACCTCCGCTGCCTCCGACGGCCCCAGTTCGCCGTCCAGGTAGGCCTGCATTTTCAATTGGGCTTCCATGTTCATATCACATATTCTCCTCTCGTCTCCATCCCGCAAGCAGCGCGGCCAGTTTCCGCCGCGCATAGAACAGGCGGGACATCACAGTCCCAATCGAACACCCCATTCTCTTTGCGATTTCCTTGTATTCCAAATTCTCAAATTCATGCAAAACCAGCACGGTACGATGCTCATGGGAGAGCTGGGCCAGCGCCTTGTCTATCCGCTCCCGCAGTTCCGACCGCTCCAGTCCCTCCGATGGATTCACCACCATCACAGGCATTTGACGTTCGACCCCGCCAACTTCTTCATCCAAAGCCTCGATGGACTCCGCCTTTTGCCGTTTTTGCTTTCGCAGGTAGTCCAGGCAGATGTTAATGACTATCCGGGTCATCCAGGTCAAAAAACTCGAATCACCCTGGAATTGTTTCAACCGCTGCCAGCCCTTCACCCACGCCTCTTGAGAAAGATCAATGGCCTCATCTTCGTTATGCATGATGCTGAAGGCACGGGCATAAACTTTGTCCGAATGCCTCACCACCAATTCCCCAAAGGCATCCATATCACCCTTTTGCGCCTCCTTTACCAGCGCTTCATCACTCAGGGTTTTATAGGCCTTTGCAGGTGCCATTGGTTTGACGGGTTACTCTGTTTTCTTATTCAACAACTTCCAGCCAAAAAAGTTGTGGCTCAAAGCCTAAAGCCGTCCTTTTGTTGAGGGTAACTGGCCGGTTATCCGCGGGTCACGCTGGCAGGCAAAGTCAACCGCCTTTGCAAAGGCCTTGAACAAGGCTTCAACCACATGATGCGGTTCGCCTCCATACAGCAATTCCAAATGCAGATTGCACCGCGCTTCGTTGGCAAAGCCCTGAAAGAATTCGCGAGCCAGTCCAAATCGAAAGGCGCATGCCATGTCCTGCTCCCGCTCGCTCTTTGTAATTGCCTTGTAATCAAGGTGTTCCATGCCTCGCCACACCAGATACGGGCGCCCGCTGAAATCCACCACGCACCTGGCAAGGCATTCGTCCATCGGCACATACGCCTCTCCACAAAATGGATTGCCGGGGTGAAAACCGGTTCCGTAACGTCGTATTCCTTTTTTATCGCCCAATGCCTTCAGGAAAGCCATCCCCAATGCGATGCCGCAATCTTCCACGGTATGATGCGCATCCACCTCCAAATCACCCACACAGCGCAATTTCAGGTCCACAACGGCATGCTTGGCGAAAAGGGTAAGCATGTGGTCGAAAAAGCCCACCCCCGTCTTGATGTCGGCACGGCCAGTGCCGTCCAGGGTCAAATCCACCTCAATTTTTGTCTCGCGCGTAATTCGTTTGATGCGCGCCCGCCGCTTTTTCATGGCGTGGTTTTAGCCTTTTTGCCTCCAAAAACCAACTTTTAATTGCGGCCAGCGCCCCCGCCATGCCAGACGGGGAATCCAGCCTCAGCCTCTTTATTGAGCGCCGGTTTGTTTTGTGAACTCAACATTCAGGCAGAACGTCGCTGCTAGATGCCGGATTTGCTCCCGCGCCATGGTGTCCGCTTCATCAAGTATGCCGCCGTACTTTGCGGCGCGGCGCAGTTCATCAATCGCCTGTTGTCGGGCGGTCTGTTCAAGGCGCTCATCAAACTTGCGGAACAGGCCGGTTTTGCGCTCCAGAACCATGGTCTCCTTGTCATCGAGATAGACATCCGTTATCTCCGGTTGCGGCAGCGCTACGATAAGGTTGGTTCCGGATAATTTCAAATCGCCCGGGCGAAGTTTTTCCAGGTCAACGCCTGCCTTTACTATGCCGCGCGCCACCATTACCACGCGGTTATCTCCGCTGATAAATTGGGCAAGCGCACCTTTGGGCGGGTCTTCAAGCACAACAACTTTTTCAAGGATATACTTCACTGTCACTAGTTGTGAAACAGTTTGCACCTGCTTGAGAAGGGTTGCAGTGTCACGAATCGTTGGCGGGCCTTGCGGGGCTTTCAGCCGCGGCAACAAAATCAAGATTACAAGCCCGATTAAAATCGCCAGCAAAACAAGCAGCCCAAATATCGCCAGCCGTGTCTTCCACATGCCGCCAAACTATCAAATCCGCGGCAATTGTACAGCATCACCCGTATGAAATTGGCGCCTCCACCTCATGGCTGCGGACGCCACACAATCGCATTGGCTATAATCCGTGTATAAGCCGGATTCTCAAACTCAAGCACGCTGTGTCCGGGCATGAAGTAGAACAGCCATCCTTTGCCCGCAGGTTTGCACCAGCCGGCGCGCTCCTGCATCCAAACCTTTCCATCCGCCCCGGTGTATTTCATGCCCAGCAAAATAGTGCGCGGCCCAATCAAAACGTGGTTCAGGTACACCTCCGATTCGCGCAAATGAAATCCCGGCAGGGTCTCCTGTGCGCCGTTTTCGCGCGTAAAAGGAATGTTTTTCTCGTACTTCACCCCTCGAGTTGTCACAGGATGCCCTCCAGCAAGATTAACCACGTCCCATTCCACCCCTTCAATCCATTTGTAGCCGCCCTGTTCCACACTTTTTTTCGGCAGGTCAACTCCCAAAAATGCAAACCAATTCGCGTTTGTGCGTTTGCCTGAACTAATGGAATGATGCAGGCAGACCAGCCTGCCGCCATTTGTAGCATAAGTGATGAAGGCCTGCTCGGCCTCGGCGTTCAGTCGCATGTGAATATAAACAATCACCGCCTGATACCCCGCCAAATCCGCCGGCATTTCAGTTTGTTTCACGATTTTGCCCTCAAGCCCTTCATACTCCTTGAGCTTGCCGGCCAAAACCCGCATTGCCGGAAATTCGTCTGCCACAATCAATACCTCCGCTCCAGAGGCAGGAACCAAAACCCAGACGCATAATGCCGCAATCAAAAGCTTTTGCATGTGGCTATTATTTGCATTCGGCACGTATTCATTCAAGCTCGCCTGACAATAAAAATGCCGAATGACTCAATTTGTTATGGCAAGGATTCAACGCCAATGCTTAATTACATGCCCGAACCATGAGAACCAGATTTCCCCTCTGCTGCTGGTCCGGCATGTTGATGGCAATGCTGCTGTCATGGACTGCCTTTGGCGCGGGCAGTTCAAAGTCGCAACAGGACACCATGCTGTTAAACGGCGAGTGGCTCTTCCAGCGGGATGGGGCCGCGCCAGATGAATGGAAGCCGGTTAAAATCCCCTCAACTTTTCAAGAGCACGAAGGAAACGATTTTCACGGCGTTGGATGGTATCGCCGTGCCATCAAGGCGTTTAATGTTCCCGAAAAGCACCGTGTTCTGCTCCATTTTGAAGCGGCGGCCACCAAAGCAGAGGTCTGGTGGAACGGCATGCGTCTGGGCGCTCATCTTGGCGGATGGACGCCATTTAGATTTGATGTGACCAGCCCAATCAAAAAGAGCCGCGACCAGCTCCACGAGCTGCGGGTGCGTCTTGATGAAAAAGTCGGGCACAACACCCAGGGTTTTCTCCCAATTATCCAACCGCATTGGGGCGGCATCTGGCAGGATGTCGCCCTTGTGATAGTCCCCGAGGTGTATATTGACGAACTCGCCATGCGTGTATGGGGAAACCCCAAAACCGGCAACATTGAAATCGAAGCTCCCGTGGCCGGACTGGCAGGCGCGCCAACTGTTGCAACATTCAGTGTGCGTTACCGGTTGCGCATGCCAAACCCGCGTGCCTGGAAAAAGTGGGAAAGCCGGCTCACCGTTGAAAGCGGTGGCGTAATCAAAGCCGCCGTTCCAATCGCGGGCTTTCAACCTTGGTCACCGGAAAATCCAGCTTTGTACGAGCTTGAATGCCGGTTTGCCCCGGAAAATGGAGCGCCGCCACACACATTCAAGGCACGCGCTGCCTTTCGCGAGCTGCAAATCGAAGGCGAAAAAATCCTGCTCAACGGGCGGCCCCTGCAAGTCCGCGGCATTCTCAACTGGGGCTATTACCCGCCGCGGCTGGCGCCTCATCCGGATGAAGCCCGGTTCAAAGGCGATTTGCAATGGGCACGCTCCAGCGGATTCAATTTGATGAAATTCTGCCTCTGGATGCCGCCGCGCCGCTTTCTGGAGCTTGCCGACGAGATGGGGATGCTGTCCTGGATTGAATATCCCACATGGCATCCCAAATTGACCCGTGAATACCTGCCTGAACTGCGGCAGGAATATCTGGAATTTTTCCAGCGCGACCGCAACCATCCATCAGTGGTCCTGCGCAGCCTGACCTGCGAAACCGGCGCCAGCGCCGAATTGGATGTAATCCGCGAATTATATGATATGGCGCATCGTGAAATTCCAAATGCCGTGGTTGAAGACGATTCCAGTTGGATAAGCTGGAACCGGATTCACGATTTCTACGATGATCATCCTTATGGAAACAACCACACATGGGTGCATACCCTGAATGAACTCAGACGGCATATTGCCAAACACGGTCTGAAACCGCTGGTACTGGGCGAGGCAATCGCCGCCGACACATGGTTCAACCACAAAAAATTATTGTCAGAATGTGGAACAAACCGCCCGTACTGGCTGCCGGGATTTATTGATGCCATGGACGCATGGGAAAACCGGATGCAACCGCTGGTTGGAAAAGCCGCGATTGAATCCCTGGAGAGCGACTCGCTTCGTTATGCAATGTTGATGCGCAAATACCAGGCCGAAACTTTCAGGCGCGAAATTCCATCCGGCGGCTACGTCATGAGCGTGATTCGCGATTTCCCGCTTGCCTCAATGGGGATGCTTGACTACCGGCAGAAACCCAAATGGCCGCCCCAGGCATGGTCATGGCAGGATGATACTATCTGCCTGCTGAAAACTGAAAATGACAGGCGCAGTTTTCAATCCGGGGAATATTTCAAAGCAGAAATCATAATCAGCCATGCAGGACCGGCGCCGATTACAAATGGCCAAATTTACTGCAAAATTTACATGGATAAAAAATTTCCATGGGGCAATTCTGGAACCGGCACACACCCAGTTGGTATTTTGCCTGGCGAAAATTATTCCTTTGCTCCCTCCCAGGTACCGTTTCATTTTCTCAAGCCTTCACCCCTGCCCGAATTGGACGTGCCTGCGCCACTGTACATCGTGACGTGGCTGAAACACTGCCGCGAAACTTCTCACCACGGCAAAACATCTTCAAACAACTGGAGACTTTGGGTTTTTCCAAAACCCGCGCCGTTGCCGCCAATCAGGCTGCACTCATCTGTATCGGGCAAGCTTGCCGCCGGGCTTTTCACAAACGCACCCGCCTGGGATGGCGTCGAAAGCAACGCAGTGATTGTTGCCTCTCATTTTGACGACGCACTGGTCAGCGCGCTTGAGCGCGGCGGGCGCGTCTTGTTGCTGCCCGATGGTCAAAAAGGCAGCCCACCTCTTGCTGACCATTGGTTTTTAAGAGGCGGCCCGCTGGTTGCGGAGCATCCGGCCCTGCCAAAAAATGCGCGTGACTGGCTCATTGAACTCCAACACTTCGACCTCGCAGACAGGGTAATCCCGGAAATTAATTACATCGAAATGACAGACCCGGTCCTTCTGTTGTGGGACACGCACGATTTGAAAACAGTAAAGACCCATGGCCTTGTTTATGAAACCCGCGCCGGCAGCGGGCGTTTGCTCGTCAGCGCTCTCAAACACGACGGCGCCCACAACGCAGCCGGACGCTGGTTGCTCGCCCGGTTCATACACCATCTCGCCGGCGGGCCGCCGCCGCGCCGCGCCCTGTCAGATGAAGCCTGGCGACGGCTCAAGGAAAAATTGCATGAACAAAAACTTGATCTCACCCGCATGGTCTGGCGGTTCAAGCCCGATCCACGCGATGAAGGCGTTCAATCCGGTTGGGCAGCCAATCCACTCGATGCAAGCTGGAAAGAAATTCGTATCGGCGCACACTGGGAGGGCCAGGGCTACCCGGCGCTCGATGGATGGGCATGGTACAGGCTTGAATTAAAAGTGCCCGATGAATGGCAAAACCTCCCAATCTACCTCAACTTTGAAGGAGTGGATGACATGTATGAGCTTTACGTTGACGGCCAGCTTGCGGCCCGCAGGGGCGACCGCGCCACACGCAAGGACACATTCAGCGAAAAATTCAGCCACGATTTGTCATCCCGCCTCAAACCGGGCCATGTCCATCAAATCGCAGTCCGCGTATGCGACTGGCAGGGCGCAGGCGGCATCTTCAGGCCGGTAACTCTTTCAACTGCCGGATTTTTCACCGGGCCGGAAATCATCCGGTAACTTTGCCGCTCCGGCTGCTTTTGAGCGGCTACTTTTTGTCCGGGGATTTGGGCGCTGCCGCAGGTTTTGTGTCCTTGGGCTTGAGACTCTCGTCCAGGATTTCAATGGCGGCGTCCTTCTTCAGTTTTTCAAAATATTCAGGCATCAGCTCCTGCATCTTCTGATCGTGGAGGTATTTTTTGATGCGCTCGGCAAGTTCACTGTACGGAATTGTGCGCGCGGGGATTTTTTCGAGCGTCTTAATCACATGATAGCCATAAACGGTGGTGACCGGGTCGCTGACTTCATTCACACCCTGTCCGAAGGCAGCCGCCTCAAATTCCGGTACCATCTCCCCACGGCCGAAGGTGTACTCGCCGCCCTTGTCCTTTGAGCCTGGGTCATCCGAAAATTCCTTGGCCAATTTGGCAAAATCCTCCCCCTTGCGTGCGCGATCGCGGATGCTCTCGGCCAGCTTCTTCTTTGCCGCCTTGTCTTTGTCAGACAAATCGCGCCGCTGCGCCGGATTCGGATTGGTATCGGCCGGGTCCTTGATGCTGACCAGCACATGCGCGGCACGCACCCGCTCCGGCTGCTTGAACCGTTCCACGTTTTCATCGTAGAACTTTTTGGCATCCGCTTCGGTGACTTTGACTGACTCGCCGACTTCCCTGTCAATGACGGCCTGGCAAATCTGCTGTTCGAGGGCGTTTTTCTGATACTGTTCCATGGTCATGCCCATGGCCTTGATCTGCAACTGGTATATTTCCTCGGATGGCATCCGCTTTTTTTCCTCGGCAATCTGTTTGTCGGTGGCCTCCTTGGCCTTTGCCTTGTCAGCGTCCTTGGCACGGGCAACCAGAAGCTTGGTGACAATGATGTTTTCCAACACCCGCGAGCTTAGCTCGGCACGTTGAGCTTCCGGAATGGGCATGCCCCGGCTCTCATAGTTGGCTTTTACCAGTGTATAAATGGTGTCCAACTCACTCTGTTTGACTTCAAACCCCTTGCCTTTGGCAATGACCTTGTCAGGAAACAGGTTTGCGGCTGCATCCTTCGATGGCGGGGGCGTTTTGGGCTGTGCTGCAGTCTCGGCGGCGCACATCGGCGCAGCCACAAACAATCCTGCGGCCAGGATAACAACTAACTTTTGCTCTTTCATACTCTTTATCATATCTGCCGGTGTGGCTCCTGCTGTGCGGAGCGGCCTGCCGGTATATGTCTCCCGGGCGTGCAGCCAGGTTCATGTAGGGCCGGGGCCACCCGGCGCGGCATTTGCGAGGCTGGAGACTACAGCACGATGACTCTAACGTTTGTTATATCGGAATCCTTTCTTATTTCCTCCAGGGCAGCCTCCGGCGGGACGCTGTCCAAATTCAGAACCGTCAATGCCTGCCCTCCTGCCGCATAGCGGTGGAGACTCATGCTTGCTATGTTCACATTATGCTTTGCCATCAGCGAGCCGATGTAGCCCACAATGCCCGGCCTGTCCTTGTTGTTGAACATCAACAAGACGCCGGAAGGAACAATTTCAACAGCCTGCCCAAGCAGCCGCACAATGCGAGGCTGATGCCGCGTGCCCAGGATGGTGCCGCCTGCTGAGACCTTTTGAGAACCGGAAAACGCCGCCAGATGCAGCCACTCGTTGTAATCAGTGGAATCATTCGAATGCACCTCCTCCACCAACAGGCCGCGGGCGGCGGCTTTGGCGCGGACATTCACCAAATTGACATCCGAGCCGGCGCTCTGGCTAAGGAAACCCAGCAACACCGAGCGCGTTACCGGGTCGGCCGGAATATCGTTGGCCTTGCCGCCAAATGTGATTACCAGCCGGTCGTTTCGTTTGGGCGCAACCTGCGCAAGCAGCCTTCCAAGTTTCTCGCCCAGATTCAAATACGGCTTGACCAGCGCATAGGTCTTGGCGTCCAGGCTGGGCATGTTCACGGCGTTGCGGATCGCGCCGTTTATCAAGAAATCAACGATCTGCTCCGCAATTTCAATGCCAACATTGTCCTGCGCCTCCTTCGTGCTTGCGCCCAGATGCGGTGTCAGCACCACCTGCGGAAGCTTGCGCAATGGAAAATCCAGCGGCGGCGGCTCGGTGGTGTACACATCAAGCGCCGCGCCCGCAACCTGTCCGCTCTCGATTGCCGCCGCCAAATCGGCCTCGTTGATGATGCCGCCTCTGGCGCAGTTGATCAGCCGCACCCCGCGTTTCATCTTTGCAAACGCCGCGGCATTTAACAGGTTGCGCGTCTCATCGGTTAACGGCGTATGCACGGTTATGAAGTCGGCCTGCGCATACAAATCATCCAGGCTTTCCACCACCTCAACCTGTAGCGCCTTGGCTCGCGCCATGGATAAATACGGGTCATGCGCAATCACGCGCATCCCAAAGGCAATCGCGCGCTTTGCAACTTCCCCGCCAATTCGGCCCATCCCGATTATGCCAAGTGTCTTGTTGTAAAGCTCGGTGCCGGAAAACGCCTTTCGATTCCATTCGCCGGCCTTCACCGAGGCGTCTGCCTGCGGGATTTTTCGGGCCATTGCGGCCATCATCGAAAAAGTCAGTTCCGCAGTCGAAATGGTGTTGCCGCCGGGGGTGTTCATCACCACCACGCCACGCTCGGTGGCCGCCTCCACATCCACATTGTCCACGCCAACCCCAGCCCTGCCCACCACACGCAAACGCTCAGCCGCCTCGATTACGGCGCGCGTAATCTTGGTCTCGGAACGCACCACCAGCGCCACTGCATCTCGCACCAAAGGCAGCAGCTCAGCCTCGGAGTGTTTCTTGTCAAGCGTAACAACATTCAGCTCCGGCCGTTGTTTGAGCAATTCAATGCCTTTTGGCGACACCGGGTCGCAAACTATCACTTTCATATCCCGCGATTCCCACTTTACGGCCAAAACCGCCGCATGGTCAATAAAACATTAAAATTGAAAAAAACAGCCCGAATTGGCAACTTTCATCCATGATAAATCGGCGGCAGGCTTTGGAGAAATTAAGCGGCGGCTTGTTGCTCGCCCTGGGCTTGTGGCCCGGTGCGCTTCGCGCAAGCGACGCCGCCCGCGATGGACGGCTTAAGTTCATCGTTGTCAACGACACCCATCTGATGAGCGACGCCTGCGCTGAATGGCTCCGCGGAGTTATCCAACGCATGAAAGAGGCCAAGCCCGACTTCTGCCTGCACCTTGGCGATCTTACCGAATACGGTAAACGCGAACACCACGCCGCCACACGCGACGTTTTCCAGGAGCTGGGCTGCCCTGTCCACACCGTGCCCGGCAACCATGATTACAATTCGCCCAAAAGCCTGCGCTACTACAACCTGTTTTTCCCGCGCCGGCGCAATTACGTTTTTGAGTTCAACGGATGGCAGTTTGTCGGACTGGACACCACCGAAGGGCAGAAATACGAAAAGACCCGAATCCAGCCTGATACTCTCGAATGGGCCGATAAACAGGCGCCGCGCCTTGACCAGCGCCGGCCAACAATTATTTTCACACATTTCCCGCTTGGCGCCGGTGTCAAATACCGTCCGCTCAACGCCGATGAACTTCTGGAAAAATTCAAGCCGCTGAACTTGCAAGTCGTTTTCAGCGGGCACTGGCACGGCTATACCGAGCGCCGCCATGGCGATTTGCGGCTTTACACCAACAAATGCTGCGCACTCAAGCGCTCCAACCATGACCGCACACCTGAAAAGGGATTTTGGGTCGCGGAAAACAAAGATGGCCAAATCCACCTCGATTTCATTGAAGTGCCCTGCCCCAAGCCGGAGCCTGCACGCAAATCATGAGGCTGCATAAAACGAACCATGCCAGCAACCGGAATGCAATCCGTTGAACATGGGGGCCTGCCGCAGGCGCCTGCCGCCAAATGCAGGGCACGCGCCGAGTCGCCACGCCGGCAGCGACCTGTACCCGTTCATTATATTGCAAGACTCGCACGTTCCTCAAAGCCAGCCTGAATTGCAAACTAACAAAGATTATTTATGGCAAAAGTTTTTCAAAATCTGGCGATAAGCGACCCGAACGATTTGTATTTTGGGGTGTCTCCAAAGCCAGTGATAACCCGCCACGGAATGGTTATTGGCGGCGGGCTTGTGTACCCCGAGCTGAATTTCACGCTGCCTCCAATTGAAATCTGTGAGGCAACATGGCCGGAAGTCCGCTCTCATTACCAACAGATTATCGCCGGCGCATTGCAGCGAGCCGTCGAACTCGAGGCGCCCGGTCTTGTAATCGAGTTTGAAACCCTGCCGCCCATGACCGAGCGCCCGGCCTGGGGTATCGAGCTGACCAAGCTAATGCTAGATGCCATGGAGGCCGCTCACCAGCGACACGGTTTGAAAAGCGCATTCCGTATCACTCCCAATGACACCAGGGAAATGGAGCGCCCGCCGCGAATGCGAAACGGCCGGCTTTCAATTTTGGTTTGCAGTTGATATTGTCCAGATGCGCATGCAAAAACCGGAGGACAAGTTTGAGTATGAGCGGCGTTTGTGGCTCGGCGGACTCAAACGCGTGGCCGGTGTTGACGAAGCCGGACGGGGGCCGCTGGCAGGCCCGGTTGTCGCCGCCGCGGTAATCCTGCCCTCCGCATGGATGGAAAACGGGCTTCCCCCGGAACTCACAGGGCTGAACGATTCCAAACAACTTACACCGTCCCGGCGGGAGACGTTTTTCAATGCACTTTTGGCGCATCCGGAAATTGAACATGGCATCGCAATTGTCGAAGCCGAGTTGATTGACGAGCTCAACATCGCCGTGGCAACCGCCCGCGCAATGGCAATCGCCATAAGCCGTTTGCGACCGCCACCCGAACATGTGCTGGTGGACGGCCTTCACGTCGCAAGCCTCAAATGGCCGCAGACTGCCATCATAAAGGGCGACGCCAGAAGTTACTCAATCGCCGCCGCAAGCGTGCTCGCAAAAGTGACGCGTGATCGCCTGATGATGGATTATCACAAACAATGGCCGCAATACGGCTTTGACCAGCACAAAGGCTACGGCACGGCGCGCCATTTGTCGGCGCTTGCAGAACATGGGCCATGCCCGATTCACCGCCGCTCCTTTGCCCCAATCAAACCGGGGCGGCAACAGGAGCTTTTTTAACTACTGCTGCCCGGCCTTTGACAGAACATCCTTGAGCTTCACCTGCGCGCCGCCCTGCCGTTTCGATTCATCGGCAGCTTCCATGAAGGCAAAAATTTCAATCGTTTCATCCGCCGAAACCGGCGCCACGCCGGTTTGGAAAAATTTCATCATCTCGCGCACCAACGGCGCATAAGTGCCGCTGCCTTTTTGTTCAACAATGGATTTGCTCCCGAAGACAATGACTTTGTGCGGCGTTGGCCCGTTGCGCAGGCCGCACAGAATGCCCACCCGCCCGTCGGCCCAAAGCCCGGTGACAACGTCGGTATCGGCAGATGTGGTGCGCGTTACAGATACGCACCCGGCTCCCAAAATTGTGAACAGCGCCTCCGTCGGATGTATCCCATACCAGAATAAATCAGGATGATGCGGCTCGATTGGCGATGGCCCGTACGAAATAACGCTCCGAATCCGGCCGGCATCGGTCCGCTTTACCTCCGTCAGGCTGTCATAAAACCGGTAGGCCGAGGAGCTGAACAGCGGCACATTGGCCTCGCGCGCAAGCCGGTAGATTGCGAGCGCATCCTTCAGCGAGCCGGCAACCGGCTTGTCCACAAACACAGGCTTGCGGGCGGCTATGACCGGCTTGACCTGTTCAAGGTGCGGACGCCCGTCAACGCTGGTCAGAAGCACAGCATCCACCTGCTTGCACAGCTCTTCAATTGTCGGGACAATTTTAACGCCGAACTTTTCCTGCAATTGTTTGGTGTATTCCTCCACACGCCCGGCGCTCTCAGGCAAATCCGGGCTGCCGCCCTTGTACGCCGCCACCACCCGACCGCCCGGCACGTGCTCCTTGTCGGACGGATCGTTTATCAACTTGGTGAACGCAATCACATGCGACGTGTCCAGCCCAATTAGTCCAAGCTTCAGCTCAGCCCCAAACAGTGGAATCGCCGCCAACAATGCCCAAACTGTCAGCCAATGGAAATTTGCTTTCATGGGCCGCATCTTAACGAAATCAAGCCGGATGGCAAACTCTCATCTTTCGCTGCTCCGCCTCAAAATGTCTGCCAATGCAAAACTGCGGTGACCGGAAAAGCGGCGGCTGCACGGTTTTGTTAATAAATTTTAAGGGTGCTTTTCTCCAGGCACGCATTATCCTGAAGGCATGAGGCATCGGGCAAAATCGGAGCAGTTGTTTTCCGAGGCGTTGAAGTACACCCCCGGCGGCGTTAATTCGCCAGTGCGGGCTTTCCGCGCGGTGGGCGGGCATCCGTTTTTTGTCAACCGCGCCGCAGGCGCGCGCGTATTTGACGTGGATGGCAACGAATATGTGGATTACGTGGGGACGTGGGGGCCGGCAATCCTCGGGCATGCGCATCCTGGCATTGTGGAGGCGGTTCAAAAGACCGCCGCCCTTGGCACCAGTTTTGGCATCCCCAATCCACTCGAAGTTGAAATGGCGCGCCTTATCGTCGAATCCATTCCAAGCGTCGAAAAAGTCCGCTTTTGCAACTCCGGCACCGAAGCCTGCATGTCGGCAATCAGGCTCGCCCGCGGCTTCACGCGCCGTGATAAAATCATCAAATTCGCCGGATGCTATCATGGCCACGCCGATTTCCTTCTGGTCAAGGCCGGCTCCGGCGCGCTTACGCTCGGACAGCCCGACAGCGCCGGCGTGCCAACCGCCTTCAGTCAGCACACGCTCGTGCTCCCGTTCAACGAGCCGGAGGCAGTGCGGGCCGCTTTTGCCGCTCATCCAAATCAAATCGCCGCGGTGATTCTCGAAGCCGTGCCGGGCAATGCCGGTGTTTACCTGCCCAAACCCGGCTACCTGGAATTCCTTCGCGAAATAACCAGCGCCAACGGCGCAGTCCTGATTTTTGACGAGGTAATGACCGGCTTCCGGCTGGCTTTCGGGGGCGCCCAGGAACGATTTGGCATCCGCCCGGATTTGTCCTGCTTCGGCAAAATCATTGGCGGCGGCCTTCCGGTTGGCGCATTTGGCGGGCGGGCAGATATCATGGATTTGCTCGCGCCGTTGGGTCCGGTTTATCAAGCCGGCACTCTTAGCGGCAATCCGCTGGCAATGGCCGCAGGCCTTTCGGCCCTTCGCGAACTTAAAGCCGGCGGGATTTACGAAAAATTGGAGCGGCTGGGCGCCTTGCTTGAATCCGGCATGAAAGCCGCGGCCAGCAACGCAGGCGTGCCCGTCCAATTCAACCGTTGCGGCTCGATGTTCTGCGCCTATTTCACCGAAACGCCCGTGTGGAATCTGGATGACGCGCTCCGCTGCAATCGCGACCAGTTTGCCAGATTTTTCCATGGCATGCTCGATGAGGGGGTTTATATTGCGCCCTCGCAATTCGAGGCCGGCTTCCTCTCTGCGGCGCACACTGAAAAGGATGTTGAACTGACGGTTGAAGCCGCCGCCAGGGTATTGAAACAATTGTAATCATCGGTTTATGCGAATTTTGGCGCTGGATTATGGGACAAGACGCATCGGCGTTGCGGTAAGCGACGAAAGCAAGCTGCTTGCCCTGCCGCTGGAGTATATCCCCGCCGATCCATTCGCAAATGTGCTTGCGCGCCTGCGCGAATTGATTCGGGAAAAGGAAATCGGGCTGATCCTGGTTGGAATGCCGCGCAACATGGACGGCAGTTACGGGCCGGCTGCGCAAAAGGTGCAGGCCTTCGTGGCGGCTCTCAAAGAGGCGATACCCATGCCGATCCAGACATGGGACGAACGGCTTACCACCGTTCAGGCCAACCGGTTTTTGCGCGAGGCAGGTTACCGCCGCCAGAAACAACGGCAGCGCGTTGACCAGACCGCCGCCGCAATCTTGTTGCAAAGTTACCTCGACAGCCTGGAGCAGCCATAACTGTTGGGCGTGGAAACACTCAAATTCAAACTCATTATTGCTTACGACGGGACTCGCTACCAGGGCTGGCAAATCCAAAAAACCGGCATTGGCATTCAGCAGAAGCTCGAAGAAGCTCTCCGCTGCCTGTTTCCCTCCGTTCAACGCGTCCACAGCGCAAGCCGCACTGATACCGGCGTGCATGCCTTGGGCATGGTTGCGCATGTCGAAATACCCAGGGCCGAATTTCGCATGCCAGTTGCCAAATTGCCGCTGGCCATAAATGCGCACCTGCCCGAAGATATCCGCGTGATGTCCGCCAAACGCTGCAAACCTGAATTTCACGCCCGCTTCCATGCCACCGGCAAGCAATACCGCTACTTTGTATGGAACCATCCTGCAATGAATCCGCTCATCCGCCACCTTGCATGGCATGTGCCGCGCCCGCTGAATCTGCAGGCCATGCGCGAGGCCGCCCGCCTGTTTATCGGACGCCACGATTTCCGCTCGCTTGCAGCCAATCGCAATTATAAAATCGAAAACACCATCCGCACCATTCGACGCCTCCAAATCTGCCGCAACGGCCCACAATTAACCTTTATCATCGAAGGCGACGGTTTCCTTTATAAAATGTGCCGCGGCCTCGTTGGCACGCTGGTCCAAGTCGGCCTTGGCAAGATCGCGCCTGCAGATGTCCAAAAAATCCTCGATGGCAGGGACCGCCGTCTTGCCGGCATGACCGCTCCCGCCAACGGCCTGGTGTTGTGGAAAGTTTTTTATCAAAAAACCTCGAAGCAATTGCCCGCAAACCAAACCGCCGGAGGTGTTGATGAACTGGAATAATATGCCTGTAAGCCGGAAATTTGCATTGCCAGCCGCATCGCATTTCAATCCATGAATCCCCATGCATGTTGTCCTTGTTGAACCTGAAATCCCGCCAAACACCGGCAACGTGGCCAGATTGTGCGCCGCAACCCGCACGACTCTGCATTTAATTGAACCGTTCGGCTTCAAGCTGGATGATCGCGACCTCAAACGCGCCGGCATGGATTACTGGAATCACCTGACCTGGCGTCGCTGGAAAAGCTGGGGTGATTTTGCCTCGGCTCTGCCCCATGATGCACGGCTCTGGTTCATTGAATCCCGCGGGCCGCGCCATTATGCAGAGGTTGAATACAAGCCGGAAGATTACCTAGTTTTTGGCCGTGAAACGGCAGGGTTGCCCCCGAGGATTTATCGCGACAACCCCGAACGCTGGCTGCGCATACCGCTTTTCCATGAAAAAGCCCGCTCCCTGAATCTCTCCAATTGCGTCGCCATTGTGCTCTACGAGGCGCTCAGACAACAGGGCTTTGCCGGCGAGCTGAAATAAGCCGGAAACAAACCGCCATTCCACAGCCCTAGCTCAAATGCGCCTCGGCATCGCTGATGATTTCCAACACTGCGGCGGGTGTCCTGGCCTTCAAAAGCGCCTCACGCACTTCAGGCCGCCTGAGCAGCCGGCTCAGCTTCGCCAAAACATACAGATGCACCGCCGTATCTGTGGATGCTATTAGAAAAAACAATTGCACCGGCTTTCCATCTATCGCGCCAAATTCAACTCCCTCTGGATGCCTCCCGAAAACAATGACCGGCTTTGTGATAGTGTCTGGCAGCGGATTGCGCACATGCGGCAAGGCAACTCCATCTCCAATGCCTGTGCTGCATAATCGCTCCCTCTCCCACAGCGCCTTTAAGAGCCGTTCCTGGTCATCCGGGCGCCCTTTTAACTCCGGCAGCTTTTCAATCAGCTCGCGCAAAACGGCCTCCTCATCAGCCGCTTGCAAATTCAACTCAATCGCTTCCGGCCTGAAAAGCCCGGCTATCTGAATTTTGGCGGCAGAACCGCTTTCCATAAGCTCAAGTTAACGTATGATTGCATAATGGATAAAGTCAAAAGAACGGAAATTTACTGCCATGCTCAAAATGTTGCCGTTGCCAAAACTGCCATTGTTGGTTTACTGTTCCCAGGGCGTGGGCGCTTGGCGCAGTGGTTAGCGCGTCTCGTTTACACCGAGTAGGTCGGGGGTTCAAATCCCTCAGCGCCCACCAATTTTTTTGGAAGGTTCACAGAACATCCGGGAGCATTTGCCGGCTGCGCTTGCCAATCCCCGGCTTCGCCAGTACCTTCCAGGTAGTGATGTTTGAGTTATGAAACGAAAAATTTTGTACGTTGTTCTGACCGCCGCCCTGGCAGTGAATCTGGCCATTGGCGCCAGAATTTACCTCTACTCCCTTCAGGCCGCCCCAAAGGAAAACGCTTATGAGAACATCAAACTGTTCACCACTGCTCTGGAACGGGTGCGCCTCGATTATGTGGACGCCGACAAGGTAAGCTACCAGGAATTGATCTACGGGGCACTGAAGGGAATGCTCAGCACACTTGACCCCCACAGCGAATTCATGGAGCCTTCCAAATTCGAGGAGCTGAAAAAAGACACCGAAGGCGCTTTTGGCGGCGTGGGCATCGTCATCTCAATGAAGGACAACGCTGTCACGGTTGTCGCCCCCATCGAAGACACGCCCGGATTCAAGGCCGGCATTCTGCCGGGCGATAAAATTGTGAAAATTGACGGCAAAAGCACAGAAAAACTCGGCCTGCAGGAGGCTGTAAAACGACTGCGCGGCACCCCTGGCACCGAAGTTACCCTCACGATTCTCCGGCCATCTACCGGCCAGGTCCAAGATTACAAACTCGTCAGAGCCGAAATCAAGGTGGACACAGTAAAAGACATCAACAACAAAGGTGAATTCCCGCTCGATGACAACAAAATCGGTTATGTCCGCCTCTCCCAATTCGGCGAGCGCACCTCTGACGAGCTGGAAACCGCCCTCCGCAAACTGGAAAGCCAGGGCATGCAAGGGCTGGTCATGGATTTGCGGGGGAATCCGGGCGGTCTGCTTGACCAAGCGGTACTGGTGTGCAGCAAGTTCTTGCCGCGCGGCACGCTTATCGTCTCCACAGAAGGCCGCATGGCCTCTGTAAAAACCGAGCATCGCGCCATCGGACGCGACACGCATCCGCGCATCCCGATGGTTGTGCTGGTCAACAACGGCAGCGCCAGCGCCTCCGAAATCGTGGCCGGCTGCCTCCAGGACTTGAAGCGGGCAATAATCGTTGGTGAACAGACCTTTGGCAAAGGCTCCGTTCAGAGCATCCTGCCGCTGTCCGACGGCTCAGCCTTGCGCCTTACAACCGCCAAATACTACACCCCAAGCCACCGGGTCATTCATGAAAAAGGCATCACCCCGGACATCATCGTCCCCATGACCGACGAAGAAGAGCGCGACATGATGCTCCGGCGCGCCCCCGGCGGCCTCGAATCCCTTGAGCCGAAAGATCGCGAGCGCGTTGCCAGCGCACGTGACCCGCAACTTGAACGCGCAATGGATTTGCTCAAGGGCCTTGTGCTTTTCAGCAAGGGCAACGATGGAACAATGATGAAATAACCCGGCCGCTGCGGCCTGACCCGTAGTCAGCCGGCTCTGCCCCGCAAGCCCTCCATTATGTTGCTTGCAATAGAAACTTCGTGCGATGAAACCAGCGCCGCTGTCGTTGACCACGGGCGCGTTCTCGCCACTGTTGTCTCATCACAAATCCGTCTCCACGCCGAATACGGCGGTGTCGTGCCCGAACTTGCAGCGCGCGAGCACCTGAAAAACCTCCCCCCCGTAACCCGGACTGCCCTCAAACAGGCGGGCACTGAACCGGGCGCATTGGATGCCGTCGCAGCAACTCGCGGTCCGGGGCTGCCATCGGCTCTGCTGGCCGGCCTGAAAACGGCTCAAGCCATCGCTTATGCCCTGCGCAAGCCATTTTACGGCATACACCATCACGAGGCCCATCTCTACTCGCCTTGGATTTCAAACCAGCCGCCAATGGCGGATTTTTCGGAATTTCAACCCAACGTCTCTCTGGTTGTCAGCGGCGGCCACACTCTCCTGGTACATGTCGAGTCCGAACTCAAACACCGCGTCCTCGGTTCAACCGTGGATGACGCCGCCGGAGAATGCTTCGACAAAATTGCAAAATTCATCGGCCTTCCCTATCCCGGTGGGCCGCATCTTGAAAAACTTGCTGAAGGCGGCAACCCCAATGCCTTCGATTTTCCACGCCCCATGCTCAAGGAAAACAATGACAACTTCAGCTTCAGCGGACTAAAAACATCCGTGCGTTACTTTCTCAACAACAACCCCGGCTTGCTCGATGATTTGCCGCGCACCCGCGACTTGTGCGCTAGCGTCCAGGCGGCAATCGTCGAAACGCTGGTTGCAAAAACCATCCGCGCCGCCCTTCGCCTGCGCGTCAACTGTGTTACTGCCTCCGGCGGGGTCACCTGCAACCGCACATTTCGCAGCCAACTCGCCATGGCCTGCCACAAACACGGCCTGACCTTGCGGCTGGCCCAAAAAGAACTCTGCACCGACAACGCCGCCATGATCGCCATTCTTGCCGAACGCAAAATACTGCACGGCGAACTTCCAACCCCATTGGACGCTGAAATAATCCCCGGCTGGCCCCTTTAACCCCACCCCGGCCATTTATGTAGCTGCCGCCGTAAGGCGGCAGAGATTTATCCTCCGGCTCAGGCCGGCAGCTACGTCGTATTCGTGTCTCCGTGTCTTTGTGGTGAACCTTTTGAGGTCCCGCCACCATGTAGCTGCCGCCGTAAGGCGGCAGATATGTCCGCCAACTTAAGTTGGCGGCCATGGAAAATGGTTCCGCCAGGAGCTGCGGGGTGTCAGTTTGATTTGTGATGGGGCTATTTGACAGTAAGGGTAAAGCTTTCGGAGTGGCTGTTGAATTCGGGGGCGTACATGCACTGTATGGCGGCAATTCCCGTCTGGTAAACGCCGCGATGTTGAACACGCGTGGAGTATTCAAAGACGTAAACGCCCTTGGGCAGGTATTCGATGAAGAAATGGCTGGCGGTATCGCGCGTGGTTTCATAATAGGCAAGGCCATCTTGATAGCGATAGCGCGAAAGCACGTTCACCGGCTCAACCCCGCTGCCGCGCTGGTCTTTCAGATGCACGTATTCCATGTCCCTGTCAGTGCGCAATTCAATCCGCACCACAAGCTCATCGCCAACAGAGACAGTATTTTTAACCGGCGTGAGCACCGGGCCTTTTTTGGTGTTGGTTTTGACGTACAACGTCTTCTTCAGTTTCAGGGGCGTGCCTTCGTGTGGCGTCACTTTTGCCATGTCTTCAAGGTATTGCCAGTGGATGCTGCCCCAGGCCACGCCGGTGTCCACTTTTTTGACCGTCACTTCGGCCAGCTTCGGTTTGATTTCGGCGGCTGTGTAGCGTTTTTCGTAAAAGCCGGTGCCTGCCTCGACTTTTTCCGGTTTCACCGGCTGGCCGCCTACGACCATTTCGACCAGCGCCTGCGAAGCGAGCAGGTTTTCTCCGCGCAGCAAGAGGGCGTAGCAGGCGTCGGCAGTGGCCTTGGTGGTCTTCCAGTCTTGAGTCTGTTTTTGTTTCAGCAACCAGACTTTGCAATCTTCGACGGCCTGCGCATCGCCCATGACCTCGTCAAACGCTTCGATCATCAGCGCCTGAGTTTCAATCGGGGCGCGATACCACCACCATGAGAGTTCCAAATCCCGCCAGAACATTCCCATCTCTTCGTTTGAAACCGAGCGTTCCTTGATTGACTTCATGATGTCGCGGGCCGCTGCAAGATTTTCATCGCCGCCCCAGCGTTTGAGCGCCAGCGCCAGATGTCCCTGGCTCTGGCGGTTGCCGGTCTTCAGCCAATGCTTGCGTGATTGTTTCAGGAAAAACTCAATGGCCGCTCCATGCTCTTTTGCGAGCGGCTTGTCTTTGAGGAAAAAGCTCCGCCCATACAGGTACAGCGCCACCGTGGGGCTGGGGACATAGTCTTCGGGGTTCTTCCACTTCAAGATGTCCTGGTAATGTTCATCCATCCACTGGTCGAGCCGCCGCAGGGCCTTGATGGCAAGGTCCATGTTCACGTCCGCGCCCAAATGCCGCAACCTGCCAAACCCGGTCACAATATAAAGCGTGATATAGTCGCTGGGCGGCCCGCCGGGGAACCACGGCCAGCGTCCGTCGCCAAGTTGCATTTCGGCCAGTTTTTTCCGCGCATTTTCCAGTTCGTAGTTCAGCCGGTTGTCTTCAAAAAGAAGGCCGACATTTCTGCGGGCCTGGCTTTCGTTTTGCGCCTGCCGCCACCATGGCGTTTCTTCAAGCATCACCATTTTCAAGTCCTGGTTTTTCTCAAGCGGACTGTCCAGGGCCGGGGTGTTCCGCCACTGGTCAAACACGCGGCGGATGCGCGCATCGCTCAGGGCGATGTGCCGCGCAAGTGTGTTCGCATACAGACGGTTGAAGATTTGCTCGGAACATTCATAAGGAAATTCCATCAGATATGGCAGCGCCAGGATGGCGTACCATGCCGGATTGGAAACCATCTGCACTGACAGAGCCTGATGCCGCAGTGTGGAGGACTTGCCGGACTGCGCCAGTTTGGTCAGTTCAAACTTACGGCTGCCCGGACCGCGAATCGGCAGGGGCAGCGATTCAGTCACCAGTATGCGCCTGGGCAACACCGGCAGATACCCTTCCTCGCCGTCGGAAAGTTTCCCAGTTGCGCCAACGGCTTTATAGACAAGGAAGCCGCAGCCATCCGGAATTTCCAGCCGCCATGAGAAACTGCGGGATTCCTTGGGAGGAATGTCAAAGGAGTGTTCATTGCGGCTGTTGCCCAAAAGTTTGTCAACCGGCGCATCGGTGGCGGCATCGCGAAAACTGAGCTGCACTTTGCCCTGCTGGCGGGTCTCGGATTGGTTGCTGACTTTGACAGTGAACTCCAGCACATCGCCTTCACGCAGGAAACGCGGCGGATTCGGCTGCACCATGATATCCTTGGCAGTCACGGCCTTGTCTTCCAAAAAGCCCGAGCGCAGTTGTTGGTCATGGGCAAATCCGAAGAACTTCCACGTAGTCAACGCCTCCGGCATGGTGAATTCCATTTTGACCACACCGTTTGCATCCGAGAGCAATTGCGGGAAAAAGAAAGCCGTTTCATTAAGGTTTTTGCGCGCCGAAACGCGGCTCAAATCAGGCGCGGACTCAGACTCGGCGCCGGCGCGATTCTTTTCCTGGGCACGGTCGGCGGCTTTGTCTTCATCCCGTTTTGCTGCATCCATTGCGTTAGCGGCTTTGCGCATCTGGCGCTCCGCGCCCTCCGCTTCCATGGCCATGCCTGGTGCCGGCGGAGCGGCTGCCAGCGCCATTGGCGCGCCATCCTCCATCAGCACCCCGCGTCGCCTAAATTCAGCCCCGCCTCTTCCCGCAAATTGGTATCCAAAGAAATTTGCCGTCAAATCGAATGGGAACGAACGATAGCGGCGGTCAACACCCTCATATCCCGGATGCCATGAATTCCAGATTTGTTGGAATCCCAACAGCACATTTTCAAATTGCGGCATGGCGCTTGAGTGTTCTCTGCGAAAAACATTGAACCGCTGGAGCCAGGAGTGTTTAAGGAACGCATCCAGAGATTCGTCATACAATGCAGCCACCATCTCCGCAACGGCCTTTTGCGCTCCGGGGCCGGTTATGATTGCCGACCAGCTTTCCTTCTGGCCGGGCTGAAGTTTGGAAACGAAATGTTCCCATTTAATTTCGAGGTTTTTCTGGCTCCATGGCACGTCTATGTTGCGCGTCTCCAAATAGGCGCGATTTTCCCGCACGCGTGTCAGGTGAACGGTGAACCCGCCGCGCATGCTTTCATCCACCGCCTGTTTTAAAAGCTCCTGTGTTCTGCCGGCGGGCGTCCAGTAGCGTTTGATGATTTTGTTTCTATGCTCAATTTCCACAAAAGCGCGCCCCTCGTCATAGCCGGTGCCCCACAGTGCCAGAAATTCCTCGCCCGGTTCCACGCTCCACTTCGGTGCAGTGAACAAATGGGGGATTTTGACGTTTAGTTTCGGCGCGTCCGGATTGAGCACCAACAGCGGCAGGCGCGCAGTTACCTGCTTGCCAAATCTGTCCTGGGTTTCAACCATCACACGGTAAATGCCGGCAGGCAGATTAAAGTTCAATAGCAACATGCCGTTTGTGCCGGTGGTAAAGCCTTTCGTCTGCACCACTTCGCCAAGCGGCCATGTGTTGGGGTCAGCATCGGATTCCTGCGGGCCTCCAGCTTTTGAGCCACGTCGCCAGTAAGGCCAATATCCGGGCAATTTGCCCCGCACGACTTGCGCAGGCTCGCGAAGTTTGTAAATTTTGAGCGAGCCTTCGGCAACCTGCGGCTCTCCGTCCAGTGTGGTGGTTTGCAGTTTGATCTCGATTGGTTTCCCTTCGACCTGCCAGTCGGCAGCGCTTAGTGCGGCCTGCAAAGCGGTGTACCCGATCTGGATGGTACGCTGCGCCGAGCGTGTTTCGCCAGCCGTGTCAGTCACGTCGGCATAAACGGTAAATTGAAATATAGGTTCATTCGTGGGGGAAACAGCCGGGTCCGGCTTGGCCAAAAAGGAAATGTTGAATTTGCCATCGGTGCCAGTCCTGGCCGAGCCATGCGCAATTTCCTGGCTGGATGAAGCAGGCATGTCCCATCCATAGTACCAATGCCACCAATATGGGTAACGAACTTGCCTGACAACGCGGTACTTCACCATGGCGCCGTCCACCGCCGCGCCGGTATAGGCCTCCGCCTTGCCGCTCAACGAAACTGTTTCGTTCAGTTTCGCCGCTACCTTTGGCGCCTCCAAAGTAACTTGGAATTTGGGCCGCTTGTATTCCTCGACGTTGAACTGGGCGGTTCCACGCGGGCCGCCTTGTATGTAAATCCGGTAACGTCCCGCCACCCTGTCGCGCGGCGCAGTGAAGCTTCCTGCAAACGAGCCATAATCATTGCATTGTTGTTCAAGCCGCGCCACTTCCTTCCCATTCGGGTCTGCAAGCACCACAGTCACTTTGGCGCGCGGCATTACTTCATAGTTGTCGCGGTTCTGGTCAACACGCAGGCAGATGCCCTTGAAATTAATTGTCTGTCCGGGCCGGTAGATGGCGCGGTCAGTGAAAAAGACAGTCTGCTCGTAAGGTGATGGCTTTCCTTGCTCGTAGGCGTAAAATTCCTGGCGGGCGGCAATCTCTCGCTGTTTGTGGTTGGCGCGGATGAAATAACTGCGGTTCCTGGGACTGTCGAGCACAAAGAAACCGTTTTCATCCGTCTGCACCTTGGGATCGACCACCCAGCGGCCATTATTGTCATTGTGCCACGAAAAAATCTCAGCTCCGGCTACCGGCTCGCCTGAACCGGCCTCCAGCACAAACCCCTCAATCATTCCACTCCGCGGCCTTACCACAAGCGCCAAATCGCTGACCCAGATTGCTGCAAATGAAACCAGGTTGTCTTTCTGGCCGAAATCCGGCTTGTAGCTGGCCACAATAAAGTAAAAGCCGGCAGGCAGTTTATCCGGGGCGGGAAGTTCCATCATGCGCGATTTGAAATCCTCGGTGGCAGGCAAATCAGCCGTCCATTCCAGGGCAGGTTTCTTTGCAAGCAATGTCCTGCGTTCCTGGTCATCCAGCCAGTCAGGACGCCGGTGTTGTTTTTGCAAAAACCAACCCCAATCCCATGGCACAGCGCGAAAATGCACCCTGGTTATGTTGCGATAGGTGACTTGAATCTTTGGCCATGGGGCATTCCAGACCCGCTCGGTTTGAATTTCCAACTCACGCGCCTCAATTTCCAGGATCAGATTGCGGCACATCTTTCCACCATGGCTTTTTGGAAAGGCGCCAGCCCCCTGCTGTGCGATCTGGCGCGCCTGCACCCAGTCGCCCTCCTGATGCACCACGCGCGCCCAGTTGTGTCTGGCCAGCGCCGAAAGCTCATGATCGCCCCACTGCTCCACAAGGGCCTTCAACGCCGCCTTGTAGCGCGGGTTTTTCTCATCACCAAACGCCGTGTTGTAACCAAACGCCAGCCGCTCGATCTCCACATCGAGAAAAGCCGATTTGTCGGTGTCCTTCTGATGGAATTTGAGCAAATCTTGATACAACAAAATCGCCTGCAGCTTGGGCGAAGTCTGATCGGATGTCTGCGGCTTCCAGCCAATGAACTCGGCGGCAGGCGCAAAAATTGGGCTTGCGGCATCAATCTCAAAGGCGTCTTCCGGCTTGGCGGCGGCCTGCTCGCCGGATGTGTAGAAAGCGAGGGCCTCATGCGCTATGAAATCGTACATCGTCGGGCGGTAGGAATCCGGCACCGTCCCTTTTTCCAGTAAATCATCAAATTTCCCCACAGGTATGCTTTTAAGAATGTCCGCGCTCGAAAGCGCCAGCGCGAATTCCCTGTCAATCTCTTGAAATAACCTTGGCAAATCCCACGTGGTAAAATCCTTGCCCGGGGCAGTTGCGGTTGCCGTCCGGCGCATGAACCGCCAGCGGTTTTGTTGAAAATAATGCCAGAACCAATGCGCCTGAATGGCATGCAGAATCGGCTTTAGCTCCGGCGGCGCTTTTTCCAGTTCGGCCTGCAGGCGGGTTATCTTTTCCTCCGGCTTGTTGCCCTGGATGTTGCCTTCGAGCACAATCCGCCGGGCTATTGCTTTGGCTGCCTCGCCGTAGGCCTTGTCGCGCATCGCCCCCTGGATGATAGGCTCCAAAAGTTCAATGGCAGTCTTCGGCAGTCCTTTCTCAATTGCCTCATCCACTTTCTTCCACTCCGCATCCCGCGGCCCGGCAATTGCCATACAGCAACCCAGGGTAAACACCACACACACGATTATCAATAGTTTCATAGTTAAAAATTTAACACGCTTCCATGTTTGACGGAATTGAAATTGCAATGCTCCCAAAATAATCCCACTTATTGCAGACGCTGGCGGTAGCAGGCGGACTGGCCTGTAGCCGCCAACTTACAACTGGCAGGCTTTATGGCAGACCAAATTGTCCGCCCGACTTTGCAGCCGCCGGCACGTCGAGTATTATGGCGTGCTAATTCGGTAAAAGCGCTGGCCGCTCAGCGGGTTGGTGAGAATCAAAACACGGTTTGAAGGCGCCGGCTGGATTTGTTGCAACAATTGCCAGTCGCCGACGAAAAGATTGGATTTATACTGCAAAGTGTAGCTCCTGTTGGATACCGCATTGAACTGGAGCTTCAGATCGGCTCCGTGGCTGAAAGTCAGTTCCAGTTTCAGTACGTCCGCCCGGTTGGTGGGACTGGTGCCCGCGATGAACTCCTGCCAGTTGTTAAGCCCGTCGCCATCGGCATCTTCGTATTTGTCCGATGGGTCATCTGGATTCAGGCCATTGGCTGTTTCCCAATCGTCAGGCAAGCCGTCGCCATCGCGATCAACCGGTGTTATTGCAAGCTGGGCGACCTGGCTTGTGACAGCGCCAACAGCATTGGTTACAACCACGTGATAAAGGCCGGCACTGGCCCCGGTCAAATTGGTCAAAATCAAGGTATCGTTTGTCTGTCCGGTCAACAAGTTGGTCAGGTTAAACCACCATTGGTAATACAGAGGCGCCGTGCCGGTTGCAACGACTGTGAATGTTGCATTCGAGCCGGTGACGCTTTGCTGGTTGGTTGGCTGCTGGACAATGAGCGGCGGCACCAAGACAGTCAGAGTTGCAACACGGCTGGTAACGGCCCCCGCCGCATTGCTGACAACAACACGATATGCGCCGGCGTCTTCCGGTCTGGCCGGGTTGATTATCAACGCCGGGCCGGTTGCGCCCTCCAAAAGCACGGAGTCATTGAACCACCACTGATATGAAAGCGGTTCCTGGCCGGTGGCGGTTACGTAAAACGCGGCTTGCTCGCCGGCCCTGACGGTGATGTTGGTCGGCTCCGAAACCAATACCGGCGGCTGCGTCTCTCCAATGGCCACGTAACACGGGAATTCCACCGCGCCAACGGCGAAGTTGCTGACAACAAACGTGTAAGTGCCACTCTGCTCAGGCTGTGCATTGGTCAAGACCAATATATTTGTGGTGACACTGTTTGGTCTGTTTGCCTCGGTCTTCAAAATTGTAGTCCCATTATAAACCCAGAAGACATAATTGGTGAATGATTGCAAATTCTGCGGGTTCCCAACCATCGCGGTCAGTGTGACATCTGTGCCGGGTTGCGCAGATTGATTGGTTGGCGGAAGGACAACTGACAGGAATGCGACAACCGTGGTAGCGCCCGGACTCAGATAGGCTGCATTGGTTGCAACCAGTTGATAGGCGCCGTGATTGGTCAACTGGATGTTGGGGAATGGCAGAATGTTTGATGCCACCCCGAAGTTCAAATAAGTGCCGTTGTTGCGCCGCCAGCGGAAGCCGATTGGCTCGGTGCCGGTCAACTCGGCAGACAGAACAACGTTGCTCCCCACCACCACGGTCTGGCTTTGGGGCTGGGTGATAAATACAGGCCGATAAATCAGCGACAAGGTTGCAGGCTGGCTGTAAACATCACCCACCGAGTCGGTAATGCGCGCAACATAAGCTCCCTCGTTTGCCGGCTGAACATTGGTCACGTAAAGAGTGGCATTGGTCGCGCCCGGAATGTCCACGCCGTTGAATTGCCACTGCACGGTGATTGGGCCGTTGCCAGTGGCGCTTACGGTGAAGGAGGCGTTGCTGCCCTGGAGCACCTTTGCATTTGCCGGCTGGGCAATAATTTTTGCCGCTTGATAAACAGTCAAAATTGCCGGCTGGCTGTCAATTGAACTGGAATCGTTGTAGGCCACCGCCTGGTATTTGCCGGCTTGATCCAATTGAACATTTGTCAGCAGAAGGGTTGCATTGGTTGCACCCGGAATGTTGTCCTCGTTGAACCGCCATTGATAGCGGATTGGCCCGGGACCTGAAACCGCGAAGGTGAAGGTGGCACTGTTGTGAACGAAAATTGTCTGGCTGGAAGGTTGTGCGGTTGCAGTCAGAGGGGCTTGAGACGGCGAGCCTGCACCTGGCGTTGGAAGCCCCGCAACCCAATTTGCCGGGTCATTGCCAAAAGTTGAAAGCGAAACCCGATGCAGTGAACGGCCCATGCCATCGGCCATCACCGGCCACGGCAGATTATCCTTGTAGGCAACTTTATCCACCAAAACATAATTGGGCGCGCCCACTGCCTGCTCGTCCAGCGCCGGTCTTGCAAGTTCAACGCCTTCGCCGCTGTTGTCCAGTTTTCCACTGTATGGCCCGACAATCTGGACATCATTGCCCAATCCGTATTTGGCGCGGAAAGCATCGAGTTTGAACGGCTCAAGCACCGGGTCAAAGCTCACAATTATCAGACGCCCATTTGCAGCAATGGTGGTGTAAGGCGGGAAATCGAAGTCAACCGCATTGCGCAGCCGCCATGAATAGACAGGCCGGCCAAGGTCATAGAGAGCAACCGCGGAATCTGTCAGGTTGGCCAGTTCAATGAACTCATCCTCTTGATTGTCCGAGCCGTCCGTATAATCAGGCGGGTGATACATGATTTCACTAATGACAATCGGGCCAACACGTGGCGGGCTGTTGGCTGCGCCCGGAGTTGGTGATTCCAATGCGACATAATGCGCCTGCCCGTCACTGGCAATGACCGGCCCGAAGGAAACATTCACATCCGAAGCCCCAAACGACCAGCCGTGATAGTAACCAGTCAGGTTGCCATTGGAATCAGCGGAGAACAGGTACGCGTCATCGCCATCGGCACCCAAACCAAAGCCGTTTGTTGGGTTGGAGTTGAAAGTTGATTCGTAAACAACCAGGTATCCATTGGCCGGCACAATCGTGCCGGGTGGAAATTGATATTTCTTCGGATTTTGAAAGTCATCGCTCAAGAACCAATAACTGATGTCGGCTGGTGTTTGCGATGGGTTGAACAGCTCGATGAAATCGCCGGCAGGCGTCTGGCTGTTGGCAAGCACCTCATTGACAAGGACAGTTGGGAATACCGGCGGCTGGCCTTCCTGCCCGCCGGGCGCGCCTCCGACTACATAGCTCGGCCTGTAATTTGTAGCCTGACTGAAGGCCGAGCCGGGCACATTCGGATTCCGAACAACCAGCGAGAAACCCAAGCCGTCGGTGACTGGATACCATCCATCGTTATACCGCAAATCCAACAACGGCTCGCCGTTGGCGCCGTAAAGAATGAGACGCTCTCCAGCGTTGTTCAGGCTGCCAACGAATTCGCCGGCGATGCGGTTGGTGTTGCCGTAGCGCGACTCGAAGGCGGCGCGATTGTGAACCACAAGAATGCTCTCTCCAGGGGCAAGCATGTTGGGCAGTTGTTGCTCGAATTGGACATTGAGATTGTCAACATCCGTGTTGATGTTGTGTCCGCCGGAGCGCCCAGCCAGCTCAACCCTGGCATCCTGGAGGAACATGCCGGCAATGTTGTAATTGGAAAACACGTTGATGGGAGTGCCAGGCGTGCCATACACATCCGGGGTAATCGTGCACTGGACGGTTGACCCTTCACGCCCGGCCAGAACCTCCAGATGCAAATGATGAAACACGCCGCTGTCCAGCTCGACTGAGTTGGATGGAATGTAAACACTGGCCAAAGTCTGCCCATTCCAATGCAAAGTAACATCGTTGACCGAAGGCGAGCTGCTGAAGTTCAAGTTCAGGCCAAATACATTGGTGCGATTCGGCAAATCAAGATAATGGTTTGTGGTCGAGCCTGCGCCGGTGGCGCCAAAATTGGCCACCGGTAGCATGACAAGCGACAAACCCGCAGAAGCCGGCGCCAAGTTGTAGTATTGAATGTCAACATTGTCCAGGTCCTGCAGGGCGGTTTCACCGCCAGTGCGCGCCCCAAACGCAACCCGGCTTTCAAACGGGTTGACACCATTGATGACGAAGTCGTTGAAGAGGGTTTCAGTAGGCCCCGCTGCGCCCCGGATGTCAGGCGTGATTCGGACGGTCACCAGAGCGCGACCGGAATCGAATTTGACAATTATCTGGGCGCGGTGGAACTGGCCGCTGGCAAGATTCAGAGTCGGCGAAGCCACCCCGCCGGCCACCAGCGAGCCATTCCAATGAACGGATACATGGTTGTTATTCGGATCGTTTGGCGCGCCATTGTTGTATATGTCCAGTCCCACACCCAGCGCGTTGGGAAAATTCGGCTCTTCACTTATGCCGCCATTTATTGCCGGTGAAACGCCCGCCGTGCCATGGGTTGCGGTATTGAGCAGCACAAATGCCATGCCGTCGGCGCGGCCGGCAGCCGGCGTGATTCGAAAGTCAAATGTCGCCACAATCGTTCCATAAGTGGTTCCGGCGGCGGTGCGGTCAAAGTACACGGCGTTGAGAAGGCTCCCGATATTCGGTGTCAGGCGTATAAAGCTGCCTTCCGAGCCGGCATCACCACTCATCACCGTTGGCATGTTGCCCGTGGCCGGGAATACCGTGTAAGACGAGCCCGCAGCATCAAAGTTTTGAATGGTCGGATTGCCCACTCCAGGAGCCGGGGTTGCGTTGATTGCACGGAAATCGAAGTCCGCAACCAGCCGACCATAGACGCCGCCCGCGGTCTGGTCAAATGCAATTCGATTCCGGTTTGTGCCGGTATTCTGGCTTGTCAGCCGCATAATGTTACCCAGAGGCGGATTAGCCAAAACCAATGCCCCGGGTCCGGCGCCAAGTGTGGACGGCGTGTAAGTTGTGCCGGCAGCATCGAAGTTTTGTACCGTGGCCGCGCCTACAGGTGTCAAAGGCCCCGTTGGAAACCAGAAATCAACCCCGCCCGCCAAACGCATATAACTCAAATCAATGGCGTTGGTAGAAGTGTTGGTGATTTTGATGTACTCGTAATCTTGGGCGCCATACAGCGGATTTGTCCCCGGCGCCGGATGATACATGATTTCGGTAATGGCAAGTGGCGGGACCGGGTCGGCAAAAATCCCGCGCGCAGGCGCGCTCCAATTGGTGCCGGAGCGCGCGCGCGCAAACACCTGCGCAGTTGGCGGCAATGCAATTGGCGCCGAGTAAATTTGAGCGTTGGGCGAAACAGCTCCACCGGGCAGGCGCGGATCACTGCCGTCCAATGTATAATAAATTGTGCCGGTGGCGGCGCTCATTGACAGCAGGCCGGAAGCCGTTCCCGAATAACGGCTGAGGACCGGCGCTTTCAGGTATTGAGCATCAATCCAGTTGTAGCGCCCGCCTATCCAGCCCTTGATGAAATTGAGCATCCCGGCAAAATTTGTAATCGCGACAATGGAGTTGGGATTTGGCCAGATATAGGTTCCCATCCTGGGCCAGCGTGCATAATCGCGGGTCACAGCCTCGTTAAGGTACGCGCCCAATTCATCAACACGATTTGAGAGTCGGCTGGAGTTGAACACGCTTGTGCGCAGCTCGCCCCAGCGGTCAATAATGCGCTGCCTGAAATCCGGGTCGCCCGGCTCTGCAACCAGCCGCCGCAGCCAGATGTGCTCGGTGCTGTTTATCAACGGCCAATACCAGCCGTTGGTGTATTCGCACTCAAGGTAGTTTGCGTTGCCAAAGCTCAGGTTCCAATCCCATATAGGCTCCATTTTGATTTTCCCATTTCGATCCTTCTGCATGTAATTACTGAGCCGGTAGCCATCTATGTTTTTGGTGAATTCAACTATCCAATGTTGGTCAACAAACGAGTCCACATCCGCATACCGGGCATAGCCATACACCGGGTCGCGCCAATTAGGGCCGTACAACGCCGCCTCAAATTGATTGATGTAATCCACCAGCCACGTGCGCTGTGACTCCGTCAGCTCTGTCCCTTTGGGATCGTGGAATATCAAATCCTGCCCGCTGGATGTCTGAAAGTGCACATCGCCCGGACTGTCCTTGTCCTTCTTGAACATGTAGCCGCCTGAAATTTCCGGCAGTTGCTGGTCTTCCGGTTTTATTTTGGTGATGTTCACCCGGTTTTTGTCTATCTTGATTTTCTCAACCAACACGTAAATGCCGGCGTAGTCGTTTGTGCCAACTTTGCCCGATGGGTCAGTTGTCCCATCGGTGCGGGTGCCGTTTAGAAATACCTCAACAAAACGCCACCGCACCGAATAATGCCCCATCTCAGCAAACAACTCGTACCCCAGGATATCGTTGAGAAACGATTTGTCGGTATATGGCGCATACAACACCCAGTCATTCTCGGCAGGCAAACCCAGCAGTGAGACATTTTCATTGTCGCCATCCGGTGTCTGTGTCTCAAGATTCAGCGATTTTTTCGGGAACATCAGCGAACTTTGGCCATGCAGCTCCACGGAAGCGCGGCCGTTGAAATCCGGCAGGTTGGTCAACATGGTGCGGCTGCCAGGCATCGGATTGTCAATGAATACCGCGGAAATCGGCGTGCGCACTTCCGCAGCTATGCCCTGTCCGAAGGTGTTCAAAATGACCAGCGGCAGCTTGGAGCTGAACCCCGCGACATCAGGCGACAGGATGGTGTAATTTTCGGTTACTATCTGGCTTGGCACAAAATTGGGCGCAAAAACCCGCGCCCGCACTCGTGTGGCATTGGTGATTGACAGCGGCCCGGTATAAAGCAGCGAATCAGCCGTCGGCGCGCTGCCATCGAGCGTGTAATGTATCTCCGCGCTGGAGGAAAAGGCGTTTATCTCCAGACTCAAGTCATTTGTGTAAACGCCGCCTCGCAGCGAGAATTGAGGCGGTGGCGCGAGTGTGGCAGCCCCAAATTCATTGACTGTTCCCGGCGTTGCCGCCGTAAAGTAACCAACCCTGTTGGTGTCGTACAACACATCACGGGCCAGAAGTTCCGGCATCAATAAAAACCCGGCGTTGGTTGGCGAGCGGTTCAATCCGTGAATTGCCAGCACGTTTGTGCCGTCATGCAGCGCTGGAATAAACGAACTGACGTCCACGGTTGTTTCGGCCACGCTGAATGTCGTGTTTGTAAACTGCACATTGATGTTGTCCAGATCAACCGACATGTTCAACCCGCCGGTGCGCCCGCCAAACTGCACCCTGCACTCGTAGGGGCGCAGCCCCGGAATGTACAGGTTGTTTATCGCCGTGTAAGGCGCGCCAGGCGTGCCTAATATGTTTGGTGTGATTGTAACTGTTACCCGCGCGCCGTTGCCTTCGTGCCGCAGATTCACCCGCACACGATGAAACACGCCCTGCGTAAGGTTCACCGATGCGTTTGGCATTGTCACATTTTGGTACTCAATGCCATTCCAGTGTACCGAGACATCATTCTGGGTCGAACGCGGGTACACATCAAAGCCCACCGCAAAAACCCCCGCAATGTTCGGCTCTTCAATGTCCCATTTCACGCTGCCAATGTTTATCCCCGGCCCGGTGGTTCCATAAGCCGAGCTTGGAATGAGCATGAATGCAAAACCATCCGCCGGATTGCTCTCGGCGTCTATTATCCGAATATCAAACTCGGCATCAATCTGGTCATACTGCAATGGCGCCGTCTGGTCGAAGGTAACGCCATTGCACGCATTATTCACGCCATCGTAAATCAGGCGCAAAAATTGCCCGGAGGAGCCGGCCCCCGCCGGTTGAACCGCCGGAGCCGGGCCGGTGCCGTATTGGCTGGCGTAGAACTGGGTATTGGTCTGGTCATCGAAATTGATCTGCAAAGGCCGGGTCTCGCCCAGTGTACTGCTGGAATTCCATGTTGGGTTTGCCGGCGCATTGCGGCGCGCAACTTCCTGGCCGTTGATGTAGGCCACGAAACCATCGTCGTAATATAGATGCAACCGCAGATTCTTGATGGCGCTTAAATTGGTTATCACAAATGGCAGCCGCAGGTAAGCGCTTGCATTGACATTTGACATTGCACCCAGCAAATCCGTCCGCAGGAAAGATTGATAATACCCGTTCCAATCAAACCCAATCCCCGTCTGGCAGGTCGTCCAGCCATCGTCATTGAAATTTTCCAGCGTCCAACCGCTCCCAATGTCACCCGACGGCACAAGGTAGCGTCCCGACTGGCCTGCAACCACAAGGGTGTTTGTGCTTTGCTGCGGCAGCAAGCCGTACGAAACATCCGCGTACTGTGTTGGAAACGCCGGCTTGAATTCACACGCAACCGTCTGGCCATCCGGCTTTATCAGCGCCAGATATTCACCGCTTCCTGACAGCCGGAAACTCGTGTGCAACGGCTGGCCGGGTATCTGGATGTTCGAGCCGGAGGCAAAGATTATCATGTATTGGTTCGGCCCGATGTTGGTGGCCGGGAAACGCCACTGCAACGGGTTGTTCCGCGACTGCGTCAGCCACCAACCATCCAGATTGACGCTATTGGAGCCAACATTATAAATCTCTATCCAGTCTGAGAATCTCCCGAAGTTATCCTGCAAGGTACGGTTGTTTATGGCCATGAACTCGGTAATCAATAGCTGCTCCTGGGCCAGCATCATGGAGCCGCCAGATGTCAAAACGATTCCCGACACAATCAAGGCGTGCAGTTTGCTCATAACTTTTTGGATTATTAGTGTAAAGTTTAGCACAACTTCCGCCGGCATGGTAGGATTTTTTTTGCCCATTTCCAAAACTTGACCGGTTGAATCCAGGCTGGCCATATTGCTGCGAACGGGTTACTTTCAGGTTGAACAGTGACATGAGCGAACCACAGCCAAAACCAGGAGAGGGGGATTTGCCCAATAATCCATTTGCCACCAGGGCATCGCCTCATGCCACGCCTGAATCCGGCAAAGTCACGCCGCCAAACGACCTCGCCAGATGGCTCTCCAGGGCAAATCGCAGGCATTGGCAAATGCTAATCGCCGGAATTGTTATCTTTGCCATCATCGCCGGCGGCGCCTGCTGGTTCATCTATGATTTGGTGCAGACCGCCCAGCGCCAGTTGCAATCCGGCCAAAATTACACCTCTGAAACCGCGCGCCGGACAATTCTGGAGTCATCCAACTATTTGATGCAGACGCGCCTGCTGGCCCAACAGGTTGCTTTGCAAGCCCAGCAGACCCGCAAGGACAGGGAATGGTTCACCAGCATGCAGGTGGATTCGGCAAACCAACTCACCAATACCGCCCTCGAACTGAGGCGGCAGCTTTCACGCCAACTTTCGGAGCTGGCCCAGACCAATCTGGCGCGCCTGAATCAAAGCCATGCTGCCATCCTGACGAACATGGATCAAAACGCCTACCGTATTCGAGAGGAACTGAAGAAAACGATCGAAGAATGGCTCGGCGTGTACGACAAAAAATTCCAACGATACGAGCCGTTGTTGAAAATTGACCCTGACATCGCTCCGCGCATCGAAAACGCGCTGGCGCAGCTTCAAAAAATCCAACAACGTCAGGAACGCCTCGAACTGGTCTCCGATGGAGAAATAAAGAGCCTTAAAAACGAGCTGCGGCTGCTGTCCGAAAAACTCAAGCTCCTGGAAACCAAATTGGAGCTTCTTCCACCCCAGCCGACCAACGCGCCCCCTCGCACCAACACACCGCCGCCGCCCGGCTGATTTCAAATCAGTTACCCATTTTCATCCGCCTGCCAGTGGGTGTCACGCTCTTGTAACATGGCTTTCTCCCGTAGCCGCCGGCGTAAGTTGGCGGACACATCTGCCACCTCACGGCGGCAGCTACATGGATGGAGGAAAGGCTTCCACGCCGTCCCTTAAATTGCCAGAGGACAAAACCTTTGTCGTTGGCAGAAAATGGCCGGAATACTAAGATAGCTCCATGCAGACATTCAACACCCTGCGCGCCGGGGTTATCGGCACCGGCTTCATCGGACCAGTACATGTTGAAGCCCTGCGCCGACTTGGGGTTCAGGTTCAAGCATTGTGCGATGTTCCGGAACGGGTGCAAGCGGCGGCAAAGCAACTGGGCATTCCGCTTGCCTTTGGGGATTACCGGGAACTGGTGGCTTCGCCCCAAGTGGACGTAGTCCATATCGCGGCCCCGAATCGTTTCCACTGCGAAATGGCGCTGGCAACCTTGCGTGCCGGCAAACATTGCGTTTGCGAAAAACCGCTGGCCATGAACACCCGTGAGACTGCGCGGATTGTGGCCTTGGCGCGTAAACAAGGCTCGGTGTTTGCCGTCAATTACAACATCCGGTTCTACCCTGCGGTGCTGCAATTGCGGCGGATGGTTGATGCAGGCGAACTGGGCCAGATCATCCACGTCAACGGTTCCTACTTTCAGGACTGGCTTTTCAAAGAAACTGATTACAACTGGCGGCTTTTGCCATCTGAGGGCGGCCCATTGCGCGCCGTAGCCGACATCGGCACCCATTGGATGGATACCGCCTCATTCATCCTGGGCGCTCGCATCACATCCGTGTTCGCCGACCTGTCAACATGGCATAAGACACGCCAGCGTCCACTGGGCGAGGTGCAAACCTTTTCCCGCGCAACCGCCGGCGTCAAGTATGCCACCTACAAAGTCGCCACAGAGGATTTTGCCAACGTGCTGCTGCAATTCAGCAACGGCGCTCGCGGCAACCTCGCGGTCTCGCAAGTCGCCGCCGGGCGCAAAAACTGCCTGCGGCTCGAAATCTACGGCAGCAAGAAATCCGCCTCGTGGTGCTCTGAGGAACCCGAATACCTCTGGTTCGGCAACCGGGACGGGGCCAACCAGGTGGCAGTGCGTGCCACGCCGGAATTTGCCGGCGCCGCAGGTTTCATGGATTATCCGCCTGGCCACGTGGAGGGATTTCCCGACACTTTCAAGATGCTGTTTCGGGCCATCTACTCGCACATCGCCAAAACGGATAAGGGCGAGCCGTTGTTCGCTACCGCCGCCGACGGCCACCAGGAGGTCGCCGTGTGCGAGGCGGTTCTGCGCAGCAACCGGCTTGGAAAATGGGTGCAAGTTGGAGGTCTCTGAGATATGGGCGCGGCAAGGCGACTTATAAGATTATCCGCAATGTTGGTTATGCTAACCTAAAACACACAAGAAAGGAGAAAATATGAAACTGGGATTGTTCACGGCAATTTTGCCGGAGTTAAGTCTGAAGGATGTGGCGGCCTTCGCCGCCGCTCAACAATTGACCTGCCTCGAAATCGCCTGCTGGCCAGTCGGCAAAGCCGAGCGTAAGTTCGCAGGCGTGACCCATATTGATGTGGAGGGTTTTACCCAGACGCAGGCCGACGATGTCAATGCCTTGCTGGCGCAATACAAGCTCGGCATCAGCGCCCTGGGCTATTACCCGAATCCTCTCGACCCCGACGCCGAAACCTCACGCAAGGCAGTGGCACATCTGAAAAAGGTCATCCTGGCCGCGGAAAAGCTGGGGTTGAAAAACGTGAATACGTTTGTCGGACGCGATTGGACCAAGACAGTGGATGAGAACTGGCCGCGATTTCTCAAAATATGGCGGCCGCTAATCGCATTTGCCGAAGACCACGGCATCAAGATTGGCATTGAAAACTGTCCGATGCTCTTCACGCGCGATGAATGGCCCGGCGGCAAGAACCTTGCCACCTCGCCCGTGATTTGGAGGCGCATGTTCAACGACATCCCCTCGAAACACTTTGGCCTCAATTACGACCCCTCCCACTTCGTGCTCCAACGGATGGACCCGCTCAGTCCACTGGCTGAGTTTAAGGACAAGCTCTTCCACATCCATGCCAAGGACATGCAAGTGCACCCGGAAAAACTGAACGAAGTCGGCATATTCGCCTTCCCCGTGCAATGGCACACACCACGCATCCCGGGCTATGGCGACATCAATTGGGCGCAATTCATCGGCAAACTGCAGGCGATCGGCTACGCCGGCCCGGTCTGCATCGAAGTCGAAGACGGCACCTTCGGCAAGACCCTCGAAGGCCGCAAGGCAGCAATCATCGTTGCCAGAAACACATTGGCCCCTTATTTTGCCTGATATGAAATACACCTACGACGAATTGGCGGGAATGATTGACCATTCCCTGTTGCATCCGACGTTGACCGATGCCGAGATGGAAGCCGGATGCCGGCTGGCCGTGCAATATCGCGTTGCCTCGGTCTGCCTCAAGCCATATCACGTCCGCCGCGCCGCCGAACTGCTTCGCGGCTCGTCCGTAAGAGTTGGCGCGGTGGTGGGGTTCCCCCACGGCAACTCCTGCACCGAGGTCAAGCGTTACGAAACCGAATTGGCATGCCGCGACGGCGCCGTTGAAATTGACATGGTCATCAACCTGGGCAAGGCGCTCTCTGGCGATTGGGACTACGTCGAACAAGACATCCGCACCGTATGCGACGAGGCGCACGCGCACGGGGCCAAGGTCAAAGTCATCATTGAAAATGATTACCTCGCCAACGGCGGCGCCGGCCTGAGCAGCGACGACCTCAAACGCAAGCTTTGCCAGATTTGCGAACGGGCGGGCGCCGACTGGGTCAAAACCTCCACCGGCTATGGCTTCGTCAAACAACCCGGAGGCGGATACAACTATCAAGGCGCGACTGAACACGACGTGGCTCTCATGCGGGCCAGCGTTTCTCCACGTGTCCAAGTCAAGGCGGCAGGTGGTGTGCGCAATTTGGACAGCCTGATCAAGATGCGCGATTTGGGCGCCAGCCGGTGCGGCACTTCCGCTACCGCTGCGATCCTGGATGAATACCATCGCCGCGCCGCAGCCGGGACCTAGTTCGATAACGCCGGCCATTCGCCTGCCCGTGCCAATCCCGCAGGAGCTGCGTGTTTTTCGTAGCCGCCGGCGTGAGCCGGCGGACACATCTGCCGCCTCACGGCGGCAGCTACACAAATGATTTGAAATTGCAGATTTGGTGAAGAAGGGCTTTGGCTGACTTGCTTGTGATTTTGAGGGGTTGTTGGGCTTGTCAAACGCCGCCGTTTATTGTTAAGGTCTGGCCATATACTGATGCCTTCGCCAAGCCAGAGCGCTGAGGATTACCTCGAACGGATACATGAGCTGTTCGAAGAGAAGGGCTATGCCCGGGTGGTTGATATCGCATCGTCGCTCAAAGTCCGGCAGGCATCCGTCACCAGTATGGTTCAGAAACTGGCCGAGGCCGGTTACTTGAAATATGAGCGGTACAGGGGGCTGGTGCTGACTGAGAAAGGAAAGGAAGTCGCAACCCGCATCCAGAAACGGCATGCAACTCTCTCCAGGTTCTTCTCGCTGGTTGGAATCGCCCCGGATGTGCAGCATCGGGATATTGAGGGCATCGAGCACCATTTAAGCAGCGAAACTCTCGCTTGCCTGGATGATTTGAGCTGCTTTCTCGAGTCGCATCCGGACGTGCTGAGGAATTTCCTGCGGTCCCGCCGAAAATCCGCCGCTGACAAAGAGTGAAACCGAATTAAACACGGGTTTGTCTTTTCTTGATGGATTCACAGCTCAACTGGCCGCGTTTGCAGGAGATTGCCGCCGATGAAGTCCGGCGGACAATCCGGCGGTTGCCGCCGGATTTGCGGAAGGCCGCCAGTGCTTTGCCTGTTAGTTACGAACGCATGCCTTCTCCGGCGTTGATTGAAGAGGGACTCGATGCCGATACATTGGGATTGTTTGTCGGTGGCGAACATTCCGAGGAAAATCAAAGCCTCCTGCCCTCGCAAATCATCCTGTTTTTGGAAAACATCTGGCTAATGGTTGAAGAGGAAAAGGGCAATGAGGCGGATTTCCGAAAGGAAGTGCGCATCACTTATCTGCACGAGTTGGGCCATTACCTCGGCCTTGACGAGGATGAGCTTATTGATCGCGGCCTGGAGTAGCGCCGCCGGCCAACCCGGAGTTGCGGCCCAAACACCATTGCGTTACGGCAAACTGGTGATTCGCTCCCAATTAAAACCGTGCCGCTGCGCGTACCGCGAAAGGCAGCCCTCGTTCTGAATCAAAACCGCACGCACAATGCTCGAATCATCCCCGCGGCCCAGCTTCGCGACAAAATCCGGGATTATATCCATCTTCTTGTGCGCGTACATCAACGCAAACGCGGCCTGCGCCACCGCCACCAGCGACAGTTCCTTGTCCGCCCCCTCGACAAAGTCCTCGACGACATTTGCCAGAAATTCCAACTGCCTCACAAGGTGCGGATACTTGGGCGCTTTAATCTGGGAAAATTCAACCTTCCAAATCGGCAGATTCCGCAGCAATCTTTCCAATATGGCTGGCGTGATGTGCGTTGCCCCGTGCGTTACATAATTTGCAATCTCCGGCATGGCTGGAACCATAGCAGCAACTGGTTGGAATAAAAAAGTGAAAAAAATTCTTGCAACAGGAAGAGAGGCTGGGCAAACTTACTTAACAATGTTAACTAAATAATTCAGCCATGACAAATAACTGCCCACAATGCCAAGGCGCACAGACCGCGTTGCATCGCCTCCCACAGCCACGGTCAACATGGTCGGTAATCTTAATCGAGCATCAGCCCGCCTGCCGCCAGCGGCTGGCGCAGGCGTTGCAGCACGTGCCGGGTTTCCGATTGGCAGGCTGTTTTGCCAGCATCGAAACCGCCCGGCCAACGCTGCTTTGTCTGCACCCGGAGGTTGTGTTGCTTGGTTTGGGGCCGGCGCCCCAGCCGCAGCCGGACATGATTGGCCGCATAAAGGCGCTGCTGCCGCAGACGCATGTTCTGGCGGTCGTTGGGGAGGAAGAGCCTGGGTTATTGATGCAGGCTCTGGAGCGGGGCGCATGCGGGTATTGCCTGAAAGGCGACACTGTTTCCGGTCTGGCGGCAGCCCTGGGCGAGGTGCAGCGCGGCGGAGCGCCGGTATCGAGCTTGATGGCAAGGAAACTGGTGGATTTTTTGCAGGGCCAGTCGGTGCGTTTGCAGCCGGCGGAACAACTTTCATGGCGCGAGAGGGAGATATTGGAATGTCTGTCGCAAGGTTATCCTTACAAACAGATAGCCGACCATTTGCAGATAAGCATCAACACCGTCAGGACATACATCCGGCGGCTTTATGGAAAACTGAAAGTGCCATGCCGGACGCATGCGTTGCTGAAATGCCTGCCGCGGGAAACTCCGTCATCAAACTACGATGCCCGGTCGCGGGATGGTGCCGGACGGTTGTCCATTGGCGCATTCTAAGCCGGGCTGTCGTGCAACGCGCGGGTTATCACATGAAAATGTGACTTTTCAGGGGCGTTTGTTTTTTCTAGGATAAACCCATGGTCAACTTGAGCTACGGTGCCATACCTTCCAGTCTTCGCCGGACCAATGAGCGAAACCTCATTGGCCTGCTGATGCGACTTGGGAGCGCTTCGCGTGCCGAGCTGGCCAAAGCCGCCGGCGTAAGCCCGCCTACAGCCGGAAAGATTACCAATGATTTGCTGGCAACAGGGGTTCTGGAGGAATTGGATGCGCCGGAAACCGCGCAATCTGACGAGCGACCGCGCCTGGGCCGGCCCGGCCGGCTGTTAAGGTTAAACACCACAACCGCGCGGTTTTTGGCAATCGAGCTGGATGTGGGAGAAACGCGCATGGCCGCCCTGCCCCTTGCGGCTCCGGCGGAGGACAATTGGGCGGTTGCGTTTGACACACCGGACAAGCCGTCAGACTGGCAGAGGCAGATCAAGTCAGCGGCGCGCAAGTTGCCATGCGACGCCTTGTGGGGCGTGCTGGTAAGCGTGCCGGGCATTGTGGATGAAAATGCCGGCAAGGTGTTGTACTCCCCAAACTTGCACTGGACCGAGAAAGCCGATCTGCCGGCCCTGCTCGGCCAGTTGTGGAATGTACCGATTCTGCTTGTCCAGGAAATCCGCGCGCTGGCGCTGGGCCTTATGGCGGCAAATCCAAAAGAGACAAATTTTCTGCTTGTGGACTTCGGGCAGGGCGTTGGGGGAGCGATCATTGAAGGCGGACGTCTTTTCAGCAATCCATTGCCATTGAACGGCGAGGTGGGGCATGCACCGGTGCTTGGAAACAACCGCCGTTGCGGTTGCGGCGCAACCGGTTGTCTTGAAACACTGGTCTCGCGCAACGGCCTGCTGCGAAGCTTTGCCGAAGCTAACCCGCACGGGCCGCGCTCGTGGGCGGCCTTGTGTGAGCATGTCGAGCGGTATGGCATTCCGAAATGGCTCGAAGCGGCCCTTGAATCGGCTGGCGCAGTGATCGCCAACGCCCTGAACGTTCTTGGGCTGCGGCGGCTCGTCATCACCGGCTGCATTACAGAGCTTCCTCCAATTGTAACAGTGCGGCTGGCGGAGTTTGTCAAAGCGGGCGCATTGTGGGCGCGCTTTGGCGAAGTGCACGTCTCAATTGCAAAACGACACCGTGCCGCCGGGCTTGTGGCAGCGGGCATAGACCGCCTGCTGGTTCCGGCGCCGCATTACCATCATGGACAACAGGCGGCTGCAAGGCGGCAATGGGGCAAACGATTTATTCCGGGAATACCAACACAACCAAGTTAAAAAAACTGTAATCAAAAAACTATGACAACATTGGGCATTATTATCGGCAACCGCGGCTTTTTCCCTGCGCACCTGTGCGAGGCCGGCCGGCGGGATATTCTTAAAACACTGGAAAAACTGGGCCTCAAGGCCGTGACGCTGCCATTGGAAGCAACCCGCTTCGGAGCGGTCGAGAGCCTTTCTGACGCCCGGAAGTGCGCCGATCTGTTCAAGGCGCATGCAGATGAAATTGACGGGGTGCTTGTTACCCTGCCGAACTTCGGGGATGAGCGGGCGGTGGCCAACACGCTGCGATGGGCCGGCCTGAACGTGCCGGTGTTGGTGCACGCCTTCAACGATATTGGCGGCAAGATGACCATCAAGGACCGCCGCGACAGTTTCTGCGGAAAAATGTCCGTTTGCAATAATCTGCGCCAGTACGGGATCAAGTATTCGCTGACACGGCTGCACACGGTTGACCCCGATGACGCCTCGTTTCAGGAGGATTTGATGGCATTCGCGGGGACATGCCGCATTATGCGCCGGCTCAAAAACGCGCGCATAGGCGCGCTGGGAGCGCGGCCGGCGGCTTTCAACACGGTCCGTTTCAGCGAGAAATTGCTCGAGCAAGCCGGCATTTCGGTTGAAACGCTGGATTTATCGGAGGCTCTTGGCTGGATAAACAAGATGGGCGACAAGGATGCTGCTGTTGTTGCCAAGTTGGAGGCCATCCGAAGTTACACATCAACCAGGGGCATACCCGAGGCGAGCCTGTTGCGCATGGCAAAGCTGGGCGTGGCCATAGATCGCTGGGTCCAGGAAAAACAACTCAGCGCCACGGCCATACAATGCTGGACTGCGTTGGAAGAGTTTTACGGGGTTGTGCCCTGCACCCTCATGAGCATGATGTCCAACCAACTCATGCCAAGCGCCTGCGAGACCGATATCGCCGGCCTTGTTGGCATGTACATACTGCAGGCCGCTTCTGAACAGCCGGCAGCCCTGCTTGATTGGAACAATAATTACGCAAAAGACCCAAACAAAGGCGTGGTGTTCCACTGTTCAAACCTGCCGAAAGCGTTTTTCAAGTCCGCCAAAATGGACTATCAGGAAATCATTGCAGGGACTGTGGGCAAGGAAAACACATTCGGCACAGTTGTGGGCCGCATTAGCCCCGGGCCATTCACCTATTGCCGGGTTTCAACCGATGACCTTAACGGCCGCATGGCCGCCTATTACGGCGAAGGCCGCTTTACCGATGACAAACTGGATACTTTTGGCGGATATGGCGTGTTTGAGGTGCCGCATTTGCAGAAGCTGCTGGCCTACATTTGCAGGAACGGCTTTGAGCATCACGTGGCCGCAACACGCGCCACCGTGGCTGCCGCCGTTGATGATGCCCTGGGCAACTATCTCGGATGGCAGACCTATTATCACGAAAAGAAAACGGATTGAGACCGCCGCCACTGCTTGCAAGCGGCGCGGTTTTCAATTTAACTAACGGCATCAACAAGCGCTGAATTTTATGGCTGCCAAATTTGCATTGGGTTTGGACTTCGGGACCAATTCGGTCCGCGCGTTAATCGTCGAAACCTCAACCGGCCGCGAGGCCGCCACTGCCGTCTGCAACTACAGCCACGGCGAGGCTGGCATTCTGCTTGACCACAAAGACCCCAACCTCGCCCGGCAGCACCCGGCGGATTATCTGGAGGGAATTGAAAAGTGCGTCACCCAGGCCATCAAACTCGCCAAAAAAGACAGGCGCTTCTCCGCCGACAACATCATTGGCATCGGCGTGGACACCACCGGCAGCACGCCCATACCTGTTGATGAAAACGGCGAGCCGCTGGCTTTCAAAAAGCAGTTTGCCCGCGATTTGCACGCCATGGCATGGCTTTGGAAGGATCACACCGGCCACGCGGAGGCGGAGGAAATCACCGCCGCCGCCGCAAAACTGCGCCCGCATTACCTCGCCAAATGCGGTGGCCGCTATTCATCGGAATGGTTCTGGTCGAAAATCCTGCATTGTGCGCGCTGCGCGCCGAAAGTTTTCGACGCTGCATTCACATGGGTCGAGTGCGCCGATTGGATTCCAGCGGTGCTCTGTGACAACGCCCATCCGAATCAGCTCAAGCGTGGCATCTGCGCCGCCGGCCATAAAGCCATGTGCAATCCATCCTGGGGCGGCTATCCGGATGCCGAATTTTTAAGCAGCCTTGACCCGCGCCTTGCGCGTGTGCGCTCCACACTACCCAGCCAATGTTATGATATAGCCGACACCGCCGGATATCTTTCTCCGGTTTGGGCGAAAAAACTGGGCTTGCGGGCGGGCATTCCGGTTGCAGTTGGCGCATTCGACGCGCATTTGGGCGCAGTCGGCTCAGGCATCGGCCCCGGCGCCCTCGTCAAAATCATCGGCACATCAACCTGCGACATCATGGTCAGCCCGCTGAACCAGCCGCTGCCGGACATTCCCGGATTGTGCGGCATTGTGCCCGAATCCGTCCTGCCGGAGTATTACGGCCTTGAAGCCGGCCAGTCCGCCGTTGGCGACATTTTCAATTGGTTTGTGAACGTAATCCAGCCGGGCGGCCCAAAGGCAGGCTCGCACGAAGCATTGACCGAAGGCGCAGGCGATTTATTGCCGGGCCAAAGCGGATTGCTGGCCCTGGACTGGCATAATGGCAACCGCACTATTTTGACCGACCAGCGGCTCACCGGAATGATTTTGGGACTGACACTGCACTCAACCCCGGCGGAGATTTACCGCGCGCTGATTGAAGCGACAGCCTTCGGCGCACGGGTCATCATCGAGCGTTTCGAGGAATACGGCCTGAAAGTCCAGCGTGTCATCAACTGCGGCGGCATCGCCGTAAAAAATCCATTGGTGATGAGCATTTACGCCGATGTGTTGGGGCGCCCGATGCAAATCTCCCGCAGTGAGCAAACTTGCGCGTTGGGCGCTGCCATGGCCGGCGCGGTTGTGGCTGGTGAAGCCGCGGGCGGCTTTGGCAATTTTGCGGATGCAGTCGCAGCCATGACCGGCATAAGGGCGAAAGTTTACAAGCCCAATCCGCAAAATCAGGCGGTGTACAACCGGCTGTTTGCACTATACCGGCAGCTCCACGACAGCTTTGGCGTTCGCGGTGTTCAAGCGGATATTTCCGGGCTTATGAAAGAGCTGTTGAAAATCCGGGACGAAACCCGCAACAAGCCGGCAAATCGCAAAAACCGGCGTTAGAAGATTGACAACCGGCTCTTGCAGCCTTAAGTCAAAGCCAGCCAGACGAATCGGGCTGTTGTCGGCCTTGTTTTAACAACATATTTTTATGCCTTTTGAACAACTGAAAGAAAGGGTATGGCGCGCAAACCTTGGACTGGTGGAAGCCAGGCTTGTGGTGCTTAGCTGGGGCAACGCCAGTGGCGTGGACCGCCGCGCCGGTATCATTGCCATCAAACCCAGCGGCGTGCCTTATGCTAAAATGCGCCCGGATGACATAGTAATTGTCTCGCTTAAAACCGGCGATGTTGTCGAGGGCCGTTTCCGGCCATCTTCAGACACGCCCACGCACCTGCACCTGTACCGGGTTTTCAAGAACATCGGTGGCATTGTCCATGCGCATTCAATCCACGCAACCGCCTTTGCGCAGGGACTCAGGGAAATTCCATGCCTGGGCACCACCCATGCCGACGATTTCCACGGCCCAATCCCGCTGACCCGCCACCTTACACCGGAGGAGATCGAAGAAGCTTACGAAGAAAACACCGGCAAGGTCATCGAGGAGACATTCCGCGAACGAAAAATCAATCCAGACCATGTCCCCGGTGTGTTGGTGGCCAACCACGGGCCTTTCGTCTGGGGGCCAACGCCGGAAAAGGCATTTGAAAATGCCGTCACCCTTGAAACTGTGGCGAACATGGCGGCTGAAACACTGCTGCTGAATCCGCAGGCCCCATCCATTCCGCCAGCCCTTTTGGAAAAACATTTCATGCGCAAGCACGGCCCATCGGCCTATTACGGCCAGCCAACCAAATAAACCGCCGGACGAAGCCAGCAAAAATGACACGCACTTAAAAGCCAATGAACGCTGTAATTCGCCTTGCGGTGAAAAAAACAGCCGGCGGTTGCGCGCAGTTGAAACGTGAGTCGCCCCTAGCCGCCGAAGATGTCCAGATTTCCCGGCGGCTCTTGCGCCAATGCACAATTCTTTCACCAGTCGCCATTCTTGCAGCCATGCTTGCAATGACCGGTTGCGCCCCACATCAGCCCTCCACGCCCACGCCTGCTCCCAGGAATTCAGTTAATATGCGCTTGAATTATCCGGAAACGGCCCGGACAAATGTCATGGATGATTACCATGGCGTAAAGGTAGCCGATCCGTACCGCTGGCTTGAAGACCCGGATTCGCCCGCCACAAAAGCCTGGGTTGAAGCCCAAAACAAAGTCACGTTTGCATACTTGTCTGAAATTCCGGAGCGCGAACGCATTCGGGAACGGCTGACGCAGTTGTGGAACTTTGAACGCTACGGCATCCCCTTCAAGGAAGGCGGGCGCTATTTCTTCAGCAAAAATGACGGCCTGCAGAACCAGAGCGTGCTTTACTGGGCGGAGTCGCTGGAGGCCGCTCCGCGTGTGTTGCTTGACCCAAACCGTTTGTCAACGGACGGCACTGTTGCGTTGTCGGGGGCAGCGGTAAGCGACGATGGCCAGTATATGGCCTACGGCCTGTCAAGCGCCGGCTCCGACTGGCAGACATGGAAAGTCCGCCACATCGCGTCCGGACAAGATCAACCCGATGAGCTGCGTTGGATTAAGTTCTCCCACGCTTCATGGAGCAAGGACAACCGCGGTTTTTTCTACAGCCGCTACGATGAGCCGAAGGGCGGACAGTTCAGCGCCGTTAATCGTTTTCCCAAGCTCTTCTATCACCGCCTTGGCGCTCCACAGTCTGAGGACCGTCTCATTTACCATCGTCCTGACCAGCCGGATTGGGGATTTGGAGCCGAAGTCACCGAAGACGGCCGCTACCTTGTGATATCTGTATCACGCGGGACTGACACCAAGAACGGCCTGTTTTATCTCGACTTGCGGCAGCCGGACGCGCCGGTTGTGGAGCTGTTGAAAGAATTTGACGCAGACTATTCTTTCATTGGCAATGACGGCTCCGTCTTCTGGGTGCGCACCGATTTGAACGCGCCACGCGGACGCATAGTGGCAATTGACATAACGCGTCCGGCGCGCGAGCACTGGCGGGAACTCATCCCGCAATCGGCTGACACGTTGCGCGGCGCAAGCGTAATCAATGACAAATTCATCGTCTCTTATCTGAAGGACGCCCGCACCGCCGTCAAAGTCTTCGGGCTGGATGGCCGCTTTGAACGCGAGATAGAACTGCCCGGCATCGGCACCGCATCCGGCTTCGGCGGAAAACGCAAAGACAAGGAGACATTCTATTCATTCACAAGCTTCACCACGCCGCCGGTCATTTACCGCCTCGATTTGGAGACGTGGAAATCATCCGTGTTTCGCCAGCCCAAAGTCGCCTTCAATCCGGCGGATTACGAAACCAAACAAATTTTTTACCAAAGCGCCGACGGCACGCGCATCCCGATGTTCATCGTTCATAAAAAAGGCCTGAAACGTAATGGACAAAATCCAACCTACTTGTACGGCTACGGCGGGTTCAACATCAGCCTCACGCCGGCGTTTTCAGTTCCCGCGCTGGTTTGGATGGAGATGGGCGGCGTATATGCCGTGCCCAATTTGCGTGGAGGCGGCGAATACGGCGAGGCATGGCATCAGGCGGGAATGAAAGCAAACAAACAAAATGTTTTTAATGACTTTATCGCGGCGGCCGGGTGGCTTATAGCCCACAGATACACCAGCCCATCAAAACTCGCCATCGGCGGCGGCAGCAACGGCGGCCTCCTTGTGGGCGCCTGCATGACACAGCGGCCGGAACTTTTCGCCGCCGCACTGCCGGCCGTCGGTGTCATGGACATGCTGCGCTTCCACAAATTTACCATTGGCTGGGCATGGACTGCTGAATACGGCTGCGCCGACAACCCGGACGAATTCAAAATCCTTTACGCCTATTCGCCGCTTCACCAGTTAAAGCAAGGCACACATTATCCTGCCACGCTGATAACTACAGCCGATCACGACGACAGGGTTGTGCCTGCGCACAGCTTCAAATTCGCCGCGCAGCTTCAAGCCTGCCAGGCCGGCCCAAGGCCGGTATTGATTCGGATAGAAACACGCGCCGGCCATGGCGCAGGAAAACCGACCACCAAACTGATCGCCGAAGCCGCGGATAAATGGGCTTTTTTAGTGCGTGAACTAAACATGAAACCATGGCCTCAAACACCATAAACCAAGCGACACCGGAAAAACAACGCCCGTCACCGGTTGACACCGACGGAATGCCGCCGGGCATTCCCTTCATCATAGGAAATGAAGCCGCCGAGCGCTTCTGCTTCTACGGAATGCGCACCATATTGGTTGTCTTCATGACCAAATACCTTGTTGACCGGACGGGCGCCCTTGCGGTCATGAAGCCAGAGGAGGCCAAGGGATGGTTTCACTTGTTTGTTTCCGCGGTTTATTTTCTCCCATTTTTTGGCGCGATCCTTGCAGACGCATTCTGGGGCAAATATCGCACCATTCTTATTTTGTCCGTTGTTTATTGCATCGGCTGCCTTGCGCTATCACTCGACAACACACGGACGGGTTTGTTAATCGGGCTTGGACTAATCGCGATTGGCTCCGGCGGCATAAAGCCGTGCGTCTCTGCAAATGTCGGAGACCAATTCGGCCCGCGCAACCAGCATCTGCTTACAAAAGCCTTCGCATGGTTTTATTTTTCCATCAATTTCGGCTCCTTCTTTTCAACCATGCTCACCCCGTTTTTGCTGGAGCCGCACTCCGAGGCGGCGCGGAACTTTCTGGCCACATCGCCGGGCTGGGTGGCCGCGTTGAAAACGCTCGACCCAAACACCATTCTGGCCTTTCTGGAAACCAAGCTATGTCCGGACATAATCCAATACCACGGCCCCAGACTCGCCTTTGGCGTGCCGGGCGTGTTCATGCTCCTGGCAACCATGGTGTTCTGGGCAGGACGCAACCGCTTCATCCGAATGCCGCCTGCAGGAAAGGAATTCGTCAAAGAAATGTTCCGGCGCGACAACCTGCTTATCATCGCCCGGCTTGTCCCGATCTTTCTGGCCGAGGCAATCTTCTGGTCGCTCTGGGATCAAAGCGGCTCTGCGTGGGTTTTGCAGGCTGAAAAAATGGACCTCAATTTCCTTTTTGAGTGGCGCTCATCACAGGTGCAGGCTGTCAACCCGCTGCTCATCCTTGTTCTGATTCCTTTTTGCACCTACGCGCTCTACCCCTTGATCAACCGCTTTTTCAAACTCACCCCGCTGCGGCGAATTGGGATCGGCCTCTTTATCACCGTGCCATCATTTCTGCTTAGCGCATGGATTGAGTCCAAAATCGGCCTCGGCCTTAAACCAAACATCGGCTGGCAATTCCTCGGTTTTGTAATCCTGAGTCTTGCGGAAATCATGGTCTCCATCACCTGTCTGGAATTTGCCTACACACAGGCCCCCGCCAAGCTCAAGTCGCTCATCATGTCGCTGAATCTGCTTTCCATCTCTCTCGGCAATGCCATCACCTCCGGCATCAATTTCTTTATCAGCAATCCCGATGGCACCAGCAAGCTGCCCGGCGCGAGTTATTTCCTGTTCTTTGCCACGATGATGGCGGTGACAGCCGTTGCCTTCATCTTCATCGCGCGCGCCTACAAGGAGCAGACATCCGGGCAAGGAAGGGCCACGGCGTAAATAGCAGTTATTTCTTTTCCGCCCTGCCGGTCATGGGAACAAACCGCACCGGCAATACTGCGCGCTGGCGAATCCTGCCATCCCGTTTTTCAAGCAGATACAAATCCTGCTCATGCAACGGCCCGACTGGTATTATCATCCGCCCGCCATCCTTCAACTGGCGGATGAGCGGCTCCGGCACCTTCTCCGGCGCGCAGGTTACAATGATGGCATCAAACGGCGCCTTCTCCGGCCAGCCTTCATAGCCATCCCCGGCCTTCACAAATACGTTGGTGTAGCCCAGTCTTTTGAGCGTGGCTTCAGCCTCTCTTGCAAGCGGCTCAATTATTTCGATGGTGTAAACCTCCTGCACAAGCAGCGACAACACCGCTGCCTGATAACCCGACCCCGTGCCTATTTCCAAAACCCTGTCAGTTGGCTTCGGATCAAGTTGCTCGGTCATGAACGCTACTATGTACGGCTGCGAAATAGTCTGGCCATGCCCAATCGGAAGTGGATGATCTTCATAGGCCTCATTGCGGACATTTTCAGGCACAAACTCGTGCCGTGGCACCCGCCCCATTGCATCCAGCACGCCTTGATGCCGTATATTCCGCCCCCAACCCGCCAACTGGTCCGAGACCATCCTTTTGCGTTGCGCAGCATAAGCATCCTCTGCCTTTTTTGAATTGGCATCCGGCTGCCCGCCACAGCCAAACAATGTTAAAAAGGTCATAATGGCCATCCCCAACTTTCCCCCTGTTAACCGCCACACACAGCACATTTTCTTTCAGACTGTTTCAATCTACACTCCCGCCGCCCTGCCTTTCAACCCGCAAATTGACAAGTAATGTTCCGCAAACAGCTCTCACTTTGCAAAAAGGCCGTGCCGCGCCAACATGGCATCCAATTTGGCCGCATCCAGGACGCCGCCTTCAACAAATTGCAAAATACGGCTGAAATCCTTGCACCGTCCAGTTTGCAGTGCAATGGCAACAATATCGCTGGCGGGAATGCGTGGACAAGCGGGCCGCAGGCCGCTAACATTTTTCCCGTGAGCAGCGATTATCAACAGTTGCTTGATGCTGTTATTCAGCACCTCGAAGATTTGAAGGCCGATGGCGTCCAGTTTGTCAACGTTTCACGCGAAACGCTGGCTGCACTGCGCCAGCCGTTGCCGCAGCCGGCGCCGTATTCGCAATCCACCATCCAGCCACAACCCGCTCCAGCCCCATCAGTTGTCCCGCAGCCGCCAGCAATCGCCAATGCCGCGCCGCAAACCCGCTCAAAGGCCGAAGCTCTGGACGCATTGCGCAAACAGACAATGTCATGTGTCCGCTGCCCGAATTTGGCAAGCTCACGAAAAACCGTGGTATTCGGCGTCGGAAACCCTGATGCAGAATTAATGTTTGTTGGCGAAGCACCCGGCATTGAAGAAGATCAGCAGGGCGAGCCTTTCGTTGGAGCAGCCGGGCAATTGTTGACCCGTATCATCCAGACAATGGGCTTGAGCCGCAGTTCCGTTTACATCGCCAACATTCTTAAATGCCGCCCCGACACCCCCGGCCAGACTTCCGGCAACCGCAAGCCGGCACCGGTTGAAATGCAAAACTGCCTGCCGTATTTGCAGCAACAAATTGAAATCATCAAGCCCAGGGTTCTGGTGGCCCTGGGCGCGACTGCAGTTGAGGGGTTGATTGGCAAAACCGAGGGCATTACCAAAATACGCGGCCAGTGGCGGGAGTATCTCGGCATCCCGCTGATGCCAACCTATCACCCGGCTTACCTGTTGCGCAACCAGTCCCTGTCCGTCAAACGCCAGGTATGGGAGGACATGATCAAGGTCATGGAAAAACTTGGCATGCAAATCTCGGCCAAACAGCGCGGGTATTTCCTCAAGTCAACCTGAACCGCCAGCTTCAAACAAATACAGCCGGCAACTTGTCCGCCGGCTTATCGCGGACGGCGGCGTCCAAGCAATTCATCCACCAGGGGCCTGGCATCATATATTTTCACCAGCGCTTCCACGATCGCCGCCGCATGCACTGCCAGAGCGCGGTTCTGTTCTTCTGAATAAACAAAATCGGCCACCAGCGACTGGATGTTGCCGTCGAAAATTACGCCCACCAATTCGCCATTCCGGTTTACAACCGGGCTGCCGGAATTGCCGCCTATTATGTCCGCGGTGCATACAAAATTCATCGGAGTATCAAGGTTCAGCTTCTTCTTCCTCTCAAGCCAGCGCGCCGGCAAATCAAAAGGCGGCTGGTGGAAATGCTCGGCGGCCCGCTGGTAGAGGCCGGCAAGAGTTGTCTGATGCGGCACGGCGCGGCCTTCTTCGAGATACCCTTTGACTACACCGAAGGCGAGCCGCAGGGTGCCGGTTGCGTCCGGATAATATGTCGGGCCGTAAATGCCGAATCGGACGCTCTCAATTTGCGCATGCGCCTGCCGCAATATCTCATTTTGCACATCCGCCGCCTGCCGCAACGCCCGCGCCTCCGGTTCCACAATCCGCGCTAGTTCAATCATTGGGTCTTTTGCAGCGTCAACCGCGGCGGCGCCACCCTCGTATAATTTGCGGCGATAAGCGGCGTCTTTCAGGCGCGTGCCTGCCACCAGCTCCGCCGCTCTTTCCCGTGGCGATTTGCCGGCCAAAACCTGCCTGACAAGTGGATGGTTGCATCCGAGCTGTGTCGCAAGCGAAGTAAGGCCCTCGGCCATTTTCAACTGTTCCAAATCATCATAAATCGGCTGCTGCGAAAACAACGCCAGTTCGAGCGATGGGAGCCGTCCCTGGCTGTATTCGCGCAACCGCTCCGAGTTTGGCTTGGCGCGTTCAATGCCTGACCGCAACAGATGTCTCGCAAAGCTGAAGAGGCTGCTTCCAAAACCGTTGCCGCCTTCCAGCAATTGATAACGCACCCAATCACGGCTCAGCGTTTCCTGCGCGCGCGCAATCCGGTCCCACGCGCCCGCGGCCTGTGCAAATCGCGCATCCCGCGCTGCTGCCTCCCGCAGCAACTGTTCCTGGCGCCGCTTTTCATCAATCAAAGAAGGCGCGAGCAGCCCCGCCATCTCGCCATCGCGCACCTTTCGGCTGTTTTGAATGCCGAATAGGTCCTGTCGCGCACGCCGGGCGTTCTCCGGAGAGCGCTCACTCCATGCAGCCAACGCAACTTCAAGGGATTTCAACCGGGAAAGCATGTACGGCAGGCGCACATCCCGGTAGTGCTCAAGCTCGGCAACGGTCAGCAACCGGCCTGTCCTGCCCGGATGTCCGGAAACGAACACCAATTCATTCTCCGCGGCCCCCTTCGGATTTATCTTTAGAAAATGCTCCGGACGCACCGGCCTGCCGTTTTCATACACACGAAACAGGCAGATGTCCAAATCGTAGCGCGGATATTCAAAATTGTCCGGGTCGCCGCCGAAAAACGCGATCTGCTCCTCCGGCGCGAATACCAGCCGCACATCCGTGTATCGCTTGTACCGGTACAAATGGTATTGGGCGCCCTGATACAAGGTGACAACCTCTCCGCGCAAACCAGTTTGCTCAACACATTCCTTTTCGATCGCGGCCATGGCCGCGCGCCGCGCCTCCTCAGCCTGACGGTCATCCAGTCCGGGGCGCACCGCCGCCTGAATGCGCGCTGTCACATCTTCAATGCTCATCAAAACATTCACCTCAAGCCCCGGACACTGCTTTTCCTCGGCAAGTGTGCGCGCGTAAAATCCATCCCGCATGTAATTATGTGCCGCCGAACTCAGCTTTTGAATTGCTCCAGAGCCTACATGGTGGTTTGACAACAGCAGGCCATCCTCGGAGACAAATTCCGCAGATGCGCCCCCGCCATAACGGACCGATGCCTTCTGCAAATGCTCCAGCCACGCATCCGACAGCTCAAAACCGTATTTTTCGCGCAACTGTTTCCGGGGCGGCTGGTTGTACAGCCACATCCCCTCATCCCCAAAACCGGCGCAGGCGACAATCAGAAAGATTGCTCCAACCGCAAGGCAGGGCCATAGCATGCTCAGTTTTTGCATGCGCAAACCTTGCCGCATCCGCCATACATTGGCAAGCAAGGCTTTAATTATGTGGCATTGCAAACTCGTTCATGCTAAAGGCAAACCCATGCGTAAACTTTTTCTCATTATCTGCATCCTTGTAATCGCCGGAAGCGGCTTGACGGCAGCCTCGATGCGCAAAGAGCCGCCGGCGCGTTCCCCTGATGAAATCTGGCAACGTTGCAACCGCGCTGTTGTGGAAGTGCTGGTTGACGGCCGCCACAGCGGCAGCGGCTGGTTTGCAAGGGCCGACGGTTTGCTTGTAACCGCCTCACATCTTTTCGATGCCAGGACGCGCCCCGTCGAAATCGTCTCGCCGGTATATGGCCGGTTGGGGGTTGAGCTGGTTGCGATTGACCGCGGCCACGATGTGGCGGTGCTACGCGCTCCGGCCCGCTCGGGCGGATATTACGCGCTGCCATTGGCCTCAAAATTGCCCCAAATCGGTGAAGAAATCTGGCAATTTGGCGCCCCAATTTTCCGCAACGGCATCCTACAAAGAGGAGTGATAGCCCGCGCCGAAACCGGGTTTGAGTACTACGGCGAAACGATAGGTTATGTTGAGGTGCTTTACATTTCCGGCATGATGCAGGGCGGCACCTCCGGCGGCCCCTGGCTCAACTCACGCGGCGAAGTGGTGGGTGTGCAATCCGGTATAATGTCTCTTGATAGCAAGCCTGTGGGCATCTCCTATCTCTCCCCAGTTTCAAATGTTGTGAACCGGTTGCTGCAATTATCCGATGCCGCCACGCCAACCGCCGGCCTTGCTGTTGACCATCTATGGGAGTCCGCCCCCGATTTCATTAAAAAACTGCCCGCCGGAACCATGGGCCTTGTCGTCACCCGCCTCCATAAAAACGGCCCGGCCGAGCAGGCCGGTTTGAAAAAACGCGATGTGCTTTTGGCAGCGGATGGCAAATCACTCATCCGAATCGAAGATTTGTTGCGCGTTGTCACCGGAAAAAAGCCAGGCGACACCATCGAACTTACAACGCTGCGCTCCGACCCCATTCAAACCAACACCATCAAGCTGACCCTCGACTGCGTTGAACATCCCAAACCGGCTCCAAAAACCATGTAACTGCCATCTAATGCCCCATTCCTTGCAGCCGGACTCGCCGAAGGCTTGAATAGGAGGATTCACCCCGGCGAACTGGTGTTTTTGGAAGTTCGCGCTGTGAATCAAAAAAAATAAAACCTTTTCTTGAATGAACCAAAGTCCGGCATCGTCTAACGCAACGGAATAACTATGAAAAGCGAAATGAGATTAAACCGCAGCAGTGCGGGGAAAAAGGCGTTTACACTGATCGAGCTGCTCGTGGTTATAGCAATCATCGCCATTCTGGCATCTCTGCTGCTGCCTGCGGTTGCGCGCGCAAAGGAGACGGCGCGCAAAATCACCTGCGCAAATAATTTGAAACAACTTGGGCTGTCATTGGTGATGTATGCCGATGACAACGATGACCTCTGGCCGCCCAGGAATGTTCCCCGCTGGCCGACCACCCTGTTTGATTACTACAAAAACCTCAAAGTGCTCCAATGCCCGACAGATTTGCAGGGCGCAACCGGCACCGGCACACCCCAGGACTCTGCGCCTCGCAGTTTTCTAATCAACGGCGTCAATGATTTCTTTTCCGTAAAATACGGCCAGATGAATTTCAACCAGCTCTCAACCATAATGGCGAGGGAATCGTTCAAAATGTCATACATCAACAACACCACAGACACCATCATTTTCGGAGAAAAGGAAAGCTCATCCGTTCATTATTTCATGGATTTTCTGGAAACAACAGCCGGCAACGACTTCGAGGAAGTTGAACACAGCCGCCACATGGTCAGCAAGAGCGGCATGGCGGGAGGCGGCTCCAATTACGCCTTCGCTGACGGCTCGGTTCGTTACTACAAATACGGCAAGGCGCTCTCGCCACAAAACCTCTGGGCGGTGACAGACGCATTCCGCACCAACGCCGTTTCGATCTCGCCCTGATAAAAGCCTCAAACAGCTCGCAAAAGTGGATTGATTGCCGCTGCACTGCGGCTACTCTTTGGGCATGAGCATTTGCGTGCTGACCACCGGCGCCCCACGCCGCATCGGATTTGTAAGCACCCGTTTCCACGGGACTGACGGGGTGACGATGGAGGCGCGGAAGTGGGCGCAGATTCTCCAGGGGATGGGGCATACTTGCTTTTGGATGGCCGGCAAGCTCGAAGCCCCTCCAGAATCGAGTTATGAAGCTCCGCTGGCATACTTCAATCATCCGGAGGTGCTTGAGGTCCAGGGCCGCCTGTTTGGCGTGACAACTCGCCCGCGCGAAATCACAAACAAAATCCAGTCCATAAAGGAACGGCTCAAGGATGAATTGTACCGGTTCATTGAAAAATTCAAACTTGAGGTTCTGGTTCCGGAAAACATTCTGGCCATTCCCATGCACGTCCCCCTGGGACTGGCGACAACGGAGGTTATAGCCGAAACCGGCATTCCAACCATTGCGCATCATCACGATTTCGCCTGGGAACGGGAGCGGTTTGTTGTCTCAGCGGTCAACGATTACCTGCGCGCGGCATTTCCCGGCGCCCTGCCCTCCGTTGAACATGTAGTCATCAACTCCATGGGCCAAAAGGAGCTTGCCCGCCGTTGCGGCCTGCCGTCGGTCATCATCCCAAACGTGCTCGAATTTGAAGTCCCGCCTCCGGGTGTGGATGATTACAACCGGGATTTGCGAAAGGAAATCGGGCTGGGCGACGATGACTGGTTGATCCTGCAGCCGACGCGAGTGGTGGCGCGAAAGGGAATCGAACATGCCATCGAGCTGGTCCGGCGTTTGAATGACCCGCGCGCCAAGCTCGTTATTTCACATCCAGCGGGCGACGAAGGCAATGCCTACGCCCAACTTTTGCAGGAGCGGATTGCCGATGCAAAAATTGATGTCCGATTCATCGCCGACCGGGTGGGGGAGAAACGCGGGCGCACGCCCGACGGTCGGAAAATATACACACTGTTTGACGTTTATCCCCATGCAGACCTCATCACTTATCCAAGCCATTACGAAGGATTTGGAAACGCGTTTTTGGAGGCAATTTATTTCCGCAAGCCGGTTGTGGTTAACACCTATGCAGTCTATGCGCGTGATCTTGCCCCGCTGGGCTTCAAAACCATCGCCATGACACAACTGGTTTCAAACCATGTCGTCGAACAAACCCGCGAAATTCTTCAAAACCCATCCCTGCGGCACGAATGGGCGGAGACAAACTATCAACTTGGCCTGAAATTTTTCTCCTACGCCGTAGCCCGCCGCAAGCTGGCGGCCAGACTTGCAAATCTGTTCGGCGAGGCAATCTGAAATTCGCAATTACGCCGCCGGCTGGTTCACCGCTTCCAACATGCCAAGCCCGATTTCAGCGCGCAGATTTGGCCAGAACCGCACCCGCCCGCGGCTGTTGAAATACGCAGTGCGCAACTGCCGCGCTTGCAGTGTCCGGCAGAATTCCTCGAAATCCACCAGCGTGCAAAGGTGCACATTCGGTGTCTGATACCACGGTGAAGGGAGGTTTTTTGTCACAGGCATGCGGCCGGTGAAGAAAATCTGCAGGCGCGCCCGCAAATGCGCAAAGTTGCTGTATGAAACGATCACAAAACGCCCAACCCGGAAGGCTTCGCGCATGACCTTGGACGGCTCCAGCAATTCCTGAAGCGTTCCCAGCAAAAGCACGTAGTCAAACGAGCGCGCCTCGTACTGGTCAAGACCATCAAGCACATCGCCCTGATGCACCACAAGGCCGCGCTCAATGCAGCGGGTGACAAGCTCCGGATTCTTTTCAACACCCTCGCCTGTAACCTGCCGCTCCCGCACCAGCCGCGCCAGAAATTCGCCGTCGCCTGTCCCCAAATCCAGCACTCGTGATTTGGGCGGAATCCATTCAATGACCTGTTGGTAAAGCTGGCGATACATGGCAGATTAAAAATTCCCCGTCTCCCTCATTTGTTGAGCATATTGCGATATTCCACGGCCAAAAACTGGCTCACTGCGCGCGAAAACTCCGGATTCTTGATTAAAAACGAATCATGCCCGTAAGGGGTGTTGAGGTTGAGATATGTCACCTGAAGATTTGAGCGCTTCAAATGCTTCACCAATTCACGCGACTGCGCCGGCGGATAAAGCCAGTCGCTCTCAAATGAGATGACCAGAAACCGCGCCTTGACCGGCTTGAAGACCTCCCTGACCGGACGGTTTTCAAGCAAGTCAAACCGGTCAAGCGCCTTGGTTATGTAAAGGTACGAGTTCGGATCAAACCGCTTTACAAAGCTCTCGCCCTGATGCTGCAAATAACTCTCCACGGAGAAAAACTCCGGAAACAAATCCTCCGGCTGCGGCGGGCGCTGAAGGTTGCGCCCGAATTTTTTGTGCATGGAATACTCGCTCAAATAAGTGACATGCCCCACCATGCGCGCCACCGCAAGACCATGTTCCGGACGCGTCGGTTTGTCATAGTAAAAGCCGCCGTGCCAATGTGGATCAGTCATGATTGCCTGTCTGCCGATTTCGTTAAATGCAATCTGCATGGCCGAGTGCGCCATGCAGGTGGCAATCGGAATACATGTATGAATTCGCTCCGGATAATCGGTTGCCCATACAAGCGCCTGCATGCCGCCCATCGAACCGCCTATGGCACAAAAAATCTTCTCTATGCCCAGGTAATCAAGCAGCGCCACCTGCGCCCGCACCATGTCGCGGATTGTCACTGGCGGGAATTCAGTGCCGTAAGGCTTGCCAGTCGCCGGGTTTATCGAGCTTGGGCCGGTGCTGCCGCCGCAGCCGCCAAGAACATTGGCGCAAATGACGTAAAAACGGTTGGTATCAACCGCCTTGCCGGGGCCGACATGAAAGTCCCACCATCCCGGCCTGCCAGTCCTGGGATGCAGCCCTGCCACATGCGCGTCACCCGACAACGCATGGCATACCAGCACCACATTATCCTTCCGGGCCGACAATTGCCCAAGTGTCAAATAGGAAACATCCATCTCCGGCAGCTCATAGCCGGATTGCATGCGGAAGCCGGGAAGTCGCACCACTTGCGGCGCCGTTACGCCAAGGTCCGAGTGATATTCCTTTATCACCCGGTCCTGCAAATCGCCTTCCTGTATGTTTTTATCCGCGCTTTCCATTTTTTGGGCATTGGCAACGCAACTTGTCCGCCACCAATGGTATGATGCTAACGGCCAGGTTGCCGCCTTTCAATGTAAAACAAAAGCATCGAATCCTTGGGAAAATCGCGAAATTAATTTGCGTTTCCAAATTCCCGCGCCCCTGATGACCACGCACCACAAATGCCAATTATTCCTTTTTCTGGCGGGCGTCCTGGTATTTCTTGAGGGTCTTCTCGAACTCGGCCTTCTTTTCCTTTTCCCTGGCGAGATTCACGGCCTTTTTTTGGTGCTCAATGGCAGCCTCGACCTTGCCGGAGTCGAACAACGCGCGGGCGTATGTGTCCGCGACGTTTGCATCCTCGCCCTTGCTTGCATCAAACGCCGTTTTTGCCAGAGCAAGCGCCAGATTCAAATCGCGTTTTTTGATTCGCTCATCCGTGAGCAATGCCCATGCAATTTCGTTGAGCAACTCGACGTTCTTGGACCCGGTGGCCTTCAGCTTTTCAGCCAGCCCGGCGGCCTTTTCATCATCTGTGTTGCGCGTAACCGCCTGATAATACTGCCCAAAGTAATTCTGCAATTGGATGTCGGCCTTGAACTCCTGTACCTTGAAATCCGGCGGTGCAACATCAGCCAGTTGTTTCTCAAGTTTTTCCAGCTCGGCGGCGTTGGCCTTTCCCTCCATCAATCCATCGGCGTACTGCTGGACCAGCATTTCAAACTTCACCAACTTCCGAATTTCATCCGCAACAAACTTTTTCCCATCCGGACGTATGCCGCCCACCTCCTTGTCAAGCGCCTCCAGTTTTTTCGCCAGCTCGGCCGCTTTATCGTCCTCGCCCTTGGAAATCAGCTCGATCAGCTCCTCCAATTGCTTGCGACCGGCATCACGTTTCACGGCCTTGGAAATGTCAAACTTCCCCTCCACAACCTCCTGAAGAACTTTCTCCAGATCGTCCATCGGATGCCCGTTCCAAACTATCTTGCCGGCCTTGTCCACCACAAACGCATGCGGAATTCCATCAATCCCAAACGCCTTCATGTAACCGTCGGATGTCTTGTCACCATCATCCAACGCCACAACGTAATCCATTTTTTCTCCCATCTTTTCAACAAACGGCCTCACCACCCTCTCCTTCTCAGTGCTAATACCCACAAACACCACGCCCTTGTCCTTAAATTTCTTTTGCAACTCGGTCAGGTGCGGTATGCTCTCACGGCATGGCGGGCACCATGTAGCCCAAAATTCGACTACATAGACATTTTTCCCCTTTCCCTTTTCCATGTCCACTGCGTCGCCCTTTATCCACGTGGAGATTTTCAGCGGCGGCGCTGCATCGCCCAGGCTTGCAGCAGTCAGTTTTGATGTGGTGATGGTGATTATGCCTGCGATTGCAAGCCCCAGGAAGGTCAGATATTTATTCTTCATCTTCAATTAATACAACTTAGGACTGCATTTATTGAACGTCAATAATTAAACAGCGCCATTTATCCGGCCCTTGTGGACGATTGGTTTGATCAATATGCATCCGGCTGGAACCATTCTGCCAACAGCCGTGCCGGCTTTCGCTTCATGCATCGCCCGAACCAGACGGCGGCACTGGCAAAACTCGCGCCGATCGCAGCCGCGAAAAAGCCGCTGCTTACAATTCCTTCAACCGGATGTTTTTGAACTGAACTTTCATCGGCGGTCCTGGATGCATCTGTAGCGCAATTATGCCTTTGGCCGCAGCATGTTTTGGATCACGGTCTGTAAACTGGCACATTAGCGTGCCGTTCACATACAGCGTTATTTCCGGGCCGCGACAGATTATCCTGTAGGTGTTCCAATCTTCCACTTTGTAAACTTTGGCAAGCCCGGCAGGGTCTGCAAACTTCACCACCTCGCGCTTGCCATCCGGGCCGATGCTTACACGCTCACCGCGCCCTGCAATCAGGCCGCGTTTGTGCTCATAAACAAATCCCACAAGGCCGCCGTCGCCGCTCATGTCGGCTTGATAGCCCGAAGTGTCCCAGTTGGGCAGGGCCTTTGAACGGAGCTGGATGCCGGAGTTGCCGGCCTTGCTGAGCTTGAAGTCGGCAATCAACTCGAAATCGGCAGGCTCGCCGCCGCGCCAGATAAGGTAATTACATTCCTTGCATGGCTTTTCCGGCGTGCTTTCGGCGGTCAGCGCGCCATCTTCTACCTTCCACCAGCCCGGTTTGCCATCCCATCCGGTCAAATCTTTGCCGTTGAAAATGGGGGTGAAGCCCGCCTCGGCTGAACCCGCCTGGACTTGTGCAAGCATCGGAATGGCCGGGATGCCAACAGAGCGCGCCGGCTTCCTTGAAGCAGCGGTTTGTTCACTTGACGGCTGGCGCGATTGGCCGGCGACGATTGGACTGTTTTCCTGCGCAAAGGTTGCGCCTGCAAAAAGGACAATGGCGATAAACATCTTTTTCATGGCAACTATTTTTCAATGGTTCATTCAGACTGTAAACGGCGGGCGCATGGCGCGGGTTCTCAATCGGTTTGCTTCCGGATCATTGACAAACTCGGCCTTCCGCAAATCGAATTTAAGATTTCGCTTCACTTGTCCGAGAATATCCGCCGCCAGACAGATGCACATTGACCGGTACATCACATCCGGATTCGCCACCGTGGTGCGGCGTGTCTTGACACAATCGAGAAAATCCCGCACGTGATTCAAAGGCCGCTGTGTCCGGCCCGTGTACTCGGTCAACACCCGCTGGTATTCAAGCAACAATGACGGCGAGGAAACATCCGGCTTTGTGTAGCCGTCGGCTGCAGCCGCCCAACCCTCGGTTCCATCAAATCGCTCGCCGCAGGCCCCATGCCAGTATTTGCACGGTTCCCAAACCGAACCTTTGACACGGTACAAAACCAACTTCACCCCGTTTGACAGTCGCGTCATTATGGTTTCGTCAGGTCCGGCGTACTCAAATTCGATGGTGGAAATGTTTTCTGCATCGAGTCCGGCCAGTGCCTGAGCCACTGAGTGCGCGCCCCACATGGCCACATCAGTGGCAAAATCATAGAAGTGATACCATCCCGCATGGAGGTAGCCCCGGTTGTACGGCCTCCATGGCGACGGGCCAATGAACACATCCCAATCCAGTTCGTCTTTGGGCGGTTCAGGTTCGGCTGGCAGCCAGTCATGACGCAACCCGTCACGCCAGCGAATATCGGCGTAAACTGTGTGAATCTGGCCCAGTCGTCCGGAGCGCGCCATTTCAATCGCGAACACATGGTGCGGCTCGCTGAGGCGCTGGGCGCCGGTCTGATAAACCCGGCAATACCGGCGGGCGGTTTCCACAACCATCCGGCCCTGATCCATCGTCAGACAGGCCGGCTTTTCACAAAAGACATCCTTGCCGGCCCGCATTGCCCAAATCGAAGCCAGGGCATGCCAGCGGTCTCCCGTTGCAATCAAAACGGCGTCTATATCCGTCCGCTCCGCCAGAAGCTGGCGCATATCGGAATACGCAGCGCAATCATTGTTGCCGTATTTTGAATCCACCATTTTCTTGGCAACCTCACGCTGTTTCTTCACAGGATCACACACGGCCACCCACTGCACATCCTTTTCGGCCAGCATGACGCTCAAATCATAAGAACCGCGCCCACCAAGACCGATTCCGCCCATGACGATGCGTTCGCTGGGCGCGACGGTTCCGCCGCGCCCCAGAGCCGATGCCGGAATCAGCCACGGCACCGCAACAGCCCCTGCTGCAGCAGCCCCGCGGGTGAGAAACTGGCGCCTTGAAAACCGGATTGATTTGTGACCTGTCATGGCTCACCCCTGTTTTTCCACATTGTTTGATTATTCAATCGCATCGAACGATTCGCGGGGCTGCGCATTTTCATCGCCCCGATACATGGACGCACCCGGTTGCGCCGCTGTTCATTTCCTGACGCGCCGGCCTTCGGCCAGCTCCAACAACGCAGCTTTTAGCTTGCTCAATTCAGCGGGAGTCGCCGCTCGCAACGGTGCGCGGGGCGCCCCCACCTGCCAGCCCATCAGCCCGCAAGCCGCCTTTACCCATTGTGTATATTTGCCGCCGCCTTCCATCAACTCAAGCAGCGGCAGCATTTGGAAAAACAACTTGCGCGCAGCATCGTAATCCCGCTGCACAACCGCCAGTTCATAAAGCCTGACATGGGACTGCGGAACGACATTAACCACCCCGCCAACCCATCCAACCGCCCCAACCATCAGGCTCTCCAGCGCTATGGTATCGCAGCCGCAAAAAACACCCATGCGCCCCCCACAACGCCTTAGCAGCTCCGTAATGCGCGGCATTTCGCCGGTGCTTTCCTTTACATAACGCACGTTCTTGAGCATGGCCAGCCGCTCAATAAACTCAGGCGTCATATCCACGCCCGTCCGGCCCGGATAATTATAGAGCATGATGGGTATGCCGATTGCATCGTTCACCGCGCGAAAATGCGCATACAACTCCTCCGGGCGCGGCAGCGAGTAATAAGGCGGCGCCAGCATCACGCCTGCGCATCCAAGCCGCTCGGCCTGACGTGAATAGGCAATAACATCCCGTGTTGAACCGGCATTTGCGCCTGCAATCACCGGCGCCCTGCCGGCCGCTGCATCCAGGGTAACCTTGATCACTTGCTCGCGCTCTGAGCTGTCCAGCGCATAGTACTCGCCAGTGCTGCCCAATGGAATCAGCCCGTGAACACCGCAGCCGATCAGGTAATCGGTAAATTTGCCCAGTTTGTCATAGTCAATCTCTCCATCGGCTTTCATGGGAGTGACCATTGCAACAAGCACGCCCTTGATGGCGTCTTTGCGAGAGTCCTTTGATTTTGATGTCATAAACTTTTTAATCCCATTCAGAACCCAACAACATGCGTTTGTGCCATCCCACAAACTACAATTGCACCCAGACGGTTTTCAATTCGGTGTACTGGTAATGTGCGAATATGGACTTGTCCCGGCCAAAGAAGCCCGACTGTTTGAATCCGCCAAACGGCGTTGTAATGTCGCCCTCCGAAAAACAGTTGACCGAAACCGTTCCGGCCCGCAATGCGCGCGCAACGCGGTGCGCCCTGCTGACATCCTTCGTGTAAAGCGACGCCGTGAGGCCGTATGTGGTGTCATTGGCCAGCGCAATTGCCTCCTCCTCCGTGTCAAAGGTGAACACGGACAACACCGGCCCGAAAATCTCCTCGCGCGCAATCCGCATGTTTGGTTTGACGTTGTCAAAGATGGTTGCCTCGATGAAGAAGCCGCCGGTTTTTTCCAGCGTCCTTTTGCCGCCGAGCACCAGCTTCGCGCCCTCTGATTTCCCGCTATCTATGTATTCGAGCACCTTGTTCATGTGGCTCTGTTCAATCATCGGGCCGATCTTGGTGGCCGGGTCAAGCGGGTCGCCCACCTTCCACTCACGGCTCACTTCGATGATCTTTTCGAGCAGCTTGTCCTTGAGCTTGCGATGAACAATGAGCCGCGAGCCGGAGCTGCAATTCTCACCCATGTTCCAGAAAACACAGTTGGCGGCCTGCCGCGCCACGTAGTCCAGGTCGGGGGCATCTTCCAAAACCACCTGCGGATTCTTGCCGCCCAGTTCAAGGACGACGCGCTTGAGATTCGATTCCGCCGAGTAATGCAACAGTTGCCTGCCAACTTCCGTTGAGCCTGTAAATGCCACTGCGTCCACATCCATGTGGCGGCACAGCGCCGCCCCCAAAACCGCGCCATTGCCCGGTATTACATTGAGCACGCCATCTGGAATCCCCGCCTCCGCTGCCAGCTCCGCAAGGCGCAACACGCTTAATGATGTCTGGCGGGCGGGTTTGACAACCGCGCTGTTGCCGGTTGCAAGAATCGGCCCCAATTTCCATGCCGCCATTTGAATCGGAAAATTCCATGGAATAATTGCACCAACCACGCCCAGCGGCTCGCGCACTATCATCGCCACGTTGTCAGGGCCGGTGGGCGACACCTTTTCATACTCCTTGTCAATGGCCTCGGCATGCCATCGGAAACAATGCACCGTATCCGGCAAATCAATATTCATGCAATCGCTTATCGGCTTGCCTGCATCCAGGCAATCCAGCAGCGCAAGCTCCGCAAGGTTCGCTTCAATCAAATCGGCAAATTTCAGCAGTATGTGTTTGCGCTCTGCAGGCGAACGCTTTGCCCAGACTCCCTCGTTGAAGGCGCGCCGCGCGGCTGCAACCGCAGCGTTCAAATCCGGCTCATCGCATGAGGCCACACGGGCCAGTACCTTGCCCGTGGCAGGATTGATTGACTCATAGGTCTTTCCGGACTTTGCCTCAACATACTTTCCGTTAATGAATGCCTTGGTCCGAAATTTGATTTTGGCCGCAGCCGCCTTTATGGATTTGTAGTCAAGTTTCATATTCATGTTGTTTATGATTTTTGAGTTTGGACTTGGTTTGACACATCCCCGCCACCTGCGCGCCCGTCGCAGGCTGCAAGCGAGTTGATTTGCACCGGCAGCAGCGGCGGGCGGACATTGTCACTCTCCCAGCCAAACATAAAGTGCAGCGCCCCGCCGCATATACGCCCCTGGCATGGGCCCATCCCGCAACGGGTCTGCAGTTTGGCTGCGTGCAAGTCGCCATACGCCTCAAGCTGCTGTCGGGGTACGTCTTCACAACGGCACACAATCGTATCGCCTCGCGCAAGTTCGCGCAACTCCGTACGCAACGAAAAAGCGCGCTCCAAAGCGGCGCTGAACCGCAAGGCACGCCTGCGCATTTGAAACAGTCTTTGAGCCATGCCACGCCTGCCGGTTGCTGAAAAACCTGCTATTTGACCTTCGATCAATGCAAGCTCCATCCCGCCTATGCCCGCCGGCTCACCGGCGCAGTACACATCCGGAGCGGAAGTTTCCTGCCATTCATTTACCTTCACGAATCCATTTTCAACCTTGCAGCCCAGCAGTCTGGGCAGCTCAAGGTTTGGCGCCAGCCCAAACGCGCATGCCAAATAGTCGCATGACTCATTCCAAATCTTGCGGCCATTGGTCAACGTAACGCTTTCGACACGCCCATCGCCTTGCGCGGATATTGGCCAGCAACCCAGCCGGTATGGCACTCCCAAAAGCCGGTACTTGCATGCAATGGCCTGAAACAACTTCGTTGGCGCAAGCCACGGCAGCGCTGCGCCAAAGCGCAACACCCGCCCTGCGCACGCCTGTTCATTCACACTCACAATTTCAGCGCCCTGCCTCCGCAAATCTGCAGCCACTGCAAGCAACAGCGGCCCGCTGCCTGCAACAATTACACGTTTGCCGGCAATGGGCCAACCCGCCTTGACAAGCGTCTGAAGCCCGCCCACTCCGAACACGTTCGGCAATGTCCAGCCGGGAAACGGCAGAAACAACTCCCGCGCCCCCACCGCCAGAACCAGTTGTCCCCAGCGGAGTTCCATCGTGCCCTCCGGCGTTTCGGCCAGGAGCGCGTGTGGTGCCGGGGCGGCAAAAACCGTCGTCTTGCAAAAAAGCAGTGCGCCGCTGTTGTGCATGCGCTCCAACCATCGGCGGGCCCTGGCTGAATCGGGTTGTGCCTTTGGACTGCGCCAGATGGCTCCACCCGGCCACGGGGTGTTGTCCAACACGGCCACACGGCGTCCCGCCCCTGCCGCAACCACCGCTGCAGCAATGCCAGCCGGACCGGCACCGACAACCACAATATCAAAATCAATTTGTTGTGAAGCAGCCATGTTTCATTGCGTCCGCACGTCCATGCCTTCCTCGCAAGGCGTCAGACAACTGCGGATGTGCAATTGCCCGTTGACAGTGACGCGACATTCATTGCACACCCCCATGCCACACAACGGGCCGCGGGATTCATTGCGGACTGAATGCCGGAAACTTGTTTCGCCAGCCTGCGCTATCGCCACTGCAAGCAGCGTTCCAGCCGCAACAGTAACCGGCCGTCCATTAACCCTTATGTGAATCTGCTCCGTTTCCATGGTATCCAAACAAAGCGCCAACAAATTTTTCGCAGATGCCTCAGTCATGGTGACTCATCTTGGCGGCCAATCGAGCGGGGAGATAAGGTTCCGCCGGTATTTCCGGCTTTCGCCCCAAAATTAAATCGGCCAGCAACCGTGCCGTGCCCAGCGATGTAGTAATGCCCAGCCCTTCATGGCCGGTGGCCATCCAAATACGCTCGCTTTCCACACTTGGGCCAATTATCGGCAGCTTGTCCGGTGTTGCAGGGCGATGACCCGTCCACGCGCGAATTGCCGAAAGCCGTCCAATTCCAGGCATGTATTCCATGGCGCGCTGGAGCATCCGGCTGAGAATCGGCTGTTCAACCTCGGCGCCTTCGGCATCGAATTGCCGCGATGAACCGACAAGAAGCTGACCTGTCTTGCGCGGTTGCACATTGAAAGCGACTGAATCCGCAGTCATCGAATGCGCGCTTTTCAGATAGCCAAGCTCCACTATCTGATGATGCACAAATCCCGGATAGCGGTCAGTGATGACTAGATGCCCCTTGCGTTTACGGACAGGCAAACCGCGCGTCAGGGAGGGCGACCACGCCCCTGCTGCGTTCACAGACAAGCCGGCAGAAATCCGCGAGCCATCTTCCAGCAACACGCCTCCTTCAGCCAGCAGCTCACGCACAGCAACGCCCAAACGCACTTCCGCCCGATTTTCCCTGGCTCGATCAAGGAGGAATCGCGCGGCGCATGGCGGATATAGCACGCCATCGTCCACAACCCGCAGTCCGCCAGCCATGCCCGGCCGCAAATTTGGCTCCGCAGCCCTTACACCGGCGCCATCAAACAGTTCCACCCGCACACCGCGCTCACTGTAGAACTTATGTTTGCGATATACCTCGGCCATTTCCTCCTCATCAGCGGCAACCCAGAGCGTTCCGCAGATTTCGTATTCAACATCCGGCGGGAGATTTGGGCGAAGTTCAAGCCACAACCGGCGCGAGTAGGAAGTCAGCGCGAATTGCGCCTCGGAGTCGGACATCACCACCACATGCCCCATGCAACTGCCTGTTGCGCCGCCGCCAACACAACCCCTGTCAAGCACCAGAACCTTCAGGCCTGCGCGCGCACATTCAGCGGCGCAAGCCGCCCCTACGATGCCGGCGCCGACAATAACGATGTCATGGTGTTCTGCCACTGAACCCAACAGTTTTTACGCGCCTCGAATGCCCCAACAAAACGGGTCACGCTCATCCAGCAACAGCGTGGCCTCTCCGTTAACATACGCACAGCCGGTAATTGTCGGCTGAATCTTGCCCGATGCGCGGTCAAGCCAGCGATAGCGGCCGGCAAATCTGCTTCCAATAACACTTTCCTGAACCCACGTCTGACCCTCGGCAAGCTTCCCATCGGCGGCAAGACAGGCAAGTTTCGCGCTCGTGCCGGTGCCGCACGGTGAACGATCATAAGCCTTGCCCGGACACAACACAAAGTTCCGGGCATTTGCGCCAGACTGTTTCGGCGGCCCAACAAGCTCGATGTGATCAACTTCAGGGAACCCCTGCGCGTTGACCGCCTGCCTGATGCGCCAGCAAAAATCAGTCAACGCATCAACCCGGCCAAGCTCAAGCTCCTGCCCGTGAGATTCAACCAGGAAAAACCAGTTGCCTCCCCAGGCAACATCGCCGGTCACACGCCCGATGCCCGGCGCCTCCACCGTGAAAGCCTTCCGGGCGCGCCAACTGGGCACGTTGGCAACGGAAACTTCACCATCGGAATGCAGTGTTGCGGTAACTATTCCAACCGGCGTTTCAATGCGATGCTCTCCCGGCTCGATTCGGCCCATGTATGACAATGTTGCAACAAGGCCGATTGTTCCATGGCCGCACATGCCCAGATAGCCGACGTTGTTGAAAAAAATTACGCCCGCAACACAGGATGAATCCTCCGGTTCCACCAGCAACGCCCCGACCATCACATCTGAGCCGCGCGGCTCATTGACAATGGCGGAGCGATAGCAGTCAAACTCACGTTGAAATCGCTCGCGCCTCCCGGCAAGCGGCCCGCCTCCAAGCTCCGGGCCGCCCTCCACCACAACCCGTGTCGGCTCTCCACCTGTATGCGAGTCAATCACCCGAACACGTCTTGTAATCTTTGAATTCATTGTCTTTATTCTCCCTCGAACCGTTTTGAACCCGGCGCCCTTCCGCTTTCAATGTCAAATCCTGCCTGGTTCAACCCGGCCGTGGATTGTCTGCCGCGTCCTGTTGGACGGCAAGTGTGAATTGTAAATCCGCGCCTCCCGATTATTGATCCCTGATCCAGACAATGGACCGGCCGCCGCGATTTAACCGCGCGTAATTGGGAATGGCCAGCAGCGGCTTGCCATCGGCAAACTGGCCCTTGATGACCAGCACGCCGCCGAGCAAATCGGGCCGCCACTCTGTTGAAAGCGGGGCATCCGGCGCGAGCACCCCGTTTACATCCTGATCTACGCTTTCAATGTTGTAAATCAACGGACCATAGCGCAGCGCTACACGGCCGCGATCCGCTGCAATGCGGTTATCCGCCTTCACACGCTGGATTTTAAGCGGGACTTCCCACACCACCTGGTCGCCGGCCTTCCATGTGCGCTCAAGCACTGCATAACCCTGTTCAATCCTTGGCTTCACACTCTTTCCATTGACAGCCAGCGAAAGCAGGCCTTCGACCCGCGGCGTGTTGGTGTAAAGCAGGCTCGTCTGCCGGTTTGGCACGCGAACATTGATCGCGAATTTTTTCTCAACGGCTGGATTAACCGTCAAAGTCACCCTGCCACTCCAGGGATAATCGGTATTTTGCACCAATTGCACCGTTGTTCCGGCAATGTTGTCCACCGTCATGGTGCTGCCGGCAAAAAGATTCACATACAGCGCATCCTTGCCACTGCTGTATGTCCATGTTGGCAGGCTCAACAAGGTGCGTGAAATGTTTCCCACGCAACAAGGACAAACGTGCCACTTGTAACGTTTGCCGCTTGAATCGAGCGGATTGGTGTAGGTGTAATTTTGCGCCTCAAGGTCAACATCGCCCAGTATGGCGTTGAAAAGCGTCTCCTCGGCCAAATCCGCGTAGCGTCCATCGCGGTAGATCATCTGAAGCCTCTCCTGGAAAAACAACTCGCCGCAATTGGCGCAGGATTCACAGTAGGCATTGTTCGGCAGGGAAAATTCCTTTCCAAACCCCTCGGATGTCTCGCCGCTGCCAACGCCGCCTGTGATGTAGTACTTCTTGTTGACTATGCTGTTCCAGAGTGACATGACGGCGCTCGCGTAATCAGTGTCACCCGTTTCCATCACAATATCCGCCATCCCGGTATAATTGTAGAGGGCGCGCACCGCGTGCCCCACAGCCTCGTACTGCCGGACGACAGGCGCGTGGCTCTGGTCATATTCATCCCCGCCCTTGCGTGCATCGAGGAGGAACTTTGCAAGCTCAACATAGGGCTTTCCAACTCCCGGCCCGTCAACTTGCTCAAGGTACCGCGCAAATTTCACCAGTGCCTGCTCCATCTCTTGATGGCCGGGATACCAGTTGCGTTTCGGCGCAGGGCCGATGTTTTGCACCCAGCAATCCGCCAGACGCCGGGCGGCGTCCAACATCCGGCGATCCTTGCCGCCGCTCATCAAATGATGAGCAATCGCTGCTTCTATAAAATACCCGGCCTGATAATCTTCATGGTCATGTTTGTTTGACCACCGGCGGCGGCCTTCGATGGTATATTGTGTGTGCAAATAGCCGTCAGGCTCCTGCGCCGCGAGTATCTTGACAACCCAGTCTTCGATTTTCTTGCGCATCTCAGCCTGTGCGCTTGCAATTTCCGCATCGCCTTCGGCGTCGAGCATCTGCGCAAGACACATGGACTCCAGCGTGTTATACACCCATGTGTTTGCGAATACAGCCCCCTTGTGTTTTGCGCCTGTTTCACCTGCCAGTTTCCTTGCGGCCTGCACAAAGTTGTCAATACCGCCCTCCTTTACCGCGGGGTCCTCGCACTGCCGCACACAATGCGGTATCCAATTTACTATAAGATTTTTCAGGCGCGGCCGCCAAAATGGGCTGCTTACTTTGTACGGCTTTGGCCATACCGGCCCAAGCGACGGCGTTGGCGGCTTGGCCATGACCGTCACCTCCAGCGTATCTTCCCCGCTCAACTGCCCGTCGTCCGCTGAAAGTTTCAGAACATAATTGCCCGTTGCAGTGAATCGCGCTGTTGTCTCCATCATGGCCGGATTTGAAAAAATGACTCTGCCCGGCCCGGATTCTTTGCTCCAGCGCACTGATGGCGATGCCTTGGGCTTGCCGTCATCCCTGACATTGCCGTTGAGATAAGTTTCCCCTGGCTGCACAACCACGCGGTCAACACCGGCGCTGACTCTTGGCGGGAAGTTTGGGGACTTTCCTGAATCATAGACGCGCCATTCAAGGATGCCGGTTGAACTATCCCCCTGCCCGTCAAATTCCAACCGCAATTTTGTGGTTGTTATTTCATCGAATGTGGTGGTGTTGAAACAATGCTCCTTAAGCCCCAAACCATTCGCATTTGGAACCTCCACGAATTTGCCCCCATCCCAGTACTTCAACCGGCAGGCCCTGGGCAGCCTCACCCCGCGGTGATCATCAAACCAATACACATCCACCTGACGAGTCGAAATCGGTTGCGGCCAGTCGTACTGCACCCATTGTGTGCCGCGCTGCGGCCAGTTGCCGTAGGCGCCATGCCGTTTGTCGTTGGAGTTCTGCGGCGTGTACCCGTCATTTAGCGCGCTGATTGTCTCATGGCCGGAGACATACGAAGTCGAAGGCGTCGCCACCAATGCAAGATTTGCCCCCGGCTGCGGTTGGACTGTTGCATCCTGGGTGGCTGCGGCTGCTGGAAACAGCGACAGAACAAACACCGCTGCAATGAAAGTACTTATGCGATACCATGCGCCTTGTAAAGCCAGCGAGGTCTGGGAATTGGTTTTATTCATGTCGCAACGCGCTAAATTGTTGGTCAAACCGGTTATTATGAAGCCGGACGCGGCAGTTTGGAGTGCGTCCCGTCGCAGAACGGCGCGTTTTTGGTGCGTTTGCACCCGCAAAAAGCAATTCGCTTTATGGCCTGCACATCCACTTCGAGCGGTTTCAGACCTGTTCCCTTGTGGCTGCCGTCGCAGAAAGGCTGCTTTTTCGAGCGCCCGCATGAGCACCACCAATACACGCCCTTGGTAACCGTCTCGATGTACGGCCCACGCTTGGCCATCACCGGCTCGGCAGGCACTTCCGGCGCGGGCGGCTCGACAACCGCTGGCGCTGGCTCAGCCGCCTGAACCGGCGCCGGTTCAACCGCTGTAGCCGGCTCCTGTTCAACCGCTGGCGCTGCAGCCGGCGGCTCCGGTGGAACGGTTGGCGGGGTTGCAGCAGGCGTTTCAACTGCGGCGGCAGTTGCCGTCTCGACAGCAGCCTCACCCGCTGCTGGGGCAGCCTCCGATGCGGGCGCCGTCTGGCCGGCAGACGCCTTTCTCTGAAACAACTGCTGAACGTTCTCAACATCCAAATCCGTCAAATCAAACGAAACCGTTGGAGCGCGCGCCTGGGCTATTTTGATTTGATTGGCGATGGCTTCTATTGTCTGCGCCGCGTAGAAACGAACTGCGCCCACGCTCACCGATGCCGGGAAAATAATCACCACAATGCAATTTTCATCCACATTCAGCATCAGTGTGGAGCGTTTCTCGCCCTGCTGATACATGCCGGGAAATTTGTCCTCCTGCAACAGGCCGGCCATGAACTGGACTGCGTTGAATGCATTTGAAGCCAAGGTCGCCAGAACATCCGGCGGAAATTGTTCATCCAGGCCGCGTTGTTGGATAAGGTGTCCAGCCTTTTCAACCAGCAAGGCTGCGCTTGCCTCGCTTTGGGCCAACAACGCCTTCAAGGCAGCGTCAATCCGCTGGAAATCTTCCTCGATCAGTTGCGGAAAGCCCATAGACTCCGCTCATATCGTTGTAATACGGCGCCCGCCCTCGTTGATGAACTTGTGCAGCAACATCCGCGTTATCATGTTCAGCGTCTCAAACACACCCTCGCAGTTGACTGCGGATGCCGGAAATGACGGAACCCGAACATCGCGGTTGTTCAGCAAAAAGTCCATAAACTCGATATCCGCAATGTTTGGCAAGTCCCGTTTGTTGTACTGCAATACGTATGGAATATCGTCCAGGTTCAGTTTCAACGATTTCAGGTTGTCAATCAGGTTCTGAAAACTCTCAACATTCTCCGCCATCTTGTCGTATTGGGAATCTGCAACAAAGACAATCCCATCCACACCCCGCAGCACCAACTGGCGCGTGGTGTTGTAAATGACCTGTCCGGGCACGGTGTAAAGCTGGAATTTGGTCTTGAATCCCTTGATTGCCATTGCCTCCAGCGGCATGAAATCGAAAAACAATGTGCGGTCCGAACTGGTTGCCAGTGACACCATCTTGCCCTTGGCATCCGGGTTTGGCACCTGCACATTGGCATGGACCTGCTCCAAGTTGGTCGTTTTGCCGCACTTTGCCGGCCCGTAATACACGATCTTGACCTGCAGCTCCTTGGTTGCTTGGTTGATTATCGCCATAAACTCAAATCTTCTCTTTAATGTTGTTTTCCCAATTCCATCATCACCGCATTTAACGCATCCACCGGCAGAGGCTCATCCGGCTTGCCTCGAACCGCCAAAAACAATTTGCCGGAATGCCCAATCAGCCATTGCACATCCCGCGCGGTGAATTGCACCACGCTTACCTCCCCCAGTCCGGCATCCTGGGCGTATTTGTTCAAACGCCCGTGTATTTCCGGCACAAACCCGGCCAAAGCGCTTGCATTGACCGTGGCCGGCATTTCGGCCTTCACCAACATCCCATCTTGCAACGTCAACAACGCCCCGCTTACACCCGGCAATCCTGCAACGCCCTTTACAATTTCAGGCAGTGTCCACCTCGTCTTGGCCGGTTGATTGAACACTTCGCCAAGCGTCTGCGGTCGCGCCGCCATTGGCGCAGGCGCTGGCGCAGCCGTTGGCGCTGGCGTCACCGGTACCGCAGGCTTCTGAATCACTGGCGCTGGCGTCACCGGTGCCGCTGGCGCAGGAGGCGGCGGAGGCGCAGGAGGCGGCGCTGCCGGAGGCGTGGGAGCCGCTGGCTTCGGAACAGCAGGCGCGGCTGCCGCGCCCGCTTTTCCGCCAAACATGTCCGGTATGCTGCTGTCAACTACAACTGCCTTTTGTGCACCTATCAATTTCTTGCTGTACGGCACAAAAAGCGGTGCCACCACTTTCAACGGCATCTCCAGCGCTGTGTTGCCTTGCGCAGGCGCCCCTGACGGAGCTGGCGTTGCCCATGCGCAAATCTGGCTCCAGGAAAATGCCACTTTGCCCATCTTCAATCCCCGGCCCAACTCCTCGACCGGCACCATTATTTGTGCCCCTGCAAGTTTTAACGATTGAATTTCTTGTTTGATTGCATCCGGCCATGCCTCGCTGACTTTGTCGAGAGGTACTGGCACGGCATCGCCCACCGCCGCTGGGGCCGGTGCCGGTTTTTGCGGCGCCGATGGAAATGGTATTGCCGGAGCCGGTGCAGCAGGCTTCGGTGCCGCTGGCGCAGGTGCAGCAGGCTTGGGAGCTTGTGCCGGCTGAGTCGCTGGTGCTGGCTTTACAGGCGCGGGAGCTGGCGCTGCTGCCGGCGCCGCTGGTTTGGGAAGCTCTGGCGCAGGTGCTGGTGCCGGTGCTGCCGGTTTGGCAGCAGGTGGCGGGGCCGCAGCCGCTGGCTTTTCGACCGGCGCAACTCCTATCACCGCGGCCTTGGGCGGCGTAATAACCTTGCCTCTTGGTCCAAATAAATCTCCAACTTCATCTGGAACTTCAATTTTCTTCTGGTCAGTCCGCTGCGGCAGCGCATTCGGTCCAAGCGCCTTCAAAATTTCAGCCAGCGGCAATTCAACCATTGTCAAATCATTGTCGCCCCCCGCGCCGAACATCCCCTTCGGCGCAAGTTCGCGCAGTTCAGCATACGAAATTTTCACAGCGCCACTTGGCAACTGCGCCAGTACCTTTTGGCGTGGAATACTGATTTTATCTGCGTCGCCAGGCTCCCTGCCGGCCAGTGGCTTCAACGCTTCCGGCAGCCTGTCAACCACGGCCTTCAAGCCGACCTGCACCACTTCTGCTGCGGCTGGAGCCGCCGGAGCAGGCTTGGGGGCTTCAGCGGGTTTTTGAGCCGCCGGAGCAGGCCGCGCAAGCGGTTGAGCCGGTGGCGGCTGCGGCGGTTTGTCCGGAGTTGCAGGCGGAGGCGCCTCCGTCTTCGACAGAAGATTCTTTAGAAAACGAAACATTTTAACCAGTTATTTGATGTAAAATACCGTTCTTAACAGCCTATGGAGCAGTAGAATAGCGTCCTAACGGAACAAGTAAAGTTTATTTTCTGCCAAAATTTGCCACCCACCAGCCAAAATGCATACGATGGTTTCTTGCAACTTTGAGTTGGCATTGGTTTAAATAATGAAGGAACAGTTGAGCAAAACGTTATGCCTCAATTCACGTACAAGGCCCGCCGGCGCAACGGCGAGGTTGTAACCGGCGTTTTGGAGGTGCCCGACAGGGCGGCGGCCTTGGCGCAAATCGAGCGCTCCGGCTTGCTGCCGGTTATGGTGGAGGCCCCGCGCGGCGGTGTCGCACTTGACAAACCGGGACGCAAGCCGCCCGCCAAAGGCTCGATCACGGCCATCATACCGCCGTCCTTGCGCGAATTCTTTGAACGCCAGCGCAAACCCAAATTGCAGGAAATCGCCACTTTCACCCAGCAACTCGCCAACCTGCTCAATTCCGGCATGCCTCTTACCGTGGCGTTGGGCAGCATGAGCCATCTTCAAACAAAGGGCATCCCCGCGGAGGTAAGCAAACAGCTTAAACAGGATGTCATGGAAGGTAGAAGCCTATCAGATGCCATGGCGCGGCAGCCTGTGATATTCGGGGACATGTATGTGAACATGGTGCGTGCCGGCGAACAAAGCGGCGCGCTGGTCGAAGTGCTGCGGCGCCTCGCAGACCACTATAATCGTTTCGCCGAGGTGCAGGCCAAGTTCGTTTCAGCACTCATCTACCCGGTCATCGTCGCCTGCGTCGGTCTCGGCATAATTGTATTTTTCATGACGTTCATGCTGCCCAAGTTCAAGGAAATCTTCTCCGGTCTCAAAATTCAGTTGCCTGCAGCAACACAGGCGTTGATGGCCGCCGGCGATTTGGTGCTCAGCCCATCTTTCTGGATGCTCACCGGCCTCGTGCTGGCTGCACTGGTGGTGTTGTTCATGCGTTTCAGGTCAACTCCGGCCGGGCGCAAGGCGCTTGACAGTTGGAAGCTGCGCGCGCCGGTTGTCGGGAACGTTTTCCGTCTGAACTTGTATGCACAATTTGCCCGCACACTTGCAACCTTGTTGCAAAACGGCGTGCCGGTTCTCACTGCGCTCAAAATTACCGAGCAGGTCATCCCAAACGCCGTCATCAAGGAAGCCATCGCCCAGACCCGCGAAGCGGTTACCGACGGCAAAAGCTTCGCCCAACCCATGACCCGCAGCAAGGTCTTCCCGCAGCTCATGATTGACCTCATCCGCATCGGCGAGGAAACCGGCGATGTGCCCGGCGCCTTGCGCAATCTTGCCGATACCTACGAAAACGAATTGATACTGGCTCTGCGCGTGTTAACCAATTTGATCGAGCCAGCCATGATTGTTTGCATGGCTGTTGGGGTGGGATTCCTGCTGTTCAGCATCCTCTCAGCCATGTTCGCCATCACAAGCAACATCGGACGCGGTTGACGAAGGCCCTTATGCTCAAACTCACGCGCCATCGCCGGCGGCAAAACACCGGTTTCACACTCATCGAAATCATGTTTGTGGTGGCCATCATGGCGCTGGTGCTTGCCGTGGGCATCCCCTCGATGTTCCGCATGGCCGAGCGCGATTCCATCCGCAAAGTCGTCAACGACATCATTGACGCCTGCGCCATGACCCGTGCGCAAGCCATCCTCTCCGGCGAGCCAAAGGACCTCGTAATCCAGCCCGGCGACCGCGTCATCAATGCCCCAGGCAAGGAAACCGTCATCATCCCGGAACGCATTACCATTGAAGTCCTCGGCGTCAACTTCGTCGAGCTTACCGACGCCCCCGAAGCGCGCGTCCGTTTCTACCCAAATGGAACCTCCGACGAGTTCACCATCGTCCTGCGCTCGGACAAGGGCGAATGGCGAAAAATCTCACTCGACGTCATCACCGCCCTTACGAGGATCGAAACCGACGAGACCAAATTTGGAAACCTCTATTAAGGACGGATTATGAAAATCAGCAGTTCAACAATTCCAGTTCAGCCGGCAAACAGCCGGATGCCCAAACGCCGGCGGGCATTCAGTCTGCTGGAAGTCATGATCGCAGTCGGGATTTTCTTCATGGCGCTCATTTCAATTCTGGGCGTGATGACTCGCGGCCTTGCCACCGCCCGTTCGCTTCAACGCAGCGGCCCGGACTGCGGCATCCTCGCCGCAAGCATTTCCCTCACAAACCAGTTGCATGACGGCAAATCCGATCACGGCGACTTTGGCAAGATGTACCCCGGCTTCAGTTGGGAACGCGAAACCTATTGCATCGGGTCAAATGGACTGTTCCAGCTCAATTTCTTCATCTTCAAACAGCAGCCCGATGGACGCACCGAACTTTACGACGCCATGAGCACCTGGATGTACAAACCCGACTCCCCGAAAACCGCCGTCAGCCTGCCGGTCTTTGGCGGCGCAGATGGCGGCGGACTGCGCGGGGACATTTTCTGAACCCGATCGCCCGGGGCATTATGAAACTAAACGCCAAATCCAGACCGGCTGAACAGGGATGCCAGTTGCGGCATCCAGACGCCCGGACGCGCACTTCCTCAACGGCGTTTACCCTGCTCGAAATAATGCTCGCCATCGGAATTTTCACGATGGTGCTGATGAGCATCTATTCAAGCTGGAGCGCAATGGTGCGAGGCGCCAAAACCGCGCAGGACGCCGCAGCAGCAGTCCAGCGCTCCCGCGTGGCGGTCCGCGCCCTGCAGGATGCCCTCATGTCGGCCCAGGTCTTCAACGCCAATCCGCAACACTACTGGTTTGTGGCCGATACCACCGGCGAATTCGCCATGCTGGACATGGTGGCCTGCCTGCCGGAAAGCTTCCCGGGAAGCGGCTTGTTCGGCGACATACGCCTGCGCCACGTCAGTTTCAAAGTCGAACCCGACGATTCCGGCCAGTACAATTTGATCCTCCGCCAATGGGCGCTTTTAAGCCCAACCAACATGCCCGGCGGCGAGCCTTATACAATCGTTTTGGGACGGGATGTGGATTTGTTCAAACTCGAATTCCTTGACCCGGTAAAGAAGGATTGGGTGGATGAATGGAAATACACCAACTACTTCCCGCCGCTGGTGCTGGTGGCCATCGGCATGGGCAACCGCAAAGATTTGCCCGCGGAAAAGCGCGAAATCATCCGGCGCGTCATTGCCCCGGTCAACGTGGTTGTCCCGCGCGAATGGCAGCTACCCGGCCTGCCCGGCCCCGGCGGGCGCATGATGGGCATGCCCCCGGTTCCACCCAACACACCCCCTAACATGCCGCCGCAAAATCCAATGCCCATCGTCCCCCCGGCAATGTGATTGAAAGATGAAAACATCATCCCCAACTTCACCTCCGCGCGGCATCGCCCTGATTGTGGTGATGGTGGTCATCACATTCCTCAGCATCCTCGCCGCCGGCTTTTCCTATTCCATGAAGGTTGAAACACGCCTCGCCAGAAATTCAAATTTTGACGCACAAATGGAATGGCTGGGCCGCTCGGGCATCGAGCTGGCAAAATATGTCCTCGGCCAGCAACGAAGCATCGCCAATGAACCATACGATTCTCTGAACCAAAAATGGGCCGGCGGCCCGGGTAATTCAAACAGTGTCCTGGCCGATGTAACCCTCGAAAACAACGCCGTCGGCTACGGCCGTTTCTCCATCAAAATCACCGACTGCGAGCGCAAATTCAACATCAACGTCGCCGATGAAATCATCCTCCAACACGCCCTCGCCATCGTCGGAATCGAGCCTTCCGAAATCCAGCCCCTGGTGGCATCCATCCTCGACTGGCGCGATCCTGATGACGACACACACATGGGCGGCGCCGAGTCCGATTACTACCAGGGCCTTAATCCGGGCTATGTTGCAAAAAACGGCCCGCTTGACGACATCAACGAGCTGCTGCTCATCAAGGGTGTAACGCCGGAAATGTTCTGGGGACCGCGCTACAGCGGCCCGCGCACTGTAAATGTTCAAAGCCGTCGCGGCTTCCGTTACAACCCGCAGCCCACCTACCCTGTTGGCTTGGTGGATTTGTTCACTCCTTTTGGCAACCGGTTCGTGAACATCAACACAGCATCCGCAACCGTGCTGCAGGTCGTCCCGGAAATTGACGAGATGATTGCAGGCGCCATCATCCAGGCTCGCGCCGGTCCGGATGGAATTGATGGCACCGAGGACGACACCCCATTCCGCAGCGTGGGCGAACTGATGCGCGTACCCGGCATGCCACCGGAGGCCATGCGGAATCTCAACCGCTATTTCACAACTCAGAGCACCACTTTCGAGGTGGAAGTCACCTGCACTCTTGACCAGCGCCGCCGCGTCTATAACGCCATCCTCCGCCGCCTGGACCAGCGCAACATTCACGTGCTGACAATGCACTGGCGCGGCGCCTGATGCCCGACGCTATCGCTCCGGCTCCGCCTTCGGTTTCGGCAACCGGCCTATCCATGTGCCGGATACCAGCCGCCATTCCAATTCCGGTATCGGCGGTCTTCCCGGATACGCCCCGCGCATCATGAAACGATCCTGTGGACGCATCTTTTTGACCCATTGCCGGTACGCCTCCACCGCGCCGTTGAATTGTATCCTGCGGTAAATCGCCAAATCCTCAGGCGGCATGAACGTCGGCGCAAAACCAAGTATGTATTTCCACGGCGCCTTTGGATTCTTGAAAAATGTATTATAGAAAACCGCTTGATCAGCGGTGTACACTATACCTCCAGGCTCCGGTAGCCAGCCGGCCGCCCCCGGACTCTCAGGGGTCAGATATTCAGTCGCCAAATTATTTGTCCAGCGCCCATTCACATCGCTGGTGAATAAAAGCCACACCGCCGCCGCAAGCCCACCAACCCACGCCAGCCGCAAAGGCCGCTCCAACGCCAAAAATCTTCCGAAATAATCCTGAATCTCAACCGCCACCCACACCAGCGCCGCTGGCAATCCCCAGTCCAACCAAAATCGGGCGTACTTGAGCGAAAGCAGCCAGCCCAGGCACATCAGAAAAAAGGCGGGATTGAAAATTTTCCCCGGCTCCCAACGGCCCGAAGCCAGACGCGCCAACAACAACAACGCCACAACCACCAGGGCGTGAAAATCCACTTCCAGCGCCATCAACTCGCGCACCTGCGTGCGCTGCAATTCATGCGGCGCCAGCACGTTGAAAAGCACGGCAAGCGCATTTGTCAAAAATTCCCACGGATGCCCCGTCAAACACGCGCCCAAAACCGAGCCGGCTGCACAGCAAACTCCCAGCAGCCACGCCTCGCGCCAGCGCCCGCTTATCGCAAAAGCCGCAGGCAACAATGCGAAAAGATACCACGTCCCATGCAGCCACACCGCCACGGCTATCATTACACTGCTGACAATCATCACCGCCGGCGACGCCCGCTCCATGCCCGGACGCTGCCACCAAAACAACAACGTAATCACCACCGCAACCGTCAGCAAAAACGGGCGTCCAAGCGTCAACCGCAAAGCCAATTGCGGTGTGGCGGCTGCCATTATGGCGAGTGCCGCAAGCCAGGCCTCCGGTCGCGCCAGCCACGGCAACCCCGCCCACGCCACTATCACAAACAACAAACCAACTGAAAAAATCACCAAAAACTCAGTGTCGCCGCCCGTGAACCTGTGAACCAATCCCAGAAATTGATGCCAGCCCGGGTTGTGATCGGCCATCAATCCATCCCTCAGCACCAGAATATCCCCCCAATCCTTGCCGCTTACTGCCTTGGCGGCATGCCGCAGCGCATCGTCTTCAGGCAAAAAACCGAGGCCGATTATTTTGAGAGGAATTAAAAGCAGTACGGCGATTGCTGCCGCCCAAACGAGGCGGTTGACCCACTGCTCAAGTGATTGCGCCATGGCTGGGACGCTACTCGAAAACGCCCTGATGTCTCAATTACTTTGTAAAACCCAATTAAAGCCCGCACAGCCGCTATTTTTTGCGGAACAACCCGGAGAAAAACGATTCGCCCGCCAGTTTTTGCTGTTGCACTTTCAACTGCCCCAGCACCGCCTGCAGGCTGATGAAAATTTTGTGCCACTGGTTCTCAAGATTCCGCAAGGCGGCCTCCGACAGCACGCTCATCGCGCTTATGGAAGAGGCGTTGTGCAACAGCCCGTGAATATCATCACGATTTACAACTGGCGTTTCAAATGCCGCCAATATAAGCTCCAATTGCTGCGTTATTACACTCTTGATCTCCAAAAACTGGTTCTCATCGTCCTGTGTGAAATTCTTTGAGCGCGCCATCCCTATGAAGTTCGGAAATTGTTTCCAGCACTCCAGGTAGTTCTCCATCAGCGCGATTGTCTGTTCCAATTTCTTGTTCCGCATAATCTTTTACAACCTTGTCAGCTCTTTTGTACACCGCGCGGGCTTAATATCACCAATGCACCGCCGCGCATCTCCTTGGCAACAATTCGCAGGCCGGCGTAGTTGATTGTCAATTCCGTCAGATTCAACCCCAGTTTCTTCGCCTCGCCAAACGCGCTCAACACAAGCTTGCTTATCCGCTGCACGTGCTCGGACGGGAACGACTGCGGCAGCGTCGAAGCCGTCACCCGGCCATGCGGGTCAACCGAAAAACTACCATGCGGCAACTGGGACAGCGCCGGCCGGCTTTTCTTGAAAACTTTTTTCAGGATGCCCATTTGGTTAATACAGTCTCCACCGTCTCACGGCACTTTGCCGCCGACAGCTTCCGGTTTAATCCTATGCACAAAAGCCTGTCGCTCAGCGGCACTATTGTCACATGCCGGGGAGTGCCACGCCCCTCGATCTCCTTCAACTCCCCAAGCACAAGCTCGGCGGCCAGCTCTTGAAAACCGGCCACGGTCTGGCGCGTCCACTGCGCCAGCGGCTCCGGATTTGCCACACCGTGGGACTCGACCGCCTTGGACGTGTCTTTCGGCGCTGAAAGCACAAACTCAACTCCTTCAACCTTCGCGCTGGCCTGCAGCGGCGTCAAACGCTGCCCGCCGCCTTCGACATTTTCCAGCGCCACAACATCGGCGGTGCCTGCCGCCTGCACCTCGTCCACCGTTTGCGACAAATCCAGCAACAACCCGTCCATGTTCCCGTAAAAAATTGTCCGCACACGCGTTGTCTCTGCAGGCAAACTCTCGAAACTGCCGGATTTCCAACTGTAAATCGTCTTCAACGCGTCCAGCCCCGTCTGGTCGCCCACCGCCGCGTCAACCACATTCCCGTCCACTATCCAGATGCGCCCCTCCAGCCGGTTGTTGGTGACTTTGAGCACCAGCGAATTCATCGCGTGCCCCTCCATCTGGAGAATTTCCGAAAGCGTTTTTACTGCCACACCGCGAAAACCGCCTATCGCCTGCCTGCTGAGCAGCGCCTCGATGGACTCCAGAAAAAGCTTCGTATCCTCCGCATTGGACGGCTTCTGCCAGAACAAATCCACGCCGGCATCGTAGGCACGTTTTCTCAAAGACTCGTCCAGAATCGCTGTCATTACCACGATGATCAACTGCGGATACTTGTGCCGGACTATGGACAACACCTGCAGCCCATCCATCTTCGGCATCTGCAAATCCGAAATCAACATGTTGAACTGCTCGGTCTCCAGCAACGCAAGCGCCCTCTGCCCGCTTTCGCACGTCGTCACCTCAGGCTTGCTTGGCAACGTCTTGAGCATTTCCTGGTACAACTCCAGGACATCAAGCTCATCATCCAACACCAATATTCTCGGGCTGCCAGGCATAAACTTTGCATTTCACTTTCTTTGTAAACCCTAACTAAAACTATCATAAACAACGTTTTCCACAAATAGCAAGCTTCTATTTTTCCCCATTATCTTGCCATGCCATTTCATGAACCATGCCCGGTTGCATGGCTTGGCCGGGCCATTATGGGGGAATTGAACCTGAAAATTCGTTATATTTGCAGTTGGATGTCTTTTACTTGAAAAGTTGAAATTCCCAGATCGTAGGGCCATCAGTGGCTTCTGGAATGTTCAGGCGCACGCGTTGCGCCGTAACCGGCGCAAATCGAGCGCTTAGTTTCGCCCCCGGATTTGTCCCTTCGTAGCAAACTTTCCATTGTCCATCCTGAAAATATTCGATCGTGAATTTACGAATGCGTTTAAGCTCAGGAAATGCCTGATGAATAATCGCGCGGCTGAATGTTTGCGCCCTGCCCAAATCAAGCTCCAGCCATGCGGATTTGGTGCCGGCATCTGTCGCCCAGCGTGTTTGACGGTTGCCGTCCACCGCCTTGTCCGGCCCAAATTCCTTCTGTCCCATGTAAGTGTTGGATGCAGTGGCTTTGGCGCCCGTGGAAATGGAGAGCATGGGCAACGGCGCAACCGCAGCAAGCTCTGTGGCAGGCCTGTCGAGTTCCAGCACAACAATTGTATCCAGCGGACTGCGATCGGCGGCAGCCACTGACAGCTCAATTTCCTTCTCCGTTTGCCTGACTTGCACCTTGCCGCCGCCCAACAAGCGGCTGCCCACAATTTTTGCCGGTATGGCCGGCAGCTTGATTATGTCATCCATCGGGTCCAGCAGATGCACGTAGATGGTTTTGCCTTTGCGGGTCGAAACGCCGTAATCGCCAGGCTTGAACGGGCCGCCACGCGTGCCATGGATGCTTTCCCCATTTTTTGCGAGCCACGCGCCCATTCCCCTGAGCAGATTTGCCTGCTCCGGCGCGATTTCGCCGGTTGGCATCGGCCCAACATTGAGCAGCATGTTGCCGTCACCGCCGGCGCAACGTATTAACATGTCCAAACATGTTTCCAATGATTTCACACCATCATTCGGACCGCCCCACGCCCATTGGTTCCGCCGCGATGTGGTCATGCAGGATTCCCATGGCCGCTGGTCGTCGTAGGCGCCGACACTCTGTTCTGGCGTGTAATAATCGGCGTACGGGGAAAGGATTTGCCGGTCATTGTTTTTCGGCCCCAGATCGAGCCTGTTATTGATGATTATATCCGGCTGCAACTGCTTGACCAACGCGTAGGTTCTTTCCTGATCGTAAACCGGCTCGCGCCCGTCCCAGTCAAACCACAGCAGATCAATCTTTCCATAACGGCTCAACAGCTCCCGCAATTCTGTCTGCATTCGGATCAAGTAAGTCCCGTTGCGCTCCGTGCGAAAATCAGGGTCGCGCCAGTCCATGGGCGAGAAATACCAGCCAATGCGGATTCCTGCTGCGCGTGCTGCCTCCGCAAGCTCGGCGCAGACATCCCGCTTGAAAGGAGTGCGGGAGATGTTGTAATCGCTGGCCTCCGAGTGCCACAGCAGGAACCCATCGCAGTGTTTGGCCGTCAGCACCATGTATTTCATCCCTGCATCCTTCGCCAGCGCCACCCACTGCGCGGCATTGAAGTTGGTTGGGTTAAACTGCTTGTAAAGATTGTCGTAAACATCAACGGGAATAGGCCCTTTATTGGGACAGTTTGTGTTGGAATTTGCGCGCGACCAGCTTATCTCAGTCCCTTTCAAGCTTACCGGCCCCCAATGTATGAACATGCCAAACCGCCCATCGGCCCACCATTGGAGGCGCGGCGGGTAAGGCTTGGGAGGAAGGGCTTGCGTGGCTGGTGCACTGCCGGCTGCCGCCAGATCAAAGCCGGCCAACAAGCCGCAGACGAATGTGGTAATTATTTTTCCCATGGTTTCGCAAATAATCCGGCCTCCGGCAGGAAATGGGGTGGTAGACGGGATTTGAACCCGCGACAACCAGATCCACAATCTGGGGCTCTAACCAAGCTGAGCTACTACCACCAGCCGCCTGTGCCAATACGCTATAACAACACCCGCCTACAGTCAATACACAGAAGGCGGTTTTTCGGAAGCACTGGGACGCTTTCGTTTTGGCTTCCCGAATATCTGAATAACCGCCGCAGCCATGATGGAAACTGGCTTCTAAGCGGGTTTTCGGTTCCGGCGTGACTTTTTCGGTGAAAATCGCGAAGTTATGGGCAGGAGCCGGCGGCACCGCCAAAAGGCAGCCGCCTGCCAACGATCGTTGATGACAATACAACGCCAAAAATTATGAGCGTAAGAGTTCGTTTCGCGCCAAGCCCGACAGGGTACTTGCATATCGGCGGGGCGCGCACTGCCTTGTTCAACTGGCTTTATGCGCGCCATACCGGCGGGGTGTTCATCCTTCGCATAGAGGATACTGACACCGCCCGCAACAGCCCGGAGGCAACCGACATCATCTTGAACGGCCTGCGCTGGCTTGGGTTGGAATGGGATGAAGGTCCGGCGAGCAATGACCCCGCCGCACCGGACCGCGGTGCCTATGGCCCGTATTTCCAATCCCAGCGCCGAAATATCTACCAGCGGCGGGTTGAGGAACTGCTGTCCAAGGGCCATGCCTACGAAGCCGATGGCGTAATCAAGTTCAGGATGACCCGCGAACCGGTGATAATTCACGATTTGGTGGTTGGAGAAGTCAAACGCGTTTTGACAGACCGCGAGGAACAGGACCCGGATTTTATCATCGTGCGTTCCGACGGCACGCCCGTGTTTCATCTTGTCAACGTGGTGGATGACCTTGAAATGGGCATAACACATGTCATACGCGGCGAAGACCATCTCAGCAACACCGCCAAACATATCGCATTGTTCCGCGCATTTGGCACCCCACCGCCTGCATACGCTCATATTCCGCTCATACTAAACGCCAATGGCACAAAAATGAGCAAACGCGATCAAGGGGCCTCCCTGACAAGTTACATGGTTGAGGGATTCGCCCCCGAGGCAGTTGTCAATTACCTTGCCCTGCTGGGGTGGTCGCCAAAAAACAACCGCGAAATACTCTCAAGAAATGAGCTTGTTGAGATGTTTGACCTCTCAAGGGTGCTCCGCCACAACGCGCGTTTTGATTATGCCAAACTTGTTTGGATGAATGGCGAGTACCTCATGCAAATCCCACTGGAGCGTTTTTACGCACTTGCCAGCGAGGCGCTTACACGCGGCGGGTTCAACCTGGCAGCTTACCCCGATTCCTACGTCAAGGCCGCCCTCGACACCTGCCGCGGCAAAATTGATTTGTTCTCCGAGCTTCCAACTTACGCGGGATTTTATTTCACCGATGATATCCAGTACGATGCAGAAGCCGCCGCGAAGGATTTTGTGGCCGAAAACAAACCGCGCCTGAAGCAGTTGCGGGATGCGTATGCCGGACTGGCTGAGTTCACCGCGCCGCAATTGGAAGCCACGCTAAAGCAGATCGCCACATCGCTTGGCGTCAAGGCAGGCGCTCTGGTGCATCCAACGCGGCTGGCCTGCACCGGCAGGACCGCCGGCCCAAGTCTTTATCATCTGCTGGAAATCCTCGGAAAGGAACGCGTGTTGCAGCGGCTGGACAAGGCGCTGGCAGTCATGGGTTAAATTGAACCTTGCCAAAGCCGTCCTGTCCTATAATGTGGCTTTATGAAAAGGATGTGGCTTGAATCCATTGTTACTTGCGGACTGGCGCTTTGCGCCACATGCGCTTTTTCACAAACACCGTCTCCAGCGGCGCTGAACGCGGAGCGACAGGAGATGGAGGAGCGATACAACCGGCTGGACGCAGCCTTCAAGGACTTGCAGGCGAGCTATGTGGCGCTGCAAAAACGGGTGGCCGAGCTGGAAACCGCCGTGGCTGATTTGCGCGCGCAGATGAACAAGACACCCACAAATCTTGCCACCCAGGAGGAATTAAAACGGCTGGCCGAAAAACTGGTTGAACTTGACCAGGCCAGAAAGCGCGATAATGAACTGGTGCTCGAAAAACTGCGCGAGCTGGGCAAGACACTGGTGAAAGCGCCACCAGCGCCGCCTGCAAAGGAAACCAACGCTGCACGCAGAGTCGAAAGCACCCAGCAAAAAGCTGAGAAAGGCTACGAGTACGTTGTCGAAAAAGGTGACACGCTCTTGAAAATTGTAAAAGCCTATCAAGACGCCGGCATCAAAGTAACCTCCAAACAAGTCGAAGAAGCCAATCCGGGCGTCAACTGGCAGCGGCTCCAGATCGGGCAGAAGATTTTCATCCCGGCACCCGGTCAGTAATCGAGTTGCAGCGAGGCGCAACTTTTCAGTCCAGGCGCCGCAAAGTTCCGTGGACCACCTCCCACTTTTGGAGGTTGCGTCCCAGCTCGCGCGGCCAGTTCTCCTCGGTGCAGGTCATGAATACCTGCCCGTTGGCCTGATGCGAGCGCTCCAACAACGGCAGAAGCCCGGCGCGCCTGCGCGCGTCCAGCTCGCCCATCACATCGTCAATCAACAATATGGGTGGAGTGCCATGGTGCATGGCAAGGTATTGCGCCTGGGCCATCTTCAAAGCTATGGCCAGCGACCGTTTCTGCCCTTCGCTTGCAAACTGGGCGGCCGGCTTCCCATCAAGCAGCAGGCGCAACTCGTCCCGGTGCGGCCCTATAATTGTGGTGCGGTACACACGCTCCCGCTCGCGCGACTGCACAAGCTCAACGGCAAAATCATTTTTGACACTTGGATGATAATCCATGCCCAACTGCTCGCTTTCCCCTGCAATGCGCGCATAGGCCTGTTGCGCAAGCGGAATCAAGGCGGGCAATAATTCAGTGCGACGCCGGATTATCTCGTTGCCCGCGGCAATCAGCTCGCGTGTAAAACCGTCCAGGGCCATCGCGTCGTACGACGGGCGTTTGAGAAGCGCGTTGCGTGACCGCAACACCCGGGCGTACCTCTGCAACAATGCAAGGTAGCCCGGCTGCGTCTGCGCCAAAAGCAAATCCATAAACCTGCGCCGGTTCACCGCCGGGCCTTTCACAAGCAGCAAATCCTCCGTGCAAAACACCACCGTCCGCACACGCCCGTAGAAGTCCGCCAGGGCGCGCACCGGCTGGCCGTTTATGCTCAACTTTCGCTGCTGCGGCGACCAGTAGAGCCTTATGTCATTGCGTCCATCCCCCAGCACTTCGCCGCCAACAAAAAAATCGCCCGCGCCATATCGCAGCATCTGCGCCGCTCCAACACCGCGAAAAGAGCGCAACGTCGAAAGCAGATAAATCGCCTCAAGCAAATTGGTCTTGCCCTGGGCGTTGCCACCGAGCAACAAGTGGAAGCCCGGCATAAACGTCACGTCCAACCGCGCGTAGTTGCGGAACGAACGGAGTCTGAGGCTGCTCAAATGCACGGCTTCAGCCTATTGCAAAATTGATTAATGGGAAAGTCACAACCAACGCCCCGGAGAAAATGATCGTTGCGGGCGCAGCCCATTATTGCGGGCGCGGCTCATTATGGCTCATTGTGGCGGACGATAGTTTTTGACCACCCATTCGCTGAGCGCCTTCTGCGGGTCTTTCGCCGCCTCCACATCAACGGTAAATTCCGTCTGCCCGCTGTTTGCGGCTATCAACCGCAGGCCGAATTGAAAATCCTTGAATTGCGCGGCGCAAAACTCGCGCACCGGCTGGTTCTGCTCCCGCGCCCTCGCCACAAGCAGGTCCGCTGCCTCGTCAGTAAAACGCAGAACAAGGCCGTGGCTCTCACGAAAACGCCGCGCAAATTCATGCACCATCTGCCGCAACATTATATGCTCCTGCCGCGCTTGCTCGGCCTCCAATTTTTCAAGGTTCACCACCGGGTTGTCCACAATTTCAGGGGTTACCTCGAAACGCTTGATCTTCGTGGATGGAAGCTCGAATTTGAAATTCCGGAATACCCGCTCGCAAACCGTCATCAGGCCGCGCGCGCCGGTCTTTTCCTCCGCCGCAAGCTCCGCTATGCGCCGCAAGGCTGCCTCCTGCATGAACACCTCTATCCCGTAGGCGGCAAAGTCCTGCTCATATTGCCGGATTATGCTGCCCTCGGAGGATTTTAGAATATGGAACAAATCGTCAACTGACAGCGGCTTGCAGACAACGCGCACCGGCAGACGCCCGATGAACTCCGGTTCAAATCCAAACTCGACGAAATCCTTTGTTTGCGCCTGCGAAAGCAAATCGTTCTCATCGTAACTGCCCTGTTGCGCGCCAAAACCGATCGAGGCTTCGCGCAGCCTGCGGCGGATGATTTTTTCAAGCCCGTCAAATGCGCCGCTTACGATGAACAGAATGTGCTTGGTGTTGATTACAGCCGGCGGGCGCTTGCCGCCGCGTGTCAGCTCCATCATTGCCTGCAACTGCCCGGCCAAATCCTGCGGAGACCTCGCCGGCACCTCCGTTTCCTCCATCAGTTTCAACAAATTTGTCTGCACGCCGCGCCCGCTCACATCCCGGCCGGTCATGTTCGGCGCGGTGGCAATTTTGTCTATTTCATCTATGTAAATTATGCCGTACTGCGCCCGGACGACATCGCCATCGGCCCTGCGCAAAAGCTCCCTCACCATGTCCTCAACATCTCCCCCCACATAGCCGGTCTCGGAAAACTTGGTGGCATCGGCCTTCACAAACGGCACCCCGATCAAATCCGCAGCACAGCGAATAAGGTAAGTCTTTCCCACGCCGGTAGGCCCCAGCAGGATGATGTTCTGCTTGGCGTAATTGGGCATGGATTTGCCTTCGAGCGACAGCCGCACATGATTGTAATGGTCGCACAACGCCACGCTAAGCACCTTCTTGGCCTCGTCTTGCTTGATTACAAAACGGTCAAGATACGCTTTTACATCGCGCGGCTTCAGGTCGAACGAAAATTCCGGTTTCTTTTGCCCCTGCTGCGCCGAAGCCGCCGCCCCGGCTTGATCCGCCTGGACAAACTCCGCCTCTCCGCCAGGGAAATACTGGCGGATGAACTCACGCATCCGCCTTTGAAATTCCTCCGGCGCAGGCGGCGGCTCGCCATTGTAAAGAGTGCTCATATTTCAATCAGACGCCCGCTCAACGGGCGCATTCGGACTTAACATAATGCAGCATTGCCTTTCGGGCCAGTGCGGAAAAACGCCCAGACCAATGGGCAAAATCCACAACATTTCACTCCGTCTTGTAGTGGCCCGTTATTTCCTGGGCGATTTTGCAGATGCGCTGGGCCAGCGCTTTTGGCCGGCGCACAACGGCATGCGAGCCAAAACTCAACACCCACGACTCGACTTCCTCCAAGCTGTTGAGTGTGAATCGCAGTTGCGACGCCCCACCTGGCAGCTCAATCAACTGCTGCGATGGATGCCATCGGCGGCCGCGGATTAAATCGGTCGCCCATGCGTCAAATTCTATGACAACCTCATAGTCATCATGCCCCTTGAAGACACCAAAAGAACCGCGCAGGTAATCATTAACATCAAATCGGGCCGGCGGAGTGAAATAGTGGCCTGTCAACTCCGGCGACTGCAGCCGCGTGAGGGCAAATGTCCGCATGTCCTTCCGGTCTTCATCGAAGCCAAACAAATACCAGTGGTGCTCAACACAGGCCAGATGATACGGGCGCACCTGCCGCTGCCTGTACGTGGTTGCCCCAAGGTTTTTGTAGCGGAATTTCAACACCTGCCGCTCCTTGAGCGCCTGGGTTAAAATCTGGAACTTCTGCAAATCGCTTTCCTCGGGTCCAAGTGGACGAAAGGACAGTGCCTGCTCCAGGTTGCCAAGCGTGTAGCGGGTCTTCTGATCAAGTTGCCCTGTAATGCGGCGGAAGGCCGTCTCCAGCGGCCCGGCAAATGGCGTCCCGCGATACTCGTTTATGACCTTGTGCGCCACCAAAAGCGCGAATATCTCCGCCTCGGTCAGTTGCAGTCCGGGGAATTGCTCAACAGGCCGCGTGTAGTAATAGCCAAAACGGTTGGTGTCGTATTCTATCGGCAGATTCAACCGGTAGCGCATGAAGTCTATGTCCCGTTTTATGGTGCGGGTGCATACTTCGATATCTTTGGCAAGTGTGATTGAATTGGGATACTTCCCCTCCTGGATTTGCCGGTGGATGTACATCATCCTTTCCAGCGGCGGCCGGCTTGACAACTGTTCTTGTGCTCTTGGCATAAAGGCGTGACATATCCTGTCACGCCTTCCAATCCGGTCAATTAAAATTTATCAGCTCCCCGAATCCCGCTTTAACCACGTCGCCTCAGCTTTTCTTCTCTTCCTTCTTGGGTTCTTCCTTCTTCGGCTCCTCCTTCTTGGGAGCCAGCATCTCGGAGCGCGGTTTTAGAATTGACTCAACCGACCATTTGGAAACCAGATACTGCCACTTCTCAAACGCCTTTTCTTTCTGGTACTTTTCCTCAAACTTTTTGATGTTGTCCTTCCACTCCTTGTCGAGGCGTTCCTTGTCCTCTTTTTTCTCATCCTTGCCCGGTGTGCGCTCTTTTGGCGGATTAAACGCCACGGCAACGGCCATGTAATAGCTGTTGTCATCGGCTGATTTCTTGCCGAATTGAAGCCGGTAATTCAAATGCTCGAACGTCTCAATCTCGATGACAGTTGGATGATCAAGCCCGGTTGTTTCAGGCTTCGTTCCGGGAGGCACCACGTCATTAAGGCCCGGGCTTGTCATGGCCGAGCCGGCGCTTGTTGCCTTTACATTGTCCAGTTGCTCATCAGCTTTTGCATCCGCCAGTTTCCATTCGCCGGTCTCGGTTTCCCTGGTGATTTTCCATGAATTTGTGGCGTTGGTGAACGTAACCGAAATAGTCCTGGGCTTTTCAATCCGGATGAATTCCTTGTTTATCCACTGCTCCGGCTTTGGCTCCATGTTGTTGAACGTTTCGGAAACAAGTGAAACGTTTTTCACGTCATCGTTCACCATCACAAACCGGCCGTCAGGAAATTCGCCGCCACCAAACATGTCCGAGTCGGGCGATTTCTTTACATGCTTTTTGCCAAGCATGAGCTGGGTCAGCTTTTTGCCCGACTTGTCCTTGAACTCGACCAGCGTGCCGGTGTTGTTGCCGCCCTTGGCCGGGTTGAGCAACTCAAGCCGTCCGAGTTGATTGGAGCTGATTTCCTGGAGCTGGCCCGGCTTCATCTCCCAGAGCTTGCGCAACAGCTCGATGATCTCGGAGCTGTTCGCCGCAAAGTCCGCCCGCTCGCGCACAACCCAGTTCTCCGGCGTGCGCACAAGGTTGACCTCGCCGGTGGCCTGTTTGATTGTGATGTGCGCCACATCGTTTATCGGGAAGTCGGGGATGAGCCGTTCCCTGCCGGCGGGTGTGTCCCGCCACGCACTTTGTTGTTTGCTGCGAATGACCAGTCCCACCGCGCCCAGCAGCACGCAGGCGCCCAATAGAATCAACAATTGTTTGGTATTCATCGTGCAGCCGTCCGTTTGCGGTTATAAATTGCAAAGGCAATCCCCCCAAGGCTCACCAGAAGGGGCATGCCCGCAATGTTGTAAATCTTCAACCGTGTTTCAAGAGATTCCTGCTCGCGCCGCAGTTCTTTTCGCACCTTCTTGAGCTGTTTGTTTGTCTCCGCCACGTTCTTGCGGTACTTCACCAGTTCTTCCATCTGCTCTTTTGAAAGCACCAGCTTTTGTTTCGGGTCTTTCTGCGCCTGCAGCTCGTTAATCCGGCGCTGTGCCTCGTTTTTCTGTTCCTCCAGCTTCTTCAATTCGGCCTGGAATTTTTCCTCGGCGCGCGCCTGCATTTCGCGAATGACCGTGAAGTCGCGCGTCTTCATTGCACGGCTGCGGGCGTTTATAAGATTCGCATCGCCGTTGTACAGCTCGACCAGGCTCTGCAGGAAGGCCATGTTACCACTTATGACCTGCACAAATGGAAACATCTGCATGTTGTAGCAGAACTGTTCATGCAACATGTCCGAGTCTCCAACCAGCACCACCACGTTGTCATTCGTTGACGCCTTCAGGAAATCCTCTTTCTTGTCCTCCTTCTTTTCATCCTTCTTTTCAGCATCGTTGGACTTGTCCTCGGGCTTGCCATTCGGAAAAGCAGTCTTGAACTTGCCCGTAAGCCGCACACCCAGCGCGTAGGATTTGCCTGATGGCCGGAAGTCGCGCGTGGCGGCCTCTCCGCCCATCTGCGCGAGGAATGAGGCCACCAGCATGCTGTTGCTGGAACTGCGCATCAGAATGTCCGCCTTCAATCCTTCCGCAGGCGATACATTTGTGAAAGCGCCCGCCAGGGCCAGTGTGAGATTGTCCAACTGGCTGGTGATTATTTCATCCTTCTTGAGGTATTCAGGCGACAGGGACGGCAGCAACGCCTGGAATCGCTCGTTGAAAAGCGCGCTCTTGAGCGTCAAATCCACCAGCACGTTGTTGCTGTCAAACTCAACCCCCCAGGCCTTCAGCAGCTTGTCAAGATTCGATCCACCTTGCGGCCCGCCGAACATCGGATTCTGCGGCTGGTCCATGACCGATACCGGGTCCAAAAATGCCACCAGCTTGCCACCCCGCAGCACAAACTGATCAATGGCAAATTGCGCCTTGTCGGTGATGCCTTTTGGATGGTGAACAATCAGAATCTTTACATCATCGTCAATCTTGTCCACATCCAGCCCGATTTGTTTGACTGTAAAATCGCGTTGCAGCTCCTGTATGAACATCCACGGCTGCGGCCCGCGCTGTCCGCGGCGCATCATCGGCGGCACGTTTTGACCGAAGACTTGCACACCGCTCATCACCCCTATTACTGCGCGCTGCTTTTGCGGGTTGATGACCTGTGCTATGGCGCGCGATATATCGTACTCCAGCAGCTTGTCGCGGCTCGGCTCCAGATAAGGTATTGCGACCTTTTCATCCAGGTAGCTGAACGAAAGGCCGAGGTAGATCGAATCCGTCATTGAAACCGGCTGCGGCTCAACACCGTCCATCCGCGCAAAATCCTCCGCATCGGTGTCCGGCTGCGGGTTGAGTTTTTCAATCTCGATTCGGCCATGGGCGGCTTTCTTGTATTCCATGAGCAAATCCTCAACCAGCTTCGCGTGATTCTTGCGGCGGGCGTCCATGGCCGAATCCTTTTGCGTGCAATAGAAGCGGATTTTGAGTTTGCCATCCAATTTGTCCAGTATGGCACGCGTGCCGGGCGAAAGGGTGTAGAGTTTTTCCTGCGTCAAATCCACGCGATAGCGGAAAACCCCGGCTAAAAAGTTCACAACGATGACGATCAGCAGCATCGCCACCACGCCGACCGTCGAGTAGAGAATGTTTTCTATCGTTTTGCTTTTCATGGCTTCATTAAGGAAATGGTTTAATGACCGGAGCGCAGGCTGCGGATGATCACACCCGTGGTGAACAGCGCAAAGCCCATCACGGAAAGGAAATAAACCAGATCACGCACATCAAGCACGCCACGTTGAAAGCCCTCAAAGTGCGGCATCACACTCATCCCGGCAACGGTATCAACAAGAGCCGGCGGCAGATTCCAACTGTTGAGCAGATTTGTCACCGGCGGCCAGCCGGCCAGTATAAGGAACAGGCAAATCACTATTGCAATGATGAAACTTACCACCTGGCTGCGTGTAATCGCCGATGTCATGCTGCTTATCGCCAGATACGCTCCGGCCAGCAGAAAACTGCCCACGTACCCGCAAAATATCACGCCGTTGTCCGGGCTTCCCAAATAATTGACGGTTATCACCACAGGAAAGGTCAGCAGCAACGCCAGGGCAAGAAATGCCCAGGCAGCCAGAAACTTCCCAACAATGGCCTGCCACGATGTGATTGGCATCGTCAAAAGCAGCTCCATCGTGCCCAGCCGCCGCTCCTCGGCCCACAAGCCCATCCCGGCGGCAGGCACCAAAAACAGGTACAACCACGGATGCCACATGAAAAACGATTCCAGCGAGGCGCGATTGCGCTCAAAAAACTGGCCCACCATGAATGTGAAAAAACCGGCCAGCAAAAGGAAAATTACAATAAACACGTACGCCACCGGCGAGTTGAAGTAACTGCCCAACTGCCGTTTGGCCACCGCCCGAATGTTATGCCATGCGTTCATGCCAATAGCTCCTTATGCGTTCACCTTTGTGTCCGGCATCGTTATGCTCCGGAAAACTTCATCCAGCCGCCCCTCTTCAGTGTGCAAATCCTCAACCACCCATTTCTCCTGCCATGCCGACTCGGCCACGCTCCGCGCAAGCTCGCCGTCCTTCAACCCCTCACGCGGGTAGATGCGCAAAACCAACAAATCATTTTCCTCCCGCACCACGTTGACCTTGCGCGCCGTCGGCAACGCCGACAGCTTCGGCGTGGCCGCGTTGGCGAAAACACCGCGTAGCTTCAACAAAACCGCTCCAGCGCCATCGGCCTTTCGTTTCAGCTCTTCAGGCGTCCCATTCGCCACTATCTGGCCGCGGTCAATTATGATGGCCCGCGTGCATGCCGCCTCCACTTCTTCCAAAATATGCGTGGAAAAAACTATCGCCTTGTTTTGCCCCATCCTCCTTATCAACCCGCGCACCTCGTGCTTTTGATTCGGGTCCAAACCATCCGTCGGCTCATCCAGCACCAGCACCGGCGGATCGTGAATGATTGACTGGGCAAAACATGTCCGGTGCCGAAAACCTTTCGACAGGGTGTCAATGCTCTGATATAGCACCGTCTCCAGAAAACACATCTCCACTACTCGGTTGACCGCCCGCTTGCGCTCTTCCCCTCTCAGCCCGCGTATCTCCGCGGCAAAATTCAGGAAGCTCAGCACCGTCATGTCATTGTAGGCGGGGGCGTTTTCAGGCAGGTAACCAATCAATTTCTTGGCCTCTATCGGGGACTGCTGTATGTCATACCCGCCCACCTTCACCGTCCCATCGGTTGGCGGAATAAAGCCCGTAATCATCCGCATGGTTGTGGATTTACCGGCGCCGTTGGGCCCGAGAAAACCCAGCACCTCGCCTTTTTCCACCGAAAACGTCACTCCATTAACCGCGCGTTTCGGTCCAAACGTCTTTACCAAATTTTGTACTTGTATCATGGTTGCTCGACACCCCAACACTCTGAGGTGATTGGTTAATAGCCCGCTCTCACTAAATCCCGGGAGACGCGGGTGACAGCGCCTGAAGCGTCAGGCTCTGTCAAGCGCGCACGCCTTTTTTGACAATATTGCGGCAAAATGTTCAAACTTTTTTTCACTTGAAACTGTGATAACCTGAGCTGCTTTTGTAACCCGTTGATTATCAACATAATCAACAGCCAGTTAAAAACTATCCGGCGGCCAGCGGCACGCCTAGTTGGCGCAGTGCATTGATGAAAAACTGTGCGGCTACAGCCGCCAAAAGCAGCCCCATCAACCGCGTCGCCAGTTTCAACGCAAGCGGACTCAACCTGCGGGCGCCTTTGACCGCCAACCACAATATCCAGTAACTCAATACGCCAACCACAGCAATGCAAATAAACAGGGCGACATGCTGTTCCCAGGTTTTGGCCTGTTGCAACAAAATCAATGCAGTGGAAATTGCGCCCGGTCCGGCTAGCATCGGAACCCCAAGCGGCGTTATGGCGATATCCTCCTTGATGCTGCCCTCCTCGACTTCTTCGCGCGTTTCGTGTGCCGCCGAGCGGCGCGCCTGGAGCATGTCGAGGGCGATGTGAAGCAGCAAAAGGCTGCCTGCAATTTGGAAGGCCGGCAGGGTTATTCCCAGGGCACGGAAAATCCAGCGACCGCTCAGCGCGAAAAACATCAGCACCCCTACTGCAACCATGCAGGCCAGACGCGCCATGCGCAGCCGTGCCGCCATGGTGTCGTTCGGGGTCATGGCAATGAACGCCGGCACCACTGCGATTGGGTCCACAATCACAAACAGCGAGCTGAACGCCAGCAATGTGTACTCAGCAAGGCTCATTTATCCACAACCACCGTGCTGCTACCAGGGCATCTCTTCATCTTCATAATGGCGCCGGTAAAACCTGCGCACCTTTATGACACTGCACAACATCGCGCCAAAGACAAACCCGCCAATGTGCGCCCACCATGCAATGCCTCCACCCTGTTCGGGGCTGGCCAGGAGGCTGAGTGTGCCATTGAAAAATTGCAAGATAAACCACCAGCCCAAAAACACCACCGCCGGCACCACAAAAAACGGCCCCAAAAAGAAAGGCGGTATCACCATCTCCACACGCGCATGCGGGTAGAGGCGGAAATAAGCGCCCATGACGGCAGCAATCGCGCCGCTGGCGCCAATGGTTGGAATGGTTGAATGCGCATTGGTGAAAATATGCAGCATCGCCGCAGCCAGCCCGCCCAGCAAATAAAGGGCAATATACCTGGGGCGCCCAAGTCGGTCCTCAACATTGTCGCCGAAAATCCACAATGTCCACATGTTGCCCAGCAGATGCGTCCAGCCACCGTGCAAAAACATCGAGCTTAGAAACGGCATGGCCTGTTCACGCCAGTCAAACAGCTCTGCAATTTCCGGGACAGTATAACGCACCGGCACAATGCCCCATAAAAGGAGCCACTCGTGCAAGCGCGGCCCCATGTCCAATTCCATGAAAAAAACCAGCACGTTGATGACGATTATGGTTACCGTCACCGCAGGGTATCGCCGGCTCGGAATGTCATCGCGTAGTGGCAGCATGATGCAAAAAGCCCAGCCTTCGCCTGACTCTATTCAATCCAGGCGGGCCGGACTACTCGAAATTATGAATTATCTTTTTTCTTTTTGCCGGTTTGGCTTGCAGGCGCGGCTTCGATGACCAGCTCGCCGCGCACGCAATCCACAACCACGCGCTGGTTGTCCTTGATTTCACCTGCCAGCAGTTTCCGCGACAACGGAGTCTCGAGATGCCGCTGAAGGTAGCGCTTCAACGGCCGCGCGCCATATACCGGATCGTAACCGGCCCGCGCGGCATGCTCCCGCGCTGCGGCAGTCATCTCGAGGCTGATGTGCCGCTCCTCCAGCCGCTGGCGCAACTGTTTTAGCTGCAGTTCGACTATCTGCTCAATCTCGGCAAGCGTAAGCGGCTTGAACAGCACTATTTCATCCACCCGATTCAAAAATTCAGGTCGGAAATGCGCCCGCAACTCGCCCAAAACACGCTGGCGGATGTTGTCGGGAAGCTCGCCGGAGGCGCTGACATTTTCCAACAACAACGGGCTGCCGATGTTGCTGGTCATGATGATGAGCGTGTTTTTGAAATCCACGGTGCGCCCGTGGCTGTCTGTAAGCCGCCCGTCATCCAGAATTTGCAGCAGCACGTTGAACACGTCATGATGCGCCTTTTCAATTTCATCGAACAAAATCACACAGTACGGTTTGCGCCGTACCGCCTCGGTCAACTGGCCGCCCTCCTCATAACCAATATAACCCGGAGGCGCGCCTATCAGTCTGGCAACGGCGTGCTTTTCCATGTACTCGCTCATGTCGAGCCGCACCATCTGCTCCTCGCTGTCAAACAACGCCTCTGCAAGGGCGCGGGCCAGTTCGGTCTTGCCGACACCGGTCGGCCCAAGAAAGATAAACGAACCAATGGGCCGTTTCGGGTCCTTGAGTCCGGAGCGGGCGCGAATCACAGCATCAGCCACCGCCTGGACGGCTTCGTCCTGTCCGATGACACGTTGGTGCAAGATTTTATCAAGGCGCAACAGTTTTTCCTTCTCCCCTTCAAGCAGCCGGCTTACCGGCACGCCCGTCCAGCGCGAGACCACCTCGGCGATCTCTTCTGCTGTCACCTCCTCCTGCAACAGGCGCGGACCTTTGCCGCCGGTTGCACGTGATTCAATCTCTTTTATCTGCTTTTCCAGACTCGGTATGCGCCCGTACTGGTACTCGGCCATGCGCGCCAGATCATTCTGGCGGCGGGCTTTTTCCATTTCATTCCGCGCCACCTCCAGCGCCTCGCGCAACTGCTGGATTTGCGCCGCCTCCTTCTTCTCAGATTCCCATTGGTTTTTCAATGTGTCCCGGCGCCCCTTCAGCTCCGCCAATTCCTTTTCCAAGGCGGCCAGCCGCTCAAGACTTGGAGCGTCTTTTTCCTTTTTAAGGGCCTCGCGCTCGATTTCCAACTGGAGCAGCCGCCGCTCCAGTTGCTCAAGCTCTTCGGGCATGGACTCCATCTCGGTGCGCAACTTCGCCGCCGCCTCGTCCACCAAATCAATGGCTTTATCCGGCAAAAACCGGTCCGAAATGTAGCGATGAGACAACTGAGCCGCGGCCACAAGCGCGGAATCCTGGATGCGCACCCGGTGATGGAGCTCGTAGCGTTCCCTGAGGCCGCGCAGTATGCTAATGGTATCCTCAACGCTCGGTTCGTTGACCATCACCGGCTGGAAACGGCGTTCAAGCGCGGCGTCCTTCTCAAGATGCTGCCGGTATTCATCCAAAGTCGTTGCGCCAATGCAATGCAGCTCGCCCCGCGCAAGCATCGGCTTGAGCATGTTGCCCGCATCCATCGCGCCCTCGGCTTTCCCTGCGCCGACAAGGGTGTGGATTTCGTCAATGAACAAAATCACCTGCCCCTGCGCCCTGGCTATCTCCTGAAGCACCGCCTTGAGCCGCTCCTCAAACTCGCCACGGAATTTGGCGCCTGCAATCAACGCCCCCAAATCCAGCGCCACAAGACGCTTGTCCTTCAGACTGTCGGGTACATCGCCTGCAACAATCCGGCGCGCCAATCCCTCTACAATCGCCGTTTTGCCAACGCCTGGCTCGCCGATAAGCACGGGATTGTTCTTGGTGCGCCGCGACAGCACCTGAATGCAGCGCCGGATTTCGGTGTCGCGCCCTATCACCGGATCAAGCTTGTTTTGTGCCGCCAGCCGCGTCAAATCGCGCCCGTATTTCTCCAGTGCCTCGTAAGTGGCCTCCGGATTGGGGCTGCTGACACGCTGGGAGCCGCGCACATCAGTCAGCGCCTTGAGGAACTCCTCGCGCGTCAACCCGACACTCTTGAACACCCGGCCAACGCCGCTGCCAGCCGGCTCATCAAACATCGCCAAAATCAAATGCTCAACCGAGACGTAGTCATCCTTGAGCTTTTTGGCATGTTCCTGTGCGCCGGCCAGCAGCTTGTTCAGCCGCTGGGTTACGTAAAGCCCCTGGCTGGATGTGTAACCTGTCACCCGCGGTTGCCGGGCCAGTTCCTCCTCGAGTTTGGCCTTCAACAATTCTGTTGAAACTTTTGCCTTCTCGAACAACCGCGGCGCAAGCCCGTTTTCCTGCTCAATAAGGGCAAGCAACAAGTGCTCAACATCAACGGCCTGATGCTGGTGGCGCGCCGCAATGTTTTGTGCCTCGACAAGGGCAGCCTGCGACTTTTCCGTAAATTGGTTCAAGTCCATGGTCTTTGACCCCCTTTTATCCCCGACTTCTGTCCCTGCCAAATTATTTCTTTTTGGCAGTTTCAATGACTACATACCGGCTGCCCATGCGGCTATAGACACGCAGCAGCACCCGCGAACCTGTTGCCTCCCGGCTCAACCGCACCGCGTCATCTGCGCTTGTGACACGCTTGCGATTGATTTCCTGGATGACATCGCCCGGCTCAAGGCCTGCCTCGGCTGCGGGACACCCCGGCGACACTTCCACCACCAACGCGCCCTGAACATGGTTTGGAATGTTGAACTGGCGGCGTGTCCGAAAGTCCAGGTCATCCACCGTCACACCATCCAACGCATCAACCCCGCCGCCGCCACGTCGCCGCCAACCCTGCCAACCGCCAGCACGCGCCAGCCCTTCAGCAGGTTGCTCATCCAATGTCGCTGTAAGAGTTTGCTCCTTCCCGTCGCGTATAATTTTGATGGTCACCTTTGTTCCTGGCGGAGTCTGGGCCACCATCAAACGCAGATGCCGGCTGTCAATGACTTTTTTGCCGTTGAACGCTATGATGACATCGCCTTCTTTAATTCCAGCGGATGCAGCCGGTGAACGTGGCGTTACTTCACCAACCAACGCCCCGCTACTATCGGAGAGTTTGAATTCCTTTGCCAATTCAGGTGTTACCGGTTGAATCAACACACCAAGCATCCCGCGCGTGACCTTTCCATCGCGGATGAGCCGCTCCATCACATACCTTGCCAGATTTATTGGGACGGCAAATCCCACTCCCTGGTTTCCGCCGCTGCGGCTGAGTATCGCGGTGTTGATGCCCACCAGCCGGCCTTCAACATCCACAAGAGCGCCGCCGGAATTGCCCGGGTTGATCGAGGCATCCGTCTGTATGAAGTCTTCATAATCGGTGATCTGCAGCCCACCACGGCCCTTGGCGCTGACAATCCCCATTGTCACCGTCTGCCCCACACCAAACGGATTCCCAATGGCCACCACAGTGTCGCCGACTTCCAACGTATCACTGTCGGCAATTACGATCGCGGGCAGCTTGTGCCCATCCACCTTTATCACCGCAATATCGGTTTGCGGGTCTGTCCCAACCACCTTGGCATTAAAAACCGTCTTTTCATCCGCCAATGCCACCTTGACTTCGTCCGCCCCTTCAACCACATGGTTCGCAGTCAAAACATAGCCGTCCTCGCTCACGATTACACCTGAACCGAGGCTTTGTTCACGGCGCTCACGCGGCACGTTTTCAAACGGCCCGCCGAAAAAACGCCGGAAAATCGGGTCATCGAAAAACGGCGTAAAACCGGTGTCATGCCGGATTGTCTTGGTTGTGTAGATGTTTACCACGCTTGGCGCGGCCTTCTTTACCACTGGCGCCAGACTTGTCCGCGCCCGTAATTCCGAGCTTACAGGCCCGGTTTGAACATTTAACTTGGGCAGTTCCGCCCCATTAACACTGACAACCCCGGCAACCAGCGCCACTGCGGCCAGCGCCGCGGCCCATCCCCAATTTATCGTCCCTCTTTTCATAATCTTCCCTTTCATAACTTTTCCCTTTCCCTATATTTTACAATCCAGTTATCTCCCATGTTCAAAAAAAAATACCCCCCCCCGGCGAGGGCATTCGGTTGCGTTCCCGCCATCTTCCAGCAGTACCGGCTGCGGTATCGTTAATTGTGCCTTCCCATGACATAGCCCTTCCGCGACACAGACCCACAGCAGAACTACTAATATACGCAATCTTTAATGTTTCAAGTGGCCCATTCCCGGCTTAATATAGATTCCGAATTACCTGCCCAGCCGGAAAATCACTGCTTTTTCTTGGCCACGTAATTGCGCACCGGCCATTCATTGAGGATTTCCAGCGTTTCACACTTGAAACCGCTGGACGGCCCGCCATCGAGGTTGAGGAGACGTTCAATTTGCGGCATCTGCCGTTTCACCGCATAAGCCAGATCATAGAGATGAATTGATTCTGTTACCATTATTACAAGCTCGCGTTTATGGGTAAACCCCACCAATGTACGCTGCCCAATCGGACCGGAGCGTGATTTTATGCCGATGGCCCCGCCCGGGTCTATCACATACGGGCCGGCCTGCAAAACGGAATGGTAACCGGAAACATCGTTTGTCCTCCAAAGCAAATGAATGGCGCCATCCTGATCAATGGCAAGCATTCCGGACCACCTTGTGTTAATGACAGGGTTCATTTTGACGCCGTTTATCACGCAATAAGCCGCCGGAGTGAAATTTGTGGTGTCAAAAAAGCCGCCGTTGAACATAAGCTCATACTCCGCCCGCCAATGTGCCCGGATGTTGTCACCCTCCTTTCTCGCCGGCACATCTACTATGCAAAAACCGCGGTTTTGTTCCGGCGGCAAAACCAGAACGTAGGCCTTAAGTCCGCTCTGGGTGTCGGCAACTGTAATCGGGCGCAACGGCCTTTCGGCAGACAGCCCGGTCAAAACCAGAACCAGGACCGCCGCAGCCGCCATACTTCGCCAGATTTCGCGCCTGCTGTAAACACCAGCGCGGAACTGCCGGCGCTCATCCCCAAATCTGGCGGTCAAGATTCCGGTAGCCAACTGCTTCGGAAACATGGTCTGAAGTGATTGCGTCGGAGCCATCCAAATCGGCGATGGTGCGCGCAACCTTGAGTATGCGATCATAGGCGCGCGCGCTCAGGTGCATGTCAGCCATCGCATATTTGAGCAGTTCAAGCGTTGATTCATCAATGGCACAAAATGCCTTAAGCTCGCGCGGCCCCATCCTGGCGTTGCAGTTTGTCCGTCGGCCCTTGAATCGGGCCAGTTGGCGCTTGCGCGCTTCAACGACACGCTGGCGGATGGACGCCGATGATTCGCCAAGCCGGGTTGCGGTCATTTCCCGGAATTTGACAGCCGGCACTTCAATATGGATGTCAATCCGGTCCAACAACGGCCCGGAAATACGCCCCAGGTAATTCTGAATTTCGCGCGGTGTGCATCTGGATTCACCGGGCATCTTGCCATCGGGCGTCGGATTCATGGCGGCCACCAGCATGAACTGCGCCGGGAAAGTCATCGTGCCGGCTGCGCGCGAAATCGTGACATGCCCCTCTTCAAGCGGTTGCCGCAGTGTTTCGAGCACATTACGCCGGAATTCCGGCAACTCATCCATGAACAACACACCATTATGCGCAAGCGAGATTTCACCCGGAGTGGGGCTTATGTTGCCTCCCAAAAGGCCGGCGTCACTGGCTGTGTGATGCGGCGACCGAAACGGGCGGCGGGTCACAAGCGCCTGCCCGGGCGCAAGAAGCCCGGCTATGCTGTGGATTTTGGTTGTCTCGAGGGCCTCTTCAAGCGTCAGAGGAGGCAGAATGCCGGGCATCCGTTTGGCAAGCATTGATTTGCCGGCGCCGGGCGGTCCAATCATAAGTATGTTGTGCCCGCCGGCCGCAGCTATTTCAAGGGCACGCTTTACCGATTCCTGGCCTTTTACATCCGCAAAATCCAGCTCTCCATCAGACTCCTGGGCAAACAGCGCGTTGACATCCACTTTCACCGGCTGCAGCTCAAGCGAGCCTTCTAAAAAAGCGGTGGCTTCGCGAAGATTGGACACTGCAAAAACTTGCAGCCCATCAACTACAGCGGCCTCCGCTGCATTTTCCGGGGCCACCAGCAAACGGCCCTTCCCCGAATTGCGGGTTTGAATTGCAATCGGCAAAACCCCTTTTACCGGACGCACCGCGCCGGTCAAAGCCAGTTCCCCGACAGCCACAAAATCCTCCAGCCGGTTGCTTTCGAGCTGTTCACTCGCGGCAAGCAATCCAAGAGCAATCGGCAAATCAAAGCTCGGCCCTTCCTTTTTGGTATCGGCCGGCGCAAGGTTTATGGTGGTCCGGCCCATTGGAAACTTGAACCCCGAATTGAGCATCGCGGTTGTCACACGGTCCCGCGATTCCTTCACAGCCGCATCTGGAAGCCCGACAATAACAATGGTGGGGTCGCCATAGCCGTCATTCACCTCGACCTCAACCAGGTAGGCGTCAATCCCGGCCAATGCCGCCGAATAAACCTTCGCCAGCATGCTCGAAAAAAGTATTAATCCAACTTCTTGATCGCAATGTTCCTGAACATCACCGGATCGTTGTGGCCCGCAAAACCAAAATAGCCGCGTGTGCGGTCCTTGCCCGGATGCGCCGAATTTCCCATGAATTCAGTCACCTTTGACAAATCGCAATCCAATATGACGGTTCCGTTCAATTCCACCTTTATGGTGGAGCCTTTTACGGTGACTTCCTGATAATTCCATTCGCCAATCGGATGCTGGTAGCCGCGATGAGCCGCCACCATCCCGTAGGCCGAGCCGTGCGCCTGCCGTGGGTCAATTTTGGCATTCCGCGCCTTTTCATAATTATCGTCCAGCACCTGCAGCTCGCACATCCCCACGTATGCGGTATCCCCTTTTCCAGGATAGCGAATCGCCAGACCATTGTTTCCGCCGGGGGGCAGTTTGAACTCAAGCCGCGCTATAAAGTCACCATACTCCTCCTGCGTGTAAATGGTGCCGCCCTTGCCGGGCTTGCACACAATGGCGCCATCTTTCACTTCATAATTGTCCACCGGCCCGGCCCAGCCTGTAAAATCCCTGCCGTTGAACACCGGCACAAATCCAGCAGGGTCCTTGCCCCTGAGCAATTGAATGGCCTCATCTGATGGTATCTCCCTGAGAAAAACATTCCGCCAGCGGATTTCCCCGCCGTGGGTTTGGAGCTGGATGGGGCCTTTCGGTGGCACCGGAATTTTCCGGTTGAAATAATTCTCCAAAATTGCGTTGTCCACCACCAACTTCTCGTTGAGCCATACCGTCACGCGCGAGCCAACCATGCGAATCCGGAAGTGATTCCACTCGCCAAACGGTTTGTCGGCCAAAACCAGCGGGTCTTTGCCGGGCGCGCCCGGACTGTTGTTCCAAAGGCCGCCGGAGCCTTTGTCCGCTCCAATGTTCCACTTCCCGCCTTCCTTGGTGTAGTCCCAGATTTGCACCTGCGGAATGCCCCTCAGATAAATCCCGCTGTCGGCCTTGGGCACCGTCTTGTAATCCACCAACAACTCAAAGTCGCCGTAAAACTTGTCGGTGGTCAGGTACAACCCGTTGCCGTCATTTACCAGCTCGCCATTTTCAACGCGCCAGTGTTTATTGATGTCCGCAAGGCTGGCTTCGCGCTTTTTGGCAAACTCTTCCGGAGGCAACGCCATGTATTTTCGCGGGTCTTCTGTTCCGGCGCCCCACCAACCGCTGAGGTCCTTCCCGTTGAACAATGCCACAAACCCGGGCGGCGGTTCGTTTAACCCTGCGGCAACGTTCAACAAAAATCCAAACGTCAATATTGTGAACGTCCTCACAGCCTGACCAATACGGATTGCTTTCATGCGTCGTATTCTAAATCTGCCGCCGGTTTTTGCGCAAACTGATTTTGCGGCATGCCTTCTCTTCGCTGCCTCCTCATGCCGGTGGAGGCTGGCCGCCCTGTACCTTTTGACCATTGCCGTCTGCAGCAGCCGCCGGCTCCAGTACCGCCGCAAACCGCAGGCTCCGCGTTGTCACCCGTAATTCATCGAACTTGAACAAATCCATTACGGATTCGACTACTGCCACGCCCATGAGAATAACATCGGCCCGATTGGGCGTCAGGCCGACGATGCACTTCCTCTTTTCCAACGGCATCTGCCACAGCCTGTCAACCCACTGCCGCACACCATCTCTTGAAAGCCTCAGCGATTCGATGCGTTTACGGTTGAAAGCCGACATTTTCAACTCCATCCGCGCCAAATAAAACGCCGTGCCGCCGGTGCAAACCAATTGAACCGGCTCGGCGGAAACCCTCAAGGCAGGCTCAAGCACCGGCCGAACCTCGGAGGCTAGAAAATCCATAATTGCGCCCTGAACCACCTCCAGCTCCGCAATTTGCGGCGGGTCTGAAGGCTTCAAACGCTCCAGAAGCCGCACACAGCCAAGCTCAAAACTGCGTGAAAACTGCGGATGACCGCGCTCGCCCAGGATGAATTCAGTGCTGCCGCCGCCCAAATCCATGACTAGAAGCCGCAAGCCGGCCAGCTCCGGCTGTGTGGCGATGCCGCGAAAAGTCATCTCAGCCTCCTGTTGCCCGGAAAGAATTTCCAACGGCTTTCCGGTAACATCCGAGACAACACGGGCGAATTCCTGCTGATTCGCCGCCTCGCGTACGGCGCTTGTGGCAACAATGCGAAGCGACTCCGCACGGCAGTGCCGGCAGTGTTTCATCAACTTTGCAAGCGCCTCCGTTGTGCGGGTGACTGCCTGTTTCTGAATACAGCGCGACTCATAAAATCCCCTGCCCAGCCGGGTCTGAATTGACTCCTCCCAAACAGGCTGCACCTTGCCGGCAACAACATCGGCCACCAGCAACTTGACTGAGTTGGTTCCAATCTCAATGACAGCCCGGCGCCCGGCTTTGGCAGCCGGTGAGCCTTCGGAAATTGCAGCCTCTGATTTCATCAACGCATTAGTTGCAGCCTCATGGCTGGCATCATGATTGGGATATTTTGCCAGAGCTGCGCCGGCACAAGCGCGTATGCAGTCTATTGTTTATCCGGCAGCTTTTATCATGTTCCGTGCAAGCACCGCCCCGCCAGTGATGCCGGCATCGTCCCCCAACTGCGAGGCTATTATTTCAATCCCCTTGCCGGTGCCGGCCAAAACATAGTCCATGGCAGTCTCAGTAATTATTGCCATCATTTCATCCTCCAACGCCGCAATCAAGCCCCCGCCCAAAACCACCACTTCAGGGTTCAGTATGTTGATGAGATTCGCCACCGCAATGCCTGTGTACTCGGCGGCCTCCTCCACAATTTTTTCAACCGTCTTGTCCCCCTTGCGTATTGCTTTGCGCAAATCGCCGCTGCGCAAATCCTCCAAATCCGGTCCGAGCATGTCTGTAAGCAATGTCTTCTGACCATCCTTGATGGCGGCGTGTATCTGCCTGAAAATTGCGGTGCGGCTGGCCAGCGCCTCAAAGCAGCCTTTGTTGCCGCAGCCGCATTTCGGTCCATTGACCTCCAGCACCATGTGGCCAACCTCGCCGGCGGTACGGTTGAAACCCGAATACAATTTGCCGTTTATAATCAGCCCGCCGCCGATGCCCGTCCCGATAAAAATGCCAACCATGCTGCCTGGCTTGCTGCCAAGTTCCTTCTCGTACACCCCCAGCGTGCAGGCGTTGCAATCGTTTTCAACATACACCGGAACATCCAGCAACTTTTCCAATTCCTTTTTCAGCGGAACATCCTTCCAGTCCGGCAAATTGGGGGCAAAAATCACCCGCCCGCTCTCGGGGTCGCAGGCTCCCGGCGCGCCTATTCCGATGCCGCCAACCGATTTCAAGTCCAGGTCGCACTCGTCAATTGCATCCTTGACGCATCGGGCGATTCGCTCAATCACCGCCTCCGGGCCGCGGCTTGCCTTTGTGCTGATTTTGGTGCTTCCAACAAACTTCAGGCTGCGCGTGAAAACGCCGGCCAGGATTTTCGTGCCGCCCAAATCCACCCCCACCACATGTTCATGCTTGGCCTCGGACATAATAACTTGGTTTTTAAAGCCGTGTGGACGGCCGCCGCCGTCCGCTTCAGCGTTTTTTGTTTAATTTTCCCTCAAGTACAGACTCGATTTTTCTCTTTAATTCCGCAAACACCTGCTCAACCGGACGGTTCCCGTCAATTACTGTAAAGCCATAAGTTTTTTGCAGCCGCATGAATTGCTGATGCATGAGGCCCTGATACTGAATGAAGCTGTCAAACATATCGCGGGACAATCCCAAATCCATCCCACTCTCCCAGTAATCCAGCGCAAAATTCTTGGCAAACGTCCGCTGAATGAGATTTTCCGGAGTCACGTTCAAATAATAAACCGCATCCGGAACCGGCGCGATTCCGTAAATGTTTTTCAACCACTCCTCGTCCATGCCGCGGACCAGATCTCGGGCCATCAGGGTATAGATGTAGCGGTCAGCCAGCACCACCGCCCCGGCACGCAACGCCGGGATGATTGAGTTTTCAAGCTGATCGGCAAAGTCGGTCGCATAAAACAGGCTCAGCGTGGTGCGGCTGAGAATGTTCCCTTTTTGGGCCTCTGCCAGCTCTTCGCTCACAAGCGTGCTGCGCTTCAGCCCGACTTGAAGCGTGTCATGGCCGTGCCCCTCCAGCCAGTCCACCAACATCCCAATCTGCGTTGAACGGCCCGAACCATCCGCGCCCTCTATTACAATCAACATCCCCTGCAGATGGTCAATGTTCACATTCGGCAGACCATGCCCGTAGAAACGGCGCGCCGCTGGTTGCGGCACCACAATCGGCTCCGGTCTTGATGTTACTGCGGCGTTTTTATTCATTTTGAGATTGGCTTGGGTTGGGTTTTCGCGCGGCAGCCAGCGACTTGTCCCTGGCAAAATCCGCCAGATTGATCTTTGCTGCCACAAGGCTGCGCACCTGGGATTGCTGCGCCTCGATCCGCTGATCGGCGTCTATCACCGTAAAGTTGAATTCGGCGCTCATCGAAAGATACTGCTCCCACAGCCGGCCCTGAAAAATCCGGAAGCTTTCCTTCGGGTCGTTTGACAGATTCAAATCCATCCCTGCCTCAAAGTATTTCAGCTCCGGACGCCCCTCAAGAATTCGCTGCAGTGAAACTTCAAGCGACGCCTTGAAAAAAAACGTGATATCCGGCAGGTTTGCAAAACTGTAAAGTTTGCGAACCCATGCAGCCGGGCAGCCGCGCACCACATCCCGGGCAAAGGCAGTGAAAATGTACCTGTCGCACAACACAAGGTACCCGCCACGCAGCAGCGGCAGCAAATGCCGCTCGTAGCGGTCGGCAAAGTCAGTCGCATGAATCAGGCTGAATGTTGTCGGCGTGAGCAAATTCCGCTTTTTCCCCTTGCTGGTTGCCGCCTTGACCACTTCGGATGAATTCCACTCGCTGAAATACACCTTCAACTGCTGCTGCTCCAGCCAGCGTTTCAACAGCTTGATTTGCGTGGATTTGCCGGAACCGTCCAGCCCCTCCACCGCTATCAACCGGCCGGGAAAGCCCGCTTCTGCAAATGTCTTCATCACCTCGAAAATTACATAAAAAGCCGCCGTTTATCAAAACAAACTTTTTTGGCTTGCGGGGAAAATGAAGTGTCTTTTTTTCGCATTTCTGGCATCATGCCCGCAGGCGTATGCAATACGAAGCTGTGATCGGTCTTGAGACACACGTCCAGCTCAAGACAAAGTCCAAGATGTGGTGCGGTTGCGCAAACGAGTTCGGCGCCCCGCCAAATACAAACGTCTGCCCCGTCTGCCTCGGACTGCCCGGCGTACTGCCAGTGGCCAATGAAGAGGCCCTCAGGCTAACCGCCCTGACAGGCCTTTTGCTACATTGTGAAATTCCGCCAGTGGCGAAATTCGACCGGAAGAATTATTTCTACCCGGACATGCCCAAAAACTATCAAATCACCCAGTACGACCAGCCCTCGACGGTCAATGGATGGCTGGAATTCGAGTTCGAGGGCAGGCTCGCAAGAGTCCGCATCACACGCGCACATCTTGAGGAGGATGTCGGCAAAAGTTTCCACTTCGAGCGCCACAGCGGGCTGGACTTCAACCGTGCCGGAGTGCCGTTGCTGGAGATTGTCTCTGAGCCGGATATCACCAGCGCCGACATGGCATACGAATACCTCAACGCCTTGAAAGAAACCCTCATACAGGGGGGCGTCAGCGATTGCGACATGGAAAAAGGCATGGTTCGTTGCGACGTCAACGTCAGCGTCAGACCCGCCGGAGACACCCGGTTGGGCGCCAAGATTGAAATCAAAAACATGAACTCATTCAGCGGCGTGCGCCGCGCCCTTGAATATGAAATCGAACGCCAGATTTCCGTCCTCAAAAGCGGCGGCACGCTCCAGCAGGAGACACGCCGCTGGGACGATGCCGCCGGCATCACCGAAACCATGCGCACAAAAGAAGATGCCCATGACTACCGCTACTTCCCCGACCCTGACTTGATGCCCTTCGAGCCTTCAACAGAATGGATGGAAACAGTGCGCGCACGCCTGATTGAACTGCCGCTGGAGCGCAAGCGCCGCCTCATGCGCGATTATCAGTTGCCGGCATCTGATGCCGAGGTTTTCAAGCACGATGCGGAGTTGAGCCGTTACTTCGAGACCGCAGCCTCAGGCGCCAAAAATCCGAAGGCTGTCGCCAACTGGGTTATCAACAACCTCCGCGCAAGACTCGTTGAAAAAGGCTCATCGCTTGCAGACTTGAAATTCCAACCGGCTGCGCTCCGGGAACTGACTGAGCTGGTTGAAAACGGCCAGATCAGCTCCAAAATGGCGCAGGATGTTTTTATCGAAATGTTCGACACCGGCCAGTCCCCGCGCGCAATTGTCGAGAAAAAGGGCCTCGCGCAAGTCAGCGACACCGGCGCCATAGAACAGCTTTGTGATACCGTAATTGCCGCCAATCCGGGGCCTGTGACCGATTTCAAGGGAGGCAAGGCCGCAGCCCTGAATTTTCTCAAGGGCCAGGTCATGAAACTCAGCAAAGGCCGGGCCAACCCCGGCATTGTCGGCCAGATTTTGGAACGTAAATTGAAGGGCTGAAGCCTCCAAACACCGCCAGCCTCGAATTTCTGGCGTGAAAGGCGGCAGGCCGCCGGCTATCATCAGACCGCATGAACGTAATAATCAACGGGCGCCGAAGGCATTTCCGCACAGTAACATTTGACCGGGAGTGCAACTCGGTAATCCTCATTGACCAGCGCCGGCTGCCACACGAATTTGTGCTCGCAGCCACACGTGATTATCTGGAAACCGCGCGTGCCATTTCCGAGATGTGGGTGCGCGGCGCTCCCGCAATAGCCGCCACAGCCGCTTACGGCCTCGCACAAGGGGCGCTTTCCTTTCGCCGCGGAAGCCTGCGGCTTTTTCAATCGCACGTCCAAAAAGTGCAGGATGCCATCCAATCGGCGCGCCCAACTGCGGTTGACCCCGCCAACGCGATGGCATTCGTCCGCTCAGCCATGGCCTCGGGCCAGACTGTTGCGGAGCAGCAGGCGCTTGCCATTGCTGCCGCCGAGGAATTCGCAAATGCCAGCGTCGAACAATGCCGGGCGATTGGCAGACATGGCATGAAGCTGATTCGCTCCGGAATGCGGATTCTTACACATTGCAACGCCGGCTGGCTGGCCTGCGTGGACATCGGCACCGCCACCGCTCCCATTTATGCAGCACATGCCGATGGCCGCCAATTCCATGTGTTTTGCGACGAGACGCGCCCCCGGCTGCAAGGCGCATCCCTTACCGCATGGGAATTGCGCCAGCAAGGAATTCCGCACAACATTATTGCAGACTCCGCCGCCGGACATTTGATGCAACGTGGCGAAATTGACCTGGTAATTGTGGGCAGCGACCGGACACTCGGACGCACCGGCGAGGTTGCCAACAAAATCGGCACTTACACCCTTGCGGTGCTGGCGCACAGGCATCGCATCCCGTTTTATGTCGCGCTTCCGTTATCAACACTTGACTGGACACTGAAAAGCGGGGCGCAAATCCCAATAGAAGAACGCTCCGCCGATGAAGTGCTTGTTGCCACGGGACGTTTGCTTGCGCGCCGAAAAAATGGCGGCTGGAAGCCCGAAAAACAAATCATCATGGGACAAGTACGGATCGCAAATCCGGGAAGCACCGCCCGCAATCCGGCTTTTGATGTTACTCCGCCGGAGCTTGTCACCGGCCTGATTACACCCGCCGGAATTTTCAAGCCAACCGAACTCTGGAAAAACCGCAGCCAACTGATGGGCAAAGCCCAGGGCATTGCATCCGCCGGTTGCGCCCTCCATTGAGATGGAATTTACCCCCGCCAATTGCGCAGTCGCAGCGCGTTGCCTATGACAATAATATCGGACAGGCCCATAGTTGCAGCGCACAATATCGGGCTTAAAAATCCCAGCGCAGCCAGTGGAATCGCCGCTGCATTGTAAAAGAATGCCCAGAAGAGGTTTTGTTTGATTGTCCGCAAAGCAGCCTGTGCAAGACCGAGCGCCTCAGGTATGGCGTGGATGTCCGATTTCAACAGCAATATGTCCGCCGCTTCCCGCGCTACATCGCTCGCGCTGCCAACCGCAATGCCCAGGTCCGCCTGCTCCAGAGCCGGCGCATCGTTGATGCCATCGCCAACAAATGCAACGCGCAAGCCCTCGGATTGAAGCCGGCGGATTATGCCGGCTTTTTGTTCCGGGGCGACTTCCGCGAAGACATGTTCCGGCGCAATGCCTGCCTGCGCTGCAATCGCCGCGGCGGTGCGTGCGTTGTCGCCCGTAACCATGTAAATTTCCAGGCCTTTTCCAACAAGCTGGCGCATGACTTCCGCCGCTCCCGGCTTTATTGCGTCGCGCATCGCCGCCATCCCAATCAAACAATTTCCACGCGCCAGTCCCAACAATGTGGCGCCCTTGCCGACCCACTCCTCGATAAACGCCCGGGCAGGCTCAAAGCTCACACCATTTTCGCCAAGCCATTTGATTGACCCAAGCCGCCATGGCCCATCGCCAATCGGCGCCAACCCGGCGGCTTCAACGCCGCGCCCCGATGCCTCCCGCCATCCCACAACCTGCAACTGATTCCCGCCCTCCACCACGTTGCCCTGCTCCAACTGCATCGAAGCCAGCGCACGGCTCAACGGATGGCTTGAAGACTGCGCCAATGCCCGGAAAATTTCCGCAAGCGGTATCTCCCGCTGGCCTTCGGGACGGAAGTCGGCGGTTGCAGAGCATACAGGCTTTCCTTCAGTGATGGTGCCGGTCTTGTCAAACACAACCGCGGTAATGCGCCCGGATTTTTCGAGCGCCTGTCCATCGCGTATGAGAATACCGCGCCGCGCTGCGACATTCGCGGCAGCCATGATCGCGGCGGGGGTGGCCAGTCCCATGGCACACGGGCAGGCCACGATCAGCACCGCCACCGCGTTTATAATCGCCGCCGCCAGCGGCGTCCCATGTTGATGCGGCGTCCACAGCCACCTGCCCAGCCACTTGCTGGCGGCAGCCGCGGAATCATAATCAAGCCCCCACCATAATCCCGCCGCAATCGCCGTCAAAACCACCAACGGCACAAATACGCTGCTTACTCTGTCGCCAAGTTTCTGGATATTCGCCCTGCTGTTTTGAGCGCGCTCAACCGCCGCCCTGATTTGGGCCAGCGCAGTCTGCTCGCCCACTGCAGTCACGCGCATCACCAGCCTGCCATTATGATTCACCGTGCCGCCGTAAAGCCTGTCGCCGCGCTTTTTCTCCACCGGCAATGACTCGCCGGTAAGCATGGACTCGTCCACCGCCGAATTTCCAAACACCACCACCCCGTCGGTGGGTACACTATCGCCCGGACGCAACACCACCGAGTCGCCAATCCTCAACTCCGACACCGGCGTCTCCACCTCCGCAAGGCCGGCCAATCGCCGCGCAGTGGCGGGCGCGAGTTTCATCAACGCCTGCAATGCGCCGGCAGCCTTTGCGCTCATCGCCGCTTCCAACCAGTGCCCTATGCTTATCAAGGTGATTATGGCGGATGCCTCCAGAAAATAGAGATGACCGGCGCCGCTGAACATTCCCCAAACACTGTAGCCGAAGGCAGTCGTCGAACCCAGCGCCACAAGCGTGTCCATGTTGGATTGTCCGGCCTTCAACTGCCTCCATGCCCCGCGGTAAAAACGCGCACCGCATACAAACTGCACAGGCGCGGCAAGCAGCAATGACAACCACTGAAACCATCGCGCGCCCCCCACACCGAATACCCATTCACCCGCCAGCAAAATCAGCGTTACCGCAGAACCCAGCCACACGTTCAGACGCCAGCCCGCCGCCGCGCTCTCAACAGCCGCCCCGGCTCTTTCCTGAGCGCCCGCAGCGGCCGCCAGCCGCGCCTTGTATCCAGCTTTCATTACCGCCGTTTGCAACTGCTCCTCCGCCGGCTGCGCGCCGGCCTCCCAGCGTACCAGCGCGCGACCCGTTTCCAGCCTCACAACCGCGGATGCTACCCCGGCCACACTTTCAATCGCCTCGCGGGCATGACGGGCGCAGTTCTGACATGTCATGCCCTCTATGACCCATTCCTGCGCCACGCCTGCATTGCCAGCTTCAACACCCGCTCCATTTTCAGACGTATTCATCTCTCTAAAATGATTGAAATTATAGCCCGGCATGGCGTCTAATGCGAGAGTTGCTTTGCGTGAAAGCCTGGATTTTGTCCGGCCTCATGGCCACAGCGATTGCCGCATCCGCCGCGCCGCAGGAAGTCGGCAAGGGCATCCTGTTGCTCGGACAAATCGAGCATCCCGCCCTGCGTGAATGCTCCGGAGTGGTTCCCTGTCGCGACAACACCAATATTTTCTGGATGCACAGCGATGGACGGCGCCCGATTCTCTACGCCGTTACGTCCCAGGGACGCAGCGTGGCTGAATTTGTGCTGGACTTGCCTGCGTTGCAGGACTGGGAGGACATTGCCACCGACCACGCCGGCAGCCTGTTTGTGGGCGACATCGGCAACAACGATGCCCGCCGCCGCTGGCTTGCGGTTCATCAAATTGACGAACCAAAGATTGACGAACAAAACCAAGCCCGCCGCATAATCAAAGCACGCCGCTCCTGGCGGCTGTTTTTCCCGGACAAACCGTTTGATTGCGAAAGCCTTTTTGTGTGGAAAGAGACCGGCTACGTAATTTCCAAGGTATTCAATGATGAACAAGCTCGAATTTACAAATTCGAGCTTTCAGATAAAGAAGCCGAACAGATTCTCAAACCGGTGGCAACACTGCCTGTCACATCGCCAGTTACTGCTGCGGATATATCGCCAAATGGCCGCTTGCTTGGACTGGTGGCGCACAACGGCGCATACGTCTTCCGCATCAACGGCGACCCCGCCACGGCGGAAAATGCCAGACACAATTTCGTAAAATTCAAGGACAAGCACATTGAAGGCTGTTGCTTTACCCCCGACGGTCTGCTTGTGGTGGCCGAAACCCGCGACATCTATTTGTTCAACGGCAAAGCATTTCGCGGGGGATTTACCAAACCTTGATCACTCTGATCGGTCTGATCCGTCTGATCAGCCTCCACCATCATCCCAAGCACTTCCCCGGCGCGTTGTGCCGCGGCTTCGCGCGCCAATGCGCCATCAAGAAACAGCAGCAGTTCCTCCTGCACCCTCTGGCGCGGCGCCTTCCAAAGCAAGGCAAACCGTTCCAAACGCCCGCCCAATGCAAAAGGCCCGCCAAAAAACGGACGCGGGTGAAAAACTTGCAGCGCCGACTGCTCAAAGTTCCCCATGCGAAACCGGTAAAGTGTCGCCTCTACAAATGCCCCCCCTAAACGCAATCCAATTACCGACGGCGCCCCCACAGGTTCCCAACCGGCTGCCGGGAAACAAATGTTCGGCGTGTGCGCAAACGCAGTGCTGGGCGGGCGTTTGTCCGGCGCCCAATAGAAGTGCAGCAATTCCCCACGCCATCCTTCCGGGGAACGAAACCGCCATCCCGATGCGCTCGAATATCCCAGGATTCTGGCCTCGGCAGGCGTTGGTTGGACCGGCCAAAGCTGCCAATCACGTTCAATCCGGTTGGTTGTCAGCCCCCATATCGGGCCGGCAGCCGGTTTTGGACGCCGATACTCCACTATCGCAAACCAGCCACTGCATAAAAATGGAACCAAAATCAGACAACTCAGCAAAAACAAGCCGTCGCCCCCTGCCAGAGGCGCCTTGATCCATGAAAAGGATGCCGGAGCATATTCTTTTTTGGGAATCTTCGCGGCACGCGCCAGAATCCATGCGGTAAAAAACACGCCTGTTATGATGAGCAATGAAGCCGCCAGCCCAATCGTGTCATGATATTGTGCAGATGCCGCTTCACCACGCCTGCCCACAATCCGGGCCAATTGCCAGACACGCAACGCATTCCCGGCAAGCGCCAGCGCCAGTGCGCACCCCACCGCTGCCAGCCGCCGGACAAGCGGCATACGGAAAAAATCCCCCAAAAACAATGAAAACATCAAAGCCGCATGAAATGATTGCAGCCCGCAACAGGCGTCATCCAACCCAACTACGCCGTCGCGCAACACTATTATGCTGCCTTCACGCAACGCAGCCAGCCCCTCCCAATTTAACATGTCAACCGTTATGCTCGAAAGCCACGCCTTGACCTTGAGGATGATGAACTGATCAACCGCCGACGGCCATGGCAGCGACAGCCAGTTGAAAGCCAGTGGAAAAAGCATTTGCCTGACCAACTGCTCCCCGCCAATCCGCCTCAGCCATATAACAGAAAGAATTGTGGCAGAGAGCATCATCAAGCCCGGCCCGATCTTCCAAGCCGGGTCATGTTGTGCCAATAACTCACCCAACCCAAACACGCCGGCTGCCAAAACCAAAATCCCACCACGAATTGGCTGGCCCTCCTGGAAATCGCCGGTGGCGGCAAACCGTCCAAGTCGCTGCCACACCATTAACAAGGTCAACAGCGGTATGAAAAAGCCGAACTCATACTGGCTGTTGGCGCGCCATTCAACCGACAGCCGGAGCCACGTCCAGCCCCACATTCCCGACAGTGCCGCAAGCCAGCCAATATTATTCCAACGAAATTTGTTTTCCAACAATGCCATGATTATGCCTGCTCATCGGGATGCCGCCCGCGCCTTTCCCAAAAACGAAGCAATCAAATCGCGCTCCTCAGGCAGCAATTCAGGAGCACGCATCCCGCTTTCCAGAAATGGCACAGCTTCCACAAATTTTTCATTCGCCGCCAGCATCATCCCGTAATAGCCGGCAAGCGCCGGCTGCTTGAGTTTGTCCGCCGGCAGTCCTTTCAACAATTCAAGCGCCTCGGCAGGCTTGCCAGCCCTCTCCAGTGCGAGCGCCAGAGTGGCCGTTGCCGAGGCGTCATGCCGCAGTTTTTCGTAAGCTTCGCGGGCCAGTTTCAAGCACTCCTGCGGTTCGGCCCGAAGCAACAGCTTCAGCAGCGCCTCGTTATGCAGCGCTATCGGATCACTGGAATCCAGCTCGCGTATTCGCTGCGTCACCGCCAGCAATTGTCGGCTCTGCCCATGCCTGCGGTACATCCGAAACAACCGCTCCAATGCAGGGCGCGGATTGGTGTTCCCGCGCGCAATCCGCCACCAGATTTCCTCCGCATACGAATCCCAGCCCCAGCCCTCCATCAACCGGCCCAGCATTGACATTCGCGTCAAATCATCCGCAACCTCCCGCAACGCCCGATTCCATTCAGACTGCACCTTCTCCCAACGCTCCTGCTCCGCTGCGCATCGCGCCAGCAAGGCTGCCCTGACGAATTCCATACCGCTCCATTGCCCCCCCGCTGCATGCCGTTCAAGCGCCGCCCAGTCTTTCAAGTTTATCAGCGCCTCTGCCACGCCAAGCGGCACGGGTTGGATTTCCTGCACCGCCTCCGGCAGTTGGCGTGAGTACGTCAACGCCTGCGCCGCCATGCCGCGGGCATTCAACCAGTTTATCAATACGCCGGCCCGCCCGGCATCCTCTCTGGCCTCAGTCTGCAAACGGGTCAAAAAACTTTCCCAGTCCGGTTGCCTCGCCATCCAGAGCGCTTCCAGCCATTCAAGTTGAAAATCGAACCGGCCCGGCTCCTTTTCCAAAAGCATTTTCGCATACTTTAACATCCGTTGCGCATCCGCTTCGCGCTTTGCATCGTTGAGCAATGACTGTATCGCCGCCAGCTCAAGCCCGGGCCGCAGCGACAATTCTTCCAGCCGTTTCCTGCCCTCCGCCCGGGCAGCCGGGTCATCCGACAGCAACTGCACCGCCGCCAGATTCAACTGGTTCTGTTCATCGCCCGGCGCCAGAATTGCCGCCTGCCGAAAGTGAATCTCCGCCACCCGGCTGAGCCGTTGTTCCAAAGCCAGCGCGCCAGCCAGTTTATGGTACATGGGCGATTGCTTGTCCTCCTGTGGCAACGCCGCCAGCGCCTGCTCGGCCACCGCATACTCCTTGTGTTCAAGCGCTGCTGCCGCCAGCGCAAGATTATTTTCACTGGTTGCATCAATCCTTGCCAACTGGCTGCGCCATAGAACCTCCTCCGGCGAATGCAACAGCCCTGCCAACTGCGCCATCAAACGTGTCGCCTGAACATTGTTTGGATTCAACAAAAGCGCCTGCCGGGCTGAAATTGCGGCGCTGCGGTAATCGCCGCTTTTGAAAAACTGAATTGCGTTTGATGTGAGCCGCTCATTCCGGAGCTGTTGGTGCCACTTCATCCCCAACCACCCGCCTGCGCCAAGGATTCCAACCAGACACGCTGCAACTAGCATTCCCCGCCAGTGCCTGCTCCACAATGGCGGGGGCGGACCGGGAAAGGCTGTCGCTTCCTCTAATGATCTGCGCTCCTGCGCCTCCGGATTGTCAACCTCAGGGTTCAAGCCTGTGTTTCATTCGGAGGCGCGCCCTGATGCCGTGCCATCCCATTAACAGAAGACAACCCGCCCCTGCTATCCATCCAGCTCCAATTTCCGGCACGCGCGGCCTGGGGTAAAACACAATATCATACAGCGCGATGGATTGAACCGCCGGATTCGCTATAGCCCCTGGCCCGGAGCCGTAGTCAAACCTGATGTTGTGAATCACGTTTGTCCCAAAGTTCAAAGTCACATTACCATTGGTTGTTGTCTGCGCTGCATCGTCAGTGCCGGTAATTCTAACAAATCGTGTGTTGTTGCTGGTTACAGTATTCGCCGGTGAACCAACTGCATTGACTGGCACGCCAACAGAATATCCGGAATAAGTGCCTGTTACATTCCGTATTTGGTCAACAAAACTGTGATGATCGGAATGCGTGTCCACATCGAATATCCTGAGAGTTACATTGGAAACACCAAAGAAATAGTTAAAACTGATGTTTATTGTGATGTACTCGTTGGTGCTTGCGAAATCCAAATATGTCTTCAAGTTCATCTCACGAGGCGAAAGACCGCCCGACGGGCTATTAGACTGCAAAAATGGAGTCATTGGGCCGGATGGGTCATTTGTCAGCCGGTTCACATTGCCCGAAATCCAGATGGTGATGCTCGCAACCCCTGAATTATCGTCATCCTTGTAGAAATAACCGGTTGGATTTGCCGTGTTTGTGGCATAGTAGGTGTTGGTTAATGACCCGGGCGTCCAGGTCAGCTTGTCCCAGTCCAGCACGGCACACCTCACCCCCAACGGCGCCAGACACATAACCAACGCCGCCAGCCTCAACAAGAATCCGAAATTATTCACCAACAGTCTTTAACAGATTAAGCTTCAAATTCAAAAAAGCAAGCTCATTTTTCAACGGAAATTTGACAGCCGCTGCCATTTTGGTATAGTGCCGCGCTGTTTATGAATCGAAGACCGCATGTCGCAGTGGTCGGCGCCACAGGCGCTGTAGGCGTCGAAATGATTAAAACGCTGGAAAAAAGGAATTTCCCGCTCAGCCGGCTTACTTTGCTGGCCTCGGCCCGCTCGGTGGGCAAAAAACTCAAGTTCAAGGGCGAGGACATTCCTGTCCAGGAGCTTAAGAAGGATTCTTTCAAGGGAATTGACATCGCACTGTTCAGCGCCGGCGGCAGCATATCCAGGGAATATGCGCCTGTTGCGGCGGCGAACGGCTGCGTTGTTGTGGATAATTCAAGCGCATTCCGGATGGATGACAAGGTGCCGTTGGTCATCCCGGAAATAAATGCGGAGGATGTCAAATGGCACAATGGAATCATCGCCAACCCCAACTGCACCACAGCCATTACTTTGATGGCATTGTACCCGCTTCATGCCGCATTCGGGTGCATCCGCATCTTTGCATCGAGTTATCAGGCGGTTTCAGGCACCGGCGCCAAGGCAATCGCCGAGCTGCGCCGGCAGGTGGAACAGATTGTCAAAGGCGAGCCGATAACGCGTGAAGTTTATCCATATCAGATCGCATTCAACGTGCTGCCACACGTGGATGTATTCCTCCCCTCCGGCTATACAAAGGAGGAGATGAAGATGGAAAATGAGGGGCGCAAAATCATGCACCACCCAACTTTCAAGGCCAGCGTAACCTGCGTGCGCGTGCCGGTGTACCGCTCGCATTCCGTCGCTGTTAGCGCCGAATTTGAAAAGCCGGTAACGGTTGAAGCCGCGCGCGCAGTGCTCCAAAAAGCACCCGGTCTGGATGTGGTGGATGACGTTGAAAACAAGCGATATCCAATGCCGCTGTTCACCGCCGAGAAGTACAACTGCGAGGTCGGCCGCATTCGCAAGGATTGCGCGCTTGAAAACGGCCTTTGCTTCTGGGTCTCCGGAGATCAACTCCTCAAGGGGGCGGCGCTCAACGCCGTCCAAATCGCCGAGGAGCTGCTCAAGTAAACCCAGGCGGTTTTTGCATGCAATACCGGCGGCTCAAACGCCGCCGGCCATGATTTGCCTTTGAAATGTGTCAATTTGCAATTAGCCTTCTGGCTTTTGCAAGGCAGGCAGGAACATGAACAACGCCAGTTACAAAGATAAACTGAATTTGCCGCGCACCGATTTCCCGATGCGGGCCGAATTGGTCGCGCGCGAACCGCAGCGCCTTTCCAAATGGGAGTCAATGAAGCTCTACGAGCGCATACAGTCGGCGCGCTCTTCCGGCCCACGCTTCGTGTTGCATGACGGGCCGCCTTTTGCAAACGGCGATGTCCACATCGGCACCGCCCTCAACAAAATCCTCAAGGATTTCATTGTCAAATACAAGACGATGCGCGGCTTCCGCGCGCCTTACATCCCGGGCTGGGACTGCCACGGTCTGCCCATTGAGTTCAAAGTCTCCCAGGAAATGCGCCGCTCACATCAGCCGGCGCCGGACCCCGTCCAATTGCGGCACTCCTGCGAACAGTATGCCCGCAAGTACATCGAGGTGCAACGAACCCAATTCAAACGCCTGGGTGTGCTCGGAGACTGGGAACGGCCATATCTCACACTCGAAAAACAGTTCGAGGCCGATGAGCTGCGGTTGTTTGCGGATTTGGTGGAAAAAGGATATGTGTACCGCGGCAAAAAGCCGGTCTATTGGAGCATCCCATGCCGCACCGCGCTTGCCGAAGCCGAAGTCGAATACCAGGACCATGTCAGCCCCAGCATTTACGTCAAATTCCCAATCGTTGACCGGCCAGGCACTTTCCTGCTGATCTGGACAACCACGCCCTGGACGCTGCCCGCAAATCTGGCGGTGGCCTACAACTCCACTTTCAGTTACTCGCTGGTGCGGGTTTTCAAGGATGATGAGACATCCGAGGACTACGTGCTCAGCGCGATGCTGCTCGACTCGGTCGCCGCCAAACTTGGCTGGAGCAACTACCAGATTATCCGCAGCCTTGATGGCGGACACTTCGAGCACGTCACTTATCAACATCCATTTTGCAATCGCACCGGCAAAATGTATCCCGGCGATGAGTTCGTGGACAATCAGACCGGCACCGGCTTTGTCCATATCGCTCCAGGCCACGGCCTTGAAGACTACCATCTCGGCCAGCGGGTCGGCCTGCCGGTTTATTCGCCCGTGGATGATGACGGGCGGCTGGCGCTTACGGATGATCTGCCGCGCGAGCAACAAATGCCCGCGGAAATGCTTGGCAAATCCATACTGGAAAAACATGGGCGCAGCGAGGCCAATGACGCCGTGCTCAAGGAGCTTTCGGAGCGCAACCTGTTGCTTTTGCGCGAGGATTACACCCATAGTTACCCTCATTGCTGGCGCAGCAAAACCCCGGTCATCTTTCGCGCAATGGACCAGTGGTTCATCGAGATTGACCATGACAATTTCCGGAAAAAGGCACTGGCCGAGATTGACCGCGTGCACTGGATTCCGGAATGGGGCGTCAACCGCATAAAAGGCGCCGTTGAATCGCGGCCCGACTGGTGCATCTCACGCCAGCGCTGCTGGGGCGTGCCTTTGCCGGCATTTTATGATGCCCGGAACCAACCGATTCTGGATGCTTCAGTTGTCCGGCGTGTCGCCGACCTCATCGAGCAACACGGCAGCAACATCTGGTTTGACACCCCCGCAGTCGAGCTTTGGAAAAAAGTCCGGCCCGCCGACTGGTCCGGCCCTGAGGCTGTCGCAAAATCCAACGACACTCTCGACGTGTGGATTGATTCAGGCTCAACTTCACGCACCGTTTTGATGCGGCGCCCGGAGTTGTTGCAAGGCGGCGATGCCAAACTGCCGGAGAACTGGCAGGCTGATGTCTATCTGGAAGGCTCAGACCAGCACCGCGGCTGGTTTCAATCATCCCTGCTGCTTTCCCTGGCCAGCCACGGGGCCGCGCCTTTCAAGACAGTGCTGACACACGGTTTCATGGTGGACGCCGACCGTGAAAAAATTTCCAAGAGCAAACAAGGCCAGGGCGGCTACGTCAAACCGCAAACCGCCGAGCAGTACGTCAAAGACCACGGCGCGGATGTCGTCCGGCTGTGGGTCGCCTCGCAGGACTACCGCAACGACATTGTGGTAAGCGACGAGCGCATTCGCAAAGTGGGCGAGACCTACCGCCTCATCCGCAACGCGCTGCGCTTCGAGCTTTCAAACCTCTTTGACTTCGACCCTGAAAAGCACGCCGTGCCTGATGAACAGCTCACCGATCTGGACCGGTGGATACTCCACGAGTTGAGCCAGCTCGAAGAGCAGGTCATCCAGGCCTATGAGCGGTTTGAATTCCATATCGTTTATCAGCGCATCAGCCAGTTTGCAGCCGTCGAATTGTCCGCCATTTATCACGATGCAGTCAAAGACCGCTACACGCACGCCCCGGCCGCCACAAGCCGCCGCTCCATGCAAACCGCCATGTACAGGCTTGCGCGCAGCCTTTCCATGTTGCTTGGGCCGGTGCTCGCATTCACCGCCGATGAAGCCTGGGAATATCTTCCGGGCAGCAAGGAACAATCAGTGCATCTTGCAATTTGGCAGCCCCAGGGGCTTCCCGCCGACCCCGAAACGCAACATTCCTGGAAAACACTTTTCGAGTTGCGCGAAGCCGTATTGCCAGAGCTTGAAAAAGCGCGCCAAAACAAAATGATCGGCAAGGCCCTTGACGCGCAGGTTGCGCTGGGCGTGCCCGCCACACAGATGGCCGCCGCACAGGCGCATGCCGTGATGCTTCAGGAATTGCTCAATGTATCCGCTCTAAAGCTGACCGCCGTTGCGGAAAATGCCCCAACTGTAATTGTTGAAAAAGCCGCCGGTCAAAAATGCGGGCGCTGCTGGCATTGGGAAACTGATGTCGGCGCCGATGCTGAATACCCGGCGCTGTGCGCGCGCTGCGCAAAAATTGTGCGCGAATGGCCGGCCTGATCAGAACCGATCCACGTTTTCGCGAGTGACAAGTCGGAACGGGATCAACACCTGCTTCTCGTAAGGTTGTCGCCGCACAATTTTCACCGCCGTCTCCAGCGCCGCCCCGGCCTGCCCGCGGGCATCTTGAAAGACAGTTGCGTCCAGCCGCCCCTCCCGCACCGCCTTCAAAGCGTCTGCTATGGCATCAACGCTTGCCACAATCACTTTATCCTTCATTTTGGCCTGCTCCAGCGCCAGCACCGCGCCAAGCCCCATCTCGTCATTATGCGCAAACACAGCGTTGATTTGCGTGCCGTATGCCTGAATCCAGTTTTCCATCAGCGACACTGCCTTTGCTCGATCCCATTCGGCAGTCTGCTCGGCAAGCAATTTAATTCCGGGGTAACGCGCCAAAACTTCACGCGCGCCCTGCGCCCGCTTTATCTGGGCCGCCTGACCCAAAAAACCGTGCATCATTACAACATTGCCGCGCCCGCCCAGCCGCCGCGCAATATACTCCATCGCAAGCTGTCCTGATTCCTCATCACGCGAGCCTACAAAAGCCGTGGGCGTGGAGCGGGTTTCCGAATTGACGTTGACTATTGGAATCCCCGCCGCCAGCGCCTTGTCCACCGCCGGCGAGCTGGCCTCAACTTCGCATGGATTGAGGATGATCGCATCCACCTTCTGTGCTATGAAGTTTTCAATATGTTGCACCTGCTTGTCGGCGTTGCGCTGGGCGTCATACACCACAAGTTTGACGCCAAGCTCGGCGGCCTTCGCCTGCATTGCCCGCTCAAGCATCACTATGAACTCCGATGACAGGTTCAGCAGCGATACCCCGATTACAATCTGTTTCTCTCCGCCGGCTTGCTGTGGCGCCTTACGGCAGCCCAGTCCCATGCATGTAATCGCCACTGCAACAATCACTGCCAGGTAACTCCACCCCCTCATCTTCAACTTTCCCATAATCCGTCTCCAGCTTGCTTTTGAACCTATTGAATCCGACCGAATTTCTTTTCAAGCTCGCGGAAATTGATCTCCAGAATCGTTGGCCGGCCATGCGGACATGTGTATGGCATCGCGCAATTCTTCAAATCTTCAATCAACCTTGCAATCTCGATTTCATCGAGCAAATCGTGCGCCTTGACCGCATGACGGCACACAGTCTTGGCCACAACTTGCTCGCTCAGCCGCTGCGAGTTTACTTCCGTCCCGGCCGCCTCCAGCTCGTCAATCAGTTGCGTCACAAACACGCGCGGATTCTCCGTTTTCACGCACGGCGGCAGCGAATCCAGCATGAATGTGCGCTCGCCGAACTCGCTCAAACCAACGCCCAGCCTGTTGAGCACGGCAAGATTGCGCCTGACGAATTGCGCGTCACGCGGCGCCAATTCAACAGTCTCCGGCAACAGCAGCTTTTGGGTCGGCGCCTGTCCCTGCTGCTCCAGCCTCCCAAGCATCTGCTCAAAAAGCACACGCTCATGCGCCGCATGTTGATCCATCAACACCAGCCCGCGATCAGATTCCAACACAACGTACAATCTTCCAATTACTCCCACAAACCGCAACGGGACACGCAGCAGCGGCACCGGCTCCCCGCTTGACGCCGCCGATTCCGCCTGCTCCGCCGCGCCACCGCCCGTTGATCCCGCTGAATCCACCGGCGATGATGCCGCCAACGGTTTTGTCGGGGCAGCCTGTGAACCGGCAATTTGCGCCTCTTTGGTTGAAGCGGCAGCCGGCGGTTTCTCTCCAGATGGCTGACGCCCAAACAACGGCGTTGCCGCAACCACAAGCGGCGGTTGCGCAGGCGCAGCCAAAGGCATCTGTCTGGGTGGCGGCGACGGCGGGGCTGCCGCCGTTTGCGTCTGGCCGCCAGTCTGCCGCTCCACAGCCGCATCCGGGTTGTGGAATCGCAACAACGTCTGCCTGACCGCCTGCGTCACAAAATTGCGCACCGCGCGCTCATTGTGAAATTTCACCTCGCGCTTTGCCGGGTGTATGTTCACATCAACCGAAGCCGGCGGCACATCCAGAAAAAGACAACAGACCGGATAACGGCCTTTCATCAACGCGGTGTGATACCCCTCAAGCAACGCCGCGTTTATCCCGCGGTTTTCCACAGGCCGGCGGTTGACAAATACATGCTGCTCCTCACGTGTTCCACGCGAAACCCCGGGCGCGCCTATCAGCCCCCACAACCGCGCCTCAACTGTGCGCGACTCATCCTCGTTTTCAACGATTTCGCCATCGCCTGCCGCCGGATGCGTGGCAGATGGAGGCAGCGACGCGGTTGCATCAACGGGCAACAAGGCCAATTCCCCGCCGTATATCGCGCGCAATCGCTCCTTCAAGGCAGCCAGCGGCGATGCGGCCCTCACCTGCGGCAATTGCCAGACTGTCCGCCCGTCCTTGATGAATGTGAACGCAACCTCCGGACACGCCAGCGCCGCCAATGTCAAATAATGCTGCACATGCGCCGCCTCGGTGTCATCGCTTCTCAGAAATTTACGCCGGGCGGGTATGTTGAAAAACAACTGGCGCACTTCCACCGTGGTTCCAGGAGGCGCGCCTGCGGCTTTCACGGCGAGAATCTTGCCCCCCTGCACAACCAATTGCGTTGCTTCCACGGGCGAACCCTCAGCACTTCTTCGCTCGCAGGTAGTGAGCACAAACCGGCTCACGCTTGCAATGCTAGGCAGCGCTTCGCCCCTGAAACCAAAGGTTTGAATGGCATAAAGGTCTTCGGCGCGCTCGATTTTGCTGGTTGCATGGCGTTCAATCGAAAGCAACGCGTCATCGCGGCTCATGCCCACGCCATCATCGGCCACCCGTATCAGGCTGCGCCCGCCGGCTTGTATCTCCACGGTGATGCGCGTTGCCTTTGCGTCCAGCGCATTTTCAACAAGCTCCTTGACCACGCTGGCCGGACGCTCCACCACCTCGCCGGCGGCGATTTGATTGGCCACATTCTCGGGCAGCAACCGGATGCGATTCATGGGCCTTGCGCGTCAGGACGGCCCCCGGGGCAGGGTGAAGGCAAATATCGCACCGCCGCCCGGACTGTTCCGGGCGCTGATGCTGCCATGGTGGTCTTCTATTATACGGCGGCAAATTGACAGACCAAGACCGGTCCCCTGGGCCTTGCCATAAGTCACAAATGCTTCAAACAGCTTGTCGGCTATCTCCGGCGCTATGCCCGGGCCGGTATCTTCGATTTCAGTCTTCACCACGCGGTCGGTCAGTTCAAAACGCACTTTTATCTTTCCGCCCTGAGGCATCGCGTCCGTCGCATTATGCACGAGGTTGTAAAATACACGCGACAACCGTTGCGGATTCATCGGAATCTTGACTGACGGCGGCTCATTTTCCAAAACCACCTCCACCGACTTTGCAGCCGCCTCAGGCCGGATTTCCTCAAGCAACTGCCGCACAAATGCGCCGTAATCGCCCATCCCCAGCACAAACGAGCTGCTGCCGCCACGAGTAAACTCAAGCAACTCGTTTACCATGTTGCTGATACGCTCCACCTGCTTGCGTATCCGCTCCCGCGCAGCCTTTCGCGTTTCCGGCGTCGCGGTTTCCAAACCCGCCAAATCTGCGGCAAGACCGATTATGTTAAGCGGATTCTTCAAGTCATGCACAATCGAGCGCGCAAACCGCCCAACCAACGCCAGTCGCTCCGATTGCAACACTTCCCGCACATATTGCCGGTTGAACACACGCAGCCGCCGGCTTATCTCCCGCACGAGGCTCACCGCCAGTACCGGTGATTCCTCCAATATGCTCAACATTTCCTGCCGGGGAATGAAATAAGTTGTGGTATCGGCCTCAGCTTTTGCCGTGGCGGAGCGCGTTTCCTGGTCTATTACCGCCATCTCCCCAAACATGTCGCCTTCTTCCACAAGATGAATCGGCCGCAGGTTGTCCGGCCCGACCAGCGTTGATATCTGCACCTTCCCGCTTTTAACCAGATGAATGCCGTCGCCTTCGTCTCCTTGTTGAAATATGATTTGACCTGCCGGATAGAAGCGCTCTTGCGCCACACGGCGCACCCGCTCCATTTCTTCAGGCGGAAGGCAACTGCATAACTTGCACTCTTCAAGTGCAGCCATGTCCCAACCCTAATTCAAATCCCATTTCAAGTAAAGCTCTTACTTTCACCAAAAATGCCCCTGCCAATCTGATCCACGCCACGTCATCAGCCCCGAATATCGCAGCTTTGGCGTAAAAACTATTTGCCCGAAAATTCATGTAAAATTTCATGGCAAAAACCCGCCTGTCATGCTATAAAAGACAAAATAATCAAAGGCCGCTTATGTTTAAGAGCATCGAACTGGGACTCAAAATCTCCAAAGAGGAATACAAAAAACGGCTCCCCAAATTGCGCGCAGATTTGCTTGCGGCCCAAGCCGCCTTGAAAAACTCGCCGGTGCCGGTGATTGTTATCGTATCCGGCGTGGAAGGAGCCGGCAAGGCGGAGGTCGTCAACGCCCTCAATGAATGGATGGACCCGCGCGGCATCGAAACTCATGCATTTTGGACATCATCCGATGAAGAGCGCGACAGACCGCGTTACTGGCGGTTCTGGCGCACACTGCCGGCCCGCGGCCGCATCGGCATCTTCTTTGGCTCATGGTACACCGAACCCATCATCGAGCGCGTCCAGGGTCGCATTAAAAGCGCCGCATTCGACCGCGAAATGCGCCGCATCGCAGCCTTTGAAAAGATGTTGGTAGAGGACAACGCGCTAATCGTCAAACTCTGGTTTCATCTCTCCAAAAAAGAGCAGAAAAAACGATTCAAAAAACTCGAGAAAGACCCGAATACACGCTGGCGCGTAACCCCCATGGATTGGAAATTTCACAAGCGCTATGAAGAATTCGCCGCCGTTTGTGAACAGGCCATCCGGTTCACCGATTCAGGCGATGCACCATGGCACTTGATTGACTCGGCAGACCGGCAACACCGCAATCTTCAAGCCGGCCAGATTTTGCTCGATGCGATTCGCAACCGGCTGGAGCGGCTGGCAGCAGCACCCAAACGCGAGCGCACCGTCCCGCCAATCCCAAAGACCCTGGACAAGCCAACCGTGCTGGACCGCGTCAATTTGTCACTCAAATGTCCGGACGCCGAATATAAGAAAAAATTGCAAAAATATCAGGCTCTCTGGTACAAACTGACATGGGCCGCCCATCAAAAACGCATCTCCACAGTCGGTGTGTTCGAGGGCTGGGACGCCGCCGGCAAAGGCGGCGCCATACGCCGCGTCACCGCTGCCATGGATGCCAAACTTTACCGCGTCATCTCCATCGCCGCACCAACCGAGGAGGAGCGCGCCCACCACTATCTATGGCGATTCTGGCGCCACATCCCACCGCCGGGCCATGTGACATTGTATGACCGCTCATGGTACGGACGGGTGCTGGTGGAGCGCGTCGAAGGCTTCGCCACAACCGATGAGTGGTCTCGCGCATATCACGAAATTAACGAATTCGAGGCTCAACTGGCCGAAAGCGGCATGGTCATTGTCAAATTCTGGGTGCACATCAGCCCGGAGGAACAACTCCGCCGCTTCAAGGAACGCGAAAGCACCGAGTTCAAACGCTACAAAATCACCGATGAAGACTGGCGCAACCGCCAGAAGTGGAATGCCTACGTACTGGCCGTCCACGACATGGTCACACGCACAAGCACAGATGTCGCCCCATGGATTCTTGTCCCGGGCAACGACAAACAGTACGCCCGCATCCAAATCCTGAAATCCCTCTGCCGCGAGCTTGAAAAACGCCTTTGAATCCAGCCGCTACATTCCCATTGCAAACCCACGGCTTTTAACGCCGAAACAGTTCCACACCAATAATTAACCCGGCCATTTGAAATTCTTTGTTGAGCAACGGCACAAAAATTGCTTTATCTACCTTGTTTCGACATGAAACAAAAGGCAGCCTCAAAAACAGTACGCGCTAAAAAGCGGAGCAAAAAGCCCGCGGCACAGCCGGCAGGCCATGCCGCCTTTCCCGCGCCACCGCCACCAAAACCCGCTCCGGCTCCGGAGCCGCCGGAAATTCTCGACGAGGAGCCTGAGCAGGAACAGTCACGTTACGATGCAGACTCGGCCATAAAGCTTTATCTGAAGGAAATCGGCGAGGTGAAGCTGCTTACGCCAAAAGAGGAAATCGAGCTGGCTGGGCGCATCAAGAAAGGCGATAAAAAGGCCCGCGAAGAAATGATCAAGGCCAATCTCCGACTTGTGGTCAAAATTGCGCATGATTTTGAGAACTTCGGCCTGCCGCTCCTCGATTTAATAAGCGAAGGCAACATCGGTTTGATCAAAGCCGTTGAACGTTTCGACCCATCCAAGGGAAGCAAATTGTCCACTTACGCCGCATGGTGGATCAAGCAGTCCATCAAACGCGCACTCGCCAACCAGGCCAAAACCATCCGGCTGCCGGTACATCTTGTGGATAAAATTGCCCAGATGCGCCGCGTGGCCATGCGCCTGCAGGAAATCCTCGGTCGCGAGCCAACCGATGAAGAGCTGGCACAAGAAATGGGCATCTCACCGGCGCGCATCGCACAAATGCGAATGGCCGGCATACGCCCCGCTTCGCTTGACGCCCCAATCGGTGACGATGAGACCAATACCTTTTCCGATGTCATTCCCGATGAAAACGCGCCCACCCCTTACGAAGATTTGGAGGAGGAAACCATTAAGAGCATGCTGCGCGAGTTGCTGCGTTCACTCGAGCCGCGCGAAGCTGCCATCTTGACTTACCGCTTCGGCCTCGATGGCGGCCCGGAGCGCACCCTGGAGGAAGTCGGCCTCAAGTTCAACGTCACACGCGAGCGGATTCGACAAATCCAGAACATCGCACTGCGCAAGTTGCGCAAAATGATCGAAAAACTTGAGCAGAAAAAAGAGTAAAATTCCAACCCAAAAACCAGAAACAGCCCAGAAGGCTTCAAAGTACTCCAACCTCTAACCTTCAAGAAAACACGCGCCTGATGCCTCTGTAAAAAAACGGCGGCTCGTTAAAGCCGCCGTTTTTCCTTAAAATGATCCTGAAACAACCTTCTATTCCTCAGGCCACCAACTTGGAGTTATATTGTAAGCAAAATACAAGGACCAATTGGCGCCAGGAAACTGCTGGTCACCTGCCCACGCTGACATTTCCTTTACACAATCGATATAATAATCCTCACCAAAGCCAGAGCGGGATACATTGGCATGTGTCGCGATCAACATGTGATCCAAATTCAACACGTTCAAATTTATGGTGTAAATCTTGGTCGTAGTTCCCCATGGCAAATCATTATCTCGATATGGAAATTGCCCCGGGGAAGGATTGCTTCCTTTCTTTGGGAACCCGCTCAAATCTGCTGCAACCGCCGCAGCAGTAGCTGTAAGCGTCCATCCTTTGGTCGTCTCGTATTTGATGTACAGGGTGTCGTCATCATGCCAGACTGTCACCGTCCCCGCAGTATAAATCTGAGAGGCCATCAGCGGGTAGCTCACCACATCCTGGACCGGCCCCGCCGCTTTTACCGACACCGCCGAAAAGGCGCTAATCAATCCGGCCGCCAACAAAATTTTAATCGAACTTTTCATAATCCACTCTCTCTTTAATCAATTCACTATCACAGTAGCACAGCTTTGAGCCATGTCAACCATGACATGTACAATAAAAGCACACTACATGCCAAAAATCCAGACATTTTTTTGAGAAAAATTTTTCAAACTCAGCTCGTTGGCCATCAATGGTTTACACAAAATGCTTAAAATTGGCCGCCAATCGCTTTTTCTCAAAAATGAGACAGTTTTGCCCATTCCTGAGTCATTCAAGCGGTTTATACCCCGCACAATGGCAGCGCCCTTCCTGAAAATGAGAATCGCACTTCCGCATTGCACTTTGGACTGTAAAGCGTAGAGTGAAGGCATGGCGCGCAAGGACAACGCCGAAACAGCCCACGCTCGCGGAATGAGCGATATCATTGGGCTTGTCCTGCTTGCCGGGGCTGTTTTGTTATTGATGGCGCAGTGGTCGTTTGATTGGCGCGATCTGTCGGAATTGAAAAACCCGCCACATTCACCGCCGCACAACTGGATTGGCGCGGTTGGCGCCCATGGCGCGTACGCATTTTTCCGGCTGTTTGGCGCCGCGGCTTATGCGCTTCCGCTGTTGCTGTTGTTTTTCGGGTTGAGTTTTTTCTGGGAGTTCATCGCCTATCTGCGGCGGCGCTGGTGGTCATGGGTTGCCGCCGCAATGCTGATGGTGTGCATAACCGGCCTGCTTGGCCTGTACACCGGCAAACAGGGATTTCTGGCCAATGTTGCAGCTCATCTCAATGCTTCCAGCGCAGGCGGGCTGGTGGGCGATTTGCTCAATCAATTTATTTTTCTGCGTCTGGGCAAACCTGGCGCCACCGTCATTTACCTCGTGCTCTATGTTATCAGCCTTTACTTCCTGACCAATTTTGAGCTGGGCATCTGGATTCGCGAATGGCTGGCACGCCGCGCCGCCAAAGAAGGAAAAGAAGACAATCTCACACCTGAAGAACGCGAGCTGGCGCGCCGCGCACGCGAGCTTGAAGAAAAAGCGCGTGAATTGCAGGAGATGATGCGGAAACCGGAAAAGAACGGCAAGGAGAAGAAGGGAACTGATGCCGGAGCAGCCCGGGAAGAAACAGGCAAGCCAGTAGGACCGGATTTGAAACCCGTCCCCGAGCCTGTTGTCCGTGATTTGACAGCTACACCACCCAAGCCCGCCAACGGCCGCAAGGAAAAGACTGCGCCTGAGAAAGCCCCCGAACCACCACCCAAACATGAAGCTCCGGCAAAGCCTTCCGAACCTTCCGAACCTGCCGAGCCTGCCGGGGGCCGCGAGGTGCCGCCGGCCACTGTTGAGCAAATCTTGGGCCGCGAAAGCGCGGCAAAACCAAAGGAAACTGCAAAAGAAAAGGCTGAACCGCCGGCTGTGGAAATCCACGATGGCAAAACTCCAGCGCAACAGCCGGAAACGCCCGCCGCAGCGGCTGCTGAAACAGTTGAGGCAGGCGCCACTGCTGCAGCAAGCGCCGACAACCCATTCGCAGCAAAAAGTGATGCAGCCGGATTGCAAGCAGCGGCGCGCCAGGAAGCAGCACCGCCGATTCAACGGGCGGGACGCAAAACAAAACCGCTATCAGTGGCCACCGCGCCGCGGATTGAAAATTATCAATTGCCGTCAATTGAATTTTTGCAACCTCCCGAGGTAATCACCAAACCCACCGAATCAAAGGAGGAGCTGCTGGCAAACGCGCAATTGATGAAGAATACGCTTGCGCAATTCGACATTGAGGTTGCCATTGGCGACATCACCAAAGGCCCGACAATCACGCGCTACGAATTGCACCCCGCCCCCGGCGTCAAGTTGGAAAAAATAACCGCCCTGAGCAACAACATCGCAGCCGCGCTGAAGGCCGAGCGGATTCACATACTGGCGCCCGTGCCCGGCAAAAGTTCCGTCGGCGTCGAAGTGCCAAATGCGGTTAAGACCAAGGTCTATCTGCGCGATGTCCTCGAATCGGAGGAATGGATCAACAGCAAGGCGCGCATACCGCTGGCGCTTGGCAAGGATGTTTATGGCCATCCAATCGTGGCCGATCTGGCGGAGATGCCGCATTTGCTGATCGCCGGCAGCACAGGCTCGGGCAAGTCGGTTTGCATCAACTGCATCGTCGCCTCGCTGTTGTACCGCTTCCGGCCTGATGAGTTGCGCTTCGTAATGATTGACCCCAAGGTTGTCGAGCTGCAGCATTACAATCCGCTGCCGCACCTTGTGGTGCCCGTTGTCACCGACCCCAAGAAAGTCATCCTTGCCCTCCGCTGGGTAATTGATGAGATGGAGAAGCGCTACAAGATTTTTGCAAAGGTCGGCGTCCGCAACATCAAGTCTTTCAACGACCGCCCGCGGCACAAGCCGCCACCACAACAAGAGCCTGAGCTGCCGCTGACTGCTACACGCGAGCGAATCAAGCCCGCCTCCGACGGTTTTGCCGTTGAAATCAACGAAGAGATAGTTGTGCCGCGCGATGATGACATCGTGATTCCGGACAAGCTCAGCTACATTGTGGTGATAATTGATGAGCTGGCGGACTTGATGCTTGTTGCGCCGGCGGATGTTGAAATGGCGATTGCGCGCATAACCCAGATGGCGCGCGCCGCCGGCATCCATTGCATCGTTGCCACACAAAGGCCGAGCGTCGATGTCATAACCGGCGTCATCAAGGCGAACATCCCGGCGCGCATCGCCTTTCAAGTCGCCGCCAAGGTTGACTCGCGCACCATCCTTGACGCCATGGGCGCAGACAAGCTTCTGGGCAAGGGCGACATGCTCTACCTGCCGCCCGGCTCTGCGAAATTGATACGCGCTCAGGGCGCGCTCATCACAGACCCCGAAATCCAGAAGCTCGTCGAGTTCATCAGCAAGCAGGGCAAGCCAAGCTACGATTTGGAAATCCATCAGCAACTGCAAAAACCCGCAAGCGCGCTGGACAATGAAAACAGCTCCGATGAAGACGAAGAGCTGATTGAACAATGCATCGAAGTCATCCGCAGCGAGCAAAAGGCCAGTGTCTCCCTGCTCCAGCGCCGGCTCAGACTCGGCTATGGCCGCGCGGCCCGCATCATGGACGAGCTGGAGCGCCGCGGCATCGTCGGCCCAAGCAAGGGCGCGGAGCCCCGCGATATTTTGATTGATCTCGACGGCACCGGCATGGACGGCCGCCCCCGCGACAAGGAGGGTTGAGCCGTGACGCAAAACGCCGGCAAATCAATTGCAAACCGCAAGGCCGTATTTCTCGATCGCGATGGCGTCATCATCGAGGAGCGCCAGTACATCAAAGACCCGGAGCAGGTGGTGCTGTTGCCAGGGGCCGGTTCCGCCTTGAATCTGTTGCGCAAAGCCGGCTTCCTGCTCGTGCTCGTCACCAACCAATCCGGCGTTGGCCGCGGCTATTTCACGGTTGATGATGTGGCGCGCTGCAATGCGCGGCTGCAGGAGTTGCTCGCCGGCTTTGGCGCAGCCCTTGATCGTGTCTATTTCGCGCCGGAAGCGCCGGACCAACCCAGCAGCGGACGCAAGCCTTCCCCATTTTTTCTCTTTCAAGCTCGTGATGAGCTGGGCATTGACCTCGCCCAAAGTTACATGATTGGCGACAAACTCAGCGATTTGGAATGCGGCTGGAATGCAGGCGTCAGAAAAAGCATCCTTGTGCGCACCGGTTACGGCGCCCGGCTGGAGCAAGAGTCACCCGAAAAACTCACCCGCGCAGTCATCGTTGATAATCTGGCCGCAGCCGCAAGCTGGATTCTGAACGACACGGATAAATAAGACCGCCCGCACTGCATCCGCCCCCGACGTTCAGGCTCTTTTTCACATAAAACAGGCATTGCCCGCAAAATCGCAATGTTAAAATTGTGTTTATTTTGCAGTTTGGAGCGGGTATATTTCGTTCATGGAAAGAGAGGAGGATCGTCTGGTTGATGCTTTCCTGCAGCATCTGGCTGCCACGCGCTCCGCATCCCCATACACCATCCGCAACTACGGCCACGCCCTGCGCAAATTCCGCCAATGGTTCGCCGCCGAACGCGGCACGGAGCCGGATTGGACGAAGCTGGAGCCGGATGATTTCCGCGCACATCTGCGGGCGCTGGGCCGCGACAACCTTGGCCGCGCGGCCATCGCGCTGCGGTTCTCCGCGTTGCGCGCTTTCTACCGATTCCTGGCGCGGGAAGGCCACGTGCAGGTGTCACCTGTACGCAAGTTGAGCCTGCCAAAAGCGCCTCGGCGGCTGCCGCAATTTTTAACTCCGGAGCAAATGGAAAGCCTGTTGCAGGCGCCATTGAAAGAGCTTGAACAGTTGCAAAAGGCAGACGGGAAAAAAACATCGCCACTGCCGTTCTTGCGGGACGCAGCCCTGCTGGAAGTTATGTACTCATGTGGATTGCGGATAAGCGAGGTATGCGGTCTGACAGCCAGCGACATTGACTGGCAGGAGCAGGTGGTGCGAGTTCGTGGCAAGGGACGCAAGGAGCGGCTTGCACCCATAGGCAGGCCCGCCCTGCAGGCGCTCGCCAGTTACTGGGAGGCGCTCGGTGCAACGCCTTTGCCGTCCCAGCCTGTGTTTGTTGCGCGCCCAAACAGCGGCCGGCCGCTCTCAGCCCGCCTTGTGCAGTTGCGCCTGAAACGTTATCTCGCAATCGCCGGGCTTGATCCGCGTCTCACCCCGCACAAACTCCGGCACTCGTACGCCACACATCTGCTGGACAGGGGCGCCGACCTTCGGAGTGTCCAGGAGCTGCTGGGTCACGCACATCTTGCCACCACCCAGGTCTATACCCACGTAACCACTGAACGCCTCAAAAAGGCGTACGATGCCGCACACCCCCGCGCCTAAAAACCCATGATCAGCCATCCAGTACAGGCGGTTGTTTTTGACATGGACGGCGTCTTGACCGATTCGGAGCCGCTCATCAACGCCGCTGCAGTGGCCATGTTTCGGGAAATGGGAATCAGAGTGCAGCCCGAAGATTTCCTCCCTTTCGTCGGAGCCGGCGAAAACCGTTACCTGGGCGGTGTTGCGGAAAAATACGGCATCACGTTGGACCTTGAGCGGGCGAAAAAGCGGACATACCAAATCTACCTTGAACTTGCGCCCCGCCAGTTGCGGGCCTTTCCCGGAGCGGTGGAGCTTGCGCAGCAATGCCGCAAGGCCGGACTGCGTCTGGCAGTGGCTTCAAGCGCGGACATGATCAAGATCGAAGCAAACCTGCAAATCATCGCGCTGCCGCCCAATTGGTGGGATGCAGTAATCTGCGCCGAGGATGTAATCCACAAAAAGCCTGCACCGGACATTTTTCTTGCGGCTGCGCGCAGGCTGATGCTCTTGCCGGAGCAGTGCGTTGTCATCGAGGATGCCCTCAACGGCATTATTGCCGCCCGCAAGGCAGGGATGCGATGCATTGCCGTCGCCCACAGTTTCCCTGCGGCGCAACTGAATGGTGCTGATTTGGTGCGGGAGCGGATTTCCGAAATTTTACTGCAGGACATTTTTACAATTCAAGCCGCCAACGCGACCGGCACAAAAAATCACAATTCTTGATTGAGGGCTGTTTGTTTTTTTGGGCCAGCCTTATGGCGTGGCAATCTCAACTTGCGAAATTTTTCCGGACAGCGGAACGCATCGAATCCGGAGCGGTTTGTTTGCGATCTACGGCGTTTTGCCCTGGCCGGCGCTCCGGCCAAAGTCCACGTTGCAACGCCAGCAAAGGCAGCCAACAATGATTTGGCGCTAATCTTCATCAGTTTTTGCCAGACCGCCTCCTCTTAATCACGCTGGAGCTCCAGAACGCGCTTGTCCCGCGGATTTTATCCAGCAACTGCGCATCCGCTTCGGGGAATTTGTAATGTTGAAGTTCCGGACGACGCACCCACGCCACTGCGGCGCACTCCAACGGGCGCGGCTCATTTTTCAACAAACGGCAGAGGTAAAATTTCAACCGCACCTTTTTGTCGGGATAATCATGCCGGACGGTTGCAACAAGCCTGAGTGTCGCTATCTCGATTCCCAGCTCTTCGCGCAGCTCCCGCTTGAGACAGCTCCTGAACGTCTCACCCGGCTCGCGTTTTCCTCCGGGAAATTCCCACAAACCTCCCAGATGCGCCCCGGCATTCCGCCGGGTTATCAACAGCCGTCCGTCTCGAAAAATCAGGGCGGCGGCAACATCAACAACCATTTGGACGGCGGCGCGCATTTGCCGTGCTTCAGCGGCCAACGCTTTTATAGACGAATCCAAGCCGCTCCATTTCCACCGGGTCAAACAAATTGCGGCCGTCGAACATGATTGGATGCGTCATCACCTTGCGCGCCCTGTCCAGATCAAGCTTTTTGAAAATATCCCATTCGGTTGCCACCACAAGGGCATCGCAACCCTCGGCCACGGCGTTCATGTCATCAACGTAAGTCACCGAATCACCCAAAATTGCGCGGGCCTTTGTCATGGCCTTGGGATCATGCACGCGCAGAATCGCGCCCTCATGCAGAAGCCGCTGGCACAGTTCAATGGCCGGCGATGACCTGACATCGTCCGTATTTTGCTTGAACGCAAGTCCCAGCACGCCGATTCGCTTGCCCCGCAAAACCCAGAGGGTGTCGGCTATTTTCTTCATGAACCGCTCCATTTGTTCGGCGTTTATGCGCTGAACTTCGCGAAGCAGCCGGAAATCGTAGCCGACCTGTCCGGCAATATGAATGAATGCGCTGAGGTCTTTGGGAAAACAACTGCCGCCAAATCCAATGCCGGCGTCCAGAAACCGGCGGCCGATGCGCGGGTCCATCCCTATGCCGTTGGCAACCTCCAGAACATTCGCGCCGGTGGCTTCGCAGATGATTGAAACTGCATTGATATACGAAATTTTGAGCGCCAGAAACGAGTTCGCCGCGTGTTTGATCAACTCGGCGGAATTGATATCGGTTACAATTATCGGCGCGTCGAAAGGCTTGTAGATTTCCTTCATGGCAGCCACCGGCCTTTGCGAACGCACCCCAATCACCACCCTGTCGGGTCTCATGAAGTCCTCTACTGCGAATCCCTCCCTCAGAAATTCAGGGTTGCTCACCACGTCAAATTCAACCTTCGCCTTGCAGTAGCGTCTGATTGTCTCGGCCACTTTTTCGCCGGTGCGCACCGGCACGGTGCTTTTATCCACCACGATTTTGTAGCCCTTCATGGCAACGGCTATGTCCCGTGAAACCCGCTCCATGAAACTCATGTCCACCGAGCCGTCTGGCAGCGGCGGCGTGGGCACCGCTATGAAAATCACATCGGCCTTTTCCACCCCCTCGGCGGTTGAGTCCGTGAATGACAGCCGCCCTGCTTCGGTGTTTCGTGCAACAATCTCCTCAAGCCCCGGCTCGTAGATCGGCATGCCGCCGCTCTTCAGCACCTCCACCTTCGCCCTGTCATTGTCAACGCATGTCACCTGGTGGCCGACTTCGGCAAAGCACGCCCCAGTCACCAAACCAACATATCCCGTCCCAATGATTGCCAGTTTCATTATCTCGATGCCATCATGGCTGACAGCCCGTTGCATGCGCTTTTACGGATAAAAACATCCCCCTCTCCGGTGCCTGCCGGCAGGTGTAAAATTCCAATCGGCGTCAACTCCGCCATGCGGCACAACAGCATTATCGCGATTGTGCCTCGCTCAGGCCGCCTCAGGATGCAGCGGGCTTGCCTTCGGAGCATTCGCCCCCAAGCAAGAACCGCCCGTAAACCAGCCCTGCCACACCGCCTCCGAGCATCGGGCCGATGATATAGACCGCCGCATTTCCCAGGTCGCCGGTAACCGCTGCCGGGCCAAACCAGCGAGCCGGGTTGATCGCCCCGCCGGTGAACGGTCCGCCGAACAGAATGCCCATGGCAATTGTCAATCCGATTGCCAATGGCGCAATACTCTGCGGCCCGCGCGGGTTTATGGCGGTGCCTATCACCACGAACACCAGGAAGAAGGTCAACACCGCCTCGATGCCCAGCCCTTCAAGCATGCTTACGTCCCACTGCAGCGAGGGGGTGCCATTCTTGATGATGTTCACTGCGCTGAATGCCTTGCCGCCCTGTACTTCATGCCGCAGCAGAACACGCAACACCAGCGCCGCCCCAACCGCCCCCAACATTTGCGCCACCCAGTAAACCACGGCGCCTTTCCCGTCAATTTTGCGGCTCAGCCACACACCAAGCGTCACCGCCGGGTTAAGATGCCCGCCGGAAATGCCCGCCGTGGCGGCCACCATCACCGCAATTGCAAGCCCGTGGGCCATGGCGATCCCCAGCAAATCCACCCCGGGCGGCTGCGTGTTGTTGTATATCGCGCCCACCCCGATGAAGATGAGCGTGAACGTGCCGATGAACTCGGCGACCGCTTGTTTAACCAGTTTGCATTCCATCTGCGCCTCCTTTTTTTATTTTGCTTTGTTGGTCAGCGTCAGAGTCAAAGGCTGATTAGTTGCGGTTTTTGCCGGTTGGTTTGTGCCGGTCAGCAGCTTCACCTGCGGCGCGCTTGTGCGCTGCTGCGAACCCGCAGCATTGGTTGCCTTTGGCATCGGCATGTTTGTGCCGGTTGGCGTTATTGTCACTGGCTGCTGCTTCGGTTGGTTGAATGGATTCAGCGACGCCAGCTCCGGATGCGCCTTCTCCAACTGGAACATTCGTTGCATGGCCTCCTCAGACCACGTATTAAACCGCTGCGCCCGGCTTAAATCCACCAGGTCACGATACGCCATGTAGGCAGGCTCGAACTTGTTCTGCTGTTCCAACAGCCGTCCCAGCGCTATTTTTGCCTGGGACGATACGGCAATCTCGGTTGAATACTGCCGGCTTACCTTGGTGTACTCGTTGATTGCCTCGTTGATCTTGCCTTCGCCATCCAGGCATGCCGCTATCCCCAAAGCCGCCTGCGGCGCCATTGGGTCGGCGGGATGCTCGCGCAAAAACTTCTCAAACGCGCTTTTGGCCTCGGCAAACTTCCCTTCCTCGAAAAGTGCCATTGCGCCCAGAATCAGCGCCCTTGTGCCGGCTTTCGTTCCGGAATAATCCTCAGCGATCTTGAGGTATTTCTCCGAAGCCACCGGCGCGCCGCGGTTCGGGCTTGTAATCGGGTTCCACAGCTTGCTCAGCTCTTCGCTGGCCGTGATCTCCCGCTGTTTGATGAAATGGTTGACGCATACCCCGATGACTATCAGGGCCAGCGCAATCCCGCCCCCTATCAGAAGGCGTTTCTTGTTGACTTCCAACCACGTCAACACCTCGATTTCCGTGGTGGATACCGGCGTTTGTGAATCCATATCTTAAAGCAGCTCATTTTTTTGATTTTACCGTAAATAGCAAGCCTGAAAGTTGGCGTGGAAAAATTTCATGCCTTTCATTGCCAGAATGATGCCCGCAACTCCTTCCACAGCCATCGGTAAATTCCGGGCAAAACAATCTCAACTTCGTGCCTTGGCCGCCCTGAATTGGACAATCCAGAAAACCCCGCCTCTTCAAGATGATCAACCCGAAAAAACTAAGTTGAAGTGGTTTTCATCCTGCTTGAAGTGGAGAGACTCAAGTTGAAAGACTCCAGTTTGGGTGATCGGAATTTAATTTCTCCGCAATTGGTTTTGGACAGCGCAAGATCGCTTCCAATAACAACTTGCGTCGTTCCAGCCCGCCCCACACAACAACACCTGTAGCCGCCGGCGTAAGCCGGCGGACAAATCTCTGCCGCCTAACGGCGGCAGCTACACATATTCCGCCACGCTTCGCTTGATAACATAAGGGATTTTTTTAACTCAGTTTTTCGGGATGAAAGCAGTTGCGCAACACCCGTCAAAACAGGCCGGGCGGCTGTTAGATGGAGTTTAAGCGGTTTTGCTCAAACCATGCGAAATGC
>Ga0078972_1000521_pt1 | contig 159492 bp, 138 predicted proteins | sample YelNatPaOPGAMG01_FD_67568 | JGI IMG/M metagenome (GOLD analysis project Ga0078972, IMG submission 67568) | Hot spring thermophilic microbial communities from Obsidian Pool, Yellowstone National Park, USA - OP-RAMG-01 (SPADES assembly) (version 2) | ecosystem: Environmental > Aquatic > Thermal...
AGTTCTTGTGGGAAAAAGTAACGCATCCGATGCGACTCCTCAGTTTCGCACACCACCTGGTTACCACTCAAGCGCCAGAGATGGTAGTGCACCTCGCAGAGGTGCCGGTATGTGTCCAGAGTGCCGGCCGTTGTTCGGATGAGTTTGCCATCCAGCGTCTGAATCACCTTCACACGCTCTCCAGGGCGGAGAGTCAGCACAGCAGGACCGTACCATACGTCACAAATAAAAAGCCCATTGGAAGTCAGGTGCCGGCGCACCGTCCGCAGCGCCGCCAACACATCCTCGTTAGTCAACTGGTAGCCCAGTACTGCGAACATCATTAACACAGCATCAAATTGCCGACCCAGGTCAACACTACGCACATCGCCCTGGATAAATATCGGCCTGGCGACTTCTTCAGGCAACTGGATTCCAGCCGCCTTCTCTTGCATGCGCCAGCATATCCGCTGATAGGTCTACACCGGTTACCCGGTAGCCGCGACGGGCCAGAAGGATGGCGTGGTTGCCGGTGCCGCAACCCAGATCAAGAATACTCTTGATAGGCTCTTGACCATAACGTCGGAACACCTCTTCCAACAGGTCGCATTCCGCCTCGTAATCCTTGTCGTGATAAAGTAGGTCGTACTGATCGGCGTACGCTTGTCCAAATACCTGATCGCTCATCCCAGTATCTTCCGCACCGCATCACAAACCTGTTCCAGCTGTTGCTCTGTCAACGCCAATCCGGAGGGCAGGTAAAGGCCCTGCCTGGCAATTCGCTCTGCGATCGGGTAGCGCTCGCCTTTATAGAGGCCGCGCTCCAGAAAGACGGGCTGCTCGTGCATGCCCAGGAAAAACGGCCGCGTGTCCACGCCGTGCTCTTTCAATCTTCGTGCAAATTCTGCTGCATCCATCCCTGTACTCTCATCCAAGACCACCCCATACATCCAGTACACGTTCTTCGCCCAGGGCTCTTCTACCGGCAACTGCAAACTTGGAATATCTCGCAGCCTCTCAGTATAGGCCTGTCCCATCCAGCGCTTGCGCGCCACTAACTCCTCTATCCGCTCCAGTTGTGCCAATCCAATGGCCGCCTGGAGATTCGTGAGACGAAAATTGTGCCCCATCTCCGTGTGGTAAAAACGGCGCTCTGGGCGGAAGCACAAGTTGCGCAAGGATCGGGCCTTCTCCGCGTATTCCGGATTATTGGTCAACACCATGCCGCCTTCGCCAGTAGTGATAATCTTGTTGGCGTAGAAACTGAAGCAAGTGATGTCCCCCAACCCACCGCATTTCCGCCCTTTGTACTCTGCGCCATGTGCCTCAGCAGCGTCCTCAATCACTACCAGATCATACTTGCGGGCCAGTTCCAGCACCGGATCCATATCCACCGGGTGGCCGTAGATGTGCACTGGCATGATAGCCCGCGTCCTGGGCGTGATCTTGGCCTCAATCTGGGATACATCCATACACCAGGTTCGGGGGTCCGAATCCACCAGCACGGGCACGCCACCGTTATAGATTACCGCCAGGGCGCAGGAGATGATGGTGAAGGTGGGCATGATCACCTCATCGCCCGGCTCCAGGCCTATGCATCCTACTGCCACCTGTAAGGCTGTCGTGCCGTTGCTCACGGCGACCCCGTACTTCATCCCGCAGTAAGCAGCCCATCTCTCCTCGAACTCCTCAATGAAACGCCCCGCCGAGGAGATCCAGCCGGTGCGGATGCACTCGGTGACGTATTCTAATTCCCGCTGGCCTAGCACAGGCTCGTTGACAGGGATCATCAGAACCGCTCCTTCTCGTCCAATCCAGTATATGGCCCCTGCTTGATCTCCAAGAAGACAGTGTCTTCCAGCATGCGAAACCCGTGTCCGCCACCCACCATCAGCATGATGTCCCCAGGCTGCAACTCCCGCGTGGCCACAAGTTCGCGCTCGTCATTGTAGACATCGAGCAGACACCGACCTTTCAGCAGCACCAGCACTTCTGAGGTGCCAACCAGGTGTCGTTCCAATGGCCGATGGGTGTGCCGGGCAATCTCGCCGCCCTTAGGATAGACAACAAAGCCAACCTGTTGTTTGAATTCTGGCGGGGTCAAAAAGGTCGTCTGGTCGGGTAAGGGATTGGGTCGGATGATATATGTGAGCGGTTGGCCGTTGCAAGTTATAATCTCCATGTCGCGAGGCATCCTATCCTTCTTGCCCTCTCTTTGACTATCTGCTCTAAAAGGCACAGATTTACCCGACCCTTTGACTCCAGATTGTATGCGGCCAAGATCGGCAGGAAGACCGGACTTAGATAGCTTAGGCTGTGTCATCAGTGAACCCTTACATTGCTACTGACCCTTTTGACTACTCGGAATCGCTGTTGGGAAGCGTCTACAGCGGGACTAAATACTCTGCGTGCTGCAGGCCACATGGCGCTTCCAAGGTTACCATGGTTTGGACCAAGTACTTTGAAATTGATGGCCGTAGGTTAAACTACTTGCTACTTTCCTCATCTTCCGACCGGTCTTTGTCTTCTGTATGCTGTGGCTGAATGACAGCTTGCGCTATTGCAACCACAAACTGTGCATCATCGATCGCGCGCAATGCATCCTCACGCGAATACTCTTCGGTCGGGATGAAATCCACATCGCCGTAGAACGAAAACTCGCGTTCCTTGCGTAGCCAACTCGAAATCTCTGCTAGACGCTCGATCTGGACACCGACAGATTCTGGAAAACGTGCCCGATATTCTTTCAAAATTCCACCCACGTCATGCCATTTGGGCGGCTCGATTCCCACCTGACGTAGCATCGGGCCAACTCCACGATCTCCTGCGCCTCGCGTATCACATCCGACGAATAGTAGATTCCTCCAGCAGAACCTGCAGGATCTTCAAGCGTTTGCAGGCCTTGAGCAGGTAACTTTGGGCCAGTGAGATATTTGTCATAGTTCAAACACCTCACCTACCCGAAAGTCAGGCTTGAGATCCCACCACCATGCATCGCCTTTCCAGATCCGTCGCGCATGCAACTGGTCCAGACGCGCACGTAGCCGCGAGATGGTGGCAGAGAAGAAATTACCGCGATCGTACAATATCCTCGCATCATCCACTAGATCGAGCAAAAGTGGCGTGCCGCGCGCCAGCTCAGCAGGTGTCTTGAAGACCGGTGATAATTCCATGTGACAACCAGTAGCACTCAGCTCTTCCAAAACTGGTGCCACTGCAGCTTCAACCGACCGAAATTCAGCTACGCGACGCAGCCGTCCATCTGGCAAATCCATTGCGACGATCAACACGTCTACATCTGAATCAGGACGCGGCGTGCCACGTCCGACCGAACCAAATACCACCGTTGAAACCAGACGTTCACCGTAGCACTTCAAGCAGGCTGATGCCAACTGCCCAAGCAATCGCTCAATCTGTTCTGTCAGGCCCAAGGCTTCTGGCCCTTTGTGCGAATCTTCGGACATAAAAACTCAAGCTTCACGTCTAAGGTTCATCTCCTGGCTGCCAACCTAGCCATTTTGCATCAGCCACTGCCGACATGACGCGACAATCGTCCGCGCAGTTTCCAAACCCTTCTGGGCATCCTGGCGTGTATAGACTTGCCCAGGTGTCAAATCCGGTAAACCATTTGGATATCGCGTGGGTATGTAGAACTTGTCCAGCAGCGCCGCCTGCTCGATCCATCGGTCCAGATCAGGCAAGGTCTGTTTCTCGGGAAAATCCACTATTAATTTCTGGACCGAATGTCCCCACGGATCTGCATCGATCGCATACCACAATGCCTTGACGGCCTTCTCCGCGCTCTGCTGCGCGTAAGAACATGCTTGCGCGAACGAGCAGGCCTGCGCCAAGGCCTCCGCCGCACGCAGGTCTTCCTCCGCCGTTCTCAACCAGCGCTCGGCTTCATATCGATTCTTGCTACGACCCATAAATGACCTTTCCCTCACGCAATGCCATCGCGATGAAACGGCGATGGGCGATCCGCTCCAGCTCCTGGGGTGTGTAGATCAACAAATCCACAGCGTGTTCTGGAATTGCGCGCGACTGGGAGCAACAAGTCGTCGTAACGATCCAGGAAACGCTTGTCCGTGTCCATCACCACAATCAAATCGAGATCGCTGCGGCGTGTGGCTTCTCCGCGTGCCAGCGACCCAAACACGATTGCCCGCTGCACCAGCAGTTGCTCAAAGATCGGGCGCAACCGCCTTGCAATATCCTTCAGTTGCTTCGATAACATTATCCCCTTCCGGTTGGATCAGCATTAGCAGTCTCTTGTGCCCGACAACCTTGCCATTAAGGATATGCCATCGGCAATCATACGATCTATCGCCGATTGCAGACCCTCGTATTCCTTCTGAGCATAGACATGCGGCTCAAGCCTGCGAATATGTCGCTTGCAACCGTATACTTTTCTTTGCATAAGAGCCAATGAGCACCGCCGATCTGACTGGCAACTTGGCTCAGAGCACCTCAAGCTACCCTTCAAGAGTGCTACCAACTGCTCTTGGTCATAGGCGTGCCTGATCCATCCAATCTAGGCTACTTTCCATTTGTGAGCCGGTCATCCTTTGGAGATCTTGGCCCACATGCCACTCAGGCCCCGCTTGGCCAACTCGTTCTCTAGCCATGGCCTATCAATATCCTGACCAGATACTGCAAGAAGCCTTCTTATGTCTTCTATGTGCTTTTCTGAACCGCCTTCGATATGAAACTCCAGCTTTCTGACGATCACATACTCCGGCGGCGCTACATAGCACGACATCTTTCCGGCCCGAACCTGCCTCCTATTGGCCATGGCCCACAGGTGCAGTGGATCTTTGCCTACCAGATAGAGATCCGCCTTCAATCCAGTAGCCATGTGGATGACGTTGAAGTGACCCCTAGATGGCCTTCGGGCCTCCAATGCGATGACCTGCGCCGGAGGGACATAGTAGTCTTTAGGGTTGTAAACCTCGGCCATGGCAGAAATGTCTGTTTGCTTGATATCGACAACTATATCTATGTCCTCCGTTACCCGCGGTGCACCGTATACGGTCGCCGCAATAGCGCCAGTAATCATGTACTCTATCCGCGCCTTTTCGAGCGGCGCTACGAATAGCCCCAATAGATCTTCAGCGGCCATATAGCAAGATCCTGACAAGGCGCTGCTGGACCTGCTGATCGTCGAGGTCTGGTTCCTGGAGTCTTATGCCTGCCCGCTTTAACTCCAAGGCCATCCGCAAGAGGTCCATGGCAATGGCCAGCTTGCGACCAGGATTCATCTTGCGATATATGTCGATCTGCAGTGGTGTCAGATCGCATTCGATCTGGCTAGCGCTCATGGCCCTCTATTACAAGAATCTCTCCGCTAAACTCGCTTGCTTATCGAGCGCAAGTCCTGTCCCTCCTGCCACATAAAAGTGGTCCCTTATCGCCGAAGGCAGGCTGATAACGAGCGCCTTGTCTTCAGGTCTGACGACTTGCTCGTAGATAAGCGACATAGTTCTCCCAGAACCGACGCGTCTTTGGGGAGATCTGGCGGGAACGCAATACGATCTGACCAAGATCAAGTAACGATAAGTTCTCTTTGAGCCATCTGAAGGCCTGCTCGTTGCCCTTATCAGCAAGGTGACATATCAAGAAGTCCTTGTAAAGCTCCGCATGATCCCTGAAATCCTGCCAATCCACATCCCAGAAGTATATCTGAAAGCCATCAGGCAGTTGGATCTATGCCATCGTCGCCATTCAATCCCTGGTCTGGCTCAAATACCACCTATAGGTCAGCTCTATGCCATCTCGCAAGGCTATGCTTGGACGCCAGCCCAAGGCAGTGATCCGGGTTACGTCCAATAGCTTCCTTGGCATGCCGTCGGGCTTCGTCGAGTCGAATATGACAGGGCCCGAAAACCCCACGATTTCCTTTATCAGACCCGCCAACTCCTGAATCGATATGTCCTGGCCTGTGCCAACGTTTATGGGCATCGAGTCATCGTAATGATCCATCAAGAATAGGCATGCCTGGGCCAGGTCATCTACATGCAGGAACTCACGCCTAGGCTGGCCAGTACCCCACAATACCACCGTAGGCTCACCATCTGGCAGCCCTGCCTGACCAGAAGGGATCCGAAGGGCCAAACGTATCTGGTCAGGGATAGGCCCAAAGCGGGCCTGGTCCTGCCTTATACCATCCCAATCACCACTAGCAGCCAGCCTCGCCAGATGGAACTTCCTGAGCATGGCAGGCAGGACGTGCGACCTATCTAGGTCAAAGTTATCCCAAGGTCCATATAGGTTGGTCGGCATGACAGAGATGAACCTGGCCCCATATTGTCGCCTATATGCATCGATCAGCTCTATCCCGCAGATCTTGGCCAGGGCATATGGCCTGTTGGTAGGCTCGAGCGGACCGGAAAGCAGGTATTCCTCCTTTATCGGCTGAGGGGCATGCCGTGGATAGATGCAGCTGGAACCAAGGAATAATAGCTTTTCCACACCAGTTGCGTACGCAGCAGAGATCACATTGAGCTCTATGGCGAGGTTATCCTGTATGAAATCCACAGGATATGTCATATTCGCCCATATGCCACCGACCTTGGCTGCCGCAAGGTATACATACTCAGGCCGCTCGGCCTGAAAGAATTCAAAGACCTTCTGCCTATCCCGCAGGTCTAGCTGGCTGCTGGTACGGGTGAGGATATTGCTGAAGCCTGCCTGTTGCAAGGCACGCATGATTGCACTGCCGACGAGCCCCCTGTGGCCTGCTACATAGATCCTAGCATCCCTAGGCACCCCCATCGCCTTATCCCTAATCTACCCCCCTGCCCGCATTCCTTATGGCCTGGCTGACACTGCTATCCCAGTGGTGCCACTGGCCGAACTTGGCCTTCAGTATCCGCTTACCTTCCCCAGGGGCCTTCAAACCTACAGCCTCCATGTCCGCATCCACCATGATCTTGACCAGCTCCTGGAAACCTACCTTGGGCTGCCAACCCAATTGCCTGCTGGCCTTCTTTGGATCCGCAAGCAGAAACTCCACCTCGGTAGGCCTAAGGTACCTCTGGTCCACAGCCACATAACGCTGCCAATCCAGGCCTACATATCCAAAGGCCTGCTCCACAAACTGCCTTACAGAATGGGATTGGCCTGTGCCAACCACGTAGTCATCAGGCCGATCCTGCTGCAACATCAGCCACATGGCCTCCACATACTCTGGGGCATATCCCCAATCCCTCCTGGCCTCCAGATTGCCCAGGTACAGCCTATCCTGCCTGCCTGCCACGATCCTGGCTACAGCCCTGGTGATCTTTCTGGTCACAAAGGTCTCGCCCCTGCGTGGGGATTCATGGTTGAATAGGATCCCATTGCATGCATAAAGACCATACCCATCGCGGTAGTTGACGGTCATCCAGTATGCATAGACCTTGGCCGCTGCATACGGACTTCTGGGACAAAACGGCGTCTGCTCATTCTGTGGGGCTGGGGCTGCACCAAACATCTCCGAGGAACTGGCCTGGTAGAACCGCGTCTTTATGCCGCTCCGCCGGATGGCCTCCAGGATCCTTGTGGTGCCAAGGCCAGTCACATCACCTGTGTACTCGGGCATCTCGAAGCTGACCTTGACATGGCTCTGTGCACCAAGGTGGTAGATCTCATCGGGCTGTAGGTTATAGATCAGGTTGGTCAACTGCTCGCCATTGGCAAGGTCGCCGTAGTGCAGGAAAAGCCTGGCATTGGGGTCATGTGGGTCCTGGTATATGTGCTCGATCCGATCGGTATTGAACGTGCTCGCCCTGCGTATAAGGCCATGGACCTGATAGCCCTTGGCCAACAGCAGCTCCGCCAAGTACGACCCATCCTGACCGGTAATACCAGTGATCAGGGCCTTTTTCATCCAGGGATCCTCAACATCTCAAACTATCCCTCAACCTCGCCAGCAAGAAAACCCTTACCAACATTTGCAAGGGAGTCATCACGACCATACAAGATGTCATGTCGCAAGGCCTCAAACGCGATCTTACATCGATCCATATCGAAGCAACGGGCCCATCTTACCGACTTCAAAGGCTCTAACGGATAGCCATCGATGACCCTACATATCTCTATGGGCTCGATCCACAGATCCTTTTGTCTTGCCTCTCTAACCACTTCTGTCCAACTGATCTTATTTGAAAGTATATTCCGCCAATTATCTACGCGTCCACAAAAGCTAGCCTTCTCAAATCCGTCGTAATGATAAGGCATATCATGGACAATACCTATCCTCAAGCGTACTTGGGCATCTCTAGCGATGATCTGGACAAAGGCCTCCGCGCTCATCCCTAAGCTGTAGTCAACCCACCTGCACGGATTGCCTCCACAGCCCTTTGCACCTACTGACGGAAGTCAAGACTGGCATTCACAAACAGGTCTAGGTCGTCGGAAAAGCGATGATTCAGGTAGGGACGACTCAGGGCGGTCCCACCTGTCAGGTAAGAGTCTGTACCAGACCCTTCCACCAGTGCAAGGATCCTATCCATGAAGGGACATAGTCTATCCAAATAATACCTTGCGGACATAGAGGTAGCGCTCTCTGAGGGATGGTGGATAGAGCCTTTCGATCACTGCTGGGCTGAGGGCCTCGCCGAGGCGATCGCGGGGAACGAGGGCAAGGATCGTGTACCAATCATAGCTGCTCAACACCCGGCGGAACAGGTTCATCCTATCTATGTGCCGTATGCGATCAATCTTGCCTTCATGCAACTGCTTGAGCCTTTCTGGTTCTACGTCAGTATCCCAGTAGAGTGCGGCCAGTTTATCGATGACATCTTCAGGCATGAGCCACGATGGGTCCAAAGATTGTTGGCCTATCTTGATAAACGGTAACGAACCTGCCGCTGGTAGTCAAATATCTGCGATCCGTATAGCCGACATGTCCAGGACCAGATCGCGTATGTGGCCTCGACTGTACTACACCATCCAGCCTCATCCTTCGCTACTGGCTGGGTAGGTCAGCTATGGGCGTGTCGCGGTGTCGATCGCCCTCCTCTATGAGCATGATCGGTACGCCCTGGCGAATCGGGTACTTCCTACTGCAATCGCGACAGACAAGCCAATTGCCGTGCCTATCCAATAGCCCAGCATTGGGACCATTGCGTACACAGGCAGGACATCTAAGGATCTCCAATAGGTGCGGATCCAGTTTGGTATCAGCCATATTCAAACCTCGACCTTGCGCTGGCCTTGGGTATAGACCCAGACGGTCTGCTCCTTCAACATCCTGTGGAACCTACAACCAGGGTCCAATGAATCCCATTCCTTTTGCGTATATACAAGCAGGTCCACTGGGACAGGCAATTCAGACGTATCCCTCCTCACGGGCCTTGTCTCAAAGGGCAGGTCAGAATCTGTGACCACTCCCACCACGTCCACATCGCTACCTACCCCTGGGTCACCACTGGCATAGGACCCAAAGTAGCCGATACGCACTATATCCTCACGCTGCGATGCCAGCCTCGTGGCCCATTTGCGTATCGCTTTGTCCACACACTGCCGATCAGGCCATCTGAGAACGGCCGAATTCAATAATCTGACTGGCATATTCGATCGCCTGCCGGCCCTGGATCGGACCATAATGCTCAAATGGAGGACCAGCAGGATGCGCGTATGGGTAACGCGCCGGGATATAGAAGTTATCCAACACGTGCGCAATATCTACTAGGTCTGCAGGTACGTTGACATCTTTGGGCAATTCTTGTAACAGCCTGGCTACAACATGACCCCAGGCCTCCTGGCCAAGATGTAGGTGCAAGGCCTTTACGGCCTTCTCCGCTGCCTGCTGGGCTGAAAAGCACACCCACTGGTACCTACCAGCAGCGTAGCTGTCTTTGGCCTGCCCTAGATCTCTTATTGCCTGGTTGAGCCAGTCATTAGCACGATTGGCCATAGGCTGTCCTGGACGAAGACTTCCTGGTCTGCATGGATCATGCCTTGTTAGACGTATTGAAGGTTCGGATCATCCTGAATATGCGGCAATCGGCAGCCAAGATAAGCAAGCCTGGGTAAGCCATGCCGTTGCCGCAGCAGATGGTATGTAGGCGAGGTCAACAACCGACAGGCATCGACAGCCCCGCACCAGGCTGGTCTGCAAACCTCCTCAATAGTCTCTCGGTCAGGCAGTATCCCGAAATCCCACGCCGAACACAGTCTAGCCAGATAATCCACCTGCTCCCAGATGGTCTGTAAACAAGACGGTGGTTGCCGCTCAGGGTAAAGGGAACCATCTATCGGCTGATGTGTACTACCGCAATTCATCCAATGCCCTCAGGAATTCAGAACCAAACCAATCCCGCAGGCGCTGTGCTTGGTCCCGACTTCTCTGGTCGATTATGGATTCTAAGGGCCTGTGTTGGGCAATGCGGACTAGGTGCGTCTGCACGGCCAACCTTGCCCTGTGGGTATCTGTATCGCTACCGATGGCAGGCTGTCTACGTGTCCACAATTGCCAACACCTTGCTGGCGTAGTTAACCCTGCTAGGCAAAGTTAATTCTGAAGTCACGAAGCGCCCCCCACGTTCAACCAGAGCTACCATCTTGCTTGCGACCAGGTCTGGAAAACCGCCCAACAGGACTCTTACCCATGGCGCATAAGCAGGAGACTCCAACTCAACAATCCTCTGGCGACCTTAAAGCTAAAAGTAAATTTTCTGTTTTGTATCAACTTAATACTGATCACTGTCTAATCTGTCCAAATTGCCGGAGGGTATCCTCGATAGTCTGGATGACCATCTTACGGTCCTCAACAGCAACCGATGGCATCCACCAAGCATCCACATCCTAGGTACTACGGTAGTCAAGATGATGCAACAAGCCTACCGAACCACCAATAGAGATCTTATCACCCAACCCTCTAGCGGCCAGTTTTCGCAGACACGACAAACCGTAGGGAGACATACTGCCAGGGGGACCCCGGGTGGACATGAGCTAGAAAGGTTATCTGCTTGGTCCGGCATAAGGCAGCTTCTGTTAGGTGGCTGCAGCATTAGAAGACGGACCCGTCTGGACGACGCGTGAATTGGACTTCAGGCCTTGTATGTACTCGCGGCCGAATGCCATGAATATCGTCATCATGAGCATCACCATGCCTGCAAGTATGGCATTCTTGACCGTACCCCTTGCCATCCTCTTCTCGGGCGGTACTGCCCTGTCCAGGACCTGTATGGTAGGGAGGTTCTTGGCCTCCTCGATCCTGGCCAATTCGTACTCGCGGGTGAGTAGCTCGAACAGCATCTCCTTTATCTGCGCCTCCTTCGCAGGCAGCGTCTCTATGTGACTTAGCTCCTGCTGGATCTGGGCGAGCCTATTTTCTATGAAGATCCTCTTGCTAGTGGCCTGATTGCCGTAGAGCCTCTTGTTTTGAAGATCCAATTCCTCCAGATATGCATTCGCCATGGCTGCAGCCCTGTTTGGGTCCCTATCCTTGACCGAGACCTGGACGATCCCATCCTTTCGCCCGACCTCGATCTTGGTGTTGTCACCGAGCCGTTTCCGCGCATCGACCCGTGTCTTTACGCCCTTGTAGACATGGAATAGGTCAAACCTATCTACCATGGCATCCATCACCGCACGGCTCTTGAGTATCCCTACATAAAGGTCGGTTATGCCTCCTGCATTCAATATCCCCTTGAGCATAGATTGGGCACTACCGAGCCCACCAGAAAGTTCCGCCTGTTTTTGCAGCACGTCTATCGGTGGCACCACCGTTGCCGTTGCCATGTACATCTTGGGCCTTGTGATGCTATAAAGGCCAGCGACAAGTATAGCCAGGACGGTAGGCCATACGATCATCCGCCTGTGCTTGTAGATGACATTCCAGTAGTCCAGGAGCGTCAGCTCATCTTCATAAACGTAGGGTACGGCTGGCGGCTCACTGTTAGCAATGGGATGTTGGCTCTGGTTCATCTGTGTCCGCCCTGGGTCGTTAGGCATCTCTCATCCGTATATGCTAGAAATGCTCCTTATGTCAGATCGCCAAGACCACTCCTGCCGCCACAGCGATCTGGAAGAGGATCTGGGTGATATCCTTTGTGGTCCTGATCCACGGGATCTTATCCAGCTTCCTAGGTACGATGATGGTATCGCCAGGATCCAATGGCACCGACATGAAGCTGCCGAAACGCCACATCCGATTCTCTCCATCCCAAGCGATCCTTTGCGAGCCCGATTGTGCCATGCTGATGACAGAGCCATCTGCCTTTATCACATAGACCTCGCTGCGGTCCGCATCCTTTGTCAGGCCGCCGACCTTGTTGAGATAATAGCCGACGGTCTGGCCAGGTTCATACAGCAGGGATGTAGGATTGAACACCTCTCCTATTACACTGACTATACCAGGCTGCTGCGGTATGACCAATTCATCCCCGTCCTCCAGCTCTATATCGTAGCTCGAACCGACAAAACGATCCAATGGCTCTAGCCTGACGACCACCCTCCCATCCACCTTCGCTGCCCTCAACTTATTTAGCAGCTCCTTCCTCGCTGCAACGGTCAGTTGCTGGGCCTGAACGGCCTCTGCATCAGAGGCTACTGCAGCAGCGGCCTCACCGGATGCAGTGGCCAGCAAGGATTGCTCTAGCTGGCGGATCATCTGATCTAGGCGCTCTTGTTGCACTGCCATCGCACTTCTGCGGGTAAAGATCGCGCCCTTGAGATAGGCCTTATCGGTAAATCCCCCTGCCCTCTCTATCAAAGAACTGATCCTTTCTCCCTTCCTTATCGGGTATGTGCCTGGGAATCTCACCTGACCTGATATGCGGGCAGACATCCTCAACTGCGAATCCGGTATGGGCCTGACGACCAGATGGTCTGTATCCTGCAGCTCTATATCATGCTGAGGATCGCCAGCCATGGCACGTTCCAGGTCTATCTCGATCTTTTCGGTCCTCACACCTTCCTGCATGCGGTGATATCGCACTAGCTCGGCCTGTTTGACGTAGGCATCCTTCTGCAGGCCCCCAGCCCATATGATCAGATCGCTGACACGCATGCCCTCATACAGCGGATAACTATTAGGATCCTGAACAAGACCACTTACCGTCACTACCTTGTCATGAAACGCCCACCTTGGCACACGAAGGACCCTCAGCTCATCGTAGTCCTGCAGGACGATGTCATTGTTCGGGTCCCCCTCCATCGCCTTGGAAAGATCCACATACTCCTGCCTGGTCTGCATGACACCGTTCGGATCTATATACCTCCTGGTCAGTACCGCCCGCTGCAGATACGCATCCTTCTGCAGGCCCCCAGCCGCATCGATCAGCTCCTTCAGCCGCATCCCTTCCACAAGCCGGTATTCACCAGGCTGATACACCATGCCATTGATCACGACGCTACGCTTGCCCTTCTGGTCCCATCTGTAAAGCCTGATCCTATCAAACCTCTCCAATCGAAGGTCTTCACTATGGTCGCCCTTGAGAATCTTGCCTAGATTGAATGGAATGACTATTGGATGCATATCTGGTGGAACGAGCCTCTGCACCTCCGCATACTCTAGATTCACCTGCGGCAGGAATGTCTCGTAGTCCAGCACGTCGCTCAAACGCATGCCGGGTTTCAGTTGATATTTACCTGGCCTGACCACATGACCCTCGAGGTATATGACGTTCTGCTCGAGATCTGCCACAGGATAGACCTTCACCAGATCGCCATCCTGTATCGGGGTGTTGAGCTGTGGATTATCCGGCTCTGTAGCCCCAGATAGATCAAAATCCACGACGATCCGCCTGGAATGTGCCTCGACCCGCTCCACCTGCACATGCTGTAGCCAACCTGCGTATGTGACACCACCTGCCAGGTCCAAGACCTGTTTGAGTGTCATAGGTTCTGACATCTCGTATATGGCAGGCCTCTTGACGTTGCCAGCAACACCAACTACAGGCCCGATCAGAGGTATGTGTATCGTGTCGCCTTCTGCCAACCTCACGTCGTTCTGCCTCTGGCCGCCCAACAGGAAGTCATACAGGTCCAGGACCACCGGTTCCTGACCTGTGCGCAATAGCCTGATCCTACGGAGTGTGCCATTCTTGGTCGGACCTCCGGCGGCAAAAAGGGCGTTGATCACGGTGGATAGTGCACTGAGGGTATAGCTACCAGGTGCAACCGCCTCTCCGACCACGTATACCGTAATGGTGCGGAGCCTACCCATGGTTATGTGCATCTTGAAGTCCTGGAACTTCCTCCGCAGCTCGCTATCGACGTATTCCTGGAGCTTGGAGAATGTCATACCAGCGACATTCAGTACACCCACCTGGGGCAAGGCTATCTTGCCATCACGATCCACGGTCACTGTGATCTGGTCGTTCTGCCTACCCCACATCGTGATCGTGAAACTATCGCCAGGGCCGATGATGTAGTCTGGACCAACAGGAACATTCGTTATAGGTGCGAATGTGGACACCGACCGTGCAAACACATCGTAACCAAACTGCCGCAGGTCCTTGGATACATCGGAAGGCATCCTACCGGACAGTAGCTGTTCTATGGTGGAAAGCCCTGGACTAGGCTGTGGCGCTGGCTGTACTGGCTGAGTAGGCTGTTCGGGCTGGGGCTGCTGTGCTTGCTCTGTCGGTGTCTGTTGGGCAGACCGCTGGGATTCGAGCGCTTGTTTGACCTGGTCAGGCGTGACCTCCACGCCCTGTGCCTTTGCGGCCTCTGCAATGGCCTGGGCATCCTGGCCGGATTCGGACGCGCTAAAAAGAAGCGAGATCACTAAGGCGATGAGTATCTGATGCATGGATGACTCCTATGGTTGCGGCTAGACTCCGTCCCTGTCGGTTGCAGTAGCCGACCTGATGCCTCTACACAACAGGTGCGTAAATACATAGGCCGATCGCGCTGTAAGGACGGTCCATGGGCCAGGATAGATTCTTGGGTTATGTAATCAGGTCAAACCGGCCTGGCGGCTGCCGGTCTTGCGTGTCTTTCCGCTCCATCTGGCTGCATGTATCCATCCTAGACAGCACCATCAAGTCGGCTGCTATGTTAGTGGCCAGGAATATGCCTGTCAACAATACTGGCCATGAAAAAATCTGCTTTGGCCTGCTCAGATCACCATCAAGACCGATAACTATGTATTCAGGTTTGTTTTGCCCTATAATCTCCAGCACATCAGCCCCAGGTCAGGGCAACAGCCAAAAACCGGTCGGAAAGTTCCCATAATCAGAATCTGACAATACAGATCTGGGCAGCTGGTCAAGATGTGATTGCCCTTGACGCCATGGGCCTGGCGTCTTATCCTCGCAATATACATGGATGGTAAGCCCAACCGCAGGCATGCACTGATCCCAGTACTGGTATGGGCCATGGCAGGCCCCTGCCTTGGTACCGTCTCGGTGAATGTGCCCCTTTCCCACTGGGCTTACCAGCACATCGACAGGCTCGTGGATTATGGGCTTATAGATAGCGCGATGCTGGCCACGAGGCCCATCTCCCGGATGGAGATGGCACGGCTTATACAACAGGCCCTGGAGAACCCCGACAGTTCCAAGGCCGACAAATCCATATCGGCGAGCCTAAAGAGATTGGAGGAGGAGTTCCGTTGCGAATTGATGGCCATCTCCAGCCAAAGGGTACCAGGCCTGATCGACCACATAAAGCCGATCGAGGACCCTTACATAGAGATCGTTGAGGCAAGCAGGGACCTCGACCTGGAGAACCGCTCAGGTGATTCATACCAGGAAGGGACGAACATACGCATGGGCTTTGCCTCCAGGGCCACACTGTTCGAGCGGTTCGGATTCTATGTACATCCCGAGTACCGCAGCCCCTGGCGGACCGATGTACATACCGAGGTCGTGGAGGGATATGCCAAGTCACAGATAGGACCTGTAGAGATCGAGGTAGGAAAGGATTCTATATGGTGGGGGCCTGGTTACCACGGCTCGATGATCATCGGCAATAACGCACAGAACCTGGGGATGCTGAAGGTCTCGACACCGCAGCCGATCGAGTTGCCCTGGTTCCTCCAGGCCTTGGGCCCATTCAAGGCGGTCTACTTCCTGGCAAGGCTGGAGTCGGATCGTGACAGGCCCCATGCAAGGCTCACGGGCCTGAGGATGAGCATAAAGCCAAGGCCTTGGCTGGAGCTGGGTGGGTCGAGGACGATCATGTTCGGCGGCGAGGGTGTGCCAGACGTAGGGCTCGAGGATTACCTGGCCATATTCTGGCCAAAGAATATACAGGGCTTTGAGGATCAAAGGGCATCGTTGGATGCCACGGTCTGGCTGTCCATGCCTAGGCAGATACCTGCAAGATCGGTCAAGGCATACATAGAATGGGCTGGCGAGGATGCCGCGGGGTTCAGCTTGTACGTGCCCCTTGTAGGCCTAAAGGTAAACGACATCCTGCGGATGGGCAACACAGACCTGAGGATCGAGTATGCCACCACCCACATAGACGGCTTTCCCAATGTCTTCTACAATCACGGATTCTACTATTCTGGTTATACATACCATGGCCGCGTCCTGGGCCATCACATGGGCACGGATTCCAAGGATACCTTCTTGAGGCTGGATCATTGCATCACTGACCAGATCAGTCTAGGGCTTTGGTACGACCTGCAGGAATCGAACCTATCTGGTTTGCCCAGACCCAGGCTCGAACAATACGGGATAGACCTGCTATGGTTTGCCCCCAAGCGTTGGCAGGTCCAGGTCGGGTACAGGTGGCAGGATCTTGCATCCGCAGGCCCAACGCAACGAGAGCACGTCTTGGACATGGCCTTGATCTATAACTTCTGAACCGCCTGGAATTGATTCCTTGCATCCTAGCGGCTATAGTGCAGGTATCGATTCAGTGGTGACCATCATGTAGCTGGCCTTTGGAAGGACAATACCATGCACCGGCTGATACCTTTGCTGATACCCCTTCAAGTTGTGGTTGCGATCTCTGCAGCCGAGGACTTTGTGCCGTTCCCCATACCACTCGAGCCGAACCTTGCCAGCCCCCTATGGTCTGGGCCCAAGGGCTCTATCGATGTGGGTAGCCCGAGGCTATTAGTAAAGGAAGGCCACTTCTGGAGGGCAGGCCGCAGGATCAGGCTGTGGGGGGTGAATCTATCCTTTGCAGCCAACTTCCCTACACACAAGGACGCCGAGAGGATAGCAGCCAGGATGGCTGCGGCAGGCATAAATGCCGTTCGTTGCCACCACATGGACACCTCCCCATGGCCCAATGGGCTTTGGGATCAAAAGGACCCCACCAGGCTCTCAAGCGAGGCATTGGATAGGCTCGACTTCTTCATCCATCAGTTGGCCAAGAACGGGATCATGGTAGACCTGAATCTGCATGTAGGTCGCTCGCACAGCAGATACCTAGGCCTACCCCAGCCCAACACGGATTATGACAAGATTGTCGGTATATTTACCCCAGCCCTGATCGATGCACAGAGGCGATTTGCCAATGAGCTGCTGTCTCATCGAAACCCATACAGGGCCAATCTCAGGTATGCCGATGACCCAGCCATAGCGATCGTGGAGATCACCAACGAGGATAGTTTTTTCATGTGGTCAGGGGACCAGGACCTGCGATCACTACCAGCCTACTATGCTGGGATAATCCAGGGCCAGTTCAACGCATATCTGAAGGCGAGGTACGGTTCCAACAAGGCACTGGCAGATGCCTGGTCCAAGGGCGTCCAACCATTGGGCCAGGATATGCTTACCAACGGCACACTTGCCAGCCAGGCCAAGGGCTGGAACTTGGAGCAGCACAACAACTGCAAGGCCCAGTTGGCCAACACCCTATACAACGGCCAACAGGCATTGCAGGTCCGCATATCGGCCCAGGATGGGACCGATTGGCACCTGCAGCTAAACCAGGGCCAGTTACAGTTGAAGGCCGGGGCTTACTACACCATCGCATTCAAGGCCGCTGCAGAACGAGCAAGGTCCATCATATGCAATGTTGGTCAGGACCACGACCCATGGCGGACCCTGGGCCTGTGGCGTAGGTTGGACCTGACCAGCCAGTGGCAGGTATTCACGATAGGTTTTGTGGCCCCAGAGGATGAATCTGACGCAAGATTGAATTTCGCGTTCGGCAACGATGCGACGACCTTCTACCTTGCAGAGGTACAGTTTAGACCTGGAGGGCAGGTAGCACTGGCACCTAGTGAGGACCTGGACAAAGGGACGGTGGCGCTGTTCCAGGCCAATGAATCCACCAATAGGATCTTAGATAGGATGCTCTTTTTGGCCCAAACAGAGAAGGCATACTTCGACCAGATGCTCAGGTACATAAAGGACCAGATCGGCTGCGGGGCCTTGGTGACAGGGACGATCGTCTTTGGCCCTTTGGGCCTATATGCCCAGTCCGATATGGACTTTATCGATAGCCATGCATACTGGCAGCATCCACAGTTCCCTGGCCAGCCATGGGATCCCGGTAATTGGATCGTGGAGCAGGTCGCCATGACAGATGAGCCTGACCAGTCCACGCTGGCACAATTGGCCACGCAGCGGCTGGCAGGCAGGCCATATACGGTCACTGAGTACAACCACCCAGCACCTAATGATTACCAGGCAGAGTGCGTGCCTATGATCGCAAGCTTCGCTGCTATGCAAGACTGGGACGGCGTTTGGCTCTATACCTATTCGCACTCCAATGACCAACCAGACAGGCGGTACCTCAATAGTTTCTTCGATGTAGACACAAACCCTTCCAAGTGGGGATTCATGCCAGCAGGTAGGTCGATCTTTGTCGATGGATGCATCACGCCCCTGGGCACATCCATCCAGATCGGGCTTACAGAGCAGGCAGACCTGCTATCGGGCCTGGCTGCTATGCACCTGAGGTACGATCGGGACATGGTAGGTGCGGCCAACAGCAGGTCAGGGCTGGGCTACATTGCATATATCACCAACCAGACCGCCCTGGCACTATCCGGTCAAGGAAGGTCCACTGCAGCGGCCTCTACGCCCAACCCAGCCTCTGTGCTCTGGCAGGTGAGCGAAGGTCAAGGGGTGTACTATGCCTATGGCCCCGGTGGATGGGTCTGCACAGGCCATGCAAGCAAGGTCTCGGACTACACGAGGGGCAGGTTCATCCTAAACAGCCCTTCCTTTGCCTCTGTGGCGGTGACGGCAGTGGATAGCAATAGCCTCGAGAATGCCACGATGCTATTGGTGACCGCATGCGGCAGGTGCGAGAATATTGGGATGGGCTTCTCGCCTGACCGCAGGACCGTTGGCAGGCAGTGGGGTCAGGCCCCAGTCCAGATCGAGGCGGTCACTGGAAGGATCATGCTGCCTGCAGGCAGTTGGCGATGCCAGGCCTTGGGTCCTGATGGCTCTCCATTGGCAGATGTGCCTGTGGAGGCCCAAGGGCCTAGCCTTGGCCTCTCGCCACAGTACAAGACGATGTGGTATCTGCTGACCAGATAGGCTATTCAAGCCCGAATCGGTATGGACCGATACAATGTAGGACGACCGAAAGGCCAATACTGGACCGGATAGATGGATACGGCCGAACAAAAACACCTTGCGTATCAACAGTGCACGAACCCGGACTGCGGGGCCAGCTTTGACTGCGGCCAAAGCCTGTTCAGGTGCCCCAGGTGTGGGGATCTATTGGATGTCCGATATGATTGGGACAGGATCCATGTGCCAAAGGGCCTGGCGGAGTTTTCAAGAAGGTGGGCAAACCGCAACGATAGACTTGACCTGTCCGGGGTCTGGCGGTTCCGGGAGCTATTGGCCTTCTGCCCGGACCGGTACAAGGTGACCATAGGAGAGGGCCAAACCATACTGGAACAGAATCAGGCCATAGCATCCCACCTAGGGATGCGGCCAGACAGGCTATTCCTGCAGTACGAGGGTCTCAATCCATCAGGCTCGTTCAAGGACAATGGGATGGCCGCTGCGTTCAGCCATGCAAGGCTGGTAGGAGCCCAATCGTGTGCATGTGCATCCACAGGCAATACATCCGCATCCGTGGCCCTGTATGCCCATAGCTGCGGTCTAAAGTGCACGGTGTTTGTAGGTTCTGGCAGGATCGCGTTCGGCAAGCTGAGCCAGGCCATGGACTATGGGGCACAGACCATACAGATCCAGGGCGACTTTGACGATTGCATGAGGCAGGTCCAGGCGGTCTGTGCGAGGGTAGGCCTGTATCTGCTGAACTCCCTCAACCCATTCAGGCTGGAAGGCCAAAAGACGATCATGTACAGGGTATTGGAGGGGCTCGGCTGGCATGTGCCTGACTGGATCGTGGTACCTGGTGGAAACCTGGGCAACTCCAGCGCGTTTGGCAAGGCATTTATGGAACTAAAGGAGCTGGGGTTGATCGAGCGGCCGCCCAGGCTTGCGGTCATAAACGCCACGGGCGCGAACACCTTATGGGACCTGGTAAACAACAAGGGACTGCGATGGAATGGCGGTAGGTACGACCGCAAACTGGTGGAGGCATACTACAAGGACCTGGCAGACCGGAGGTTCTCGCCTCATACCTGCGCGTCTGCCATAGAGATATCAAGGCCGGTCAACCTCGGCAAATGCCTCCGAGCACTGGAGGTATGCAATGGGGTGGTCAGACAGGTGACCGACCAACAGATATGCGACGCAAAGGCATTGGTGGGCAGGTATGGGCTGGGCTGCGAGCCTGCATCTGCTGCCACCATAGCAGGGCTGAAGGATCTCTTGGCCGAGGGGACCATAGCCAAGGACGACCTGGTGGTCTGTATCCTCACAGGCCACATGCTCAAGGATCCGAACCTGACGGTCAACTACCACAAGGATAGGCAAGGAGTATTCAGCAACCCGCCTATAGAGGTCCCGAACGACCTGGATAGGATCATAGAATTGGTCAGGTCCTAGATCTGGCCGTGCTCTGCCAGGCTGTAGTATCCCTTGGCACTGAATATGATGTGATCCAGGACCTTGATACCGAGCACATCCCCTGCGACCTTCAGCCTCTCTGTGACGTGTATGTCATCGTGGCTCGGCATGAGCTGGCCGCTGGGGTGATTGTGTGCCAGTATCACCGCACAGGCCCTGTCTGTGATAGGATCTGCAAAGACCTCCCGCGGATGCACGTGACTTTGGTCCACCAGCCCTATGGTCACGACCCTGGTCTGTATCACCTCGTGTGCACCGTTGAGCGATATGCACAGGAAGTGCTCCTGCCTGCGGTCTGCATAGTGCCTTATCAATGGCACCACATCGCAGGCAGAACCGATCCTCGTACCTTCAGGCCTTATCCTCCTGCGGACATACTCGAATGCCGCTGCTATGACGCAGGCCTTTGCCAGACCTATACCTTCGATCTCCAACAGATCATCTATGCAGACCGAAGGGCCCTTCTGGTCTATAAGCCCTGCCAGCCTTGCAGCTATGGAAAGGACATCGTGCCTGCTAGTGCCCTTTCCGAGCAATATCGCCAGCAGCTCTTGATCCGAAAGCCCGGTAGGCCCATTCGCCAGTAGCCTTTCCCTGGGTCTTTCACGAATAGGTAGGTCCTTTATCGATCTCATCCCATCCCTCATTCAAAGTGCAGCTCCACGATATCCTTGTCACAGAGCTGATGGTGAAGTTGTACATATTGGCCTGGATAGACGCCCTTTCCCCAAACCCTTGCACCCCTGACCCTCCCAGCCAGCTCCCTGTGTATCAGACCCGCCAGGTCCACTACCGTCGAGCCTGCCTGGAGGATGAAGGGTGCCTCCATATCGGGCTGTCTGCCAGGGGGTTTTGCATAGATCCTGACGATCTGCAAAAGGGCAAAAAGCCTCGCCCCCAGCTCATCCAGCCCCTTGCCGGTCTTGGCGGATGTCTCGACAAAATCCATGCCCAATGGGAATAACTGCCTGAGGGTCTCGACCGTACCTGGCTGGGCAAGATCGGCCTTCGTGCAGAGGAAGAAGGCCTTCTTGGCCATCCGCCGCATGGGGTCATCAGGGGCCTCGTCTGCCCCCAGCAGTAGTCTGTGCATACGCAGGTAGCGGAGGGCGGCCTCTATCTGGTCTATCTGGTCTGTAGAAAGGTCGACCACTATGGCTATCAGATCTGCACCCCTGAATGTATTGACCAGACCTGGAGGTGCAGAGTCCGGTGTGATAGGAGGTGTATCTACCAACTGGATCTGGATATCCTCGAACCGCATCATCCCTGGGATGGGTCTATCTGTGGAGAAGGGGTAGTCTGCGATCCGCACTGGGGCCCCAGTAGCGGCCTTGACGATCGAGCTCTTCCCCGTATTCGGCAGGCCTATCAACGCGACCTGACCTGCCCCCATCCTCGGGACATGGAATACATCCACATGCCTGCCAGCCCGCCTAGAGCCGGACTGCAATGCCTCCCGGAGCTTGCTGATCCTCCTCCTGATGTCTGCCTGCAACCCCTCAGTACCCTTGTGCTTCGGTAGGGTGCTGAGCATCTGCTCTAGTGCTGCAAGTCGTTCCTGGTCTGTTGTGGCGTTCCTATACCACTGCTCTGCCTTCTTGTAATCCGGGGTCAGATTGGCAGGCATACCTAATCCTATATATCAATGGCTGGCTACATACTCAGCCACCATATCCCCGACCTGGCTCGTGGTGTAACCCATCTTTCCAGCAGCAAGGCCCTTGAGCCTATTTGCAATCACGTAACCTACCGCCTGCTCGACCTTCCTCGATGCATCTGAAAGGCCGAGTGTATCCAGCATCATACCCATCGCACAGATCGCAGCCAATGGATTGATCATCCCCTTGCCAGTGTACTTCGGGGCTGAGCCCCCTATTGGCTCGAACATCGAAACCCCCTCAGGATTGATGTTCCCTCCTGCAGCTATACCCATACCGCCCTGGGTTATAGCGGCCAGATCCGTGATGATATCCCCGAACATGTTGCCAGTGACTATGACATCGAACCACTCCGGATTCTTTATCATCCACATGCAGGCAGCATCAACATGGTAATATTCCCTCTTTATGTCCGGATATGACTGCTGGCCCATCTGGTGGAAGGCCCTCTCCCACAGGTCGTAGATGTATGTCAGGACGTTGGTCTTTCCGACAAGGGCGAGGGTATTGTTTGGTCCCTTTCCCCTTGCCTTCTTGCCCTTTGCCCTTGCATATTCGAACGCGAATCTGAGGCACCTATCCACCTGATGCCTGGTGTAGACGGCGGTTTGGACTGCCACCTCGTGAGGGGTATCCTTCATGACAAAACCACCCACACCCGTGTATACATCCCCTGTGTTCTCCCTGATGACAACGTAGTCTACCTCGTTAGGTCCTTTATCCTTTATGGGGCATTCTACCCCAGGAAAGAGCCTTACTGGCCTGAGGTTTATGTATTGGTCCAGCTCAAACCGCATCCTGAGCAGTATCCCCTTCTCCAGGATCCCTGGCTTCACATCCGGATGGCCTATGGCACCTAAGAGGATCGCATCGGCCTGCCTCAATTCTGCAAGCACGCTATCTGGCAGGGTCTCGCCGGTCCTCTTGTATCGCTCGCCGCCTATGTCATACCAGGCCTTTTCTACCTTGAATCCGAATCTTCCGCTTGCTGCATCCAGTACCTTCACTGCCTCGGCAATCACCTCTGGACCTGTGCCATCGCCTCCTATGACCGCTATCTTGTATGCCCTTGCCATTAACACCTCCTGTTTGTCTGCCTAGATAACCCCTTCTTTATATGCTCCAAAAGCCCCCCATCCCTTATGATCTCCAGTGCAAATGAAGGCAGGGGGTCGAAACCGACGACCGTGCCTTTTGTCAGGTTTTGGATCTGGCCAAGCCTAAAATCAATGGACACCTGATCCCCATCCTCGATCAGCTCGAGTGCCTTCGGCAGCTCTATAGGATAGAAGCCACAATTTATGCAGTTTCTGTAGAAGATCCTTGCAAAAGACTGGGCTACCACAGCCCCGACATTGGCGGCCCTGATGGCCCAGACTGCGTGCTCGCGGGACGAGCCACACCCGAAGTCCTCGCCTGCGACGATGATGTCGCCTGGCCTGACCTTCTTTACGAAGCTGCCATCCAAATCCTCGAGGCAGTGCCTGGCCAACTCATTCGGGTCGTCTGTATTGAGGTACCTGGCTGGTATGATCTCATCGGTGTTTATGTGATCTCTCTTGTATACGTGTGCCGTTGGCATAACAGTCCTTTCCTTCAAAGATATCGCCTCGGGTCTGCAAGTCTGCCTTCGATCGCACTTGCAGCAGCAGTGGCAGGGCTAGCAAGGTAGACCTCGCTATTCGGATGGCCCATCCTGCCAACGAAGTTGCGGTTGGTGGTACTTATGCAACGCTCGCCAGCGGCAAGTACTCCCATGAACCCACCAAGACACGCACCGCATGTAGGCGCTGCTATCACACAGCCAGCGTCATAAAACACATCCATCAGCCCTTCATCCACTGCCCGCCGCCAGATCGTAGGGGTGGCAGGCACCACCAAGGTCCTGATGGCCACCTGATGGCCCTTGAGGATCCTCGCAGCGATCCTCAGGTCCTCTATCCTCCCATTCGTGCAACTGCCGATATAGGCCTGGTCCATCCCAAGGCCTGCACATGTACTTATGGGCCTGCCATTGCTCGGAAGGTGCGGGAAGGCAACCATCGGCTCTAGCATGGAACAATCCACATTCAGGCTCGATGCATAGGCCGCGTCCGGATCGGATTCAAAGACCATGTAGTCCTGTCTCCCCTTGAGCCTTCCCTGTAGATACTGTCTTGTCACATCGTCGAAAGGAATGATCCCGCTCTTGGCCCCTGCCTCTATGGCCATGTTCGTGATGGTCATCCTCGCCTCCATGCTCATCTGGCCGATCGCTGGGCCAACAAACTCCATGGCCATGTACCTTGCCCCATCAGTACCGATCCGCCTTATGACCTCCAGGATGACATCCTTGCTGAACACGCCATCGGGCAGCCGGCCTGTCAGCTCGATCCTCATGGAGGCAGGCACCTTGAACCAGAGCCTGCCTGTAGCGATCACAGCGGCCAACTCCGTAGAGCCTATGCCGGTAGAGAATGCGGCAAACGCACCATACGTGCAGGTATGGGAGTCTGCACCGACGATCACCTCACCAGGTCTGATGTGCCCTTGCTCAGGTAGCAAGGCGTGGCAGACCCCTGCCCTGCCCAATGGATAGTAGTACGTGATCCGATGCCGCCTTGCCCATTGGTCCAGCCTCTTATGCAGTGCCGCAGATGCGATATCCTTGGCGGGCTGGAAGTGGTCCGGTGTTATGACGATACGGTCGCGATCAAAGACCCTATCCAGGCCGTGCCTCTCAAGCATGGCTATGGCAGGGGGCAGGGTCACGTCGTGACCCATCACCATGTCGACCTCGGCCTGTATCAGTTGGCCAGGCCTGACCTGGCTATTGCCGCTGGCCCTGGCAAGGATCTTTTCGGTTATGGTCATAGGCATATCCTACTCCTTTTTCGAGCCCTGCTGCTGAATGCAGGCTGAAGCCATCTTGTTTAGTGCGTCCACATAGGCCCTGGCGCTTGCCTCTATGATGTCCGTGGAGACCCCGCGGCCAAGGAAGGTCCTGCCATTGTAATGGACCCTCACGATCGCCTCACCCAAGGCCTCCTTGCCACCTGTGATCGCGCGGATCGAGTAGCTCTCTAGGGTCGGCTCGAGGCCTGTAGCATCCCTTATGGCCTGGTATGCGGCATCCACAGGGCCATCCCCGCATGCAGCAGCCTGCTTGATGCCATCAGGTGTACGTATCCTGACGCTGGCGGTAGGAAGTGTGCCTGTCCCGCTTGCCACATGCAGGTACTCCAGTTTATAGCTCGGCTGGACCTCCAAGAAGACCTCGTCACTGATGATCGCGGCTATGTCCTCGTCAAAGACCTCCTTCTTCTTGTCAGCGATCTCCACGAATCGCCTGTATGCCTGCTCCAACTGCTGGTCGGAAAGCTCAAAGCCTAACTGCTTGCACCTGGCTGCAAACCCCTTCCTCCCGGTATGCCTGCCAAGCACCATCCTGGAACCGCTAAGGCCTATGGTCTCAGGTCGGATGATCTCGTAGGTGGACTTATCCTTGAGGATACCATCCACATGTATGCCCGATTCATGGGCAAATGCATTTGCACCTACTATGGCCTTGTTGGGCTGGATCACGAACCCGGTCAATCTGGAGACGAGCTGGCTGGTCCTTGCGATCTCCTTTGTGTTTATACCCAAGATGGGCCTCTTGCCCATGGCCTTTTGGAAGAAGTCCGCCCGCGTGATGATCCCCATGACCACCTCCTCCAATGCGGCGTTGCCCGCGCGCTCGCCGAGGCCGTTGACCGCACACTCTATCTGCCTTGCACCATGCACCATCCCGGACAGCGAGTTCGCTACTGCCAGCCCAAGGTCGTTATGGCAGTGGGTACTGATGATGCAACGATCGATCCCTGGCACCTTCTGCCGTAGGGTTGCGATCAATTGGCCATACTCCTGCGGAAGGATGTATCCTACCGTGTCAGGGATATTCAGGGTGGTAGCCCCTGCCTCTATGACCGCGCCTAGCACCTCGATCAAGAATGAGATCTCGCTGCGGCAGGCATCCTCCGGAGAGAACTCCACGTCATCGGTGAATGATCTTGCACACCTGACCGCGTCGACTGCCATGGCAATGACCTGATCAGGGGTCTTCCTGAGCTTGTATTGCATGTGTATGGGACTTGTGGCGATGAAGGTATGTATCCTTCTTCGCCTGGCAGGTTCGAGGGCCTTTGCCGCAGTGGCAATATCCTCCTCCAATGCCCTAGCAAGTGCTGCGATGACAGGGCCCTGGACGCGTTCTGCGATCAATCTGGTCGCCTCAAACTGCACGGGCGAGGATATGGGGAAACCAGCCTCTATGATGTCCACGCCCAAGGATGCCAACTGGATAGCTATCTCCAGCTTGTCGTTTGCAGACAATGCCGCACCAGGGGACTGCTCACCATCCCTTAGTGTGGTATCGAATATGTATATCCGCTCTGTGTCCATATCTGCTTCCTCGAATGTCTTTGACCGATAAGATTATCGACTTGTGGCAACAAAAGCTATGGTCTAGATGGCTCGTCCGAAAGGTATGTCCCTGCGCCCCTAGAGGCGCAGCAGGAGGGTCAGGCCTATACAGCCTATAGGCGTATCCTGGCAGGTTATGTGGCAGGTATAGCCGTTCATATTGCTTATTTTATGCCGCTAGGCCCGAATTGCAAGGCCTCTTTGTCCATACCCTGGCAGGTGGCAAGCCGTAGTAAGCGGAGGGAGAGACCTCTAGGCAGAGCCGACCTGCTGGGTGATGCTTGTCGGCCTGCGGCTCAAACGCCAGTATGTATCTACGGCCCGGATGGTCGCTACAAACTGCCTGTAATCCACAGGCTTGATCATATAGCCTGCCACCGAGAGGTGGAAGGCCTCTATGATATCCCGATCGTTGGTCGATGTGGTCAACATCACCACCGGTAACAGCCGCAGTTCCTGGTCCGCCTTCATCAGGCGCAACAACTCTATCCCATTCATCCTTGGCATGTTTATGTCCAACAAGACCAGGCAAGGCCTGGGATTGGATGGATCCCTGAGGTAATCAAGGGCCTCCTCCCCATTGCTTACATGCACAAGGGGGTTTATGACCTTGAGGTCGCGCAATGCCCGTCTTACGGTCATTGCATCCACCTCGTCGTCCTCGACCAGAAGGATCGGTTCATAGTCCTGCATCTGCCACCTCCCACCTGTCACCTGGTAGGTAGTTCATCTGCCAATACTGCAAGATGGCCTTGACGGACTGCATGAATCGCTCCCAATCCAGGGGCTTCAAGAAGTATCCAGCGACCCCATCCTTGAACCCCTCCTCCACCATAGCCGGATCCTCTGAACCACTGAGTATCACCACAGGTATCCATGCAAGATCTGGACTCGACCTTATGGTCTTCAGAAGCTCCAGACCATCCATCCTTGGAAGGTCCAGGTCCAGTATGATCAAGGAAGGCCTCTGGACTGCCCTATCCTGGAGGTATGCAAGGGCCTGCTGGCCGTCACTGACACAATCGACAGCGACATCTAGACCGGCCTTTGTTATCGCCTCTTTCACCATCGTCGCGTCCAGCTCATCGTCTTCCACCAAGAGCATATGTCTACGCCGTCTCATATATCCCCCCACTTTTAAGGCACACCAAACCGCTACTTGTATCGGCCTGATCAGGTCTTGGCTTTATCTGCCTGGTCGGCCTTTGGAAGGGTGAAGAAGAAAGTACTGCCCTTTCCTACCTCCGATTCGACCCAGATCTTGCCACCATAGAATGTCACTATCTTCTTCACCACTGCAAGCCCAACACCAGTGCTATTGGACTGGTCCTTGGGCGCAAGGGTCTGGAATAGCTGGAAGATCCGATCAAAGTGCCTCGATTCGATACCAGGGCCATTATCGCTGACAAAGAACCTCCAGTATGCACCATCATCCAGACAGCCGATTCGAATCAGCCCATTGGGCTTATCCATGAACTTTATGGCATTGCTCAAAAGATTCTGGAAGACCTGACTCAACCTGGTCTTATCGGCCTTGACCTTTGGCAACGGTTGATCTATGGTGATGGTTATATGACTCGGAGGTGACAGCAGGTCCACCACTGCTGGGACCAACTCCGCCAGGTCTACAGGCTCCTCCTGGTCCGATGGCCTTGCTGCCCTGGAGTACTGCAGGATCCCATCGATCAAATTCTCCAACCTGGCAACCCTATCCAATAGGAGCTTGATGTTGGCCTTGCCCTCATCGTCGAGCCTGTCTGCATAATCGGTTGCGATCCAACTGGCCAGGCTCTTTATCCCGCGCAGCGGGGCCTTCAGGTCGTGCGAGACCACATAGGCAAAGTCCGTTAATTCCTTGTTTGCAAGCTCCAGTTTCTGGACTATGTCGGCCTGCCCGGCCTGGTCGGCCTTTACCTTTCCAAGATCGACAAAGCTATCCACGATGTATGCCTTGCCATCTATGTGAACCTCCCTTCGATCTGCAAGGACCGCAAGCCCCCGCAAACAGGTCTGCTGAGGTCCGCTGCCGATGTCAATGTCGAATCCCTGGTACGGCATCCCAAAGACCTGCTGCACATCCAGTCCCAAGAGCCTACAGGCAGTAGCATTGGCCGCCACAACCTTGCGGGTCTGCTTGTCTATCAAGACCACGCCTGCAAGGATGGAATCCAGGATCGACCACAACGGCTCGGGGCGATCCAACATGCTCGATACCTTCACCTGAGACTCCGTAACGACTTGTTCTGCCAACCCCATAGAAACACCCCTATTATCACCCATCAAACCGCAGCCTCCTTGAGGACCTCGTTCTGGCTTTCGACCTGCTTGGGCAGCGTAAAGAAGAATGTGCTACCTGCCCCAAGCTCAGATTCGACCCAGACCTTTCCTCCGTAAAGCTCCACCACCTTCTTGACCACTGCAAGGCCGATACCTGCGCTATCCAGTTCGTCCCTTGGCGTCAGCGTCTGGAAGATCTTGAAGATCTTCTCGTGATACCTGCGATCTATCCCAGGGCCGTTATCGCTGACAAAGAACCTCCAGGCCTGGCCTTCGTCCTTGCAGCCGATCCTGATACGACCTTCTGGCTTGTCCATGAACTTGACTGCATTGTTGATCAGGTTCTGGAAGACCTGGACCATCCTGATCTTCTCTGCCATGACCGTTGGCAAACGGCCCTCTATGGTGATCTTTATGTTGGCAGGTGGATTGATCTGGGCGATGACCTCCGGTACGAGACTGGCCAGGTCCACAGGCTCTAACCTGCGTGTGCCCCTACCTATCTCGGAATACCTGAGGATACTATCTATCAGATCGTTCATCCTCTTGACACGCCCCTTTATCCTCTGGAGATAATCCTTTGCCTGGTCATCCAATCTGTCGTGATAGTCGTTGTAGAGCCAATCGGACAGCGTACCTACCGCCCTCAATGGGGCCTTCAGGTCATGGGCGGTCACATAGGCAAAGTCCTGCAACTCCCTGTTGGACCTCTCCAACTCCTTTATGGTCAACTGCAGGTCCTTGTTGAGCTGTTCTAGGGCATGCTCTGCCTGCTTCCTTGCGGTTATATCCCAGAATATACCAAGCAGGCCCACGATCCGACCATCCTCATCCCGTACCGGACACTTGACCGTCTGGATTATGTATTGCCTGCCATCGCAGACATACAGATCCTCGATCTCCTCTGCCACGCCGCTCTGCATGACCCTGCGATCGTCCTGGCGGTACTTCTCGGCCAGCTCATAAGGGAAGAAGTCGTAGTCGGTCTTGCCGCGGATCTGGTCAGGGCTGGCCAGCTTTAGGTCTGCTGCATAGCTCTCATTGCATAGTAGATACACACAATCCATATCCTTATAGAAGATCTTCTGCGGGATGTTCTTCAACAATGTCCTGTATCTGTGCTCGCTCTCCCTGAGGGCCTGTTCTGCCTTCTGCCGTTCTGCGGTCTCCAGCCTCAGTACGATCGTATCTGCAACCGAGGCTGCGAAGTCCTGCTCCTCAAACGTCCATTGCCTTGCCTGATTGTGTTCATGGCATACCACACCCACAAGCCTCCCATGCAGGCGGAGTGGTACATCCATCATGGATACAATACCATGTTTATCCAGGTACCCTTTTGCAAACTCGCTGGTCCTCTGATCCTTGGAGGCATCGTCTGCTGCCAAGATCCTGCTGGTCTCAAGGGCCTGTATGTACCTTGGGCAGTCCTTTGTAGCCAAGACGTCGCTGCTGGTGTGTTGACCATTGCTGAGTGCATATTGATCCTGACAGATGAGGGATTGACCTGATTCATCGAACAGCCATATCCCTACACGCTCTACATCCAATGTCCTGGCCACGTCCTCGGTGATGGCATTGAATGCAGCCTGTAGATCGGTCTGCCTGATCTGCTGCAACCTCAAAAGGGCGGCCTGGTGTTTGATGACCCGCTCTGCCCTCTGCCGCATGGCAAGCTCTGCCCGCTGCCGCTGATCCATCTCCACCTTCAACTGCTCATTGGCCTTGCGCAGCTCCTCTGTGCGTTGGCGGACCCGCTCCTCGAGCTGCTCATTGGCCTCGACCAATGCCTGGTCTCTAACCTGGATCTGGCCCAGCATCTGGTTGAATGTATCTATAAGAAGGCCTATCTCGTCATTGGCCCTCTTGGTTGCCCTGACCGAGTATTGCTGTTGCTCGGAAACAGTCCTTGCCACATCTGCCAATTCTAGGATAGGCCTGGATATGATGTTCTGGAGCTTGAAGGATATCAGATAGGCTGCGAGCAAGGCCAGGCCCAAGACCGAGATGACCGTTGCCAGGTTCCTCCTGAACATCCTTTTTACCGGCTCGAGGTTCGAACAGACCCTCACCGTACCTAACGCCTCACCTTCCAAGACCACCGGCTTTGAAACCACCACCAGGTCGCGCCAAAAGGCATAACCATTGGGGTCATATGGCCCTACTACCAGCGGGGCATCAGGTGGTGCCCCAGGCTTGACATACCTTGCCAGTACCTGCTGGTTGTTTGTTAATATCCATGCATACAATACCGATGGCTGCGCGCTGAATGCCTCCAATAGGCCTGCTGCATCCTTTGGGTCCTGGAACTGGACCGCGGCACGGCAGTTGGTTGCGATCATGGCTGCCTGGGTCTGCAAGGCCCTGACCAATGTCCTCTTGGAATCCATGTACTGGTATGCCACGAACACAGAGCCTGCCAGGATCAATGCCAATGTACCTGTGGCCATGATGACCGCCACTAGCTTCTGACGGATCGTCATGTCCTTGACCTGCTGAACCACGTAGGCCTTCAGCCTTGCAAGCCTCGCAACCATACTATTTGCCCTCATCCACGCGTTTTGCCAATCGCAACAACTGGGAGCTGATCTGTAGACCCGCAGATCTTGCCTTTGCAAGCCCAACCTCGAAACGGACCTTGTTGTCCTCGATCAAGAAGTTCATGATCCCCCCATCCTGCAGGAAGTCTGGATCGTCTCCGATGGTCAGGATGGGGTTGTCTTCCAAGGCCTTTATCAGCCTTGCAGTACCCTTCTTCTCGGAAGGGCTTATGAACAGGACGTGACAGGTACGGATCTGATCCAGCCTTGGGTGGACCGGATCTGCCTGCTGGGGTATCGGGTCAAATCGCACGATCTTGATAGATCGCTCCTTGACCGGCTTTCTTGCAAGTATATCGAGGTGCTCGCCAAATGGATCCTTTCCGACCACGCCGATGACGATCGGGGACTTCTGGTCCGGGAAACAGGACTGCGGCCAATCCACGAACTTGATGAAATTGAATATGAATGCCGCCTTGATCTGGTACTCCTCGCTGACTGCAGGTGCGGCCATGGAGCCCTGCACGCCAGGCAGAGATATGGCTGCCCACAAGGCAGCTTGCAATACTACCTGCATCTGTAATGCCTTCTTGCAGCAGATAGGTCCTGGCTGCTCCATACCCCGCAGATCAGTATCTGTCTTCTTCCTTGCAAACCATCCCATCGGAACCATCCAACTCAACTTGGTCCAACAGGACTGATCGGCCAATCTGCAGGGACACTTGATCAGTTGATGACTGGCTATGGGATAGCTACCTGGGCCTCAGATAGGAAAGCCGCCCAACGGCCAGTGCGGCGATGGTGATAGTGAAGGCCACCAGGATGTGTCCGACCCCAGGCCCTAGGCCGGTGATCGTCCCTAGCAGGCCATTTGCGAGGATTAGACAGGATGGCACCGTCCAAAAGAGCAGACCCTTGGCCTTGGACCTGGTAAAGACCCACATGGTAGCAAAAGCCCCATAACCGATAAGATAGAACACATAGTCACCTCCTGGCATCAAGGCCTTGAGGTCTACCCAGCAGATGTTCGTAAGTACTATCAGCCCGCCTGCCAAGAGGGCCATTGCCGCGTCCCAAAACCAAAGGAATCGCATCATCCCAAGCGTGGCAAGTGCACCGAGGGCATCTGCCACAAGGTCCATTGGGTCTGCCGTGCGGCCTGCAATGAATCGCTGCGACCACTCGTCCAATAGGCCATACAGCACGACCACCAGCAGCACCACCCACGCCGAGGCCCCTCGCCAATCCACCCTTTGTGTTGGCCTTGCCGCGCCCCAGAGCAGCATCGTAAGCCCCATGTATGCGAGGATGTGCAGGCCCTTGTCTGGAAGGCCGCTCTCTTGTATCTGCCGGGGTATGCGGATGTGTGCTAGAAGGATCAGGCCGATCCAGTACAGGACCAGGGCTACGATCCTGAAGCCCCTGTCTGCCCTCGTTATATCTACCTTGTCCCCAGCCATGGCACAATGATACGGCGCACCAATTCGATTGCCAGTTTGATTGTCCCAAGGCGGCGGTTATACTAGGGCCAATAAGCATGGGAGGATAGAACATGGATAAAAGGAAAGGTCCAATCATCACGATAGCAGCGGTGCTCCTATGTGTTGGATGGGGCCTGCCGATCATGGCTGGCGAGGCCTCTACTGGCAGTGCACCCAGCGAGACCCCTGCTCCAGGTAGGTCTCGCAGGCAGCCTATGCTGAAGATCATACAACTACCACCGCCCAACACCTCAGGCAGCCTCAGCCTCGAACAGGTCTTGGTTGGGCAAAACCTCTTGGGCGAGATGGCTGCGCAACCGCTCGGGGTGGTAGAGCTGGGCCAGTTGCTGTGGGCCACTGCAACCGGCGCGGCCTTGGTACAGTCTGGGATGCCCCAGGCCCAACTCATAGCCTATGCGGTCACTGCAGACGGGGTCTATAGGTATGTACCTGTCAGCCATAGCCTCGAGCAGGTCACGGCCCAGCCCATGCTGACGGCCTTGTGCACCGCAGTGGTCCCACAACAGCCTGCCGCAGGCTGCGGGATCCTGATGACCACCATCGGCATGGGAAGGTCCAGGGCAGTGAACCCTTCGAGGACCCCCCTGCTCCTGGAGACAGGCCAGCGGATCCAGAACCTCCGGCTCCAGGCCACTGCACTAGGCCTAGGGATGACCGTGGCCCAGCAGTTCGACGGCCCGGCCATGGTCAAGGCCCTGGGACTGCCAAGGGAGACAGAGATACTGGCGGTGGTCCTGGTAGGTTACAAGACCACTCAGGTCCCATCCACACAGCCTATACCTACCGGCACCGGTGCTACCCGACAGAGGCGGGCTGCCCTGATAGTGGCAACGAGGGGCTTCAGGGAGGAGGAGCTGAACGAGACCAATAGGGTCCTCACCCAGGCCGGTATACAGACCGTCATAGCCAGCAGCAGACCAGGCCTCTTGACCGGCATGGCAGGCGGCGTTGCATATGCCACCATCGCCCTCAACCAACTGAGGTTAGACGATATAGACGCCCTCGTGTTCATCGGCGGCTCTGGTGCAGTGGAGTTCGCTATGGACCAGACCGCCCACGGCCTTGCAAAGGCCGCATTGGACAGGCGGAAGATCCTTGCCGCCATATGTATCGCGCCTACGATCCTGGCCAATGCGGGGCTGGTTCGGGGTGTACGGGTAACCGCATTCCAGACCGAGCAGCAGGCCTTGATCGCCGCTGGTGCCATATTCACGGGCAACCCTGTGGAGCGCGACGGCCTTATCATAACGGCCAATGGCCCTGCAGCTGCAGCCGCATTCGGACAGGCCATAGTCGCAGCCCTGCAAGGTATGTAGCTAAGCCACAGGTGACTTGGTGATCTCCCTGATCAGGACCGTGGCATAGCTTCCAGATGGTAGCTCGAAGGTAAGCTCGACGTAGGGGCCGAGGTCATCGGCCCCGCCACAAACCGCAAGGTTTTCGGGCCTGAATCTGAGGGGTCTCCTCTCGCCCTTGGCGAGTATCTTGTTTATGTGTTGGATGCCACCTGTCAGGGCCCTAGCCTGCTCCAAAAGTGGGTTCTCTATCTGGCCTGCTGGGCCTGTCAGCTCTGTCATCCTTGGGCCCAGAATGGGGCCAGTAGGGCTGATCTCCCACGCCTGGCACCTGGGCTGCTCTGCCTGCGGATCCTCGACCCTAAAGCAGGCCCCATTGTCGTGCTTGTATGCCATGTCACCCACCAGTACCTGATCTATCATGGGCATCCTGGCAACAAGGACCCTGTTGAATATGGCGGACTGGTATGCAGAGACCAGCAGCTTCTTGGTATGCAGGTCCACCACGCGGCAGGCCCTTCGCTTGTCCGCACCACTGATCAAGGCCTTCAGGGCCCTCCTCTGCTGCGTGTAACAACTGGGCCACGCCTGATACGCCTGTTGATAATCCCCTTGGTCATAGGCCTGCCTTGCACGCCTTATAGTGGGGTTCTCCTCTGGCAGCGGCATGCCTAGATACCCGTCAAGGAAACGGTCTGCATCACCTGCAAGCAGGGCCATGCCAAGCAGATGGCCATCGCTACGGTTGCCGAACCTTTGCGGCCCAAAGTAATTGGGCGCACCCTTTTGGCGTAGGACATCCAGGATCTGCTCTGCCCTCCTTACGGCCTCTGGCACTGGGACTGTCATCTGCCTGATCCTTATCCTGAACCTATTGGCCCGCAGATGCCCCAACTTGATCTTGTTTGTGTGCCTGGCCAACTGCAGGATCTCCACGCCAGGTATCCGCAGCGAGAGCAATGCCTCTGTCTCTACGTGCTCCAAAGAGAACCACTGCCTAGCTATGGACTTTGCATCCTTCATGCCAGCAAAGCCTATATCGATCCTCCTGCGACCCAGGGCCTTGGCCATCCTTGCAATGGCCTCGACAGTGGAGATCCCGCGCTTCTCGATGTACATATAGACGTGCGTGCCCTCTCCGCAGGCATTGTAAAGTGGTAACTCTTCTACTACAAAATCGCTCAGCCTCGCCCTTATGATCCCACCTATGCCTGGTAGGTCCGCGGTCAGATACGGCAACTGCTGTTCAGACAACAAGCCAAGGCTGTCTCCGTCAAGACCCGACATAGAAAACCGATCGAGCTAGGCCCTTCAACCCATCGCCCCAATCAGCCTCTCCAGGATAGGCCCCAGATTGTCGTAATCCCTCTGATCGACCCTGATCGTCCTCGTACCTTGGGGGCCGGTGTATGTCAGCAGAAAGTATCCACGGTCCTGGAAGTGTGTCTTGTCTATCTTCTGGATGGCTTGATAAGGAATCTGCAAGGTCTGATTCACGATCAAGGCATCTGCGGTGGCTATCACGGCCTTGCCTTTCAGCCTGTATAGCCAACCTACAAGGCCTGCCCCTGCCAACAATAAGACCGGGCCTCCGACCCGGTTGATCAAGAGCGTGCTATCTGGCCTGCCTTGTTCGTTGTGGTGCCTTGCGATGAAGCTGCTATTGATGTAGCCATCGTAGATGCACCAGATCCCAAGGCCTATACATATCCCGATGTACAGGATCATCGAGTCCTTCTTGCCTGAACTAACAGGTGCGACGATCTGGGTTGGTACCATTGCCAAGGCTAATTGGATCGCCTCTGATTGAGCGCGCCTATCAATGGTTGGACGAAGTAAGGGATGATCCGCTCAGTCATCAGCTCCTCGGCTACCTGGCATTGGTTTACAAAGGATGCCACCGGATCCAATCGGCCAGTCAGAGGAGGAAACTGCCTGATCGTCAAGGACAAGGTGATGGCCTCATCCGATCCCTGCCTGTGCGAATCATCCTCAAGGACACTGGTCTTGGACTCCACGCTGACCCTCGCCTGTGTGCGGTTATCCTCTGAGAGGGCGACAACCACTGCTGGGGAGAAACCCACCGCCTTTGCACCAGGCCAGTCCAGAAGCGTACCAAAGGCGGTCGACCCAAACAGGGCCTCGGCTATCACCTCATCGTGGTTACCAGCATAGACGAAGTCCATGGCAAAAGAGAGATCAAGCGATTCTATATCGAGTGGGCTAATACCGAGCATGTATGGCATCAGCTCCAGCACGAGCCTATCCTGCTGATATACCTGCTCGAGGACCTCTGGGTTGACCCAACCAGAACCCAACCTGTTCAGCTCCAGGTTGACCCAACGGTACTGCCCTAGGGTACGGTCCTCTTCCAGGCTGTACTGTGTACCCTGACCCCTGTAAAAACATGTCATCGAAGGATACTGCTTCTGGACCCTCTCAAAGAAGGTCAGGACCGTCTCCCTATTGGTAGGTAGGTCCAACTGGGTGTTGACGAACATCTCCACGTAGAGGTCATCGCATACCGATGCCAGACTCTTGGCATCCATCCTGTAACCCTCCAATAGCTAACGTCGATCTGAATGGCAGTATAGCACGATGGTCTGTACATATCCAGCTAATTCTCATACCCCCCATTGCCCCTGTCCGTTCGTGTACAAGCTCAATAAATCAACAATATCACCGCCCCCAATCCCAGCCTGTACCAGGCAAAAGGCCTGAAGGTGTGGCAACGCACAAAACCTAATAACCAACGGACTGCCAGGAAGGCAGTAATTGCAGCAACCATTGTAGCTACAATAAGTTGCGCCCAATCCTCACCTACTGGCTGACCATCCCTGACGGCCTTCAGGATCGCTAGAGCCGCCTCTAGCAACCCGGCGGCTAGTAGCGTTGGGATGCCCAGCAAGAATGAGAATTCTACCGCCTGACTGCGGGCCAGGCCCATGGCCATGGCAACTAGTATCGTGGCCGCAGACCTCGAGGTGCCTGGGAATGCGGCAGCCACTATCTGGGCCAGGCCAACTGCCACTGCAGTGGCCCAACCGACCTGCGAGCTGCCTGGCCGACCCTCCAGCCCGCCCTCCACTGCGAGTATGGCCAGCCCCCCTATGACCGTGGCCCAGGCCACTGGGCCTACAGTCCTAGGCAGGTGCATACCTGCAAGCTTCAGCCCCAGGCCTCCTATGACGGTGATCAGAAATGCGACAAGGAGCTTGGCAATGTAGCTGCCAGAGTCCCTCTGTCTGCAGGACCTGGCCAACCCCGCCACCCGCCTGCCGAATACCACCAACACCGCAAGTACCGCGCCTGATTGGATGACCGTATTGAACAGGTCCGAACGCTGCGTCAGCCAGGCATGCCTACCGAATAGGTACTGAAGCAATAACAGATGACCTGTAGAGGAGACCGGCAAGAACTCCGTCAAGCCCTCTGTTACTGCCAGGATCAGTGTTGCAAGCCACCCAATCATCGGTCCAGTGCCAAGTCAATACCAATATATCGCCACCAGTAAGCCTATGGCAGCATAGACGCCCGCAGCCATGTCGTCGGCAAGGATCCCCCAGCCTGCCGGAAGCCCCTCCAGTTGCCTGCATGGCCACGGCTTGAGGGTATCAAAGAACCTGAAGCATAGAAAACCTGCAACGGCAATGTATAGGACCTTTTTTATGGTCAGAACCGGTCCATTCGCAAGGCAAGACAGCGAGGCAAGTAGACACAATGCCTGGCCTGCCACCTCATCCAACACCACCTCACCAGGGTCCTTCTTACCTGTCAGTGCAATGGTATGGCCTGATAGTGCCAAGCAACCTATCGCGCCCAGCAAAACCAAGACCACCAATACCAGCCCTATGATGGCGAGCCGGCAGCCAGCCAAGCCCATCCCTGCAAAAACACCAGCAGGCAGCAACGACCCCCACGAACCAGGGGCTAACGGCAGCCAGCCGAGGCCTATGCCTGCCGCCAAGAACCTCTTCATATCCATAGGGCAAGAGAAACTAACCTCTCAGGCAGGTCAAGTCAACACTGGGCTCTTGCTGTCAACTGCCGCACCGCAGAAATGAGGTTTTCCTTGTCTAGTTTTATCTGGTATTGGCAGACGCCCGCGGCCCTGCCCTTGTCCATATCGAGTTGGCTCGCTAGCGTGGTGAGGGCCATGATGGGTATATGCTGGAATCGCCTATCTGCCTTGATCCTCTTGGCAAGGCCTATGCCATCCAGGTTCGGCATCTCTATGTCAGTCAGGACCAGGCTGATATCTGGGCCGGTCTGCTCCAGTATCCTCCATGCCTCTATGCCATCTGCAGCCTCCAAGACGCTGTAGCCTGCCTTTTCTAGCAGGTCCTTGACGGTGTCGCGAAAAAAGCCCGAGTCCTCAGCATACAGGATCCTGGGCCGGCCGTCGCACTCGGCCTTGGTCGACGTGCCGGACCTTTGTGGTGCCAATACCTCTACAAAGTGATGTATGTCCAATATCAGCACGGTCCTGTCGCCTATGATCGCAGAGCCAATGACACCATCCTGATGCAACGTCTGGCGGTCTATCTGTTGATCCAGCTCGACAGTGTCCACAGGCCCTGATGCCAGCAGCCCGAATCTAGCGCCACCCAGGTCGAATACGATGACCAATAGGTCCTGCCTCTGCGCCAACGGACCTGCCTTTATCACCTCGTCTAGGGTATAGACCGGAAGTATCCCTTCTCGATATCGGATGACCTTCTTGCCACCTACTACATTGACATCAGAGGCCTTGATCCGCTCTATCCTGTCCACAAGATCGATGGGCACTGCAAACCTTTCCGACTGGGCACTGCTAAAGATCAACAAGGACTGCCTTTCCGCAGTGGCTGCGGCAGTACTCATGACGGTATCCGTACAGGCCTTCGCCGCCAGATGCTCGCTATCGAGCCCAGCTATCTGGGCAAGCCCAACCACATCCAGGATCAAGGCCACCTGCCCATCGCCCAGTATTGTGGCACCGGCATAACCGCCAACCTTCTTGAGCTGGCCATTGAGCGGCTTTACCACGATCTCTTCCGAATCGTGAAGGCCATCGACGATCAGGCCATACCTCAACACCCCTGCCGAGACAACCACGATATTCAAGATACGTCCCTGCTGGTCTTCTGTCTGCTGGTGGCCCAAGAGCCTGGCAAGGCTTACCACAGGCAGAAGCTGGTTCCTCAACCTGAGCACCTGCACGTGGCCGACCCAATCTAGCCTGTTGGCAAGTTGGTTCGGTGCGATCCTCAGCAGCTCCACCACATTTACCATCGGCAACGCATACCGGTTGCCGGAACAGGATATCATCAGGCTGGGGATTATGGCCAGGGTCAATGGAAGTTTGAGTCTGACAGTGGTACCCTTGCCGAGCCTTGTATCTATGTCTATCTGGCCACCTAACTGCTCAAGATTGGTCTTGACCACATCCATACCCACACCGCGGCCGGATATGTCGGTAACCTTCTCTGCTGCAGAAAGGCCGGCCATGAAGACCAGGGCGATCTTCTCCTTTTCGGACATGGCCTGGACCTGTTGGGGGCTGACAAGACCCTTCTGGACGGCGACCCTGGCGATGCGTTCTGGATCTATACCCTTGCCATCGTCGCCTATCTCTATGTTGACCTGTCCTGCCTCGTGGTATGCCTTCAACCATATCCTGCCTGTTGCCGGTTTGCCGGCGGCCAACCTCTCTTGCGGTCGTTCTATGCCATGATCGGCCGCATTGCGGACAAGGTGGGTAAGTGGATCGGCCAGGCCTTCTATGATCGTCTTATCGAGCTCTACGTCGCTGCCCTCTATGGATAGCTCGATCTTCTTGTCGAGGGCCTTTGCCAGGTCCCTCACTACCCGCGGGAACCTGCCAAAGAGGTTGCCAATAGGCTGCATACGGGTACGCATGATGGCCTCTTGCAGCTCGCTGGTGACAAGGCTTATCCTCTGTGTAGCAGAGTTTACCGAATCCTGCCTTGCAGTACCAGCGGCCTGGACCAGCTCATTCCTGCTGAGGACCAGCTCGCCTGCCAGGTTCATCAGGTTGTCAAGCAGCTTGACATTCACCCTCAGTGTGGCCTGACCAGACCCTACACAGGCCTGCGCAGGCACAGGACCTGTCTGTTGTAGATCGCTGGGCTGGTCGCAGATCCTGTCCTTCTCGGGGCCAGGATGCTCCCCAAGGTCTACCGGCACCACAGACATGTTCTTGGTGACTACAAAGACGCCATCTGCCTGCACGCCCAATTGCTCGCATATGGCTGCAGGCGGCAGGTCGCAACCAGCCAATATCAGCATGGGCAACTGCCCTACCATGGTACTTGCATCCAGCGGCCCGAGCAGGTTGGTCTCTATGAGCATATCTACGATCCCTGCCTTCTGTTCCAACTGTTCTAGGAACTGGCCTGGCAACATCCCCTTTGCATGGATGTCCTGGATCATGTCCAGCTTCAGGATCAGCAGGTACTTGTACTGACCCAAGGCCTGCTCCAATTGCTGCCTGGGAAGCCTGAATGCCACCAGCCCTGTCGGCAAGGTCAGTTCTATCGTCTGTGTCTGTTCCTTGGGGCCAACGGAGACGGCAGAGGCGATGCCGTTGAGGGCCTCGAGATACTCGCTTATGTCCTGGCTATTGCTGGAAGAGACATCCTCAATCATGCCCTTGAGCTTGTCGAAGCAGCGGAGCAGTATGCTGATGATCTCCGGATTTGGCACAAGGCTACGGCTGCGGATCAAGCCAAGAACCGTCTCTATGCTGTGGGCCAGGTCCTTTATGACATCAAGGCCCATGAATCCGGCCCCACCCTTGATGCTGTGAGCGGCCCTGAAGACCTTGTTGACCAATGCCTCATCGATCTGAGGTGCCTGCTGCTCTATCAATAGCAGGTCCGATTCTATGTCTGAAAGGTGCTCTCGCGATTCTTCGATAAAGGACTGCAGTATCTCATTATCTTGATTGTCCATGGTAGTAGGCCCTAATCCTCTATCCTAAAGACCCTATCCAGACGCATGACCTTCAACATCCTGGCTATGGCCTCGGAGGCATTTGAGATTACCAGGCTCCCGCCGGATTGACCTAGCCTGTTGGCCGCAGCGACAAGGACCCCTAAGGCCACAGCATCTATCCTCTGGACACAGCAGAGGTCTATCACGATCCGAGATCCGCCTGCCTCTAACGAGCCCATCAATTGGGCCTTTAAGCCCTCCACCGTGGATGCCATCAGGTCACCAGCAGGTCTAATAACGACCTGAGATTCTCGCTCTAACAGTTCACTCATATACCGCCCCTTCCACCAAGTACTGAATCAGGGCAGCAGGCAACACAACCCTGCAGCCCATGCGGGATATCGGCCGCATAAGGTGTTCGGTTTAGGCAGCAGGTAAGCTGGCCTTGCTATGTAGTCTGGGTCTGGCCTGTGGATGTGCCCTCAGTGCTAGTGACCGGGGCCTGCTGTGGTTGTGGTGGGGTCTGGATCTGCGAGGCCTTTTCGTGTTCGACCTTCTCTATAGCGGTACCATCGACGGCCTTGCGCAATAGTGCATAGATAACGGTGTTGACCGTAAAGTAGAAGCTCAGGCAATACGCAACGAGCAGGCATAAGACCGCCAGACAACATAAGTATACGAGGAATCGCCCGATAGTCATCGTGACAGGCAACGACTGACCTTCAGGCCAGAAGTCCCCCAAGAGGCTGGTGAATGTAGGCTCGGGCCAAAGGTCCATCAGCTTGACATTATGCCCCCATATACCAAGCTGCAGGAACTTGTAGCTGGTCCAAAGCATGCCGAATGCCACTATCCGGACGAAGTAATATGTTATCGTCCCATACACCCCTGCCAGCAGGTAATAGAAACCAAACAACCATGGCCTGACAAAGACATACCTAAAACCGTTGTTGACCGCGATGAAGCAGTCTGTATCTTCATAGGCCACCGCTGGGAAGAAAAGCCCAAAACCTGCGACCGTCCCTATGACCAACAGGGCCATAAAGGCCCCAAACAGCAGTATTAGAGGCATGCCCAAGCCTACCAATAACTCACCAACATACTTAATGTTACCAACCAGACCAGCCACTAACACAAAAAGGCCTATTACTGCCACCAAGGCAAGTGGGGCGATCGGAGATAGGAACAGATGCCAGAACCTGCGACAGCTAAACCTCACGGAGTCCATCAAACCAGGCCGCTCTCCCTCTGCGAACTGCAGGGCAGCTAGCCTGCAAATGGCCCCACCGGCGATCGAAAGTACTACCAACAACAGGACAAAGAATACCGCACTCCACACAGGTTGCTGTTGGACTGCCCAGCCTATGGCAGAAAAACTGTCGGTAACCGCACGTAACAGGGCCGGGATGTCTAGCCTAGCAAGGGCGAAGAATGCCTCATGAACCTGGCTGGATATGATACAGTACAACTGCCTGAACATCCCGGTCTTCTGAGTGGACCCTAATCCCTGCGGCCAATCCACGATCTGGATCCCTGATAGGTCCATCAGCCAACCAACAAGGGCTATGGCCACAACAGCCGCGAATGCGATGGTCATCTTCCTCGGGTGTATGGCCATGCGGAAGGTCTTGAAGATGCGGGGAAAGAGCAGTTGGTCGAACACATCCTTTATCTTGGCACCGTCGGTCATAGTCATATCCTTTCCAACGTCTGCCTATAGAATGAGCTAACGGGCAATAGGTTATCGACATGGGCTGTGGTTTGCAAGTGGGCATCCGAGATAAGCTTGGTCTGGCTGGGCCGTTGACAATATAGGACCACATAGTAAAATGGGTTGATGACCTGACTGAAGGCAGGTCGGTAGTGTATCTGATCGGCGGTGAGGGCCTACACTGGAGATACTGTATGACCACAGAACAACTAGATAGGTCGCAAGAACGGGTGGGCCACGAACCCGCGATCAATAGGTTTTTCCGTGCTGCCATCAAGACAAAGGCCAGTGATCTACACATAAAGGCAGGTCAGCCCCCGAGGCTGAGGATCATGGGGACGCTCAAGAGTATGGCTGGCGACCCGCTGACTAGCGAACAGACCGAACAGATGATCCTGGAGATACTCACCGACCACCAGAAACAACGCCTTGCAGAACATGGGACATTGGACTTTGCCTATGAGTATGACTCGGAGAATAGATTCAGGGTCAATGTCTTTCGTCAGCGCGGCCACCTCAGCCTTGCTGCAAGGCGGGTGGTAAGTACCATACCTTCCTTCGAGGAACTGCATCTACCTCCTTCCATAAAGAGGATAGCCGAAAGTCAGGAAGGGCTGGTCTTGGTGGTAGGACCTACCGGTTCTGGCAAGACCACCACCATCGCAGCCATGCTTGACCATATAGCCCGCACGAGGGCTTGCCATATCATCACCATAGAAGACCCTATTGAGTACCTATACAAGGATGGGAAGGCCATCGTATCCCAACGTGAGATAGGCATCGATGTCCCTAGCTACGAGGAGGCGCTGGTCTACCTCATGCGGCAGGATCCAGATGTGGTCCTGGTCGGTGAGATGCGGGATGCACAGACCGTCACCGCCGGGATGAGGGCAGCAGAGACAGGGCACTTGGTCTTCGGCACCCTCCACTCTGCCAACGCTGCCCAGGCGATACACAGGATACTCGACCTCTTTCCACCCAATGAACGGGATCTGGTCAGGCAGGCCCTTGCCATCAGCATAAAGGCGGTCATCAGCCAGGTACTCATACCGTCTATAAAGGAAGGGGTCGGTCGCGTTCCTGCTGTGGAGGTATTGCTGTCCAATCCCACGGTCAGGAAGCTCATATCGGAGGGCAGGGAGGCAGACCTACCTAATATTATAAGGGCCTGCCAGAGGGAAGGGATGCAGGATCTGACCGACCATCTGGTCGAGCTTGTAAAGAGCGGCGTGATAGACCCGAAGGAGGCCTACAAGTACGCACCGAACCAGGACGAGCTCAAGATGGCCCTCAAGGGGATCAGGACTGTAGCCGAAGGAATCCTCTAAAAGGACTGCAAGTGGTCCATATATGGCCTTGGAGTAGGTTATGTCAGTCGAGTTTGGTTACTATGTTTCCATAGTCAAGCTAGTCATCTTCTGGGTCTGTTTTGTCTCAGGCCTGCCGCTAGTGGCCTGGATACACCGAGATGCCAAGGCCATAGGCGCGGATGCCCTGATCTGGACCTGTTCGATCCTGGTTGGCATAGCCCTTGGCGCAATCCTGTGGTGGCTCATACCGATCTTCCCGATAGGGCTTCTATTGTACCTAACCACTATCGGTACCATTGCGATCCTCTACGTCAGGGAACACGACAGACACGCGATGCCTTTCGACAAGCTGTTGACCGCTGACCGCATGAAGAGGCTGCTGAGCAAGAAGGCCGCCCAGGCAGAGGCCCTTAGCGAGTTCGTCTTCGTGACAAAGAACAACAATCCTGTCTCGCCTCCGCAGCCGAAGACGCCCGATTTCTATGGATACAGGATCGCATATGATGTCATCTCTGAGGCCATGAGAAGGCGGGTCTCGTTGATGACCTTCACGCTAGCTGCAAATGGCCAAACCACCGTCTATGAGATAGATGGCCTTTCAACAAAAGAACCCCCGATGCCGCGAGAGCAGATGGAACAGTTGCTCAGGTTCGTCAAGCTGTTGGCAGATCTGGATCTGAAGGAGCGACGAAAGCCACAAAAAGGGATGTTCAGGATCTGGAAAGGCAAGGAGGTCATAGAGTGGCAGGTACAGACCGCGGGATCCATGACGGCAGAGCAGATGCAGATCCGCAGGATCTTCAAGGACTCTGTCATGCGGCTCTCTGACCTGGGGCTTGCCCCTGAGCAGGCTACGGCCCTCCAAGGCATAGGCAAACGGAAACAAGGCATATTCATCATCTCAGGCCCTCCGGTCAGCGGTACAACCACCACCTTCTATGCCTTCCTCAGCGAGCACGATGCCTACATAAACAGCGTCCAGACCCTGGAAAAGGAGATCTCGGCAAAGTTGCCTAGCGTCACCCAGGAGGTCTACAACCTTACGGATACAACTGCCGGAGGATTTGCGGAAAAACTCGAGGAGATAGTCAGGCTTGGCGCTGATGTAATAGGTGTAGCAGAGTGCAGGGACCAGAAGACCGCTAGGGTCATATGCCATGCGGCAAAGGAAGGCAAGATGCTCTATGTGGTCATCAAGGCAGATAGTGCCTTGAATGCCCTCGGGATGTGGATGAAGCTCGTCGGCGATCGCAAGGCTGCAACCGCCGACCTGGTTGGTGTCAGCTGTCAGAGATTGATCAGGAAGCTGTGCGAGAACTGTAGACAGGCATACACACCTAATCAGGAGATACTAAGGAAGTTCAACCTACCTGCAGACAAGATCAAGGCCTTGTACAAGGCCAGTGGGGTCCTGTACGACAAGAAGGGTAGGGAGAGCACGTGTCCGCAGTGTCAAGGGACCGGGTTTGTCGGCAGGACAGGCCTATTCGAGATAATCATGTTAAATGACCAGCTCCGCCAGGCCATCTGCCAATGCAAGAGCCTCTCTGAGATGGGTTCGGTCATCCGAAAGGCGGGATTTGTCAATATCCAAGAGCAAGGCCTGAGAAAGGTCTTGCAGGGATTGACCGCTATACAGGAGCTAGTCCGAGTGCTCGGGCAGACCCAGAAGGCCACGGCCTCTGGCCCAAACACGGCCAAGAAAGAGGTTGCACCAAATGCACAATAAGGGGGCTTTACCATGGCTTTCTTGATAGTCTTATTGATCATGGCAGGATCCGCTGCCTTTCAGTATTTCAAGGGCAACCTGGCAAAGGCGGTCGTCACGCTGATAGCCATAATCAGTTGCGGCTTTGCCGCACTAGGGCTTTTCGAGCCACTCTCAAGGCTCATCTCAGGTTACCTCGGGATCCTGGCAGACTGGGCTGACTGCATTTGCTTTGGCCTGGTCCTATTGCTGGCATTTGCGATCCTACAGACGGCCATCTCGCATCTGCTCAAAGAGCCGATAGACCTAGGAAGGCCATACGAACAGGCAGGCAGGCCAATACTCGGGGCATTGATCGGCTATGTTGTCAGCGGTCTGGTCATCATAGGCTTGTCACTTGCGCCACTGCCATTGGGCTATCCCTATCCTCGGTTTGACCGGACAAGGCCAGACCCTACAAGGCCAAAGACCGTGTTGCTCAATCCTGATGGCCTGCTTTGTGGCTGGTTCGGGCTGGTCAGCAGAGGCAGCCTTGCGGCATTCAATAACCATCAAAGCTTTTCAGTAGTTAGGGCTGGATTCCTGGACCAACTGTATCTTAATCGCATAGGCATATCTAGCAAGGTCGCCAGGCGAACAGAGGCTCCAGCCATCGAGGCAGGCAGGCCCAGCTTCTGGCAAGGGCCTTCAGAGATCATGGATACACAAAGGTCGAGGCTTGCTGCAAGGCCTGGATATACACTTATATTGGCAAGGATCGGATTCAAGCGGGCCTCGATCAAGGAGATAAGTCCATTTACCCTTTCGCAGCTGAGGATCATCTGTAAGCGTTCTGGCGAGACCTCCTCGCCGTTCTCAGGCAAGGGCAGGGCAGTCTACCCGATCGGATACATGGTCGAGCAAAGGCAGGTAGCACTGAAGGACCTAGGTGAACTGATAAGGATCGAGGATAAGGACTTTGGCAGGGAGGACACCGTAAGGTGGATAGACTTTGCCTTCTACGTGCCTGACGGCTGGGTACCTGTGCTCGCCCAGTTCAAGCTCAATAACATGGTACAACTGAGTATGGCCAAGGAGCAGCCACCACAGGTCATTCCATTCGGATCTGTACCTGTCCGACAGTCAGCGCAAGATCAATGAAAGCTATTGTGGCCATCGGTGTTTGCGGATCTGGTTGATGATCCTCGCAGCACAGCTCAAGGCAGCCAGACCTTCTTCTGCCCTGACGATCGGCAGGCCTGGCCTACCGATGATCGCGTCAAGGAATGCTTGTTGTTCTAGAAGGACTGGTTCAGCATCCTGTATATCCAGATGCTCCATCCTGACAAGGCTTGTCCAATCCAAATCTGCTGGGGCTGGCTGGCCACTAGCCAACTGCCGCCTTATCCGCTCGAGTTGGAGGGCATTTGCCTCCAGCCTTATTACGGTACCGGCCTTGTTCAGGCAGTCTACACTCAGATAGGCCCTCTCGGTAAAGACACGTATACGCCGCTCCTTCTTCAATGCGAGCCTAGATGCGGTCAGGCTGGCCACAGATCCATTGTCGAACAGCAGCCTGGCACTGCAAAGGTCCTGGTTGTCGGTCACGATACCCACCCCGATGGCATGGACCTGCCGGACAGGACTGCATACAAGCGATAAGGCTATATCGATATCATGGATCATCATATCCAGAACCACACTCGTCTCTGTAGACCTGAATGGGAACGGGCTTACCCTTATCGCCTCTATATACCTGGGCCGATTGATATAAGGCCTCATGGCCAAGACCACAGGGTTATACCGCTCTGAATGACCTACTGCCACGAGCGTCTGGTATCTCTTGGCCAGCTCGACGATCCTCCTTGCCTGAGGCACTGTAGACGCAAGCGGCTTTTCCACCAACACAGGGATCCTCCTGGCGATAAACAGGCCTGCCAGTTGGAGGTGCGTTGGGGTGGGAGTCGCTATGGTGACGGCATCCACCTTGTCTAGGATCTGGCTTGGATCGTCATAGGCCTGGCAACCGTTGGCCTGGGCCAGTTGCCTCGCCCTTGCCAGGTCTATATCCACTACGGCCACCAAGCGGCTTGATGGTAGCCTGCTGTATACCCTCGCATGTATAGCCCCCATCCGGCCAGCCCCTATCACCGCGGTTCGCAGTCTCAGATCGGATGGATCGGTTGTCATATTGAACGGTCAGGCCCGGACATCCCTTGAGCACTCAAGGTACCTGCCGTAACGGTGCTGACTGCTACGCTGGATGGCCTCGACCATCGCCCTGACGTTCTCATCCAGTCCATCCTGCTGTGCCAACATCCTTGCCTTGCTCAGCAGCGGGCCACCTTTCCTGTATAGCTGCCTATAGGCCTCGATGATCCTCTGTTGCTGCTCCTGCCCGAGCCCTGCCCGAATGAGGCCGCGCATATTCACCCCCCTGACCTTGGTTGGATAGCTGCCACAGACTATCACGAATGGTGGGACATCCCTCGTTATGCTGGTCATACCGGCTGCATATGCCCACCTGCCAACCGTAACGAATTGGTGTATGGCCACGAGCCCACTGAGCCATACCCCCCTCTCCAGATGACAATGCCCTGCTACCTGTACGTAATTGGTCAGTACGATCTGGTCCTCCAACACACAATCGTGGCCTATGTGCGAACCAACCATCAAGAGGTTGTTGCTACCTATGCTGGTCGACCTGCCTGGATACTTGCTGCGATGGATCGTAACGTACTCCCGGAAGGTATTGTTATCCCCGATGATCAGCGAACCTACATTTGCATCGTGCCTCAGACCTAGGACCTGAGGCATGGCCCCGATCACACAATGGGGATAAAAAACATTATCTTTACCTATTGTTACCTCTTCCCCGATGACCACATGCGATTGCAAGACCGTACCTGGGCCGATCTTGGCCCCCCTTCCTACGCTACAGTAAGGTCCTACCTGGGCATCTGGATCGATGATCGCGTCCTTGTCTACTATAGCAGTCGGATGTATCCTCGGCATATATCTCCACAAGAGCCCGTTCACTCCAAGGTCTTTTCGGCCTCAACGGCCTGCTTTGCATCCAATTCGTCGATGAGCATGAACTTTATCTCCGCCTCTGCAGCCAGCGCATCCTGGACCCAAGCAGTACACCTACAATGGGCGGTCCTCCTCCTCAGTCTGACGGTCTCTGCGCATAGGATCAATTGATCGCCAGGCACAACTGGCTTGCGGAACTTGACACCATCCATGCTCAAGAGCAAGGCAAGTTTACCGGTGTGCTCCAATCGCTGGGCGAACAACAGGCCCGATACCTGTGCAAGTGCCTCCAGGATCAAGACCCCCGGCATAATTGGGGTACCCGGGAAGTGGCCCTGGAAGAAGATCTCGTTGAACGTAACATTCTTGACACCTTTTATCCGTGTGTCTCCGTCGATCTCTATGATCTTGTCCACAAGCAGGAATGGATACCTATGTGGCAATATCTTTTGTATACGCCTTATGTCCAGTATGGCATCCGTCCCCTCCTTGGCTATACGATCCTGCCTGAGCGCCAGATCATATAGCTTTCGGACCAGTTGTTGATTCAATCCATGGCCACTTCGATGTGCAACAATCCTGGCTGAGAGTGGCCTGCCGATCAGCACCAGGTCGCCTACCAGGTCAACGATCTTGTGCCTGACGCACTCATTCGGGAAGCGGTAGCTATTGCGTATAGGTCCATCTGAATCGATCACCAGTAAGTCCCTCGGCCCGAGGTGACGGCCTATGCCTCGCGATTGGAACTGCTTTGCCTCTGCCTCCAACAGGAAGGTCCTGGCAGGTGCAAGGTGCATTTCAAACGTTTCTGGGGTGATCGTACAACCGTAGGTCTGGCGACCTATACCTGTGTGTCCTGCATAGTCAAGGTCAAACGATATCGTCAATCCCGTCTGACTAGACTCTGGCGGCAGTGCATATATCGAGGCCTCCTCATTGCAGACCACCACAGGCTCCTTGAGTATCAACTCCTTTCGCACTGCCTGCTGCTCTACGACCCCTGATTGCTTCAGTACCCTCAGGTATTCTGCAGCGCTGGCGTCAGGACCAGGCATCTCCGGGCTGTCTATCTCTACAAAGAGGTTATCTATCTGCAACCCCCCTATGGCAGCCAGGCAATGTTCGACGGTCTCCACATAGACCTGGCCCTTCTTCAGACAGGTCCTCCTGAGGCTGTCGGCCAGGTTCGGGGCTATAGCCTTGATCTGAACCCGCTCCGGCAGGTCAGTCCTCACAAAGACTATCCCTGTATCCTCAGGGGCAGGCCTGAATGTCGCCGTGGCCTGCTGCCCGCTGAACAGACCCCTGCCCTCCAACCTGACCTGATCACGGATGGTCTTTTGAAGCCTCAAGCCTTTCGACCCTCTTGGCCAATTCCTTTAACTGTGCTGCAAGCCTAGGCAGGCGGAGTAGCTCTCCGACCACCCGAAGGGCCTGTGATTGGTCCAGGGCCGGACTCCACGCCTTCTTGGCACCTGGCGGCACATCTGACATCACACCTGCCTGGGCCCCAATCATGGCCCTATCGCCTATGGACAGGTTGTCGGCCACGCCTGCCTGACCTGCCAGGACCACGCCATCACCTATCCTACAACTGCCAGCAATCCCGACCTGTGCGGAGATCAGACAACACTTACCTATGATGACATTGTGCCCTATCTGCACCAGATTGTCCAGCTTCGTGCCCGCCCCTATGACAGTATTGGTGAACTTGGCCCTATCGATGCAGCAGTTGGCCCCTATCTCCACATAGTCCTCTATCACAACGGCCCCATTGTGGGGGATCAGCTCAGGTCTACCACCTATGACCGCATACCCAAAACCGATGGAGCCTATGGTGCTATTGGCCTGGATGACCACATGGCTGCCGATCTTGCAACCATGATAGATCACTACGTTCTGGTGGAGGACGGTATGGTCGCCGATCTCGGTCCCCTGGCCTACCTTGCAGCCAGCACCTATGACCGTGTGATGACCTATCCTAACCCCATCCTCTATGACAACGAATGGACCTATGGATACGTGGTCGCCCAACTTGACCTGACTTCCTATGACCGCGGTCGGATGCACCCCCTCTGGCGCGGGTGCCAGGACAGGGGCAAAGATCCTCAATGCCTTTATCAGGGCTGCATCCACATCTGCAGTAACCAACTGCGGCTTATCGAGGTCTGGGATGGGCCTCGGTACCAGTACGACCCCAGCCTGGCAGGTCCTGGCAGCGGCCTGATGCCGGTCCGTTGTTGCAAAGCTCAGACAGTCAGGACCTGCTGCATCCAATGGCCTCACGGTCCTGACTAGGCCCTGGGCATCTGCAGGCATCAGCTCCGCATCCAGCCTCGCAGCCAACTCCTGTAATGTCATCTCAACCATGGCCTGCACGATCACCTCTGATCAATCATGGCCATCACATCGGCAGTGATGTCTATGCAACCCTTGGCATATAGTACCTTCTGGGTATTGATCGTGGCAACGAATCGTTCAGGGGGGATGGGGAATTCAGGCTCTGTCCATTCCAGGACAAGGTTCAGACCCTTCTGCTGGGCAACCCTTGCCGTTGCCTGCAATATCTCCTTGTAGAGCTGCTCGGTCCACTGCCTCTCCTTGGCCGCAGATGCCTGCCTGTGGTAGTCCTGTAGGGCTTGAAGCCTGGCCTGTTTCTCCATCATGGCCTTGTAGAGTTCGAGATATTCCTGACTGCCCTGCTTAAACGCCTTGAGCTTGGACTGGTCTGCCTCCAACTCCTGATTCAGTTTGGAAAGCTCGCCATTGATCTGCTCCTGCTCGGCCTCGAACTGCCTCTGCCGATCGCTGGCCCTTTGCGACTCGCGGAGCAACCTCATCATACTGACCACACCTATCCGCAGGCTCTGTTCTGTAGAGACCTCCGCTGCCCCTTTCGGCATCAAGGAGGCCGCAACCAAGAGGATCATGCAAACAGCGACCACTACCGTAAACCGTTTCATAGCCATCCCTTCCATCTAGAAAACCTATCTGAACATCCCACCCATAGTGAAGCTGAACCTACGGGTTTCATCGAGGTCTGAGTAGACCAACGGTACCCCGTATTCAAATCTTATTGGCACGTTGCTGCCAAAGAACTGCGGCACCTGTATCTGGATCCCACCGCCTGCAGAGACCCGCCAATGACCATCCTCTATGGTGCCGGTATCCGTGAAGGCTAGCAGGGAGAGATTGTCCCCGACCAGCGGCACGATCAGCTCAAGATTGGCCACTACCGCATACTTGCTACCTATAGGGTCTATATATCTTGGAACAAGATTGGGATCGGAATCTGGGTCGAATACCTGTAGCCCCCGGCAACTGATGCCACGGTAATCGAAGCCGCGCACTGCATACTTGCCCATGCCCCCCACGTAGAATCTTTCGAATGGTGGGGCAGTACCCACAGTGGTCCCTGCCTGGAGACTTGCAGCCAGGACGGTCTTCTTGCCCAAGGGATCCTCATAGATGGTGAAGTACTTGGATGCACTGGCAGTGAGAAGACCAAAATCAAAGTCTCCAAAGACCTGCTCATAGGAGCCGCGGACCCTGAAGCCTGTATGTGGTTGGTATATGTCGTCTACCTTGGTCAGCCCGAGGCCTACCTCTATGCCGTAGATGTCATTGGTCCCCTCAACATCCCTTATCTCTTGCGGGGCATCGTAGTCGAGGTTGATAACCCCGACCGCCTCTGCCCTCAAGCCTAGGATCCTCCTCCAACCATCCGGCATCCTTTGCTCCAACTCGACCAAGGCCCTGAGCCTATCCTCGTCATAACTTTCCAGGAAACGCCTATAGCTGCTACCGACTAGGTCGAGGCCTATAGGCCTATCGAGCAGATATGGCTCTGAGAAGACAACGCTATAGTAGCTCACGACTGTGCCTGGCTGGAGCGAGACCTCGAGTGTCTGACCACCGCCTCGGAACGCCTTCATGGAAAACAGTTCAGACCAACTCCGCGGCCAATTGGTGATATCGAAGTTCTTCTGTCTGTATATCAACTGTCCTATGATACCATGGTCGCTACTGACGCCTACGCCAGGCATGATCAGGCCTGTCAGGCCCTCTGTCACGTCTACCCTCACGTCCCTGCGATTTGGCTCGCCATCAGCAGGCACCTCCGGTCTGATCAAGACCTGGTCGGCCATGATCGCCATCTGTACGTACTTTTCCATCAGGCTCTCGCCCTGTAGCGGGGCCATCTTTGCATTGTATAGCTGGCCTGGGACAAAGCCGTATTCATCCAGGACCCTCCTGATAGCCTTGTCCTGAGTAGTATCGTTTCCTGTTATCTCTATACGACCTATCCTGAATTGCCTGCCCTCGGAGATGGTGATCTCAAGGCTCACATGATTGTCATTGACGTCTGGACTAAGCCGCGGGATGTGATTGACCTGTGCATCTATGAAGCCCTTCTGGCGATATAAGTCCAATATCTTCTTGACATCCAACGAGACCATGTCCTTCTTATATCTCTGACCTACCCCTATCCTCAACATCCCTACAAGCTGATCGGTAGGAAACGCCTTGTTACCGGTCAGAATGATCTCCTTTATCTGATAAGGTCTGCCTTCGGAGATCTTGAAGACCACGATCAGACCGGTCTTGTCGGGGGTAAACTGCTTGTCTAAGGCCACCTCATAGCCCAAATAGCCATGTTTATAGTAGAAACCCCTCAGGGCCTCCAGATCCTCTGTCAATACCTGTTCACTGTAGTAGCCAGGCATGACCAGCCAGGTCCTTTGCTTGGTCTTCAGGACCTTGCTCAACGTACTGCTGCTAAATGCCCTATTCCCAACGAACTTGATCTGTTTTATCCTTACCCTTGGCCCTTCGTTTATGGTGTAGATCAATCGGCCCTGTCCGGCCTGCACTGCATCAAAAGAGACCTGCACAAAGGAATAACCGACCTTCTTATATACGTCTATGATCGTCCGCCTCCCGGACTCTGCAAGGAATGGATCGTACCTCTCTCCCAATTCGATACCTATCATCTTGTGCAATCGCTCGTCGCTGTAGTGCTTGTTGCCTATGAACTCGATGGACCTGATTATCACGCCAGGAACAGATACTAGATCGATCTGATTGCTATCTGTTGCACCAGCAACGATATCCAGATGTAACATCATGCCTGCGACCAGGAAGGCGACCTCGATCAGCGCACGAGGGCAAGGCTTATTTGCATCCTGGACTTGAGCCATCTTTCCTTCCTTAATAGCCTTCCGATGAATCGGGCACGAATGCAGCATTCTCGAATCTGGTGCACTTTTCCCTGAATACCAGCTTGACCGTACCTGTCGGCCCATTCCTCTGCTTTGCCACGATTAGCTCTGCGGTATTGGTTTCCTGATAATCAGGCTCGCCCTTTCGGTAATAATCCTCTCGGTGCAATAGTATGATCAGGTCTGCATCCTGCTCTATGCTACCGCTTTCGCGAAGGTCGCTCATCCTCGGCCTGTGTCCTTCCCTGCCTTCTGGTGCACGGTTCAACTGGCTGAGCACCACAACGGGTATATTCAGCTCCCTTGCAAGGCCCTTCAAATACCTGGAGATCGTCGAGATCTCTTGTTGCCTGGACTCTACATTTGCTTGGCCCAGGTGCATCAACTGCAGATAGTCCACGAATATACACTGGATACCGTAAAGGTTCCTCATCCTCCTTGCCTTTGCCCGCAGCTCCAAAGGGGTCAAGGATGATGCGTCATCTATGTATATAGGCGCCTCGGCAAGCACACCACATGCCTCTACAAGACGACGATAGTGATCCGTGCTAAGTATCCCCTTGCGGACCAACTGTCCATCGACACCACTGACGCTACAAAGGAACCTCTCGGCAAGGACCTGTTTGCTCATCTCCAGAGAGAATATGGCTATCGGCCTCTTCTCGACCACGCCCAGGTGCTCGGCGATATTCAGGGCCAATGTAGTCTTGCCCATGCTAGGTCTGCCTGCAATCACTGCCATCTCCCCTGGTTGCAGGCCACAGGTCAGGTCATCGAGCTGATGAAAGCCTGTAGGAAGACCTGTTACGTGCGTTCCTTCCCTCTTCTCAATGAGCTCATATACGCTGGTCACCAGGTCCTTGAGACTCGCTGCGGTGCTGGAGACCTTTTTCTCAGAGACGGCAAAGAGCCGCTGGGTGGTCTGATCAAGTATCTGGGCCACGTCTGTGGGCTGCTCGTATGCCTGCTGCATGGTCTCCGCGGCAACAGCGATCAACTCACGCAGGATGGCCTTGTCATAAACGATCCCGGCATAGTACATCACGTTCGCGGCAGAAGGTACCGAGTCTACCACCTTGGCAAGGTAGTCCACTCCTCCGACCGCCTCCATCTGACCCCGCTTCTCAAGCTCATCCCTGAGCACCACGCCGTCTATGGCCTCTGCCTTGTTGCGCTGGTAAAGGTCCACCAGTGCATCAAATATCATCTGGTGTTCAGGCCTGTAGAAGCAATCCCGGTTCAATAACTCGATGACCTGACCTATACAGGCAGGATCGATGATCATGGAGCCCAGTACAGCGGCCTCGGCAGCGACGGACTCCGGCATGGACTTGGACAAGGCCAATTGCCCACTGTTGAGGAGATTGGCCTTGGTAGGTTGGAGCGCCCCGCCCGTAATCGATCTGCCGGTTTTCCTGTCTGTAGCCATATCCTTACGAATAAGGAGGCCGGCCTAAGCCGCCCTCCCATCGAATGCCATCCTTATCCTGACCTATGGAACAACAGGATTGTACCTGCCCCGGGCGGGCACGTCAAACAATGCCAACCGATCACTGGGCCGTTGCCTGCTGGTTCGGCTCGCCAGTCTGAGATTGGTCCGTGCCCTCAGGCACAACCACTACCAGGACCGTTACCTTCAGGTCATCAGCGAATCGCAACTCTACGGTGTGCTTGCCCAGGTGCTTTATGTGTGTAGGCAGGTATACGACCTCGTCAGCAACCTCAAAGCCCTGCTCCCGAAGGTTGGCCGCTATGTCGTGGGCCGTGATGGAGCCGAACAGGACCCCCTGCTCGTTGGCCTTTGCCGCCAGGACCGCCTCGGCATTGGCAACGGCCTTGGCAGCCTGCTCCAGCCGCCTCCTCTGTTGGATCCGCATCTCAGCCCGCCTTGCCTTCTCCTTTGCAATGGCCTTTATATTGTCAGGTGTCGCAGGCTTGGCCAAGCCCTGGGGCAATAGGTAGTTCCTTGCATAGCCAGCCTTTACCTCCACCACATCCCCAACGTACCCGAGCCTCTTGATATCCTCGCACAACAGTACCTTCATGACAGCCATCCTCAACACCCAGTCACTGAGATGATTCCCTATGCCGTATAAGGCAACAACGCCATATAACGGGCCAACTTGATCGCACGCTTGACCTTCCGCTGACAACTAGCACAGTTGCCGCTCCGCTTGCGAGAGTAGATCTTTCCTCGGTTGGTCAACAACTTCTGCAGGGTCTCGACGTCCTTGTAGTCTATGTACTTGACCTTGCCCCTGCAAAAACGACACTGGGCATGTTCCCTTGCCCCAGTCAGGCCTGACCTGCGCTTACTGGACCGAGTCGATTTGGAGCCCTTGCTATTGTTCGTCTTTGCCATCGTATCCTCATCACAATCTAGAATGGTATATCGTCGTCTGGCGGGACCTGGGCAACATCGACAGGAGGCACCTTCTGATCCTCCACCGGGGCCACCTTCTCCTGCTGCTCCACAGGTCCACCAAGGAACTGGAAGTTCTCCACAGTTACACGGTGTTTGCTCCTCTTGGAACCATCCTGTGCGGTCCAAGTCTCATATGTAAGACGGCCCTCGATAAAGACCGATCTGCCCTTTGTCAGGTACTTGCTTATGGTCTCTGCCTGCTTGCCAAACGCCCTGCAGTCCACAAAGCAGGTATCTTCCTTCTGAACACCATCCTGACCCGTCCACCTGCGATTGACGGCCAGACCAAAGTCGACCACCGCCGTCTGGGAGGGGGTGTAGGATAACTGAGGGTCGCGGGTCAGGTTTCCAATCAGAAGTACCTTATTGTAGCCGGCCATATCCAACTCCTTGATTGACAGGTCCTGCCTATCAGGCCTCCTGTGAGTCTGTCTGGTCCGTCACGTCCTCTTGGGCCTCTTCGACTGCCACCTCAGGTTCATCTGGTACCGGACTTACTACCCTAGGTTCTGGTTGAGGTGTTTCGGGGACCTCGGGTGGCAATGTGGTCATATCGCGCTCGACCACCTCTGCGGGTCTATCCTCCGCCAAAAGGATGAGCGTCCTCATGATCCGTTCTGAGAGGCGGATGTCCCGCTCGATCTCGGCTATCTTCTTGCCGTCCACGCGGAAGTAACACTGGACGTAAGTGCCGCGGGACTTGTGCTGTATCTCATAGGCCAGCTTCCGCTCGGCCCACTTGCGAAGACAGACGATCTCCGCCCCAGCCCTCTTGAGGATCCCCTCGATCAGGCCTGTGATGCCTTCCCAATCCGACGCAGCCAATGCCGGATCCACCAGGAACATCGCCTCATATAATCGCTTTGTCGTATCCAATGACCGATACCTCCTGCCCACTGGGCAAAAAAAGAACTTGGATCTACCATTCATTCCGATTGAAGTAGGTCATAGTCTTCTCTATACCATGCTCGAGCCAATGCTGGATCGCCTGGCATGATCGTTCCACCGCCCGATCCAGCAGCTGACGCTCATCTGGACTGGGCCTGGATAGGACATAATCAGCGCCATCCATCTGGCCACTGGAACCTATCCCTATCCTGCAACGACAGAACCTGTCTGTACCGAGCCTGGCGATGATATCCTGGAGACCATGATGGCCGCCTGCCGAGCCTCCAGCCCTTATACGTATCCTGCCTGGCTCGAGGTCCATATCGTCCAAGACCACCATCAGCCGCTCCGGGTCCAGCTTGTAGTATTGGACCGCCTGGCTGACCGAAAGGCCACTTTGATTCATGTAGGTCATGGGCTTTAGCAGGATCACATCCTTGCCGCCTACATCTGCCTGTGCAAACCTGGCATGGAAGCGCCTATGATCCAGACTTACATCCCAACTGGAGGCAAGTGCATCTACCACAGCAAAGCCCATATTGTGCCTCGTGCCTGCATATTGGCGACCAGGATTACCTAGACCCACGACCATCCACATCTAACCTCTGACCTACCCCTGCTCCTGCTCAGGGCCCTCGGCCTGGGCCTTCTTGACCTCACGGATGACCTCAGGGGCGGCAGGTGTCTCCATCTGTACCTGTTCGGTCGTCTTTGCCTCTGCAACCATCCTGCATGTGGCGATCAGTAGCTGTGGCGGGCTGACCAGCCTTGCACCAGCAGGCAGTTGTACCTGCTGGGCGTGGATGACATCACCCAGGCCAAGCTGATCGATCCAGACCTCTATGACCTCAGGGATCTCGGTAACAGGACATTCTATCTCAATCTTATCAGCATGGGCCTCTACGATACCGCCCTCGTGCGTGCCCTTGGCCACGCCCTTCAGGACCACAGGTACCTCCACCTTGACCACATCGCCCAGTGCCACCCTCACCATATCCACGTGGATGATGGACCTGCCCAGATGGTCGTATTGCAGGTCCTTGATCAGGACCTGTTCCTTCCTATCGCCGATCATCAGGCCCAACAGACGGTGGCCGTGCTGGACGGCCTCGGTCAGGTCGTGGCTGCTGAGGGCAACAGCCATAGGCTCAGCCTCATGGCCATAGACGATCCCAGGTATCAGCCCTTGCCTCCTGAGCCTGCGGACCTGCCTAGTACCGATCCTTTCCCTGGGTTGTGCCTGCAACGTCGCTGTCTTTTCCATATCTAGAACCTCATAAGACCTCGGATTATCTGGACTTAATCTTCTTTCCCCTTTCGGTTAGCTGCCTGAACATGATACTGATAGATTCATTCATATGTATCCTTCTTATCGCCTCGCCTAGCATGGCTGCAGAGCTCAAGACCTTTATCTTCTTGACCTGGGTAGTGGCCTGCTCGGTGGGTATGGTGTCGGTCACCACCACCTCGTCTATGGGTGCCCTTGTCAGGGCCTCGAGTGCCCCTGGGGCAAACACACCATGGGTAGCGCCCACATAAATAGACCTAGCGCCCCGCCCCTTTACCAACTCGGCAGCAGTGCAGACGGTGCTACCGGTCGAGATCATGTCGTCGCACATAAGGACATTCCGGTCCCGCACAGAACCGATCAGGTCTGCAGCGACCACCTCCCTACCGTTGAGCCGTTTCTTGTGTATGATCGCCAAATCTGCACCCAGGAATGCCGTGTACCTGGCAGCGGTCTTTATATTGCCTACATCCGGTGCCACTACCGTAAGGTCGGGTATCCGCTTTGCCTCGAAGTACTTGGCCAGTATCAGCTCCCCTGTCAGATGATCTACTGGTATGTCAAAGAAGCCCTGCAACTGAGGGGCATGCAGGTCCACCGCCAACACACGATCCGCACCAGCAGTGGTCAGCAGATTCGCCACCAACTTGGCAGTGATAGGGACCCGGCCCTCCTCCTTGCGATCCTGCCTGGCATAGCCAAAATATGGGATCACGGCAGTAACGCGCCTGGCGCTAGCCCTCCGAAGGCAATCCAGGAATATCAATAGCTCCATGAGGTGCTCGTCCACAGGCCTGCAGGTAGATTGGACCACAAAGCAGTCCCTGCCGCGGACGTCGTCGTCGATCCTGACGATCCTTTCCCCATCTGGAAAACGTTCGATCCTTGCCCTGCCCAGGTGTATATGCAGGTAATCGCATATGGCCTTGGTAAGATCAGGATTGCTGTTGCCTGTAAAGACCCTTAGTTCTTCATCAAGATCCATCGTCACCTACCCAAATCACCAACAACGGCGATACCGCCGCCACTACCCGGCCAGGATTCGAACCTGGACAAGGAGAACCAAAATCTCCTGTGCTACCGTTACACCACCGGGTAAGCCAATCTGCTTAGGCCAATATTTGCACAGGACGATCAATAGCTTTCACGGAGGCCGGAAACCGGCCTGGATGGTCCCTACCCGAGGCCTGAGCCAGTCATGCCGTGATCCTACTGGCCCCATACCCCTTGGGGCAAGGTCGACCAATGCACAAGAGTATACCCGGCCTCCGTGAATCGATCAAGCTTGTTCTTTGGTCTATGGTACGTGCAGCAGGACGACCTGTTGGCCGTTGACCACAAGGCTCATCGTACAATCGAGCTGAGGGGCCGTACCACATGGACCGCCCAGGTGACAGGACATGACCGAGTGGGTCTGTATGCCCGAGCACGGCCCGCCTCCAAGGATCTGGCAGGTGCTCACCATCATGACACTGCCACATTGTCCTATAGTACAGTGCGGCAAGCACAGGCCTATACAATACGGTTGTACGAGTATCCCGCCGCAATAACACTGCGGGCCATAAAGCCCGATCTGACAGACCTGGTTGGCCATGGCCGGTGCAGAGACACATGCCATGACCAACAAGGGTACCAACAACTTGCTGTTCATATCCATCCTCCTTTATCTTGGCGTGAAATGACTTGTTTACCGGTGTGAAGCCAGTCTGCGTGGATATCGCGGATGCTTGTAAGTCATGGTCACTATATACTATGCCTGATGTTTGTCAATACCAGACCATATCAAAAGGATCGGGCATGTTCTGGCTGATCCAGCGTTATATCCTCAGGGACCTGGCCAAGACATTCCTGCTGGCCACACTGGCACTGGCGGTGATACTGACACTCGGTAGCCTGATAAGGCCCATCCAAAGGTATGGGATCGGCCCAGCACAGGTGGCAAATCTGGTCATCTATCTGACGCCAGTGACCATCACGTTGGTCTTGCCAGTGGCCGCCCTCTTTGCTGCCTCACTGGTCTACGGTCGGCTTGCAACAGACAATGAATACGATGCATGCAAGGCCAGTGGAATCGGTCCATTGACCATCATTTCCCCTGGCCTGATGATGGCCGGTGCTGTAGCGGTAGGCACACTGTTGTTGGCCCTGCACGTGATGCCCCAATTCGTGCAGATGGCAGACCGGTCCATAAACGCCGATCTGAGGCCCATCCTCTTTAGACACCTCCAAAGGCTAGGCTATTACCGGGTCGGTGGGCCAGGGGGCTATACGATCTATACCGACTATGCAGACCCAAAGACAGGCAGGCTATTCGGCGTAGTGGTTGTACAGGAAGGCCAAGAAGGCATCAAACAGGTGATGGGCGCAGAGGTCGCACAGGTGGTCTTCGAAAGGCAGGACCAGCTTACGAAGGTACGCATCCTGACGTCCGGTCCATTCCAACTAGACCTGACCGGAGGCAGCCAGGTAAAGGCTAGCACCCTGTCAGTAGGGTTGCTCATAGAGCCATGGCTGGCAGATAGGATCAAGTTCAAGAGGATAGGCCAGATAAAACAGATCCAGGCCAACCCGTTGCTCTACCGGCCTGTAGCAAGGCTGGCCAAGGAGGTTTGGTCACAGGCATTGATAGAGATGCAGGCCCATGCCATACAACAGGCCCTGGAGACCGGGCTTGCCTACACACTTACAGGTCAGGAACTGACCTGCCGATTGAAGGGCAGCCAGGCCACTATAGGCCGAGGGACGATAGCCATCGAGGGGCCTATACAGCTACAGTTGGGCGGTAAGGACCCAGCCGATGGCCATACCACCTGGAGGGCCAGAAGGGCTACGCTATCCTTGAATCTCGATGGTCCCGTGCCATGCCTGGCACTGGGACTGGTAGATCCCAGGTCCGAGGACGGGATGGGGCCCATGTCAGGACCCCAGATCCCACCACTGGATGTACCTAGATCCATCATTGATACCATAGGTCATCAGCCCACCTTGACAGACCTCCTGGCCGGCAAGGTCACCGCCAAGGTGGGCAATCCAAGCCCATACCTGACCAGCCAGCTGGATAGGCTCAGCGGTTCCATACGTTCGCTGCAGGCCGAGATCGCTGCCGAACTGCACAGTCGTCTGGCCTTTGGTATAGGGTGCATACCCATGATCATCATAGGTATTGGGCTTGGTATCATCAGGCGAGGGGGTCACCTGCTAACTGCCTTCGCGATAAGCTGCCTACCAGCCCTGTTGTTGGTGGTGATGATCATAGGTGGAAAGGAGCTTGCACGTAACCCAACAGGCCCCCATTGGCTCGGGCTTGCCGTGATCTGGTCGGGTGTAGCGGCACTTGCGGTCCTGGCTGGTTGGGTGTGGCTACGGCTACCAAGGTAGAGGATGAAGCGACTGGACAGGTACATCATCGCAAACTTCGTGCAGGGCTATTTGATCGCCGGCTGCATCTTGATAGGGCTTCGGATAGTCATCGACCTATTCGTCAACCTGGACGAATTCGCCAAGAATGCAGACCTCGGCGGCCTGGTAGTGGCAAGGAACATCGTGAGCTTCTATGCCTTCAACTCGACCCTCTATTACCGGGACTTTGCGGGGATGATCCTGGTAGTAGCTGCCGCCTTCTGCATCGCAAGGATGGTCAGGTACAATGAACTGATCGCAATAATGGCCTCCGGTCTGAGCCTAAGGCGTGTGATGCTGCCCATCATGATCATGGGCCTGGTGATGACCGCCGTGCTTGTATTGGATCAGGAGGTGGTGATACCAAGACTGGCAGACCGGTTGGTCAGGGGCCACGATGTCATACCTGGCCAGGAGTCATTCAGGGCATGGTTCATACCAGGCCAGGATGGGTCCCTGATCTTCAGTCCGAGCTTCGATCTGAGCTCTGGCTCGTTCGATAGACCTGCAATAATACTCAGGCAACTTGATGGGCAGGGGCTTTGGAACGTCACCGGCTGCATCGTTGCGGACAAGGCCATCTACAACGAGCAACTGCAACGTTGGGACCTGATCAACGGCAGGCTCATCAACCGCGACCCAAACCGACCTGGCGGTCCTGTCCTGGCATATGGGTCTATGGGTCTACTGCCAAAGGACATCCCTATACTGGCCAAGTCCGAGTTCAAAGGGCTACTGAGTTGGCGACAGCTAGATACATTGGGCGGGCTTCGGCCTAGGGACATGGCCTTGCTCTTCAGCCAGAAGCACTTCAGGATCACAGAGCCATTGATCAACCTCTTGGTCCTATTGGTTGGCCTTCCTGTGCTGCTATGCCGCGATCCGAGGTACGTAAAGTCAGCAGTACTTTGGTCATTCTGTCTGACAGGTGCCTGCAGCATAGTGACCTTCGTCTGCAAGGTCCTCTCCACAGAACCCGTGCCATTTGGCAGGCCGATGCCGCAACTGTGGGCCTGGCTACCAGTCCTGATCTTCTTGCCTATAGGTCTTGTCGAACTGGATTCGATCAAGACCTGATTACCTGGCCTGTCTCAACTCCTTGTTTATCCGCAGGCTGCACCACTGCTTGCCGCACATGGTGCAGTAGTCAGACGGCCCTGAGCCCAGGCCTGAGCTATCCTTGCAGGCCTGCTGGTAAAGCCTGCGGGCAGTCTCGGGGTCTATGGCACTTGCCAGATGGGCCTGCCAATCCAGGTCCCTCCTTGCCATACTTATCTGCCGGTCTGCCGCTATCGCACTCGGAAGCCCCCTGGCCAGGTCTGCTGCATGCGCGGCTATCCTCGCTGCCACCACGCCTTCCCTGACATCATCTGCATCAGGCAGGCCCAGGTGCTCCTTAGGTGTGACATAACAGAGGAAAGAGGCCCCATAATAGGCCGCTGCGGTCCCTCCTATGGCAGCAGTGATGTGGTCATAGCCAGGGGCGATGTCCGTTACCAGAGGACCGAGCACATAGAAAGGTGCGCCACGGCAAAGCTGCTGCTGTAGCTCCATGTTGTATTGGATCTGGTTGAATGGCACATGCCCAGGACCCTCAACCATGACCTGGCAACCATGCTGCCAAGCACGTTCTACCAACTCCCCGAGGGTCCTCAACTCCGCTAATTGCGCCTCGTCGGTTGCATCTGCTGTTGCGCCTGGTCTGAGGCCATCGCCCAGGGATATGCACACGTCATACTCCACCAGGATCTGACAGATCTGGTCGAAGTATTCATAAAGAGGGTTCTGCCTGCGGTGGTAGAGCATCCACCTGGCTAGCAAGGCCCCACCCCTACTGACGATCCCGGCTACTCGCCCCTCTACCAGGGGCAAGAACTCCCTCAACACACCCGCATGGAGGGTAAAGAAGTCTACCCCCTGCATGGCCTGTCTCTCTATGGTCCTAAGGACCAGCTCTACTGTCACATCCTCTACGTCCCTGTCCTGTATGACCTGATAGATTGGCACGGTCCCAAAAGGTACTGGGCAGGCCTCCAACAACTGCTGCCTTATCTGATCCAGGTCCCCCCCTGTGCTCAGGTCCATGATCGTATCAGCCCCCGCCTCCAGTGCGGCCCTGAGCTTTGCCATCTCCTGGGCGATGTCAGAACGCTCGGGGCTGGTACCTATGTTCGCATTGACCTTTGTCCTCAAAGGCCTGCCAATCCCTGTGGGCCGCAACCCCATGCGGATGTGTATCCTGTTTGCCGGTATCACCACCTGCCCAGCTGCAACATGCTGCCTGAGCTGCCTAGCAGGGATGGACTCTGCCTGCGCGACCAGTCGGACCTGGTCGGAGACGATACCTTCTCTTGCAATTGTTATCTGGGTAGGCATTAGCAAACACTCTGGCCCGGCCAATCGGGGTGACTGGACTTGAACCAGCGACCTCCTGCTCCCAAAGCAGGCGCTCTAGCCAAACTGAGCTACACCCCGGGCAGTGGCCTATTCTACTGACCAATCCTGTGCATGCAAGGATGCCTACGAAAATGGGTCGAGATGGTTATAAGACCCAAGAAATCAACCTCCTGCCCCACAAGGCCGATAGAACCTCAGGAAGATGGCAGGTATTCGTTGTAAGATACACCGAGTTTGGGTAAAATAAACAATACAGCTAAGTTCATGTTTGGAGATATGCCCATGAAGGCGATTGCATCTACCTTAGGAATCATCTTGGCCTTAGGCCTGGCAGGGTGCAGGACAGGCACCCAGGGCGAGAGCTATACCAGGGCCGGCTATGACTTTTCCAACATAGACGTCATTGCAGTGGTGGATGTAAATGGGGTCATAGAAAGTGAGGCCATAAAGAACCAGATCGCAGAGTTCTTCTCCAAGCAGTTACTCAAGAGGGGTTATGGGCCAATAGAGCGTCAGCAGGTACAGCACCTCTTGGTACAGGCCAATGCCCCACTGGAGGGACTCAAGGGCGACGCATATGCTATAGAGGCTGGCAGGATCCTTAGGTACCCTACTGTGTTGGCCATATATGTACCTGTGTTCGGTGAGGAGATAAGCATAACGGCAAAGCTGTTGGAGGTAGATCAAGGCAGTACGCTCTGGGTAGGCACAGGCTCGCTGACCCGACTAGGCTCTGCATGGTGGTCCTTCGGCCAGGAGGAGCAGGGCCTGACCGGTAGCATATTTGCCAATAACCAAGGCCCGTACGTCAATGCCCAGGAGCAGCTTGCCAGGCAGAGGCAGGCTGCTGCAAACAGGGCCTTGACCGTTCGACAGGCAAGGCAGGTGGAGAAACTGGTTAGGCATATCTGCCAGAGCCTTCCTTATAAGCACGCCGAGCTTCAGCCCAAGTCCGGATTCCTCAAGGTCCCGAGGGTAGGTGGCTAGGATCAGTATCTAGGGATCCCGCAAACAGGGACAAAGCCACTCGGATTGTATTGGCTTTTAGAATTCCCCGGTCGGTCGGCGCTCGTATAATACACTTGCTATGGATACAACCCTCAAGACAAAGCAGCGATTGGACAGGGATGAACAGATATACCAGCTCACCACACTGGTTGCTGGCGATTTCTCTTTGCAAGAGGTACTCGACAAGTTGGCAGAGGCAGCGGTCAAGATACTCGGCGTCAAGGCCTGCTCCATAAGGCTGTTGGACGAGGAGACCAACGACCTGAAGATGAGGAGTACCTATGGCCTCAGCGAGGAGTACCGCAACAAGGGTCCTGTCACCAAGTCCGACCCCGTGATCCAGGCAGCATTTGCAGGAGAGGCGGTGGTCATCCACGACATGCAGCACGACGACCGTGTCAGGTACAAGGAGGCTACCATCAAGGAGGGCCTCGCAAGCCAATTGACCGTGGCCATGACATTCAGGAACAAGCCTATAGGCGTCCTGAGGCTATATAGCCCGATCCCGATGCGTTTTGACGAGGACGATATACGTGTCGCCCGGGCGGTGGCCTCCCAGTGCGCTGTGGCCATCACCAACGCAAGGCTATACAACCAGGCACTGGAAGGGGCCAAGATGGCAGAGCAGATGCGTCTTGCTGGCCTTGTCCAAAGGAGGATGATACCGCAGCAGGTCCCCCAACTGGCCGGCTTTGAGATAGCGGCCAGCTACATCCCATGCTTCGATGTCGGGGGCGACCTCTATGACTTTCTGCCTATAGGCAAGGACAGACTGGCCATCGTCATAGCCGATGTGATGGGCAAGGGCCTGCCTGCTGCCCTCATGATGAGTTGGCTGAGGGGGGCCATCAGGTCTTATGTGGCCAGGTCAGCGGCCTCCTTTGAGCAAGGCGATGGCAGGTGGGACATCGAGGATCGGAACGCCAACAACGCCTCCCATGTACGGGCAGCGATACAGGACTTCAATCGCATGGCCGGCGTCGAATGTCGCGATGGTGAATTCGTTACACTAACCTATGCAGTACTGGACGCAAAGACCAAGAGTATCACGTACGGCTCTGCTGGCCATGAACCTATGGTCCTCTTGAGGGACGGCCAGGCAATAGACCTTACTGCAGGGGGGCTTGTACTCGGCGTAGATCCGCAGGCCTCGTACCAAGTACAGACCGTTCCATTGAGGGATGGTGACTGCCTCGTCTTATATACAGACGGCCTGATAGACGCGGTCAACTTCGAGGGCCAGCTCTGGACCAGGGAACGGATGATCGAGGCTGCCAAGAAGGGCCTGGCATGTACAGCAGACCATATCGTCAAGAACATATTGCGGTTTAGGAGGAGGTTCGTAGGGCTGGCCAGCCAGGTGGATGATACAAGCCTGATCGTGGCAAAGGTTGGTCAGGCCAGTACACCAAATGGCGTTTGCAGTTGTCAGGATAACTAGCTTGGCGACGTTCGTTGTGACCATAGATGGGCCAGCGGCAAGCGGCAAGAGCACCGTGGCCAGGCTGCTGGCCAAGAGGATAGAAGGCCAATACCTGGATACCGGCGCAATGTACAGGGCAGTGGCGTGGGCTGCCATGGAGGCAGGTGTAGACCTCAGGGATCCACAGGCATTGCTGGCATTGATAGACCGGACTGATTTCAGGTTTATCCCGGGCCCTGAAGGCATGGACGTGTTCGTGAATGGCCAGGATGTCACCGACGAGATCCGGGATCCGAGCCTGACAAACATGGTAAGGTTTGTTGCAGATCCCCCAGAAGTCAGGGAGAGGATGGTCCTGATGCAACGGCAATTCGCCCAAGAGGTCGACAGGCTCGTCACGGAAGGCAGGGACCAGGGGACGGTCGCATTTCCGGACGCACCAGCCAAGTTCTACCTGATCGCCGATCCTAAAGAGAGGGCCCGACGCAGGCAGCAACAACTACGCGATAACGGCATCGAATGCCCACTGGAGGAGATAGAGAAGGCCATCCGTGACAGGGACAAGATAGATCAGCAAAGGCATGTAGGCGGATTGAGGCTGGCACCGAATGCCGTGATCGTCGACACCACCAGCCTTTCTGCAGAACAGGTGGCAGACCTGATGGCCCTACTGATCAGGCAGGCCTTTGGCATACCAGAACCCCCGATCGGTCCTGGAGTATATGAAGGTCCTGGTGGCTGAGAAGTGCGGGTTCTGTCCAGGGGTCCGTAGCGCAATCCGCACTGCAGAACAGGTACTTGCCCAGACCGCAGGACGCGAGCCTGTCTCTTGCCTTGGCCCCATCATCCACAACCCAACCGAGGTGGCCAGGCTTGCGCAGGCCGGGTTGAGGATCGTCGAGTCCGTAGACCAGATAGAAAAAGGCACGGTCTTGATCCGTTCTCACGGTGCTGCGCCCGCCCAGATCGAGGCCCTCAAGTCCAAGGGGCTGCGGATCATAGATGCCACATGTGTCTTGGTAAAACGCCTGCAGAGGATAGCCACCAGCCTGGAAGAGGATGGTTACCAGGTGGTGATCATCGGCCAACCCGATCATCCAGAGGTACAGGCCGTATGTGGTCATCTGCGTAGGCCCATCGTCGTCGCCTGCAAACAAGACCTGGCTGGTGTCGAACTGGGTCCTAAGATAGGCATAGTCAGCCAGACCACGCAGACCCCGCAACGTTTTGCGGCCATGGTGGCGGTGATCTGCGAGGGTAGGTTCACGGAGTTGAAGATCGTCAACACCCTATGCAGGGAATCTTGTAAACGGCAGGAGGCAGCGGTCAGGCTTTGCAAGGAAGTTGATATCATGTTCGTGCTGGGTGGCCTTGATAGTGCAAATACCAGGAGCCTTGCAGAATTGTGCAGGCAGCACAACCCCAATACATACCATCTGGAAGGGATAAAGGACCTGGATCCGAGGATCATCAAGGGAAAGTCGGTGGCTGGTGTGACCGCAGGTGCCTCTACCCCAGACGCGGTCATCCAGCAGTTCGTGCAGGTACTCGAGCGGTCCTAGCACCTGACCAGCTCTAGGCCCAAGTAGAACATTACGCCGGTCATCCTGTCAGCTAAGCCCTAATGACAGTCACTCCGTATGTCTAGTAAGTTCCAAAACCTCGATGCCAAGAGAGGTTTTGACTTGCAGGACTGGTCTTGTGTCGTTAAACTATCGGTTTTCCGCGATGTGACACGGCGTGCGCTGCAACAGGGTCGGAGCCCCTCTAGCTGCGGCATGCAGGTGGATATGGTAAGGTCGAGGCCTTTTGGCGTGTGTGCGGGGCGACAGAGGGCCTAAAAAAGACGCCGCACGTGGAAAAGTATTTATGGTTGATAGAAACATCCTCAGGAAACTAGGGTTATCAGAACAGGAACTCGATCAACAAGTAAACCAGATCTTTGGCCAGGAGGAGGACCAATACCTCGATCACATGCTAAAAGGCAAGGTGGAATCCCACAGCCCCGGCGCAATCCTTAAGGGCATAATCGCCGGTAGGCACGGCAATGATGTGATCGTTGAGGTGGGATTGAAGTGTGAGGGCGTGGTAGACGCCAGTGAATTCAACGACCCGTCCGAGATCCAACCAGGCAAGGAGATAGAGGTACTGGTGGAGGAGGCAGATTCAGAGAGCAACCAACTGCTATTGAGCAAACGCAAGGCGGACGCAATTAGGAGCTGGGAACATATCATAGCCACAAAGAAGGAAGGGGATGTAGTCACCGGCAAGGTGATCCGGAGGATAAAGGGTGGATTGTTGGTGGATATCGGTGTGCCAGTATTCCTGCCTGCATCCCAGGTGGACATCCGTAGACCGGGCGATATCAGCAGGTTCATAGGTAAGGAGGTAGACTGCAAGATCCTCAAGATAGATGTAGACAGCCGCAACATAGTGGTCTCCAGGAGGCGGCTGATAGAGGAGGAGCGAAAGGCCAGTAAGGAGAGGCTGCTTGCTGAACTGGAGGTTGGGCAGATCCGCAAGGGCGTGGTCAAGAACATGGCAGACTTTGGCGTGTTTGTGGACCTGGGCGGTATTGACGGGCTCCTGCATATATCCGATCTGAGTTGGGGCAGGGTATCACATCCTTCAGAGGTACTCAGCCTCGATCAGGAGATCGAATGCGTGGTCCTCTCTGTAGACAAGGCCAATGAGAAGGTCTCGCTCGGCCTCAAGCAGAAGACCCCATGCCCATGGGACAATGTGGAGACCAAGTACCCTGTAGGCGCAAGGGTCAAGGGCAAGGTCGTCAGCATAATGAATTATGGTGTATTCGTACGCCTAGAGGACGGCATAGAGGGATTGGTACACATAAGCGAGATGAGCTGGACCAAACGACTTACCCATCCTGGCGAGATGGTCAATGTGGGCGACGAGGTCGAGGTAGTGGTCCTAAGCGTAAACAAGGAAAAACAGGAGATCTCGCTAGGCCTCAAGCAGACAGAGACCAATCCGTGGAGCATAGCCGCGCAGAAGTACCCACCAGGTACGATCGTAAATGCCACGGTCCGAAACCTGATGGCCTTTGGTGCATTCGTGGAGATAGAACCTGGTATAGATGGGATGATCCATGTATCGGATCTGAGCTGGACCAAGAAATATAGCCATCCAAAGGAGGCCTTGCAAAAGGACCAGGTGGTCAAGTGTGTGGTGCTGGAGGTGAACGAGGAAAAACGCCGCATATCCCTGGGCGTCAAACAATTGACTGAAGACCCATGGATCAGGGCCATACCGGAAAGATACATCCCTGGCCAGATCGTCAAGGGCAAGGTCGCGAAACTGACCAATTTTGGGGCGTTCGTCGAGCTGGAGCCAGACTTGGAGGGCCTATTGCACATATCGGAGATGGCGGATCACAAGGTAGACAAGCCTCAGGACATGCTCAAGCCTGGTGACGAGGTGGAGGTCAAGATCCTGAAGGTCGATACAGAGGCAAGGAAGATAGGCCTAAGTCTGAGGCGTGTCCAGTGGGCAGCAGAGGATCAACAGGCAACGGAGGATGCCACCCATCATCCCCAGGGTCTAGGGATCACTATACCACCGGCAAAGAAACAGAAGGCAAAACAAAAGCCTGCTGGGTCACAGCCACCAGCCGATCAGCCACCGCCACCAGAACCTAATGGGCAGTCCCAAGGCGATAGCTAGAGGCCCCAGGCCTTCGCAAAGGCCTTGAAGCTGCGATCATATGTCCGCTCTGCGGCGGGTGGAAAACAACACCCAGGCAGTTGTCTTGCAGCCAGGTGGTAACTGAGGCACTCGCAACACATACCCTTGCGACTGCAGCCTTCATATGTGCATGTGCATCGCTTGACGTTGTCTTGCTTCTTGCATTCCATAGTCACCCTGTCAGAAGCTTCAGACAATATCGATCTGTCATACCCGCAATGTAATCTGCTACGGTCCTTTGCAGGCCCTCCGAACGGATGAAGGCCTGGAAATACCTCGGCATGAGCTCGGGCCTGTTGCAAAACCGCTCGAACAACTGGCCGAGCCACTGCCTAGCCTGTATCGCAGATCGCTTTAGATCCGGATGAAGATAAAAGTTCTCCAAGAGAAAGGACTCCAATTGGCACAATTGTTCCTGCCTTCTTGGTGAAAGGCAGATAAGCGGCTTGCCGAATGCATAGACATCCTCAAGCGTACGGATCCCGGAGCGACTTATGGCCTCCATGCTGGCCTCGATGCAATCGCTTACAAGGCCATTTATGATGGTCTTGCTGATCCTGGTCCTCACTATGGCAAGATCATCTATGCTATCGGCCCCTATGAATCGCTCAGCCTCGGCCACGAGCTCGACAGACCTGGCCTGGTTGGCAGTGATCAACCTTGCCCTGCGACCATCCTCTAGGTCATGACAATTGTACGCTATCCTGTCCGCGATATCCGCTACCTGGCCTTCGAGAGACATCTGGATCTGCTGTCTACCATCCCTGGGATGATCGTACGGGCTGGTATGGCCTTGAAGACCTGCTATGGTCTCATACATGAGGTTCAGGCCATAGAATTGAGGATAAGGATGCTCCAATAATGTCACTATCCTCACCGTCTGCTGGTTGTGCTCGAATCCGCCGTGTGGTGCCATCAATTCATCCAATGCTTGCTCACCTGCATGCCCGAATGGCGGATGGCCCAGATCGTGGGCCAGGCATATTGCCTCGGTAAGGGCCTCGTTCAGCCCCAAGGCCTTGGCTATGGTCCTGCCGATCTGACTTACCTCTATGGTGTGTGTCAGCCTCGTCCTGTAGAAGTCGTCGAGACCTGGGGAAAAGACCTGTGTCTTGCCTTCAAGCCGGCGAAACGCAGCACAATGTATGATCCTGTCCCTATCCCGCTCGAAGTCGGACCTATATGGGTGGGGCTGCTCGGGAAAGGCCCTGCCCCTGGTGTTCTCCTGACTGACAGCGTAGGGCATAAGCTGCCCTCTTTGTGCGACCAAGCCCATCACTGCCGCGATAGACAATCCTTACCGGCTGCTTGGGCCAACTCATCCCTGAGCTCTTGCAGCGACTGGCTTATCACCTTGGCATCGCTGCACACAGAAACGAAGTTTGTATCGCCGTTCCATCTGGGTACGATGTGTATATGCAGGTGATCAACCAGCCCAGCTCCAGCACAACGACCCAGGTTCACACCTATGTTAAAACCTTGTGGGTGAAGGGCCTTGTCCAATAGCAACTGGGCCTGCTTGACCTGCTGGATCATGTCCAACAACTCCTCCTCGGTGCATTCCAACAGGCCAGGTATATGTCGCATAGGAGCGATCAGGAGATGACCGTTGTTGTATGGGAAGCGATTCAGGACCACGATACTCAACCGTGTCCGCCACACCTCCAGGTTCTCCTTGGCCTTCTCTGGCTGCGAGATCGATCTACACAAGAAACACTCGCCTGCCTTTCCAGCCATATCTTGGATGTAGCCGATCCGCCAAGGTGCCCAAAGGTTCTTTCGGTCCATCGGTTTATCCTTCAACTGCGACCGTCCAGACGCCTGACCTCTATGCTCTGATCGATAGTGATGACGGGATTGCCACTGGTACCCCTTGCAAATGGGAATGGTACAGCAGCCTGCAGTATGTACTGCATCCTCTGCGTCGTACCTTCCCAAGTACCTGCATCTATGTTGAATCTATCGGTCCCAGAGCCTTCAAGCCCCAAGAACTTGTATGCCCCAAGGAATCCGAACGTGCCGCTGACACGGAACCTGCCTGCATAAGGAATGGGCCAAGTGGTTGGGGCAGGCCTGTCAGACAGGCTGTATCTGCCTGTGATCAATGCGATCCTACCGGTGTCGGTCTGCTCGATCCTTTCGAGGCTATAAGAGACCTGCCTGGCCTTCCTGGAGACCATCGGCGTAGGCACTGAGAGCACAGATGTCCAACCCTTGCCGGGCTCGACCCCGTTCGGATCCATACTGGATATCGCATCCCACAAGAACCAGACCGTGGCCACCACATCGCTGATCATGTCCGGATCCTTCACCCTGCCGTACCTTGGGTCCTGCCGGAAGGCGGACTGGCCTACCTCCTTTAGGAGCATATCAAGGCTGTTTGCATCAACTATCCTACCATTGGACGCAACCCGTAACGAAAACCCCCGGCCTTCCAGTAGTTTGACAGGATCCGTACCTGGTGACGGGACATCCCCACTGAGCCGACCCCTGTTGATGGATACAGACCTTACTTGTACCTGCAACTGGGTACTACCATCTGGTTCGATCCGAACAGGCTCCATCCCTATCACCATATCCATGGTCTCGTTCATCGTGGAGACTGTATCCGACCTGCGGTTGGGGTCGGCGTTTGGGTCCCAACATATCCTGATATCCCTCTTTGAAAGGCATCTGTATGCCAATGGTCGGCCCACCTCAAACCGCAATCGACAACTGACAGGCCCAATCCCGGCCTGGTCGTTGACATCGGGGACTACTCGCTTGATCTGGAGACCATGGACGGACCTCATACTGATCGTATTTGGCTCGGCCGCCTTGTCAGTCAACTGCACCCGGGGATCTACCGCCAGCCAATTGACCTCAAGCTGCTCGCTGGCCAGGTCCAAGCAGCCTGATGTCAGGTCCAGACGCAACTGGCCCTCATATGTGAATTGGAAGTCCATCCTGTCCATCAAGGCCTTTATCTTGGGATCCTGCTTATAGGCCTGTTGAACAGTATTCGAGGCAAGTGCGCCTGTCATCTCCACTACAGCGATGGTATGGCCATCGACCTGCTCGATATCCTTGAGCCTGTAGACCCTCTCGAAGGTCCTGGTGCCCAGGTTGGCGAAGGAAACCGTCCGTAGGTCGCTCCAGGAATAGCCCTTTTGGTGAGGACCGGGCCCGCAAGATGCCAGGCCCCAGACCGTGTGCATCTGGCGGAGATACTGGCGGGATGCCAGCTCAGATGCCTTCCTTGACTGATCCTTGTCGCTGCCTTTCGACAATACCTGCTGGAGGTCAGGCATACCTTTGATGTCCAAGACACTACCATCCGGCGCCAATAGTAGCTGGTAGGTCTTGCCTACAAGCCATGCAAGTGGACCGGTCTGATCACGCGAGCTGTCGAAATCGATGATCGGGTCCCCAACCTGCTCTTCAAAGACCTTTAGGCCATCTATCCGAACATCCAAGACCGCATTTCCATTGGGGTCCACGGATCGGACCTTCTGCCTGAACCTAATCGTCACAGAGCTGCCGGTGGTACCGCTCGGCACCTCCACCGGTTGGTTGCCAGATGTGGTCTTGACCACCACGGATCTCTGCCAAAAGTTGGAAAACTCATACAACTCGTCATGACCGGTCCTCAGGCCCAGCCTCAATTCGACCGCCGGCTCATTTGGACCAGAGACGACCTGGCCAATCACGGTAGCTAAGACAATCAATAGGCACTGGGTCACCATATTCATCTCCAACCAGGCAACCCATTATAAGTAGCCCGATGGGTCAGACAACGATTTTCGCTTGTCCAGCCTGCCAGCGGCGGTAGAGTATTCCAGCATCTGGTCTACAGATAGGAGTAGAAAAGATGCCAAACAGCGATATGATCAAGTCCGGTTTTCAAAGGGCACCCCATAGGGGCCTGCTAAGGGCCTGTGGTTTGAAAGAGGAAGACCTGGGCAAGCCCTTCATTGCCGTTGCGAACAGCTTCTGCGAGATAGTGCCTGGGCATGTCCATCTGAACGAGGTAGCGAAGGTGGTCAAGCAGGCCATACGGCAGGCAGGCGGCGTGCCATTCGAGTTCAACACCATCGCAGTCTGCGACGGCATAGCCATGGGCCATACAGGCATGAAGTACTCGCTGGCCAGCAGGGAGATCGTGGCAGACTCTGTGGAGATCATGTGCAGGGCCCACTGCTTTGACGGTCTTGTGTGCATCCCTAACTGCGACAAGATCATACCTGGCATGCTGATGGCAGCGGTACGCCTGAACATCCCTACCATCTTCGTCTCCGGTGGGCCCATGAAGGCAGGAAGGACCTCCGACGGTAGGACGGTGGACCTGATCAGTATCTTCGAGGCAGTGGCTGCATACAAGGCCGGCAAGATAGATCAGGACCAATTGCAGGAGTTGGAATGCCAAGGGTGTCCTACGGTTGGAAGCTGCTCCGGCCTCTTTACCGCCAATTCCATGAATTGCCTGTGCGAGGCCATAGGTATTGCCTTGCCTGGAAATGGGACCATATTGGCAGTAGACAAACGAAGACAAGGGCTCTACGAGGCAGCAGGTAGGATGATCTGCGAGTTGGTACGTCGCAACATAAGGCCTCTGGATATCATCACCAGCAAGTCCTTGGATAATGCCCTGATCCTGGATATGGCCATGGGTGGCTCAACTAATACCATCCTCCACGCGCTGGCCTTGGCAAACGAGGCAGGGATCAAGTATGATCTGGGCCGGATCAACCAGCTTTCCGATAGATGCCCGAACATCTGCAGGGTCTCGCCTTCCAGTCCATGGCACATCGAGGACGTGGATGCAGCCGGTGGTGTCAGCGCGATACTGAAGGAGATCAGCAAGATCCCAGGCCTGCTGGACCTTGACTGTATGACCGTATCTGGAGTCACCCTTGGCGAGCGTATAAAGGATGCCAAGATCACCAATCCTCAATGCATAAGGCCGCTCGAACAGGCCTATTCCAAGACTGGTGGGCTATCCATACTCTTTGGCAATCTCGCACCCAATGGGGCAGTGGTAAAGACCGCTGGGGTAGTCCCGTCCATGCTCAGACACAAGGGCCCTGCAGTGATCTTCGAAAGCCAGGAGGAGGCCTGTGAAGGTATCCTTGCAGGACAGGTCAAACCAGGGGATGTAGTGGTGATCCGCTACGAAGGGCCAAAGGGTGGGCCAGGCATGCAGGAGATGCTCAGTCCCACAAGCTACATCATGGGTGCAGGCCTAGGCGAATCGGTTGCACTGATTACGGATGGCAGATTCTCAGGTGGTACACGCGGTGCATGTGTGGGCCATATCAGCCCTGAGGCTGCTGTAGGTGGTCCGATCGGCCTGCTGAGGCCTGGGGATATCATAAGCATAGATATACCCAATCGTAGGCTCGAGGTAGAGCTATCGCCGGCACAATTGGCCCAACGCCGCTCGGCCTGGACCCCTCCAACACCCAGGATAACAACAGGTTGCCTGGCCAGATATGCAGCCCTCGCCACCAGTGCGGATACGGGTGCGGTCTTGAGATGGTAGAGTGGTTTGTGGCAGGACTGCGTTTCAGTTGCACCAGGTGTGGTCGATGTTGTTCCGGGCCCAACGAGGGCTATGTATGGGTAGATCACCAGCAAATCGCGCAGATCGCCATGTTCCTCAGGATACCTATCGAGCAATTCACGACCTCTTTTGTCCGCCAAGAGGGCCTGTATACCAGCCTGATCGAGGACCCAGATACAAAGGACTGCATATTCCTGAGGCGATCTGGCCAGCTCAAGGGGTGCGCGATATATCCTGTACGGCCAACGCAGTGTCGGACCTGGCCATTCTGGCCAAGGAATCTGGCGAGCCCCCAGTCCTGGTACCAGGCCAGCCTCCGTTGCCCTGGGATGAACACAGGCAGGCTTTATACATATGAACAGATCCAGCAGATCAGCAGCTTACACGGCCATCGTCCATGATGTAGCCAAGATCTACCAGTGGCTGGGAGTCCATTCAGCCCCTAGACCATGCCTTAGGTGTGGTAGATGCTGCGACCTGGCTGGATATGGCCATAGGCTCTTTGTATCCAGCCCGGAGTGGATATATCATCGGATGATGAACGGCCCAGCCCCGCCTGGCGCGAAGGCCGGCACCTGTCCTTTCAACCGGTCAGGTCTTTGTACCATCTATGAGCACAGGTTTGCCGGATGCCGCATATTCCACTGCATGCAGGACCAGGATAGCCAATCCAGGCTCTCCGAATCGACCCTTGCGATGTTGAAGACGATCTGTCAGGCCCATCAGGTGGAGTACCGATACGTGGACCTATTCGATGCACTCAGTGGGCGGTTATCCGATATCTGTCCATAGGCGTGGGCACTTGATATTGCGGTGGCCGAAGGTCCACGTATTTGACAAGGCCCATCAATGTGCCTGACTCCTTGTAGAATGAATAGAGCCTTGCCAACTTCTCATGCTCGTCCGCCTCGAGGTACCTGGCAGCAGAACCAACCTCCGCACCCCAGATGATCTGGGTCCTGTCCTTGGCATAGATGACTATGTGAGGGGCCTTCTTGTCTAGTCTGCCCATGTAGTTACTGACATCCACAGAGTCTATCTCGGTCAACAACGGCCTTACTGGGCTCGTGAGCATGTCCATGGACTCCAACAGGGCCAGGATTTCCAACCCCTCCCTCAGGTCCTCGCTGGCCAATGGCTGTCCTATTCTTGGGGTACCTGACAGATGGATCCCATCGATCCGCTTTAGATCCAGGCCGGGTATCTGGACGAAGTCCAAGAGAACCTGATCCTTGTCCACATAGAAATGTGACCCAGCTATCTCCACTATGGCAGCTGGTCTACGCCAAACGGCCTTGACCCTGACATCCTTGGGCGTAAGCCGCACCTGTACCCGATCTAACCATGCGATCTCGGCCAGGCCCGCTGCAAGGCGTCTGGCCAGGTCCTCTGAAAGTGCCAACCGGACACCACCTGCAGCCTTGACGATCTTCTGTCGCAGATCTGGACTGCGATCCACCCAAGCAGGGATGTCCTCGAGTACCAAAGGCCCGGTCTTCGGCCCTGTAGATCCGCGGATGTAGCGATCCAGCACCACCAGCCCGCCTACCATGGCCGCGATCAAGATCAGGCCCCCAGCAGCAGCGATCGGCCGCCTCCACTGGATCAATACCGCTATCAGACGGCCCCAAATATCAGGCATGAGACGCCCTCAACCACAAGCCCTGATATCGATACCCTGCCCCATTGCAGCCCTGACCAACATGTCGCAAACCCGCCAGAATGGTACCCCTGCACGCATAGCAGCCTTGGGCAGAAGGGAGTGGGCGGTAAGGCCAGGTATGGCATTGGCCTCCAGCACGTATGGAGTGCCGCAATCGTCCAGGATCATATCTATCCTGCCTATGTGCCGCATCCCCAATGCCACAAAGACATCCATGGCCTGCCTCTGTACGGAATCCTGCAGATCAGGCGGCAGACTATCGAAGACAAACTCGGTCCGGTCGTCGGTGTACTTGGCCTGAAAGTCATAGAATGGCCTGCAAGGTCTTATCTCTATCACCGGAAGGGCTCTACCCAGGAGGATACCGACGGTCAACTCCCTGCCTTCTATGTATCTTTCAACCAGACAATCGCCGAACTCGACCGCTGTCTTTGCACAGGTCTCCAACGCAGCATCTGGGCCTTCAACTATACTGACACCGACGCTACTGCCCTGCCGTACAGGCTTTACCACGTACCTATGCCCGAGCCCGGCCAGTCGCTGTGCAAAAGGCCCGGGATCGGTCTGTCGGTCAAAGACCAGATATGGTGGTGTTGGTATCCCCAGCCGTTGCAATCTCTCCTTGGTAGCCAGTTTGTCGAATGCCAGCCTGCATCCATCAGGCCCGCTGCCGGTATACCGCAGCTTCCTCTGCTCCATGATCGCCTGCAGTTGGCCATCCTCTCCAAACGCACCGTGCAGGGCCACAAAGAATACGTCTATGCCCTTCTGGTCCAATATCTGGAGCCTGTCAGGGCCTATATCGTAGATATCGCTGATGTACCCAGCCTGTCTAAGTGCGGCTACTGCAGCCTGTCCACTCTCAAGACTGACCTGGCGCTCAGGCCCAATCCCCCCAGCCAAGACCGCCACATTCAATGGCCTATCTGCCATATGCCGGCCTACATCCAGACCTCGATCTCCCGCTCGAGCTCTATGCCAAAGGCCTGCCTGACCCGCTCTTGCGTAATCTCCATCAGCTTCAATACATCCTTGGCCGAGCATCCAGGCTCGACAACGATAAAGTTGGCATGCTTATCGCTGATGGCTGCCTTGCCGCACCTGAGGCCCTTCAGACCTGCACGCTCGATCAGCTCGCCGGCAGCCTGTCCCTTCGGGTTCTTGAACACACAACCGCAACTGCGCTGCTCGAGCGGCTGGTGGTTCTTCTTGTAGATCCAAACCTCCTGCACCGCCCTGAGCACCTGGTCAGGATCCGCAGGGCCTAGGCGGATCGTGGCTGCCAGGATGAACCTTGCAGCGATATTGCTGGACCTGTAATCAAAGACCAGCTCGGGTTTTGCCTTTTCGTATACCTGGCCTTTGATGTCCATCAATGTCACCGACTCTACCACTGTACCGATATCCCCGAACCTGCCACCCGCATTCATCCTGATTGCGCCACCTACCGAACCTGGTATCCCTGTCAGCCCCTCCAGCCCTGAGAGGCCGCGCTTTACGCACTCGAGCACCAGGCCTGGCAGGCCCACACCAGCACCTACGTGGACACGCTCGCCGTCAAAGCTCATGGTAGTAAATCCGGGGCCATCCAACTTTATCACCGCCCCCCTTACCCCGTCGTCGGATACCAGCAGGTTGGACCCTTGCCCCAATACGTACATCCTCACCCCTGCCTCCTGGCAACGCAGGACCACCTGGCGCAACTGCGAGATATCCTGCGGCCAGACAAGATAGTCGGCAGGCCCGCCTATCCGGTACCATGTGAGGTCAGCAAGCGGGTAGTTGGTCTTGACGATCTGTTCCAAGCCTTTGAATAAGGACATCGCAGACCTTCCATATATCGCCTGCACCCATCGTGACCACCACATCACCTGGCACCAGATTCTGCACGAGGTAGTCACAGATGGCGTCGAATCCCTCAACGAATATGGCCTTCGAGCCGTGCCTTTGCATCCGCTCGACCAGCGCCTGACTATTTATGGAAATACGAGATTGTTGGGAATCCCTGGCAAAGTATATCGGAGCAACCACCGTCAGGTCGGCCAATTCGAAACTGTGTGCGAAATTGTCCAGCAGGAGGGCGGTCCTGCTGTACTGGTGAGGCTGGAATACACACCACAGACGATTGGGTCTGAATCGCTGTCGGATGGCCTCCAGGCTAGCTCTGATCTCCGTAGGGTGATGGGCGTAGTCATCCAGCACCGTCACACCGCCAACAGTCCCCTTAGGCTGGAGTCTCCTTTCAACTCCACAGAACCCTGGCAACAACCGCAAGATCGTTTCCTTAGGAATACCGCACCTGGCGGCCATTGCCACCACTGCAAGGGCATTGATCACATTATGCCTGCCAGGCAGACAGATGTGTGTCCTACCAAGGTCCTGGCCATCTGCCCAGATATTGAAGTGGTACAGCCCGTCTATCAGTTCCAAGTCCTTTGCGCAAACGTCGGCCGACTGGTCCAGGCCGAACGTCACGCACTCCAGGTCCGGCCGCAGATATCCCAATGCCTGCCTCACGGCAGGGTCTTGCCCGTTTGCCACCACCGTCCCCTCGAATGCAACACCTGCGACAAAATGACCGAATGCATCTATGATCTCAGCCAGATCCTTGTAGTAATCCAGGTGATCTGGCTCTATGTTCAGGATGGCAGCCATGGTGGGCCGCAGGTTCAAGAAGCTGCGATCGTATTCACAGGCCTCTGCGACGAAGTATTGGGCCTGACCAACACCCGAGGAACCTCCCAACTGGCGAACCTCCGCACCCACCACGAAGCTTACGTCTATACCTGCCTGCCGCAACAGCCAACTGAGCCAGCCACTGGTTGTACTCTTGCCGTGGGTGCCACTGACCGCTATGCCGTAATAGCGATTGAACAGGACCCCCAGCATCTGTGCATACTTGTATACCGGACAGCCCAACTGCACGGCCCGCATCAACTCCGGGTTGTCGGGCCTGACGGCAGCAGTGATAACGACCGCATCCACACCATCAGGTATATTCTCAGGCCTATGTCCTATCCTGATAGGGACGCCCTGGCTAGCCAGACGCGATACAGCAGGCCCAGCCACCTGGTCTGAGCCGGTCACGATCGCCTCGCACCTGACCAGGACCTGGGCAAGGCCACTCATCCCTATGCCGCCAATGCCTATCAGGTGGAACCTCTTGCCAGCGATAACCATGGCATCACTACCATCATCGACAACCACGTACCGGTGTGCAGGCCTGATCCTGGCCAGGCGGCTACCGAACCTGACTCGATCCATCTGAGCTTCCCTTTAAAGGCATCCATGTCTAGCAGTGTATCCTAGCAGATCGGTCATGCTCGGCAAGCCAGAATAGAAAAGAAGGGCAGCGACCCCCCGGCTCTCGCCCGGTCTGCCGCCCCCCTAAGAGAAGAAGGAAGGAGTTTTGTGAGTTACGGTTCTGAGAAACCCACTGGCTTTCTATTAGTCTCTACAGAAAGTATAGACAAAAAAACAGTCCTGCAAAAAAATGGCCGTTTTTTTCTGGAAGGGATCGGACAAAGTCAATAAAAAAGGGCGGGACAGTCCTCCATGAACATCGCCGGTTTTAGGACGCGCCGCCCCGTGATTCAATCCTTCTGCGTCCTATATAAGTGCAATGGCTGTGCCAATACCTCCGCCGGGACAATAAGAAATGACACGCCTTTCCTAAGTTCCGATTTCTAAACACCTTACGTCGAGCCAGCCAACCTGCGGCCATCCAGCCCTTGCGCCCACGCCCCTCGATAGGGTTGCACAAATACAACACTTAGGCCCTCTCCTAGCTACAGGCGGCTACATGATGCGTATACAGATATCAACAGTGCCAGTCAGCTATTGGGCCTATACCTACAGGTACAGTCCCTCGCCACCGGCTTGCAGAGCCAATCGTTGTACAGGACCATCCTCCTGGCCATCTGGGGCACCATCAGGAGCGTTGACCTCCTCCAAGACAGGACCTGGGCCTTTATCAGCTCCGCTTGAATGCCTGGCAAGACCAATGGCGACTGCTCTTGTGGGTCGATAGACAGGTCAAAGACCGTTGCCTGATCAGAAAACCCGTCGTAGATGTACTTCTTGGTGCCCAGTACAAACCCTGCAGGCCCATCATTAGCCCAGCAGGAGAAATACACCGGCCTTTGGGTAGGTATGGCATGGATGCAGTCAGCCCCGTCCAGACCGGCTGTGCGAAAGCCCAATTGGCCAAGGATGGTAGGACAGACGTCTATGGATGATGTGGGCTGGGTGACCTTGCTACCTGCCCTGACATCTATTGGCCCTGCGATCAGCCAAGGCACATGCATGGCCTCATCGAAACCCATCAGGTCATGACCTAACCTGCCATGTTCACCGAATGCCTCTCCGTGGTCGCCGACCACACAGAATATCGTCCGCTCCCGCAAACCGAGGTCACTGAGCTGCTGGTCCAGGGCCTTCAGGAATGCATCGGTGTACCTGACCGTCTGCATATACTTGCTGACCGAATCACCTGGCCTTGGGCCAAACCAAACTGGTACCTCGTAAGGGTCGTGTGTGGCCGAGCACATGATCACAAGCAGGAAGGGCCGATCGTCGCTGACCAGCCAACTGCGGATCTTCGGCAACATTCCAAACTCATCTGCGCCTAGGTAACCAAGATATGCATCCGTAGATACGAGCTGTTCCCTGGCAGCGAAATGTCCGAACCCTAGGTTGGCCACCAACGAAGGCCTGGACTCGAACGTCCCCCTCGCAGACTGGAAGAAGGCGGTGCGGTAGCCTGCCTGCCCGGCCAGGATCGTGGCCAGGCTGGCATATCCATCCGGATTGGGTATGGCCTCCACCACATCCTGGGAGGCAGATGGATAACGTCCTGTCAGGATCGCGAATATGGCCTTGGTAGTGTGGGTAATGGTGGATCGCATGGATGTAAATTCCACCCCCCTCGATGCAAGTTCAGTGAGGAATGGTGTGGTCCCTAGCTCGGGCTGTGCCAAGGACGTGTATCGGTAGGCAAGGCCCTCGAATATCACGATCAAGACATTAGAGGACCTTGCCTCTGGTGATCTATCCAACCAGACCTGTGTGGGACCCGGGACCTGGCGGGTTGCTGAAAGCAGGTCCTGTCTGGTCAAACCATTACCGCCCCGGAAGAGGCTGACTATGGCCCTGAGTTGGCTATTGTAGTGCATCTCCGAGGCACCAGGCCCGGAAGGGAACCTCTTGATCATCGTGGCCCGTGCAGGCACTGCCGCTGTGGCAATCAAGGCGGTCGCCACCACCCTTACCAGGAATGGCCTCTTGTGGTATATGGGCAGGGTGGGTCGGACGATCGCCATTACCACCAGAGCAGTACTGAAAAGACACGGTATCAGCAGTGCAATAAACCCGATCGGATTCTTGATCAGGTTGATCGCTACTATCAGTGATACGTTCAACGGGTCCCTTATCAGCGGCAGGATCGCCTGCGGGAAGATCTGGGTACCAGTGCGGATCAACCAAGCGGCATTGACTATCGACCAGAGGCACAACAGTGTGGCAATGATCGTATTGAGCCTGAAGATCGGCCTCTTGGGCAGGGCAAAGAAGGCCAATGCCATCAAGACCTCCACCCCTGCCAGGACGGCCACGTCTGAAAGTATCCATGGGACGTACTGGGCGATCATATCGTATCGCCAGGCATGGAAAAGCTTTACGGCCAGCGTGCATACCAGGGCGATCCCCATCAAGACACTGAACGCCCTCGAGGCCACCACTGTCAGAATCCTGTGCAGATGGCCAAACAAGCATTCGATGGCATGCCCTTTTTCACCTCTCATGGCCACGACCATAGCATGCAACGACCGAAACGGCAAGCCTCAAGATGGTCTATTATTGAAATACCAGCCATGTGGGTGTAGAGTTTAGACACCTGGAGAGGTGTCGGAGTGGCTTATCGAGCTGGTTTCGAAAACCAGTGTGCCCCTCGGGGCACCGCGGGTTCGAATCCCGCCCTCTCCGTTCCGCAAAGGAAGGGGATTATGCATCGAGACCGAGCAAGATCGGCACAAGGTGCCTTCGACCGTTGGCAGGATGAGAACACGCCTGGCACGAGGTGCCAGCACGCGGGTCGCGACACCACCGGCACCTGGGCTGCTTGCCAGTAGGTCTTTGGCAGCTTAGAATCCTGGCCGAATGAGATTGGCCTTGGCCCAGTTCAATGCGGTCGTTGGTGACCTACGTGGCAACCTCGAGAGGATGCACGACCTCTGGCAGCAAGCCACAAGGGATTGTGCGGATCTGATACTGTTTCCAGAACTTGCAATATGCGGCTATCCCCCAGAGGACCTGCTCTTCCGAAGGCAGTTTCTCAGGGATACCCACCAAGCCCTCGAGCAACTGGCTAGGTCCTGTGACAAGAAGACGATGATAGTAGGGTTTCCTCAATTGAGTAATGGCAGGATCTACAACGCTGCTGCGGTGATCAAGGAAGGCAAGGTAGAGGCAGTATACAGGAAGGGTAGGCTGCCCAACTTTGCGGTATTCGATGAGTCAAGGTACTTCAAGCCAGGTGACAGGCCGCTTGTAATCGACATAGCAGGGTACAGGACGGCCATAACGATCTGCTTTGACATCTGGGACATAGGCTGGCTTGCAACTACGCTCGGGCCCATGCAGCCGCTGGACCTTATCTGCAACATCTCCGCCTCACCGTTCGACATCGGCAAGTTTGGCAGGAGGCAGGCCGTCATCAGCAGGGCTGCCAGCCATTTTGCCTGTCCTGTGGCCTACTGCAACCTGGTTGGCGGACAGGACGAGCTGGTCTTTGACGGCCGCAGCCTGGTTGCAGGTCCCGACGGCCACCTGGTGACCATCGCCAAGGCATTCGAACAAGACCTATTGATGGCAGAGATCACGAAGGACCCATCAGGAAGGCTCGAGGCCAGGTCTATTGGTCCCCCTGCGGCCATGGTAGATGAGACGATACTGGAGGTCTACCTTGCCCTTGTACTGGGCACAAGGGACTTTCTGACCAAGAACCGATTTACCAAGGCCCTGGTGGGGGTCAGCGGAGGGATAGATTCCGCTGTAACTCTGGCCATAGCAGCTGCTGCGATAGGTGCTGGAAACGTCCTGGCAGTGACCATGCCTTCCAGGTTCAACAGCCCTCAGACCATTGCAGATGCCACGCAGGTTGCGCAAAACATAGGGGCCAGGTGTCTGAGCATACCTATCGACCCTGTACTTGATGCCTTCCACCGACAGTTGAGCCTCGTCGAGGATTGGGACGACAGGGGGACCGCTTACGAGAACCTCCAGGCAAGGATCAGGGGTACGATCCTGATGTCCCTCAGTAACAAACTCAACGCCCTAGTCCTGACCACAGGCAATAAGAGCGAGGTCTCTACAGGCTACTGCACCTTGTACGGCGATACAGCAGGTGGGTTTGCTGTGCTCAAGGATGTGCCCAAGACCATGGTCTACGAGCTTGCTGCCCTCATCAACCGACAGGCAGGAAGGCCTGTGATACCCCAGACGACCATCACTAGGCCCCCGTCTGCAGAACTACGCCTAGGACAAAGGGACACAGATACCCTGCCTCCATATCCGATACTGGACCAGATCATAAGCCAATATGTCGAGCAGGACCTATCTGCCCAACAGATCATAGCTTCGGGCCTACCAGCAGAGATGGTCAAGAAGGCCATCCGGATGATAGATCATAGTGAGTACAAGAGGAGACAATCCCCACCAGGTGTCAGGATCACGACAAAGGCCTTTGGCAAGGACCGGCGATTGCCCATCACGAACCACTATGACCCATGTGGGCAATAACTACTATGTCATATTTCAGACCTCCTGGGGTCCATTCGGTCTGCTAGCCAATGGCCAGGGCCTGCTCAGGACATCCCTGCCAGGGCCAGATACAGCGGCCAGACTACTAGCAGGTATAGAACGGGCAAGGCAAGACCGGGCATTATTCGCAGATCTTCAATGCCTTATCCGTTGCTATTTCGATGGTGCTGTAGTGGACCTTTCGGATCAGGTACCACTTGTCCTGGAGGCCAACCCGCCATACACAAGGGCGGTCCTGGAGGCCTGTGCCAAGGTCAGATTCGGTCAGGTCTTGACGTACATGGAGCTTGCCGCACGTGCAGGAAGGCCTAGGGCCGTCAGGCCTACCGCCAATGCCCTGGCCAGGAATCCCCTGCCGTTGATCATCCCTTGTCACAGGATAGTCCGCTCCAACGGACAGATAGGCGGATTCAGCGGACCTGGAGGGATCGCAACAAAGAGGCGGCTTCTGGAACACGAATCAGTTTCGATCGGGTCCAAGCCAACGGTCGGATTCGAACCGACAACCGCTGGTTTACAAAACCAGAGCTCTACCATTGAGCTACGTTGGCAGCACATATAGCCTAATGGCACAGGCGATCCGTTTCAAGCCTGGTGCCAATAACCCTTGCATTGGCAGGCAATATCGGCGAACATATGTGGCCAATGGCCCTTGTCAGCCATGGTTATGCCGTTAGGAACGATCCGGGAGAAGACAATGGCTAGGCTCAAAAAGACAGAAACAGAAAAGGCAGGTTCTGAAAGGGACGCAGCGCTGGAACGGGCCATTGCCCAGATCGAGAAGCAGTATGGCTCTGGCTCGATCATGAAGATGGACCAGGCCCAATATGCCCGTGTAGAAGGGATCAGTACAGGGGCGTTGTCTCTAGACATAGCCCTCGGGGGTAGCGGTGTGCCCCGCGGCAGGATCACAGAGCTATTCGGCCCTGAATCCTCAGGCAAGACCACCCTTGCATTGCATGTCGTTGCCAATGCCCAGAGGGCAGGAGGGGTGGCCGCGTTCATAGACGCCGAACATGCACTGGACACGACATGGGCCCGCAAGGTGGGCGTAGACGTCAACAGCCTATTGATAAGCCAGCCGGATACAGGTGAACAGGCATTGGACATCGCAGAGATGCTGGTCAGGTCCAATGCGGTCGACACCATCGTGGTGGACTCTGTGGCTGCCCTGGTCCCTCAGGCAGAGCTACAGGGCGAGATGGGCCAAAGCCACGTGGGCCTGCAGGCAAGGCTAATGAGCCAGGCCTTGCGGAAGCTGGCAGGTGCGATACACAAGAGCAGGACCTGCCTGATATTCATAAACCAGATCCGGATGAAGATCGGTGTGATGTTTGGCAACCCCGAGACCACCACAGGCGGGACGGCATTGAAGTTCTACAGTTCGATAAGGGTCGATGTGCGTCGGCTGTCCACGATAAAGGATGCAAATGACCAGGCCATAGGTAGCAGGATCAAGGCGAGGGTGGTCAAGAACAAGCTTGCCCCACCATTCAGGTCTGCTGAGTTCGATATCATGTTCGATAGCGGCATCAGTTATGAAGGCGACCTGATAGACCTCGGTGCAGAATCGGGCGTGGTGCAAAAGAGTGGGGCGTGGTTGACCTTCGGGCAGGTCAAGCTAGGTCAGGGAAGGGACAATGCCAAGAGATTCCTCCAGGAGCACAGCGACATAGCCCAGCAGATCAAACAAAGGATCCTAGAGGTAAAGGGGCTATTGGAACCTGCATCTCAGACGAGCTGATCGATAGACCAAGATGCTCACAGCCCATCAGATACGCAGCCAATTCATCGATTTCTTCAGGCAAAAGGGACATGCATTCGTGCCAAGCTGGCCAGTGGTGCCTGTAGGTGATCCGACACTGATGTTCACCAACGCAGGCATGAACCAGTTCAAGGACATATTCCTGGGTCTGAGCGCGCCGCGGCAACCGCGTGCAGTCAATAGCCAGAGGTGCATAAGGGTTAGTGGCAAACACAATGACCTGGAGGAGGTTGGACTGGATACATATCACCACACCTTCTTCGAGATGCTGGGCAACTGGTCCTTTGGCGATTATTTCAAGGCAGAGGCCATAGAATGGGCATGGGAGCTGCTGACAAAGGTCTACGGGATCGACCCAGATAGGCTGTGGGCGACGGTCTTTGCGGGCGACAAGGAGGATGGCTCCGGGCCTGATGTGGAAGCGCAGATGCTCTGGCCAAAGGTCACTGGCATACCAAAGGAGAGGGTGTTGCTGTTCGGAAAGAAGGACAACTTCTGGGAGATGGGCAACACAGGTCCATGCGGTCCTTGTTCGGAGATACACATAGACCTGGGTCCAGATCGATGTAACAAGGCAGGTACCCCAGGCCACATCTGCAGGGTCAATGGGGATTGTTGGAGGTTCATGGAGCTGTGGAACCTCGTATTCATACAATACAATCGACAACAGGATGGATCGCTTGTGCCACTTTGCGCAAACCACGTTGACACAGGCGCTGGGTTGGAGAGGCTCTGTGCAGTCCTGCAGGGCAAGACCAGCAATTACGACACGGACCTGTTTGTGCCGATCATAGAGGCAATCGGCCGGATCACAGGCAAGCGATACTCCGGCAGGTTGGGCAACCAAACGGATAATGCCTTCCGGGTCATTTCGGATCACATCCGTGCACTGACATTCGCCATAGCCGACGGTGTGACCCCGTCGAATGAAGGCAGGGGATATGTCGTCAGGCGTATCCTGCGCAGGGCCTCGAGGTTTGGCAGGGTCTTGGACATGCACGAACCGTTCCTGTACAAGCTGGTCCCATCGGTGGTAGAGACGCTCGCCGATGCATTCCCTGAGCCGCTGCAAAGGGCAGACTTCGTGGCAACCGTGATAGAATCCGAGGAGGCCAGCTTCTGCAGGACATTGGACAGGGGCCTGGACCTGTTCAACCAGGCCGCAGAGAGGGCAAGGCAGGCAGATGGTCTTATCAGCGGTCAGGACGTCTTCTTGCTCTACGACACATATGGCTTTCCGGTAGATCTGACAGAGTTGCTTGCCCGCGAGCAAGGCCTCAGAGTCGACCAGGCAGGTTTCGAGGCGTTGATGGACCAGCAGAGGGCGAGGGCAAGGGCTGCTACAAAGACCTCCTCTGTGGCCAGCCAGCTAGCAGGTTGCCAACTACCTGTCACAGACGATGGCCCCAAGTATCAGACCGACTCATGCCAGGCCAGGATCGTGGGATGGCTCGACCAAGAGGGCCTGCACCTACAGGGATCATTCTGCCAGGTAGGTCAACCTGTAGGGCTTCTCTTGGACAGAACCTGCTTTTATTCAGAGGCAGGCGGCCAGGTCGGCGATAAGGGGATTATCGCTGCAGAAGGTCTTGAATTTGTAGTGGAGGCCACCGAGAAGATCGCAGATTGCGTCATACACAAGGGCAGGATCGCAAGTGGGGCGATCCAGATAGGCCAGGTCGTTACTGCAAAGGTGGACGCCAGCAGGCAGGCTACCAGGAAAAACCACACGGCTACGCACCTGCTTCAGTGGGCCCTGCAACAGGTCTTAGGTAGCAACGTGCACCAACAAGGCAGCCTGGTATGCCCGGACTACCTCAGATTCGACTTTACCTATCCAAAGGCACTCACCACTGAACAGATCGCACAGGTGGAGCGACTGGTACAGGCCAAGATCGACGCTGACCTGCCGGTGACATGTCAGGTGATGCCCATAGAGCAGGCCCGCACATTGGGGGCCATGGCACTCTTCGGCGAGAGGTACGGCAGCGAGGTCCGCGTGCTAGGCATAGGATCGGACAGGATAGATCAGGCCTTCAGCCGTGAGTTCTGCGGTGGCACGCATGTCCAAAGGACAGGTCAGATAGGGGGGTTTTCCGTGATAAAAGAGGAGGCCGTCTCCGCAGGCGTAAGACGTATCACCGCACTGACCGGCTCAGGCCTCATGCAATACCTGCTGGAAAGGAGGCGGATCGTGGATGAACTGGTCGGCCTACTGCAGGTCCCTGCCGACCAGCTCGTCTCGAGGGTGAACAAACTACTCGAGGACCACAAGGTCCTTTCAAAGAAGCTCAAGGCCGCCAGGCAAGATGCCCCTGATGCCATTGCCCAGGCCCGCCAGCTCCTGAGCCAGGCCCAGATGATCGGCAATGCCGCCATCGTCTATGGCATGCTTCAGGGTGCGACCATAGAACAGGCCAGGGCCGCCATAGACACCGTCAAGAACAAGGCCAGATCTGCAGCCGTGGTCTTTGGCCTGGAGGAGGACGGAAAGGCCACCCTCTTGGTAGGCCTGACGAACGACCTGGTCTCCAAGGGCCTCGATGCAGGCCAATTGGCAAGGGCCATAGCACCTGTCATACAAGGCGGGGGCGGGGGCAAACCCCATCTGGCCCAGGCTGGTGGCAAGGATACCGCCAAGCTAAAGGAGGCGATCGACAAGGCCGCCGACCTGATCAGGCAGGCCTTGACTAAGGCTGGAACCTGATCTGGACGCTCCTTGCGTGCGCCTCTAGACCCTCCACCAAGGCAAGCCTGGCGATGTCAGAGGCTGCCTGCTCCAACATAGATCTATCGTATTCGATCTGGCTGATCGACTTTATGAAATCATTGCTGCTGAGGGGACTGAAGAACCTGGCAGTCTGGCCCGTAGGAAGAGTGTGGCTTGGGCCTGCCCAGTAGTCGCCCACTGCTACAGGGCTGTACGGCCCTATGAAGATCGCCCCTGCATCGGTGATACTGGATGCGATCTGCCTGCTCTTATCGCCGCACTGGACCTGCAGGTGTTCGGGTGCAAACTCATTGGCAGCATCCACAGCCTGGTCCAGATCGTCAAAGACCACAATGGCACCATATCTCAACAGGCAGTCGATCGTGCTTTCTGCCCTGCTGATCCGTCCTACCTGCAGCTTCAGTTCTTCAAGCACGGCAAAGGCCAAGTCCTTGCTATCGGTCAGCAGTATCGCCACGCCAGGTGCATGTTCTGCCTGGCTGAGCATATCTGCAGCTAGCCAGGCGCTATTGGCCTGATCGTTGGCTATGATCACCACCTCGCTAGGCCCTGCTATAGAGTCTATCGCCACCTGGCCAAACACCCTCCTCTTTGCCATCTGCACCCACCTGTTGCCAGGCCCGACGATCTTGTCTACGGGCCTGACCGTTGCCGTGCCATAGGCAAGTGCTGCTACTGCCTGCGCACCACCTACCCTGTAGACCTCCTCTATACCCAATTCCCAGCAGACCGCAAGGATCACAGGATGTATCTCGCCGTTGTACCTAGGCGGGCACACCACCGCTATCTGGCTCACACCTGCCACCTGCGCAGGCACTGCGGTCATGATCACAGTAGAAGGCAGTGGCGCAGATGCTCCTGGCACACAGACGCCGACCCGATCGATGGGCCTGAACCTGATGCCAGGGTGGGCGACCTTGTTTATGGAAAGGATCGCAGATTGATAACCTCTGACGTTCTCTATAGCGATCCTTATGGATGCCATGACCTTGGGGTCTAGACCGCGGTGTGCGGCCTGTAGGTCTGCTTTTTGCACGCGGATCTGGTCTGGGGCAAGCGATACCCCATCGTAGCGGCTGGTGCATTCCAGCAATGCCAGGTCCCCATCCTGCCTGACCTGTCTTATGATCTGGCAGACCTGCTGATCCTCAGGGCTACCATCCTCAAACCACGTGGCTCGGCGTATCGCCTGCCTCAGACCAGCGGACCTGGCAGGCCAGTTGTCCTGGCCTTGTACGAGCAATATCCGATCGAGCTGGTCCAGTCTACCGCGATCGATCATAGCCCCAGATTCCCATATCCCCACTGCCTTACGGCCCTCAAGGGCAAAAGGTATGACCTACCCCTTGCTTGGACCAGGAGCCCTGAGACATTGAAGGTCAGTGGGTCTGCATAACGCAACTGCGCAAGTTCCATAGCCTCCAAGGTGCTGCAAGGAACTAGATGATACACACGTGCCCTGGCGTCGATCCCAAGGGGCCTGGTGACCAGATAGACATCCTGACTGCTGTAGACCAGCCTGCCTACCTCATCCACCACTGCCTGGATCTGGGTAGAACCGCCCTGGGTCGCCTGCAGCCGCTGGTAACCCTGTAGGGCCTTGGCCACCTGTGCCGGTATGGCAAGTGGATCTGATGCATTGGGTTCAGCCAACTCAGTGGCAGGGGTGTTCGGCTCCTTGAGCCACCTCCACATGGTCACAAACAGGTATTGCCTGGCCTTGTATACCTCCAATTGCCCCCAGACCATGCAATCGAGGCCCTGGTCTGCCGATGGTTGGCTATCCAACTCATCCAGGATCCCAGAGGGCAGGATCTCCAACTCCGCGCCGAACTGCAAAGTAGGTCTGAGGTGGGCCTGGTCGGGCTGCAGGTACCATCTGCCATCACGTGTCTTGACGATCCCGCGCAGGCCATCCACCCAGATCCCAGATAGCGGCCTATCAGGGTTAATACCCACGCCGCCACCAGCTGATGCCATGGATAGAACCATCAATAACGCGATCATTATCCCGACCTGCATAGACTAATGCCTGGCTGCATACCCTAGCAGGCCTCCTGCCAACAGGATCTGCCTTTCCCTCGCAGAAAGGATGAGCCTTCCGACCAGCTCCCAACGGCCCTCCTTGTGGTAAATCACTACATGATCCTGCTCGGCTATGGCCTTGCGGAGGTCCTTGATCGTGATCCAGTCATCCTGTGCTATGGTTTGATAGGCCTGTGGATCCGAGAAGACCACCGGCACTATGCAGAAGTTTATCAGGTTTGCCCTATGGATCCTCTCTATGCCCTTGGCGATCACCAACCTTATCCCCAGATACATAGGACAGAGGGCAGCATGTTCCCTGGAGGAACCTTGACCATAGCCCTCACCTGCCACGACCACGCCGGCCAACCCCTTTGCCTTCAGTTCCAATGCCCTCTGTGCGAATGTAAGCCTGCCTGGCTCATTGAAGCTGTTGAAGACCACCTTTGCATACTCGGGCACATTGGATCGTAACTTCAGGTACGGACCTGCAGGCATGATCTGGTCCGTGCTGATCTTATCACCGAGCTTCAATAGGACCTGGCCATTGAGCTCATCCGGCAGTGGGGATGGCCTCTCGGGTATCACGATGGTAGGGCCACGTATGACCTGTACTGTAGCTGCCTGTTGTGGATCGGGAGGTGGGACTATCAATCGATCGTCTACAGGAAGGCGTTTGGGTAATTCTATCTTCGGAACCCCGACACCCAGCAGGTTAGGCAACTGCCTAGGATCCGTGATCTGGCCTGTGAGTGCAGATGCAACGGCGGTCTGGGGGCTGACAAGGTAGACCTGGTCCGACCTGGTACCAGATCGACCTGGGAAATTGCGGTTGAATGTGCGAAGGCTCACCACCCCATCTGCCGGCGAAAAACCTTGGCCTATACATGGTCCGCAACCTGCCTCCAACAATCTGGCACCGGCCCTGATCAGGTCAGCCAGGGCCCCGTTGCGGGCAAGTATCTGTAGGACCTGACTGCTACCTGGTGCTATGGCCATCTCCACTGCAGGGTGCACATGCCTGCCGCGCAAGACCCTGGCCACGAGCATCAGATCCGCCAGGCTCGAGTTGGTACAACTACCCACTGCCACCTGCCTGACAGGTGTACCTGCCAACTCCCTAATAGGCCTGATGAGGTCTGGGCTGGAAGGGCAGGCAGCCAATGGCTCAAGCCTTGCCAGGTCAACATCTATGACCCGCTCATAATCCGCATCTGGATCCGCGGCGAGCTCGACGAACTGGTCCTGGCGGCCCTGTGCTTCCAGGAATCGATATGTCTGGCGGTCGCTCGGAAATATGCTGCAGGTCACGCCCAGCTCAGCGCCCATGTTGGCTATGGTCGCCCTCTGCGGCACGGTCAGTGTCCTGACGCCAGGACCCATATACTCAAGCGCGAATCCGACATTGCCCTTGGTTGTGAGCAGGCCCAATAGGTATAGGATCACGTCCTTTGCACTGACCCACGGCCTGAGCCTACCGGTAAGGCGTATCCCGATGACCCTCGGGCAGTCCATATAGAATGGGCCACCTGCCATGGCATATGCGACATCCAGGCCACCAGCCCCTATGGCCACCATCCCGATCCCACCGGCAGTAGGGGTATGGGAGTCACTGCCAAGTAGGGTCTTGCCAGGCACTGCAAATCGCTCAAGGTGGACCTGATGGCAGATCCCATTTCCAGGCCTGGAGAAATAGACACCCGTCTTGGCTGCTATGGACTGCAGATAGAGATGGTCGTTGTGGTTCTCTGGCCCAAACCCTGCCAGGTTGTGATCGACATAGCTGACCGAAAGGCCTGTCTTTACGCGGCCATCGCCCATCAGCTCATAGAGCATGAAGACCGTTGTGCCGGTGGCGTCCTGGGTCAGGGTCTGGTCTATGCGGATACCGATAGGGCTGCCAGGGCTCATCTGGCCTTCGATAAGGTGTTCCCGGAGTATCTTGTACAATAGGGTTCGGCCCATACCGCCGGCACTTTAGCAGATCTGGATGCAGCAGACAAGTGCGAGGCGGCCTTGTGCCGCCCCTCCACACAAGGCCGCCAGATCATCAACCAAAGGCCCTCATCTGACCTTCGGTGGGTCGTTCACCAGGTAGGAATCCTGCCTATTGGCAGGCTCGACAGCGGTGCGGGTGGTGGGCAAGATCCCCTTTACCCTATCGACCGTACCGCCTGATGTGCCATGCTGGGTGTAGATATTGTCGTTCTCGAGCCCGACATAGGACCTCTTCTCGAACTCCACATGCCCATCCAGATACAGGACGTTCTGCCCCTCCTGCTGGTGGGCATCGGAGTTACCCTTCTTTGCCTCATCAGCGGTCCCTATCGCAGGATACCCCACCAGGTCAGGCTTGAATGCACTGAACCTGCTGGCAATGGCAGTCTCATCGGTGCCCGTATACCAGGGATTCCTATCTGCACCAACGGCCATACCAGCGTCGCAGCTCGTAGTCAGGGCATAGGCCCCAAATGGGGCATGATATGCATAGCTGTAGAAACGCCAGCTCTCCTGACCTGCTGCACCGGAGCTGAAGTCCCAATAGCTCTGTATGTCAGGCAGACCCTGCTGGGGGTTCGGCCTTAGGTCGGCCACACGCGTGTCGCTCTCGCCCTTGCACACGAACATCTTCGGTGTGCATTCTGCATACTTTACCAGCAGGTACCAGCTGGCGCTGAGCGTGACCCTGCCTGTGCTGCCAGCGCCGGTCAGGCCATACGCCTTCTGCCTCGAACCGCCGATCAGTGTACTGGTAGCCCCACCGGTCCAATCTGGCAGGCCTACCACCCAGGTATTCTGCCTTGCACCTGCCTTTGGCAACTCGCCATCAAAGTCGTTTGAATACAGCATCATGGCCTTGCCTAGGCCCGACAGGTTCGTACCACAGGTGAGCCTGTAGGCCAGGATCCTGACCCTGGCCAAAGCAGGCATCAGGATACCCATCAGCAAGGCGATGATCGCTATGACCACCAACAATTCCACCAATGTAAAGGCTCGCCTTCTCATGGTCTGGCTCCTTTCGTGAAAAGGGCCTGCGGTGCCTGCTACAGGGGGCGACAGGAAGGACTATGACTGGTCAATCAGCACACAGGCCGTGCGCAATGGCCATGCACCCGCAGGCCAGGACTAGGATTCCAGTAGCAGGCTGTGCAAGTAAATGCCTGTAAGTAGGAAGGCCTTAGTGGATAGGCCCAAGGTGATAGGGATGAAATCGCAAAAGGATCTGGCTTAGATATGATGACGCATATACGGATCAAACTTGTACTACCCTATCTGCCCCAGCCGCACTCAAAGGCATCTAACTACCATCAGGCTCGTATTGTCAAAGAGCAACCGCATGAGGGCGGCGCCCTATCGGGCGCCGCCCCCCGCGAAGATCAAGACTACCTACCACCACCGGAGCTACCAGCCCTCCAGGCACAGTCGTTGACTAGGAACGAATCGCGCCTGTCGCTGGGAGCTGGCCCACTGGCCATGGGCTGCGCGCCCTTGACCTTCTCTGACGCTGCACCTGTGCCTTGCCACCTGGTATAGATGTTGTCGTTCTCAAGACCAACAAATGACCTCTTCTCGAACTCCACGTGGCTGTCGAGGTACAGGACCTGCTGACCCTCCTGCTGGTGGGCGTCGGAGTTGCCCTTCTTGGCATCGTCAGAAGAGCCTGCACCTGTATAACCAGCAAGGTCAGGTTTGAAGGCCGTAAACCTGGCAGCATCCATCGTACTGCCCTGATACCACGGGCTTCTGTCTGCTGCCACTGCCATCTGGGCCTCATTGCTCGTGGTCAGCGAATATGCGTCAAATGGCCAGTGATACGCATAGCTGCAGAACTGATAGGTATTGCTCGGGGCAAAGTCCCAATAGCTCTGGATGTCAGGCAGGGCAGGTGGTTGCGGCTTTATGTCAGCTACACGCGTGTCGCTCTCGCCCTTGCATACGAACATCTTTGGTGTGCATTCTGCATGCTTTACCAATAGATAAAGGCTGGCAGATGCAGTGACCTGGCCGTTAGTCGGGTTCGTAGGGGGCGTAAGGTTATAGGCAGCTACCCTGGAACCCCCCACTAACGAGGCAGTAGCGCCACCTTGCCAGTTGGGCAGGGCAGCAACCCATGTATTCTGCCTTGCACCGGCCTTGGGGAACTCGTCCTCATAGTCATTGGCATACAACATCATGGCCTTACCGATGCCTGACAGGTTGGAACCGCAGGTCATCCTGTAGGCCAGCATCCTGACCCTTGCCAATGCAGGCATCAGGATGCCCATCAAGAGGGCTATGATCGCTATGACGACCAATAGCTCAACCAATGTAAAGCCTGTTCTTCTCATATACATCCCCTTTCAAAAGACACCATTGGCTCGCCGATCCGCAGCCAAACCGCCCAGGCCAATACATGACCCATACAAGGACACATCATGAACCAGACCTGCCACGAATCGGTTCTGCCTTACCTATACCTCTGGTCGGTCTGGTCAGAACTCTGCTCTTGCCGGCCTCGGGCCGACTGGGCTCTGCTACTCCTTCGGGCAGGGAGGTTTGTGGTATGAATCGAGGACTGAAGATATGATTGCAAACCAACAACTATGACTACTTATGAATCCCAGAAACCTACCTGTCTCCACATATTATTACGTCTAACATCGCCCCAGGTCAATAGGATTTTTCCCAGAATCCCAAGAATTTTCTGGTCCAGTCATCTAGGTGAGCTGCGGTTATCAGACGATTCAGTCCTGGTCCCCACCGCTAGTCTCATGATTCCTCCTCCAGGGCCTCCTTCGATCGTTGCGATCCTCCTGCTGGCCTGGCTGCTGGACAACGGACTCCAACTTGCCGAATATCATCCTGCCGGCAGCGGTCTGGAGGGAGCTGGTCACACTGAAGGTCACGTCCTTCCCTATCTTGCTCCTGGCACCTTCCACCACCACCATCGTCCCATCCTCCAGATAACCGACCCCCTGGTCCTCCTCCTCACCAGGCCTGATGATCCTGATCTGCATGGTCTCCCCAGGTAGGGCCACCACCTTCAGGCAGTTGGCGATATCGTTGATGTTGATCACCTCCACCCCCCTGACCTGGGCCACCTTACTGAGGTTGTAGTCGGTGGTGACCAACTTGCCGTCGCGAAGCTTTACGAAGGCAAGCAGTTTCTGGTCCACACCGTGCAGCCCCTCTACCTCTGGCATCATCGTATCGTCTATCTGTATATCGATGGCCTTGTTGTTCTGCATCTTGTTGAGGATGTCCAGGCCCCTTCTGCCCCGATTCCTCTTGAGTTTGTCTGCCGAATCGGCGATCAACTGCAACTCGTGCAGGACAAACCGCGGCACCAGGATGGGGGCATCGAACAGCTTGCTCTGGCATAGGTCAGCGATGCGGCCATCCACTATGGCGGAGGTATCCAGGACGATGGGCCTGCTGCCCTTGATCTGCTTGGCAAACTCCACGTATGGGATCACGAACCTTATATCATCCTTAGTCCGCATCACGATGGTGACCACGAGGTAACAGACGCATACCCCGATGACTGACTTGGCTGCGACCTTTGCCTCAGGGCTCAGGCCAAGCCTGTAGAAGACATCTATCATGTCCACCACCATGGCAAGGCCCAGGCTGATCAACAGACCCACCATGAGGCCGAAGAATACGCCTGCCAGGATGTTGAGCTTGTCCTTTGGCAGGAATACGTCTATGGCCACCACTGCCAGGACCATCAACACACCAAAGGTCAAGAGCATCCAGAAGTGGATCGGCCTCTGGGCTATGGTCTCGTAGTTCAACCAGACCGCTGCAAGCACCAGGGCCAACAAGAAGAAACGCATGACCCATATGAAGACACGCATAGGCAAACAACTCCTATTAAACCAAGAAGATTATAGCGGCCATGTCGCCTGTGGCAACGCGGTTTGCCATGCTATGCACAGCCTTTCCACATGCCGGTCTTGCGCGGTGCAAAAACTGTTGGCACACAAAAAATTCCGCACGTAGTTTCTGCAGGATCAAGGACCTCTGTACTGTGGATAACTATCTGCAAGAATCTGTATTGATCAGGTCTTTGACCGGTCGATAATGGCCTGCCAATGTTACTTGATCGGTGATTATAGACCAGACGGAACTGGAGGACTTGATGCCTCAGGTCACGGACGACAGCAGGACCGAGATCGATCCAGCACAAAGGCTGGCAAGATGCATAGCTGAACAGGTAGGCCCAAAGAGATTCAAGGCATGGTTCGGTGCAGAGGAGAACCTCCAACTTACCCAGGACAAGACATTGCTGATCGCGGTACCCAATAGATTCGCCGCCAACTGGATACTTGACCACTACAGCCAGGTCATACAGTCCGCATCGGAACAGATCCTGGGATACAGGCCACGGTTGGACTTCCTGATCGGGCAGGAGGGCAGGTCTGAACAAATGCCCCAACCTTCGAGGCCCAAAGGCCAGGCAAAGGCAGCCCATCAAAGACCTTTGTTGACACTGGAGGACCTGGTGGTCGGTCCATCGAATGAATTGGCCGTCAGCGCTGCACGGGCCATACTCAGGGATGGGCCGAGCCCATTCAACCCCCTGTTTGTGCATGGGGGCTGTGGGGTAGGCAAGACGCACCTGCTACAAGGCATCTGTCACCAACTGACACAGGTCAGGCCAAGCTCTGCCTGGATGTACCTGTCTGCAGAGGAGTTTGCCAATCAGTTTGTCATCGCGCTGAGGAACAAAAGTCTGGATGAATTCCGCAAGAGGATCAGACAACTGGACCTCCTTGCCATAGACGACATCCACTTCCTGGCCAACAAGCCCTCTACACAAGAGGAGTTCTTCCATACCTTCAACACCATAAGCCTCGCAGGTAGACAGGTGGTGATGGCCTCCGATGCCCCTCCCAGACAGATCAAGCAGCTTTCCGAGAAGCTGGTCAACCGCTTCGTCTCTGGGATGGTCGTGAGGATAGACCCTCCAGACCTGCAGATGCGTTACCAGATATGCAGGCGTTACATAGCCAAGGCCGCACAAAGGCTTGGTCTAGCCAACCCCACAGGATGCGTTCCTGAGGAGGTGATAACATATGTGGTCCAGAATGTCACTGCGAACGTGCGTGAGCTGGAGGGGGCGATCCTCAAGGTCCTAGCATCCGCATCCCTGCAGCGGACGGCCATCACGCTGGAGCTTGCAAGGCAGGCCCTACAAGACCACATCCAGGTTGCTACCAGGCCTGTGGACCTGCGGCTGATCCAGCAGGTGGTGGCTGAGCACCTAGGTATAGACCAGAGACGATTGACCAGCCCTAGCAGGGACAGGGACCTGGTCATCGCAAGGACGATCTGCATATACCTGGCAAGGAAGTACACAGGGCTATCCCTTGTCCAGATCGGCAAGGAACTTGGCAACAGGCACCACGCCACGGTCATCGCTGCCTTGAAGAGGCTAGAGCAAATGATTGCCAATGACAAGGATATACGCTGGCATGGTCAATCGGGCCAAAAAACGATGAAGGCCGCTAGCCTACTCGGACAGATAGAGGCCTCACTGGCCCATTGACTGCGGAGGGTTTATCTGCCCTATGGCCCGGTAAATCGCCTTGGCTGCCGGCCAGCCGGACCCCTCATCGAGCAACGGCCTCAATGCCTCCATGGCCCCGTCCATGTCCAGAAGCCTGTAGAGGGCATAGGCCAGCACCAACCTCAATTGCGGCGAGCCATCCTCCTGCACCAACCTCCGCAACGCCTGGAGCCTTGCAGCCAAGGTATCACCCATCAGTTCCCCCAGGTCCACCTTGATCCTGAGGTAGTCTGGGCATAGTTCCAGGGTCCTGGCCAGGAACAGGCCGCTGGTATGGTACTGTCCATCCGCGAGGAGGGCATGGGCCTTGCCCGCCATGGCCAATGTGTCTGATGGGTTGTAGACCAGTGCCATGGTGTAGGCGTCCACCGCCTGCCATGCCCTACCCGTCTTCATGTAGGCAGCCGCCACCTTCATGAAATGTTCGTACCTCGTCCTGACCAGCTCCTCAGTTTGGCACTCGTAGGACGACCGCGTCAGTCCATCCTGAGCATTCGGGTCTGGAACCACATACACCCCTGCTGGACCAGGTCGGGCCTCGACCTGACCAGGCACCACGGCCTTATCTGGTGTCTGGACCGCCAAATCTCCCCCGGCTGACATCGGCACCAGCAGTGCCTCCTTGCCAACGACGTAGGGCTCCAGCAGGCCAGGTGGTGCCTGCTCCAAAGAGATTGGGCCTGGCAACAAGGGCCAGGAGGTACCTGGCTCTAATCTGCTGGTAGCAGCGCTCGTCCGATATGGGCTGATACCCGTGCCATAACTTGGCTCGGTGTACCTCAAGAAACCCTCCAGATACCCAGAACCGATCCCTGTCCGCAGGTCACCCCAAGGCCCATAGGGTACCTGACCGCGAAAGTGCATGCCTCCGGAGACACTGCCAGCAACCACGAGATTGCCTAGAGGTTCCCGGACCGGATCAGGCATCGATATCAAGGCCTCGGTATAGCTACTCGGCGGAACGGTGGCAGGCCCGATCGGGTTCATACCCGTCTGACCGACCAGGCCTGCTAGAAAGACCAATAATAGGTTATCTACCATGCTCATCGGCATCGTGATACTTGGGCAGACCTGCCCAGCCCAACTTGGTGGCCAGCGTCTGCCAGTCATTCCTCAAGGGATTGTTCACTACCAAGAAGTCCTGTCTGGCACGCCTGACCTGGACGACATCCTTAGGACCAAGCCCGAACCTGATCTGGCCATCCACTGCAAGGGTGGTACCTTCATTCAGCCTGACGGGCCTTATCTCCACCAGCCTATCTGCCTCTATCACTATGGGCCTGAAACTGAGCGAGTGTGGGCATATGGCAGTTATGACCATGGCCCGCATCCGACCTGGCAATATAGGACCACCTGCCGAGAGGTTGTAGGCAGTCGACCCCGTAGGAGTGGCAACGATCAGCCCATCGCTGACACACCTGGCCACATCCTGGCCATCCACGGTCAGCTGCAGTTCTATGACCCTATAAGGCGGACCTGCAGTAACAAACACGTCATTGACCGCAACGGTCTGAAAACCTATGCCGCCCTTGGCCGGGCCCGGGGATCTGACCTGACAAGCCAACATCATCCTTGGCTCCACCTGGACCTTCCCTGCCAGTATATCGTCAAATACCAGCCTCAGATCATCGAGGCTAAACTCCGCTAGATATCCCAGTTTACCAAGATTTACACCGATAACCGGTATCCTGGCCTTGCTCAGTATCCTGGCCGCACCGATTATCGTACCGTCGCCCCCGAACACCACCGCCAGGTCACAGGCCTTCAATGCCTTTATCACCCCTTCCTGGGGCATCTGGTAGACCTGCAAAACGACCCTATCCTTGGCAAATCTACGGAACCTGGCGATGGCCTGTGGTACTGAGGGCCTTTTTGGGTCTCCGAACACTGCTACAGAAGGTCTTGAGCTGGCCATATCCTTCCTAGACGGTCATGGACACTGCTAGCATCTGCCTAGCCTGCCTGACTATCTGATCGGCAGTTAATCCTGCCTTGATCATCTGGGCCTGCCGGCTGTCATGCCTAAATGTGCACCTGGGCGCTGCCAGGATCCTGACCTGGTCCAGCCTTGCCCGCCGACACTGACTGGCAGCCAGCTCCAGTAGTGCAGAGCCAAATCCACAGGCAAAGACGTGATCTTCTATGGCAATGATCCTCTTACCCTGATCCAGTAGTTCTACAAACAGCCGGTCCAAGGGCGCGGCAAACCTGGCATTGATTAGCCCGGTCTCTATACCCAAAGACGCAAGGGCCTGTTGGGCCTGCAATGCCTCGTACAGGACAGGACCATACGCCACCAACACCAGGTCCGCATGACCGAGATCCCTGACCACTACCGCCTTGCCGAGCTCGAACGGGACACACCATTGCTCGTCCGACCGTCCTGAGACGGCCTGATCCTTGGGGTAACGTATCATCACAGGATGGTGTTGGGCCAGTGCAAACTCCAGCGCCAACCCCACCTCCATCGCGTTGGCAGGCCCGCACAGGACTATGTTGGGCATCAACCTGAAAAGACCTATGTCCATCAGCCCATGGTGGGTAGGGCCATCAGGCCCTACGAAGCCAGCCCTGTCCACACAGAACACCACTGGCAGGTCTTGAAGTGCCACCTCCTGGAAGACCTGGTCTACAGCCCGCTGCAAGAATGTAGAATAGATACAGACCAAAGGCCTCAACCCCCCTGCAGCCAACCCTGCCGCAAGGTCCACTGCCGCCTCCTCTGCGATGCCAACATCAAAGAATCGCTCCGGAAAACGCCTTCGGAACTCCTGCAGGCCTGTACCCTCGCACATGGCAGCGGTGATCGCCACCACCCTCGGATCCCTCTGGGCCAGTTCCACTGCTGCCTTGCCCAGTACATCCGTAAAGGTCTGGCCAGCAGGGCAGGCCGTCTGTTCGATACCATCATCGGTGATGACGAAAGGACCGGTGGAATGAAACCTGCTTGGGCCCTTGTCTGCCGGCCCGAAACCATAGCCCTTGCGTGTGTAGGCATGGAGTATGACAGGGTGCTCCACATGCCTCAACCCCCTGAAGAGCTCGACCAAAGAGGCGATGTCATGGCCATCCACAGGGCCGAAATACGGTATGTTCAGGGCCTCGAAGATCTGACTGCCAGGCATGACCATCCTGATGTGCTTCTTGAGCCGCTCCATCGCCTCCTCAACGGGCTTGCCGATCCCAGGCAGGTGCTCCAGGATGGTGGCGGTGGAACGGCGTAGGTCATCGTAGGTCTGGCTGAGCCTGATCCGCGATAGACACCGTGCAAGGGCACCGACCGTTGGATCTATGGCCATGGAGTTGTCATTGAGTACGATCAACAATTGCCTCCTGACCAGGCCAAGGTTGTTCAGGCCCTCAAACGAGGTACCGTTGAAGATGCTGGCGTCCCCGACCAAGACCACGATCCTAGGCGATGCCTGATCCTTCCTCCCTGCCAGTTGGCTAGCAAGGGCCAGGCCTATGGCAGTGGGTATTGCCGTGCCTGCATGGCCTACCAGGAACTGGTCATATCGGCATTCCTTTGGGTCAGGAAAGCCGCTCACCCCTGCCGGCTGTCGCAGTTGCCTGAAACCTTCCTTCCTGCCAGTGACGAGCTTGTGGGTGTAACACTGATGCCCCACATCCCACAACAACCTATCGGATCCAAAGTCAAACACATAGTGAAGGGCCAGTGTCAGCTCCACAGTCCCGAGGTTGCTGGCAAGGTGGCCGCCATTGCGGCTCACTACCTCGATGATCAGTTGCCGCACCTCTGCGGCCAATGCCTTCAACTGCGGTATGGACAGCCTCTTGAGATCAGCCGGTCCAGCTATCTGGTCCAACAGTAGTTCGGTATTGCCTGTCTTATCCTGGGTCATAAAGGCATTCTACCAGATCTATCAGGCTTGCACAGGCCACAAACCACTTGACAAGCCCTATGGATCTGGATAGTCAGGCAAGGACTTCTGATGTCAAACAGACGACTGGTCACATATATGACGACCTCCTTGCTGGCCGCCGGCATCTGTCTGTTGGTCCTTGTGCTGCTCCCTGCCCCGAAGGTGGCATACATGAAGGACCCCATCCGCGGGATCCTTACCGGGTTGACCGTAGCAGGTATTGGCATACCACTGTGCCTGATAGGCTCTGCCATAGGCCAAAGGTTCGAGTCCTCGCCCTATTTCGAGGGAAGGTTCATCGCCGGCTTCCTGAGCCTGGCTGGCTATGTCTGCATCTGCATAGCGGCTGTCTGCATAGGCCTGGCATTCTACGCCCTGATCAGCAGGTACCTAAAGGCCTAAAGTGTACCCATTTTGAAACAGGCCCTGTATGAGATATGCTTTGTTTAGCAATATGGGCAAAGGTCCAGAAGGTGAGGGCTATGAGCGGGCTAGGTCTATACTCATCGCAGGTCAGATCCCATGCAGTACGTTGGCTGCTATCCCAGGTAGTTGTGCCACTAGGCCTAGTGGTAGCCATGGGCTTGGCCACCGCCGCGATGATCGTCCTGGTGGTCGATTCCATCAGGCCCTAGTCCCTTCTAGAACCAAGGGCTGCTAGTCCGCCTGCGGATCCGAATCTCATCCACGACACCCCTGCCGTCACTCGACAGCAGCCACATTACGGCCCTTGATACCTCCTCTGGCCTTATCAACTCATCCTGCGGTATGTCTGGCCTTACCTGCTTGACCAGGTCGGTATCGACACCACCAGGGCATATCACATGCACGATGATCCCTTCCGGGGCAAGCTCCTGGGCCAGGGCGATCGAGAGGCCTCGCAAGGCGTGTTTTGAGGCGGTGTAGGCCGTCTGCCTGGCGTAACCCTTTATCCCCACCACAGAGCTTATGTTGACGATCCTGCGGCCCTTGCCCTTGCGCAGCAGTGGTAGCGATTCCCTGCAGAGTATGAATGCAGCCCTGGCATTGATTGCCATACACATATCCCACTGACTGGTAGGGGTCCGTTCTATAGGGCCAGAGAACGTCACCCCTGCGTTGTTTATGAGTACATCGAGCCTGCCATAGACCTGCGATATCCTGGCCACCAAGGCCTTTATGGCAACCTCGTCAGTTAGGTCTGCCTGTAGGACGAGCGGATCGCAGTCAGTTTGCGCCTTTATGGCACTTGCCGTCTGCCGAAGGCCATCCAGTGACCTGGCAGTCAGGATCGGCTGTGCACCAAACCTGGCCAGATCCTGCGCGATCGCCCTACCGATACCCCGGCTTGCACCGGTGACTAGCGACACCATGCCTTCGAGTAAGCGGCCCTGGATCTCGGGTCCCATGGGCTGATTATGATACATGCCTCGGGCCAACTATCTACTGTCTAAGGCCATATCTGGTTGCTAGAATGACCGCGGATTATGGATTACAACTTCGACCAGGTCATAGACCGACGTGGGACCGCAAGCCTAAAATGGGATAGATACAAGGGAAGGGATGTGTTACCCATGTGGGTAGCGGACATGGACTTTATGTCCCCGACCGAGGTAATAGAGGCCATCTCCATACGGGCACGACACGGCATATTCGGCTACCCTGTCCCACCTGATGGACTTGTAGAAGCGGTCCAGGCACATATGGAGCAGACGTACGGCTGGTCCATACAACCGGATTGGATCGTCTGGATCCCTGGGGTTGTGACAGGCCTCAACATCGCATGCAGGGCTATTGGCGAACCAGGTGACCAGGTAGCGGTCTTCACCCCTATCTATCCACCCTTCTTGGCAGCACCGCGCCACTGGGCCAGACAACTTCTGCGGATACCGCTTGCAAGGGGACCCGGTCGGTATTGCCTGGACATCGACCGATTCAAGGCGGCCATATCCCCAAGGACCAAGCTCCTATTGTTCTGCAACCCCCATAACCCCGTAGGCCGTAGCTTCGATCGCGAGGAGCTGAAGGCCATAGCCCAGGTTTGTGTACAGGCCGGTATAGTCATCTGCTCGGACGAGATCCACTGTGACCTGATATTGGACCAGGTCAGACACGTACCGATGGCCATGCTCGATAGAGAGGTCCAGGCGCAGACCATAACCCTGATGGCACCAAGCAAGACCTTCAACATCCCAGGTCTCGGCTGCGCTATGGCCATCATACCCAATGGCAGGCTCAGGCGGCAGTTCGCCGATGCACGGGCAGGGATCGTCCCACATGTCAACATCCTGGGGTATCAGGCAGCCCTAGCTGCATACAGGTATGGGGAGCCTTGGAGGAGGCAATTGTTGGCATATCTCAGGGACAACCGAGACCTGCTGACAGGCAGGATCAATCAGATCAAAGGCCTGGCCATGGACCACGTGGAGGCCACCTATCTGGCCTGGATAGATACCAGGCCCCTAGGCCTACCAGATCCAGCTAGCTTCTTCGAACAGGCAGGTGTCGGACTGTCAGACGGGGCGGACTTTGATGGGCCGGGCTTCGTCAGGCTGAACTTTGGTTGTCCCAGGTCCATCTTGACCGAGGCCATAGACAGGATGGCCCTGGCAATCGAAAGGCTCTAGAGCTGCAAGATCTTTTCCTTGTAGTAATACGGGCAATTGGATAGAGTTAAGGCCAGAAATGGACCGGCATTAAGGATAGCAAGGAGCGCAAAGGATGGCCTTCAAGAACCTGTTCGTATACCCACGGTATCCGGAGAACCTCACCCGCCTCTATCAGCTCGCATACAACCTCTGGTGCACCTGGAACTACGAGGCAATCAATCTTTGGTACAGGATCGATGCCAGGAGGTTTCGAGAGGTCCAACACAACCCTGTGAGGCTGCTGTTAGGACTGCCTCCAGAGAGGATAGAAGAGCTGGCCAAGGATCGAGGCTTTCTGTTCGAGCTGGAGAAGGTTTGGCAGAAGTACCAGGACTATATCAGTTACAGGAGCACACCGGATCGACCAGATGGCACCAGACTGGGCAAGGAAGACCTGATCGCCTACTTCTCGATGGAGTTCGGGCTGCACGAGTGTATTCCCATATACGGGGGAGGCCTAGGCATACTGGCAGGCGACTTCCTCAAGGCAGCATCAGACCTGGGCATGCCGATGATAGGGGTGGGTTTGGTCTACAGGTATGGCTATTTTACACAAAAGATCAACCTTAACGGCATGCAGGAGGAGCTGTACATAGAGTTCGACAATCACCTGGTTCCCATGCGGGAGATCCGCGATGCCAATGGCCAACCTGTATACATACAGATACAGATGGCCGGGGAAACATTGACCGTGAAACTGTGGGAGATCGAGGTAGGCCAGACCAGGCTGGTATTGCTCGACACAGACATAGACCAGAACCCACCGGATCTACGCAGTATCACTGACGAGCTGTACGTGGCAGATAAGGAAAAACGCCTGCAACAGGAGTTCGTCCTGGGCATAGGAGGCGCAAAGGCCCTAGATGCGTTGGGCATAAGGCCGCGCATCTACCACATTAATGAAGGACACTCTGCCTTCCTAGTAGTCGCAAGGCTGCAGCAACTGATCAAGCAACAAAACCTCTCGTTCATCGAGGCAAAGGCGTTGATCCGAGGCTCTACCGTTTTTACCACGCATACCCCTGTGATCGCAGGCAACGAGAACTTCCAGACCTCGCTAGTACGCAAGTACCTCGAGCCAGAGCTTTCCCAGATAGGCCTTACGTTCGAGGACTTTGCAAGGCACGCATATGTCGGCGATTCCAAGGACATATTCTGGCTACCTGCCTTGGCGATACGCTTTGCCAGATATGTCAATGCGGTCTCTAGGCTTCACTGCGAGGTCTCAAGAAGGATGTGGGCAGGTCTATTCCCAGGCCTGCCTATCAACGAGGTCCCTATCGACTATGTGACCAATGGCGTGCATGCATCCTGGCTGAGCGCAAGCTTCACGGATCTATTGAATCGACACATAGGCCCCGAGTACATACACCAGGCAGGCGACAAGGATCTGTGGGATAGGATACACCAGATACCGGATGAACAGATCTGGGAGGCACACCGTCGCAATAAGCACAGCCTCGTGACATTCGTAAGGGAAAAGGTCATGCGGGACATGGCAGAGCGCGGCTTTGTCAGCTCGAGGGCTGCCAAGCTCAGCAGGCTATTGAACCCTGACTATCTGACGATCGTCTTTGCCAGGCGATTTGCGCCATACAAACGACCTAATCTGCTCTTAAAAGACAAGGAACGTCTCAAAAGGATCCTCACCGACAGGGAAAGGCCTGTCCAATTGATATTTGCAGGGAAGGCACACCCGGCCGATACCTTCGGCAAGAATATGATAAAGGAGATCATCGACTTTACCAAGGCATATGGCCTGGAGGACCGGGTGATCTTCCTAGAGAACTATGACATAGATGTGGCCAGGCACCTGGTCTGGGGGGCGGACGTATGGCTCAATACTCCGATCAGGGAGTTGGAGGCCAGCGGTACCTCCGGCATGAAGGCCGGCATCAATGGGGTATTGAATCTGAGTGTCTTGGATGGCTGGTGGCCAGAGGTGTATGATGGGACCAATGGCTGGGCCATAACCGCAGGGGAATTGTATAAACATTCCGAGTTCAAGGAGCGGGCAGAGGCCACCCAGATATACGACCTGCTAGAACAAGAGATCATAGAGCTCTATTACGATCGAAACGAGCAGGGCATACCTGAAAAGTGGGTTGCTATGATGAAGGCCTCCATATCCTCGATCTGCAGGTTCGTGAACATGAACAGGGTCCTGCTAGACTACCAGGAGAAATTCTATCTGCCCTCAATAGCTTATATCCAGGATCTCAGCAAGGACAACTACCACCAACTCCGCCAGGCGATCCAGCAAAGGCAGGCAGTGCTGGCCTGCTGGGAGAGGATCAGGTTCCTGGACTTCAAGACCGATGCAGAACAGATCGGCAGGCTCATCGAGGGCCAGACCCTGCGGGCGTCCTGTACGGTCGACCTAGACCAGGCCCCAGCAGAGCTCATCAGGGTCGAGCTCTACTACGGACTCCAGGGCGATCAGTTTACACTGATACCCATGGATCTGGTGGAGCGCAACGGCAGCGTAGGCAGATTCCAGGCCTCGGTTCAGATCAAAGGCTACGGCAAACAACAGATAAGTGCCAGGGTAAGGCCAGCGGACCGGATACTCCAAGACCTTCACCCAGAACTCATCAAATGGGCCATGTGATCACTGCTGGCCGGTGGTCCTGTCCGGTGTGATCGGGGTGATGATCTTGTAGTGTCCGTCCAGCCAGCCTGCCAGGTCAACCCATTTGCACCTTTCGCTACAGAATGGGAACCACTTTGGCCTCGGTTGGCAGACCGGTAAAAGGAAGGCCTTGCCGCATATGGGACAGCGCAGCTGATGGCCGCCTTGGCCACAGAGCTGGTGATCTGGGTGTCTATCCTTTTCGGCCATAGGATCGGCAGGACTGCCTATAGGTCCACCTTGCCTTCCTCTATCATCCGCTCGTACTCTATGCAGTACCTAGCCCAAGGCATGGCCTCGAGCCTGGCTAGGGATATGGGCTTGCCGGTACCCTCACAGATACCATACCTGCCCTGCTCGATCCGCTCCAAGGCCTGATCTATCTCGTACAGCAGTTGCCTCTGGCCATCCACGAGCCCCGCAGCCAGCTCCTGCTGGTAGTTATCAGTACCGAGGTCGGCCATGTGGACAGGGATGCTGGATAGGTCTCCGCTGGATTGCAACAGCCGCCTGAGGCCTTCCTGTTCTATGTACGAGACGTTTTGAAGGATCTCGCTTCGTTTTTCTAATAACAGCTGCTTGAAATGCTGGATCTGCTCTGGTGTCAGATGAGGATTGGCACTACTGACCTGACCGGTCTGGACCCCGATTCTATCCTGATCTACCATAGAACCACCTCCAGGCACCCGACATGATGCCCTATTATATACATCCTTGCCACAGGGCATGTTCACCGGCCCTTCGGCTGGCCTGCCTTGGGTGTTATGGGGGCAAAGACCCTATGGCCTGCCACGATCCCGCATGCCACGGGTACACCAAATACCTGTCCGATCCGCTCGGCAGTCAGGACCTGCTGCGGGGTCCCAGTGAACAACCTCACACCATCCTCACCACGACCGAGCAACACAACCAGGTCGCAGTATCGATCTGCCAGGTGCAGATCATGGCTGACCACTATCACCGTCCTTCCCTGCTCGAGCTGGGCTGCCTTCAACAATTCGTATGTCTGGATCTGATGTTGGATGTCCAGATATGCGGTCGGCTCATCCAGTATGATCACATCGCTCTGTTGGGCCAATGCCCTAGCCAGAAAGACCCTTTGCAGTTCACCACCGCTGAGCTGATCGAGCCTCCTCGAGGCAATCCCCTCGGTGCCTGTCATCCTCAAGCTCGACCTTACTACCTGCAGGTCTGCACTATCCAAGAAGACCCTCATCCCAACAAGGGCTATCCGAGCCATCAGGACCGTCTCTGCGACAGTGAAGCCAGGAAGGGCTGATGGACCTTGGCTGACCACCGCGATCTTCTTGGCTAGCTCGGAAGGACGATACCTATGCACCGGTCTACCATCTACCAGGATCGACCCGGACTGGGGCCTAAGCAGGCCTGCGATGAGCCTGATGAGTGTGGTCTTGCCGCTGCCGTTCGGGCCGAGCAGACCAACGAACGCCCTAGTAGGTATCTCCAGATCCAATCCGGAAAACAGGACCCTGTCGGACTTGTACCCGAACCTCAGACCCTCCAGATGGATGATCGCATCCTTCATACAGGCCTGACCTGCCTGGCCCCCCTGAGGAGCAAGACCATGAAGACCGGCCCGCCGACCAAGGCAGTAGCCACCCCCACTGGTAGTTGTGCAGGTGCGACGATGACCCTGCAGAATGCGTCGCAGACCACCATGAATGCTGCCCCGATGATGGCCGACATAGGCAACAGTTGCCTGCAGTCAGGCCCCAGGATCAACCGCACCGCGTGCGGCACCACCAATCCCACAAAACCAACCAGGCCCGCAAGGGCCACCGCCGTAGCAGTCATCAGCCCTGCTAGGCCAAAGGCGATCAATTGTATCCGTTCTGTATGGACCCCCATCAGCCTGGCCTGCTGCTGGCCAAAACAGAATAGGTTCAATCGGGAAGAGCAAACAAAAAGGGCTGTTAGGCAGACAAGCACCACCAAGCCCGCCAGCCAGACCACAGCTATCCCTTCCTCGCTCACATTGCCGATCAACCAGAACAATGTCGAATACACCTGATCCGACCGGGCCAAGGCAACCAATATCATGATCGATGCAGAAATCGTTGCATTGACCACCACCCCAGCCAGTATCAACCCAGTCTGGCCAAGGCCAGTGACCAGCTTGCCGAGCCACCACACAAGCGCGAGGGCCAGCAGCGCCCCTGCAAACGCAGCTATGCCTATCCAGGAGATGCCAATGACCGTCCAGCCAAGGCCACAAAGTGTGGCAAGGACCGCGCCCAACCCAGCCCCGCTAGATACACCTAGAAGATATGGATCTGCCAATGGGTTATTCAACAGGACCTGACAGACCACACCTGCCCCTGCCAGGCCAGCCCCAACGATCCCCCCAATCATGACCCTCGGCATACGAACCTGCAAGAGGATCTGTCTGTCAGGACCATCCAGCCCAAATATGGCCTTGTACATGGATATCCTTTGGGTACCTATGCACAACGCCGCCAGCATCACCAGGACCAGCATGCCTGCCGCAGTGCAAACACGCCTTGCCAGGACGGTCGGCGTCAGGACCGCCTTCTGATCAAAGCCCGTGCAGGCACTGGGCGATCTGGTCGATCCCATCCGATATCCTCGGTCCAAGGCGGCTTATGAGGTCCTCATTTATCTTGTATATCCGACCCCTGGCAACTGCAGGGATCTGGCTGAACCTGGCCCAGAATGGATCGTCAGCTGAGCGGGTTGGCTGCACCACTGCTGCTGGCTCTATGATCAGGTCTGGCCTGCTGGCCAAGAGCTCCTCAATACCTATGGGCGGATACCTGAACGGGCTAGGCCCGATGGCATTGATGCCCCCTGCCATATAGATGGCCTGATCGATGAATGTCTCTGGCCCTGCAACCCTGAGCGGCTGCCTCTGCAGGACGAATAGGACCCGCGGCCTAGGCCCGCCAACTGCAAGCTGGCCTGCCTGAATCCTGGCCAGATGGCCACAGAGCCACCTGCCTTGCTGACTGCAACCTATGGCCTCGGCGATCCTGTCTATGGCATCGTAGAGGTCTTCGAACCGCTCAAGCCTGACCAACAGACACCTATACCCCATCCTTTGCAAACCATCGGCTACCAGCCCATGACTGGGCATCTGCAGGCCGATAACCAGGTCCGGCCTGGCTGCTATGATGGCCTCCAGATTGGGCTGCCAAAACGTCCCGATCTTGGGCCTGTCAATGATCTGCTGCGGCCAGTTGCAGTGCCCCGTTATTGCAACCAACCTTTCTGCCTGGCCCAGGGCGGCTATGATCTCTGTTATATTCGGGGCCAGCGAGACGATCCGCTGGGCTGTGCAGGGCCGACCTTCGGCAGGCCCTTGCCTGCAAGCGCAAGGGGCCAGGCATGCCAACCCCACCAGACAGTAGATGAGCCTAGATGGTACCACTGATGCCAATCCTGAATGATCTATGTGCGGTGGAACTGCCTATCCAGATCCTGCAAGGTCAACCTTATCCCAGTAGGCCTGCCGTGAGGACACCTCTTTATGCTGGCCCGGCCCAGGCCCTGTCCCAGCAGTTCCTCTATCTCCTGATCAGAGAGCCTCTGACCTGCCTTCACCGCTGCCTTGCAGGCCCCCATGGCAGCGACTGCATCGGCAACCTGGGCAGGTCCTGCCTGTTGGTGCTCCTCTATCGTATCCAGCAGCTCTACCAGGAATGCGGCAGGATCCACATCGCCAAGCAATAACGGAAATGCCAGGATCCTGAAGCAATCCTGGCCATGCGGCTCTAGTTCTATCCCAAGCCTCTTTATCAACTGGCCGTGTGTCTCGAGCAACTGAACCTGATGTGCAGAAAGCCTGACCGTCGGTATGATCAGGAGCCTTTGGGAGGAAAGACCATCGCTGTCCAATTGCCTGCAGATCTTGTCATAGAGCACCATCTCGTGCAGGGCATGCTGATCTACGATCTCCAGACCATCTGCGGTCTGTACCACTATGTACTTATCTGCGATCTGCATGAACCTTGGACCAGTCTGGGTGCCCTGCGACGGCTGATAGAGGCTAGTTGGCTCCTGGACCCTTTCGGGCCTGGCTTGATGAACCCCTACATAGCCTGCTATTGCGCTACGTATCCTTTCAGCCCGATCCTGTTGCTGGTGGCCTGTGATAGGCCTACCGCCTATATCGCCTATCTTGACCGGGACGGCCAGGTCTGACCAGACCAGTGCATCCCTTATGGCCTTCAAGACCTGATCATGCACGAGGTTAGGCTGATAGAACCTCACCTCCATCTTGGTCGGATGTACGTTCACGTCGAATGCCCCCCCGTCCATCTGTAGATACAGGAACGCTATAGGCTGCCTCTGCTCGTCTATCAAGCCTTCGTAGGCCTGCCTTATCGCATGCGAGATGAACCTATCCTTTATGAACCTGCCATTTAGGAATAGGTACTGTAACCGGTTGTTGGCCCTGCAGATATCAGGCAGGCCAATGACTCCATGGATGTCGATCTGGTCCGTCGATGACCTGACCTCCAGAAGGCCACCTGCGCCATCCAAGGCTGGGAATAACCTACCGATCCGCTCGATCAGGTCCTGGCCTCTAGGTAGTATGTACAAGGGTCTGCCGTTGTGCACCAGTGTCAGATCTGGCCCCTGGACCTGGCCCAGTCCGTAGGTGGCCAGCGCGATCCTTGCAAATTGCTCGACGATGTGGTCCATCTCGGTCTGGGCAGAACGCAGGAACCTCTGTCTGGCTGGCACACGGTAGAACAGATCCCTAACATAGATGGCGGTCCCCTCGCTACCGCTACAAGGCATTACAGGCCCTTTTTCGCCACAATCTATCTCTATGCAGTAGGCCACATTGCTGGCCTTGGTGCGGCTGATCGCCTTGACCTGAGCGACCGCAGCTATACTCGCTAGTGCCTCACCACGGAATCCATATGTGCGGATCCGGCCAAGGTCCTCTGCTGACCTGACCTTGCTGGTAGCATGCGGTTCGAAGGCCATAGCGAGGTCATCAGGCTCCATGCCACAGCCATTGTCTATCACTGCAATCTCCCTTCGCCCTCCCTGTTCGACAGAGATGTCTATCTGCGTCGCGCCTGCGTCCAGGCTGTTCTCTACCAACTCCTTGACGACGCTGGCAGGCCTATCTATGACCTCGCCAGCAGCAATCATGTTGACCGTTGCCTGGTCGAGTAACCTTATGCTTCCCATATGGGTCAAGGCCATCAGGCCTGTAACAGACTGCGGCCTGTCATCTCCTTTGGCTGCGGTATGCCCATCATCGCCAACATGGTCGGCCCTATGTCTGCGAGTATCCCACCTTCCCTGAGCTTGCAACCCTTAAACCTTTGGTCGAATACGATCAGCGGAACATCACCTATGGTATGGGCCGTGTGTGGCTTGTCAGGGCTACCATCTATCATCTTCTCGAAGTTGCCATGGTCGGCAGTGATGATGGCAGCACCGCCTAGTTGTTCTACCATCTTGATTATCCGCCCAACGCATTCATCGACCACCTCTGCGGCCTTTACCGCCGCGGCCAACACGCCTGTATGACCTACCATATCTGGGTTGGCAAAATTGACGACAACGACGTCAAATATATTGCTCTGCAGCCTCTGCAGGACCACCTCCGTGACCTGATATGCCGACATCTCGGGCTTTAGGTCATATGTCCTGACCTTAGGCGATGGCACGATCTGCCGATCCTCACCCCTAAAGGGCCTTTCCCTGTAGTCATTGAAGAAGAAGGTTACGTGTGCATACTTTTCGGTCTCTGCACAGCGGAACTGCCGCAATCCGAGATTGCTCCAGTACGAACCCAGGATGTTTTTCATCTTGGGTGGCTTTGGAAAGGCAACAGGGGCTGCTATGGTAGCATCATATTCGGTCAAACATACGAAGAACACCTCTGGCTTGGAAGGTCTTGGGAACCCTTGGAAGTCTTGATCCACAAAGGCCCTGGTAAGTTCCCTGGTCCTATCCCCTCTGAAGTTGAAGAAGACCACTGCATCGCCATCTGCAATCGTCGCGACAGGCTCTGCATCCTCGTTGACGATACAGGTAGGCTCGATGAATTCGTCTGTAATCTGTCTGGAGTGGCAATTGGCTATGGCCTCCAAGGCAGACTTGGCCTTTAGGCCCTTGCCGTACCTCAGGCATTCAAAGGCCTTCTGGACACGGTCCCAACGGCTGTCCCTATCCATGGCGTAAAACCTGCCCATGACGGAGGCGACCCTGCCGATGCCTATCTGGCTGGCCCTCTGCTCTATCTGGGTAATGAACCTCGGGCTGCTATCTGGAGGGGTATCCCTGCCATCCGTGAAGGCATGTATATAGACCTGCTGGAGCCCGCTCCGCTTGGCAAACTCTAACAACGCATAGAGATGTTCTAGCAGGGCATGCACACCTGCATCACTGCACAGACCCATCAGGTGAAGTCTGCCTTTGGTCTTGCCGATGTGTTCGACAGCAGCCAACAACTGTTTGTTCTCGAAGAATGAGCCGTCCTCTATGGCCGAGCTGATCCTGACTGTCTCCTGTGGGACTATCCTGCCTGCCCCGATATTCTGATGCCCAACCTCACTATTGCCCATAGTACCGTCAGGCAGGCCAACATACCTACCGTATGTGTGTATGAGCGTATTGGGATATTCTGCCATCAACCAACGATCTACAGGACAATTCCCGACCTTTGTCGCGTTGTATGGATCCTCTGCTGGGTCTGGGTTGTAGCCCCATCCGTCTCGAATGATCAGTACAAACGGTCTTCGTTCCAGGTTTACCTTCTTTGCCATCTTGCCTCCGACTGGATCATGACCTAGACGTCCAGGTATTGGACCTCGAGTGCATGATCACGGATGAAGTCCCGACGCTGTTCGACGTCGTCACCCATCAATATAGAAAAGAGCCTATCTGCCTCACCGGCGTCGTCGATCCTGACCCGCAGCAGGGTCCTTGTCTGCGGGTTCATGGTCGTCTCCCACAACTGCTCTGCATTCATCTCGCCTAGGCCCTTGAACCTCTTGATCTCAATACCCTTTCCGCCGATCTGTCTCAATGCAGGACATATGTCACCCAATGACGGCAGATCGTGGGAATCCTCCCCAGATACCAACTGGAACTTGGTGGGCAGGGCCTCACCGGCGACCGTCCTTTCCTCCTTGAGCAGGTAATCCCCTATGTCCAGGTCGAACTGACGCTTCAAGACCTCATTTATCTGGTTGATCCTCGTTATCTCGTGCAGCTCCTCTGCCTGGTACTCGCCTTCCCCAAGCTCGTCTATCCTCTTGTTGTAATCAGCCCCGTCAAAGAAGACCTCCTCCGTATTACCTATCCGTATCAGGTATGCTGGCAGCCTCTTGCCGTCATAGTATCTCGAGATGAACTGCCTCAGGTCTATGCCCCTCCTGGACAGCATGGCCGATATCCGTTCTATGTCAGAAAGGTACCTGACAAGGTTCTCCAGGTCAGGGCCCTCGATGGACCTAACCTTGACCTTGTCTGGCCTGGCTTGCCCTGCTCGTCCAGCTGCTATACCATCCCTTACCACCAACCTGGCGCCCTTCAGACCCCAAGAGGTCATCCTCTTCTTCATCTCCTGCTCGGTAAGGACGTATTCAGACTTTTTCTGTCCTTTTGCCCTCACCTCATAAAGCGGAGGCTGGGCAATATATACCATCTGTCGCTCTATAAGCTCCGGCATCTGCCTGTAGAAGAATGTCAGCAGCAAGGTCCGGATGTGGGCCCCATCTACGTCCGCATCGGTCATCAATATGATCTTGCCATATCTGCACTTGTCAGGATCGAACTCGTCCGTGCCTATCCCGGTACCTAATGCAGATATCAGGGTGCGGATCTCGTCGTGGGCAAGCATCTTCTCCAGCCTTGCCTTCTCGACATTGAGTATCTTGCCCTTCAGGGGCAATATGGCCTGTATGTTCCTGTCCCTGCCTGCCTTGGCAGAACCGCCGGCAGAGTCACCCTCTACGATGAATATCTCGGTCTTGCCCCTTTCGCGCTCGGCACAGTCCCAAAGCTTGCCAGGCAGGTTTGCACTGCTGAGCGCGCCCTTCCTCCTGGTCAGCTCCCTTGCCTTCCTAGCTGCCTCCCTCGCAGCTGCTGCCTGTATCGCCTTGCTGATGATCTTCCTGGCCTCGGTGGGGTGCTCCTCTAGGTAGTGGCCCAGTTGTTCGTTAACAACTGCCTCAACGAAACTACCCACCTCCGGATTGGTCAGCCTGACCTTGGTCTGCGCCTCAAAGTGAGGATCGGGCACCCGCACGGATACCACAGCAGTCAGACCCTCCCTGAAGTCCTCGCCTGTCGTGACCTGCCCCTCCTTCAATAAATTGTTATTCTTGGCGTAGAAGTTCATCGTCCTGGTCAGTGCAGTCCGAAAACCCGAAAGATGTGTACCGCCGTCGATGTTGCGTATGTTGTTTGCATAGACCAGGACATTCTCGGTGTAGCCATCGTTGTACTGCATGGCCACCTCACAGCTCATCCTGGAGTCAGCGTCGTATTTGGACAGGTATATGACATCGTCGTGGAGACACGTCTTGCCCTCGTTGAGATGCCTGATGAAGGCCTTGAGGCCTTCGTCGAACTTGTAGACCTCCTTCTTCTTCGATCTGTCATCCTGAAATGTGATCTGCAAGCCTGGATTAAGGTAGGCCAGCTCCCTGATCCTCTTGGCAAGGGTGTCGTACTGGAACTCCAGATCCCCGAATATCTCCTCGTCGGGCTTGAAGGTCACCTTGGTACCCCTCTTGCTGGATGGGCCTATGTCCTTTACTGGGCCCTTAGGTTTGCCCCTCTCGCACTCAAAGAAATAGTGCCTACCATCCCTATATACCTCTACCTCCAGCCATTCACTGAGGGCATTGACTACGCTCACCCCCACTCCATGTAGGCCCCCTGCGACCTTGTAGCTGGTCTGGTCAAACTTGCCCCCGGCATGCAAGGTGCACATCACTACCTGTAGGGCGGAGACCTTTGCCTCCTTGTGTATGTCGACAGGTATGCCCCTGCCGTTGTCTTCGACCGAGCAACTCCCATCGGCCTGAATCTTGACCACGATGGCATTGCATTCGCCTGCCATCGCCTCATCTATAGCGTTATCTAGGACCTCGTAGACAAGATGGTGAAGTCCATTTATACCCCTGTCCCCGATGTACATGTCGGGGCGCTTCCGCACCGCCTCCAATCCACCTAGGATCTTTATGCTGCTGGCGTCATATTTATGGTAAGACTCCTGTGCCATATACGCTATTCATCCTGCAAGACCAACCTTATGCCCTTGACCCGACTGCATCCTGGCTGGGCCCTGATGGCCTTCAGCAATAGCTCGGACTGCAGGCCCAGCTCGTACTTATACGAAGGATCCCTGACCTTGATCCAAAGTACCCCATCCTCTAGACCAAGCAACCGACATCCAGACTCGAGGTGCCTTGGCAACGCCGATGTCCAGGCCTTTTCTATCTTGGCCATGGATCCTGGTCGCCTAGCGAGCCTGGCCATCACAGCGGATAATACCTGGCCTAGCCTTTCCGGCTGCGGCGTCTGGTGGATGGCCATCCTGGCCGCTGCTACAACCTTCCGAAGGTCCTCTGTCCCGCGCACCCCTTGCCTCCAATAGCGCCAAGCTATCCGAGGTTTATAGGCATCACCAGGTACAGGAAGTCGGGCTCGGCCTTTATGATGGCAGGTCTATCTGCCTCGCCAAGTTCCAGTTGTATCCGAGGAGCCTGGACCACCCTCAACGCCTCGAGAAGGTATTGCGGGTTGAAGCCTATGTCCAACGGTTGACAGCCCGCGCTGATTGGCATCGTTACCTCAGCGTCACCTGCCTCGGGGGCCCTGCTGCTTAACACCATCTTGTCCGAAGTAATACTAATCTTTATACCCTTGGCCTGATCGGTCGTAAGTAGGGCCGCCCTCTTTATGGCACTGCTAAAGGCCAAGGTATCAAGCTCCAGCCTACGCTGGTAGTCTGAAGGGATGATGTCCTCGTACTTAGGGAAGGTACCCTCAACCAGGTTAGAACAAATCGCTACATCCCCACACGATATCACGATCTGGTTGCCCGACAGATCCATCGAAAGCTCCTCACCATCTTCACCCAATCGCTCCACTAAGGCAAGGGCCTTAGTAGGCACGATCACCCTCTGAGCCGCCAGCTGGCACCCCTCAGAGACGGTTCCATTCACACGCCTCCTAGCAAGCCTCCTACCGTCAGTGGCAACAAGGCCAAGTCTCTTTCCCTTCAACTCGAACAGCACGCCGTTGATAGCATAGCGGCTCGACTCCTTTGCAGCAGCGAATACCACCTGCCTCGCTGCCTCCCTCATATCCTTCAACGACACAGATAACCCACCAGCCTTGCTCGCAGGGACCACAATAGGGTACTGCTCTATATCGAGCGTGTAGACCTTGTACCTGCTATCAGAACCAACGATCGTACAAGCATCCCCTGCGACATCGAAATCCAGGACTTCATCCCCACCCTCCCTGACGATGCCAACAATCCGATCTGCATCCAATAGGACGCGACCCTGGCGCTCTATCTCTACCTGCGACAGCCCAGCGTCAATGGACAGCTCCAGGTCCGTCCCGTACAACCTCAACGTATCGCCCTGGGTATACATCAGGACACCCCTCAAGACCGGCTTTGGAGTACGGCTTGGTACTACAGACCCGACCAGAGAGAGCGTCTCGGAAAGCGCCAGCCTGTTTACCCTTATCTTCATAGCCTTACCCTTCTTGACCTAGGACAATGGCTAATAGTCTACATGGAGTAGGGCCCGTTTTCCACCGCAAAAATCAGAAGGTTTATATCACTGAGTGGTAATGCCAGTACTAGTAGGATAAAGCATGTGTGCCTTGGTTCGATATAAAAAGAATAGCCCTAAACCATTATTTTGGCAATGTTTATGGACCATAGATAATAATATGAGGTGTTGATATACTGTTGACCACTGTTGTTTTGGCTGTATGGCCTGCAAGGGTTATCTTTGTTTGTATGGCTATGTTAGGGTGTTTATCTTAGATGTTGGATAGAACTAACAGGGAAGTGTTTATAGGCATAGATGTCGGCACGTCTTATGTGCACTATGCTGCCTTAGATCAATACGGTCAGATCCTGTATAACCCTAAGCCCTTAATGCACTTGGCTGATATCCCTACTGTCGTCTCGTGGGCGATCGCGGATGTCCAGGCCAGGGCCCTGGGCGAGCTGGTGTGTACCGCCTTTACAGGGAGCATGGTTCGCTTTTTGGAGGCGTGCCTACCAGGGGTGTTTTATCGTTACGACACGGTTGCCCTGCCTACCGGTGCCGCGCACATAGATCCCGACGTCCGATTCATAGTTCACATGGGCGCGAAGGACCCTTACTTCTTCGAGGTCGAGCGGGTTGCTGGCAGGCCACTGATCAGGGAGTGGCGGACTGGAAGCAAGTGTGGGGGTGGTTCTGGCATACTTATAGAGAAACAGTGCCGCCGCTTGTTCGAGGCGGAGATGGAAAAAGAGCCGCTCGGGCTCTGCGGGATGGATCGATATACGTGGATCCAAAGGCAGATGGAGTCGATGCTGGAAAAGGCCGCGGTAGAGGCTGGAAGGGCAACACAACCTGCGGAATTCCTCGCAAGGTGCGGAGTAGTAATCCAGTCCGACCTGATCCACAAGCAGAATGAAGGGGTCCAGAGGCCAGACAACCTAGCAGGTCTTTTCCGCGCCGTTGCTAGGAACTATAAGGTTGACGTCCTGGGCTCGCGCCAGATCGACAAGGACATCGGCGGCCGGACCGTCATGGCTAGTGGTGGCCTGCTGGCCAACGATATCATCCACCAGCAGTTGGAAGGACTATTGGGCGTGCCCATCCGCAGGACGGAATACCTCCACAACCTAGGTGCGATAGGGGTGGCCCTGCTGGCTTGGAGGGCAGGGAATAGGTACGTCATCAGCCCTGACCAATTGACCAAGGCGATGGCCAACGCAAGGGGCAGCAGACCGGTCGCAGCAAGCCTTAGGTCTGCCCTGGATTTGGTCACCGAGAGGTCCGAACCCCTCCAAGCCGATATAGCCCCAGGGACCGAGGTAGTCATAGGCATAGATGGTGGCAGCACCACTACAAAGGCCGCCATGGTAGAGGTGAGTACCGGCAGGCTGCTAGACAAGATATACATAAAGACCCACGGCAACCCGGAGGCTGCCCTGAAAAGGGTGCTCGGGTACCTGGCTAGGCACAAGGACAAGGTGGTGGTCAGAGGTGTCGGGGCCACTGGATCCGCTAGGAGGTTGTACGAGAAGATACTGATCAACCCTGTCAGGGCAAAGGACCTGGCCAAGGCGGGCGTCGTCCAGGTGGACAAGATCACCGACGAGATCACCTGCCACGCCCTCGGTGTCAGGCACTTCGATCCCACTACCGATACCATATTCGAGGTCGGTGGTCAGGACATGAAGTTCACGAGGTTCAGGCCGGATGGCACAGTAAAAGAGGCAAAGATGAACTACTCCTGCCAGGCCGGTTCAGGTCAGACACTCGAGAACATGGCGGCACTGATAAACCTCAAGGTGGAGAATACCCTCCAGGAGGCCGCCTTGAATGCGGATTGCGTGCCCATCATAGACTCTACCTGTGGGGTCTTCATGGAGATGGATGAGCAGCGACTGTTGGCAGAGGGGTTTAGCAAGGAACAGATAGCTGCGGCCATAGTCCGGGGGACTGCGGCCAGCTATTTTTACAAGTTCGTAGGTGGCAACAGAAACGTGGGGCAGGTCTGTTCGGCCCAGGGTGGGCCAGCCCTGGGTAAGGCCTTCCTCGCAGCCCTTGCGCAGGTCACCGGCTGCAGGATCAATGCATATCCACACAGGGAGATCTTCGGGGCCTGGGGTCAGGCCCTGGACATCATACAGCATATCCGGCAATGCCAGGCATCGGGCAGGCCATACGGTACCGCGTTCCGGGGTTGGGATGTGGTAGGGATGAGCTTCCTAAAGGAGAGGAGGTCTTGCCGGGAGGTCTTCGGCCCTAGCAGTTGTGGGGTGAGGGATTGTCAGTTGGATCTATTCCACATAGACCAGGACCTGATCGTCTCAGGTGGTTTCTGCCCCCGCGGAGACTCGCTGGGCGGCAGGCGGAGGACCACAGACTACGTAGAGGTCTTCCACAGCCTGCTGGAATCACACTTCAAGCGGTATGGCCTATTGCTCGAACAGATCGAACAAGCTAGTCAGCGGGACTTGTCCAGGACTGTAGGGATAAAGCGGAGCACCGCGACATTGGGGCCGAAGGCCATATGGGCTGCTGCCCTTCTCCGGCACCTCGGCTTTGTCCCTGTACTTTCCCCGAGGAGCAACCCCCAGATAGCCAAGATCGGTGTGGACAACTCCAGGACGGAGTTCTGCATCGCCCGCAAGCTAGCCACAGGGCATGCGGCCATCCTGGCCAGGGATCCCAGGGTGAGGTACCTATTCAACCCCAGTTTCATAGAGGTGAGGAGGCCTACGAGGCCAGACCTGAAATACTGCATCTACACCGAATCAGAGGGGTTTGTCCTCAATGATGTCCTAGGCCTGGATAAGGACAGGCAGCTCAATCCCATCTTGCATCTAGAGGACCGTTTGATGTTGTTAGAAGAGCTCCGCAAGGAGCTCTCGAGGGTGGGATTCGACCTGGATCCTGACAGGATAGGCCAGGCATTGGATCAGGCTGCAAAGGCAGAGGAGGCATTTCTGGCGGAGGTATTCGCCGAAGGGGAAAGGTTTCTGCAGTCCGTAGAGGCGAGTGGGGGTAAGGCATATGTGGGCTTGGGCAGGGACTATGTGGTACTGGACCCTGAGGCCAGCTCTGACTCTGGCAGGATGTTCTCTCAGGATAGGTGCCTTCGCTACATACCCCAGATCTTCCTGGAGCACAGGTTCAGATCCATACCATTGGATGGCATCGCCGAGAATGAGTACTGGGTCGAGTCGGTCAAGATCCTCAAGGCCAACATCATGGTGGCCAGCTCCCCACAGTTGTTCGGTATAAGGCTGATGAACTTTGCGTGTGGACCTGATAGCCTGAAGGTATATCAGGAGCGCAAGATACAGGAGCAGGCGAATAAGCCCCTATTGATCCTCCTTACCGACGCCCAGACCAACAATGCCCCATTCGTAACCAGGACGGAGGCCCATGAGCGGGTGGTTGAACAGGCAAAGGCAAGGCCTCTCGAGCTGGCCAGGCTGGTCAGGACCGGTAGCCCCCTCAACCACGACCATCGGGTATGGCTGATCCCGTTCATGGGCAATGCCAGTTACATCGGTGCAGCAGGCCTGAGGCACTTCGGCATAGAGGCTATGGTCCTGCCCACAAACACAGACCTTGGCTATGAGTTGGCCAGGAGGCATATATGGACAGAGGTATGCTATCCGCTCAAGGGTGTGGTTGGGGACGCATTGGCCTTCCTCCGCAGGCAGGCGGAGGTAGAGGGGCTGGACAAGGTAAGGTCGAGGTACCTGGTGATGCTGCCAACCACCAGTGGTCCATGCAGGTTCGGCAAGTATACCGAGATGGTCAGGCAGTTCCTGGAAGAGGAGGGATTGCAAGACGTGCCAGTGCTCGGGCCATCATCTGAGAGCGACTATGTAGATATACCATTCCCGCGCAGGATGGGCCTTGCAGACAGGATCAGGTTCCAACAGGTGCTGTTCAGGGGCATCTACGCAGTCGACCTCTTGGAGGATGCATACCTGAGGTTCAGGCCATATGCGATCGACAGGACCGAGGTGGATAGGGTCCGCAGCCAGCAGTTGGACCAGCTTATACAGATCGTCGAGCGAGGTGCCAGGATGGAGCAGTTGATCGCGTGGGGTCATCGGACCGTAGAGGCCTTCGAGCGGATACCTGTGAGGGCCTGCGGCAGATTCCCCCTGATCCTGTACATCGGCGAGATCTACATGCGTCACCACGATCCGTATACCGGCTTTGTGGTGGACAGGCTCGAGCAGGCAGGTCTGGAGGTGGTCAGGGATCCAGTTACTGGATGGCTTCAGTACGTCAATCAGAGCGCGATATTCCAGGCAGGTAGGCATATACGCCTCGGTTGGCGCTACGGGGACTGGTACAGGGTCAGGCAGAATGCCTTACCGTTGCTGCGTTCGGTCCTCAAGGCCAGGTATATGGCCCATGTCCAGGAGCGTCTGGCTGAGCCATTTCATCATGTCCTCAAGGGCAGGCACATACTGCCGCAACCCATGGAAATGCTCAAGACATTGGAACGAAATCACGAGTGCCACCGCAGCATCGAGGGCGAGTCCCCACTGAGTACGGCCATCGCATACTACCTGATGAGGGGTCTGGTAGAGCAAGGCCCAGAGACCTTCATAACAGGCATATTTCACGTAGGGCCATTTACCTGCATGCAAGAGACCGTTGCTACCGCCAAGATAGAAGCGATGCTCAAGGAATACCGCAGGCACAGGCCAGAGGTGGTACTGCCGGTCATACACGCCTTCTTTGGTGATTCACCGAACCCGAATCTCGAGGCAGAGATCGCTGTGTTCAGGGAACAGTGCTACCAGCACATGGAGTTGCTCAGGTCCGGCCGGCAGCCTATCCCTGTCTAGCGATCAGCAGGGACCCATATGGGTGTGGTGTTGATATAGCCTTGTTCCGTCCTGACTACCTCCAGCTGCGATGTGCTGGATCGTGCCACGTGCCCATCGGCCCACCCTGCATTGACCTTGCCTTCAGGATGCCGAGATCTGGTCGCATCTGGCCTTTGACTGCATAGGAGGGCCCTTTGCTGATTGGCCGCCAGCCCTGGCAGATATGCGGTCTCGTAGCCGAACTTGTCACCCAATTGGATAGGGGGATCTGCGGTCACGTGTGGCCAGCCTATCAGTGCATAGCCGCTGTCTACGACCAATAGGCTCTGACTGGGCCTGCGGATATGGTCCAGGCTACATGGGTCGCCGCGGAAACCGTCATTGAAATACCCTAGTGGCTTAGAGGACCGGCAGATAGACCAGTTTACACCGAGCTGGCCATATAATGGACATTGCCTGAGGTCTGGATCTGTCAGGTGGCTTGCAGGACAGGCCAGGATCGTGCGGGCCCCGGGGCTCGGTGTCGGTATGGACAAGAGGTGGAACCACCACCAGCCAGGTGGGTCCTTCATCATATTCCCAGCCCAACCGCCTGGCGGCCGGTCCTTTCGGTGAAGGTCGATGCCTAGGGGCAGGCGGCCGGAGCCTTGGTCATATGTGACCATGGCAAGCAGCAGTTGTCGCTGATTTCCGCTGCAGACAGCTGTCCTTGCATGACTCCTTGCCAGCTCTAAACCTGGCACCAGCATGGCCACCAGACATAGCATTATGGCCATTGCAACCAGCAGCTCTATCAATGTAGCGCCATGCCTGCTCATGACACTAATATAACAAAAAGGCCCAGCAATTTGGCTGGGCCTCGGGATGATCAGGCGATATATGTTACTTGACCTCCACGACCGAGTTGTACTCGCCGAAGGGGTTTGGCTCTACGCGTTCGTTGTAGGGGTCCTGCTGCCACTGACCATCTACTACATAGCGATATCTGTAGCAACCGGGCGGCAGCTCGAGTTTGACCTGCCAGACACCGTTCTCGTTGACCTTCTGCAATGGGGTCTGGTCGGGCCTCCAGTTGTTGAAGTCCCCAGCGATCTGCACGGTCTTTGCCCTGGGATAGAGTGTCACGAATGTCACTGCCCCCTTACTCGGATGCACACCATAATACGAGGCCAGCCTTGCGTCTGTCTGGGCTGGTGTGGGTTCTGGTTGTGGGGACTGGGCCTGTGTGGCAGCAACAGAGGCCTGCGGTGTGGGGCTGGGTTTTGCCCTCTGGGTATGTTTGTCCTGGCTTGACGCCAGCAGTTGGTTAGCGCTGGTGCTGATGGCCTCGAGCTGCTCGGCGAGGGAATTGATGATCTGCCTGCTATCCTGCGCAGGCTCTATGCCCATGATCTCCTCTGCGAGCCTCCTGAAGTCCTGTTGGCCCTTGCTCGCAGGGTCGTACTCATTGATGGGCTGGCCGTAGCTTGCCGCCTCCTTGATCTTGGTGTTGAAGTTGATGACCGTCCTTAGCATCCGGTCTGCAAAGTGACTACGAAGCTGCGCGAGGACCTCCCTAGCCATCTTGGTCCTGATGTCGTACATGCTCGCCAGGACCTTCACGTTGACCTGCTGCTTGCACCGCTTGCACAGCAGGCCCAAGGTCTCAAGCTGCTTGCTGAGCCCGTGTAGGGCGAAGTAGCCGGTCTCGACCGGCACTATTACATCGGTTGCAGCACGAAGGGCATTGAATGTCAGTAGGCCCACTGCAGGTGGGCAGTCGATGACGACGTATTGGTATGTCTGGCTTACCTCATCCAATACGCGCTTCAGCAAGGTCTCAGGCTCAGGTACACCAGATACCTGCTGCTCGAATGCAGCCAGGTCTATACTGGCTGGGGCAAGTTCCAGCGTATCACTGATCTGCCATAGTATCTCTGTGAGCCTTATAGGTTCGTTGCGGGTATGACTGATCAAGACGTCGTATATGCTCAGCTCTATCTGCTCCTCAGGTACTGCAAGCCCAACAGCGCAGTGGGATTGCGGGTCCATGTCTACAAGCAATACCCGCTTGCCCAACTGGGCGATTGCACTGGCGAGGTTTATGGCGACAGTAGTCTTACCACAGCCACCCTTCTGATTGACCACTGCTATCGTTCTCATTCCTTTGGTCTCCAGCCAATGGTCCCTATCGATGACCTATAATGGTTAGCATGGCAGCTCCATCTGCCACTGCATGCCATGTTGGCCATTATAAACTTCGACCGAAGGCCCCAAAAAACTTTACGCCTTTATGGGACGCCTTTGCGTTTTCCGGGCCTGACCGCAAGAGACTAGCGGTAATAGCCTGATAAATCAATGGTCTATTGTAGTCCTGCGACAGATCGTGTACAGTATGATAGGACTAGGATGGTCAATGGCGGAGATCTAGATGCCAGAGGATGGAGTCCAATTGGATCTCCGGCTCGAAGGCCTACCGGTGCAGGTGCATCCGGCGCTAACGGAGCTGGGCCGAAGGACGGTGGCCCTGATCAAGGAGGACCTTGAGGGCATAACCGTAGTAGGGAGCTGTCTAACCTCAGATTTCAGACCAGCCGCCAGCGACATAAACACATTGATCGTGGTGTCCGATCTCCATCCTGGTGTGCTCTTTGGGATTGCCGGACTTGTAGGCAGGCTGAGCGACAAGTACAAGCTTGCAGACCCCATCATTACCACACAGGACTTCATCGCCAGGACCGTAACGGAATTTGGCATAGAATGGCTCGACTTCCAACTGCTGCACAAGACGATCGTAGGGCCTGATCCATTGGCCGATCTGAGCTTTGACAAGAGGGCGGTACTTCAAGAGTGTAGGGCTCAATTGAAGGGGATGCTCGTCAGACTCAGGCAGGGCCTGCTTGCCTGTAGGGCGGATACGAACGCCATCCAAGGATTGGTCGTGGCGGCTGCCAAGGCACTGATACCTGTTGCCAGGGCCCTTTTGTGGCTGGTGGACCTGGAACGGCCGTTAGATAGGCAGGCCACGGCAAGACAGGTCTGGGAGGCATTCGGTGTGGAGCTGGGTGTACTGCAGAGGATCTGGTCTTGGGACCATTCACAAAGGCCTGGTCAAGGGCAGGTCCGCCATGCCTACGAGCAGCTCTATTCTGCCATAGACCAGCTTGGCTATCTAGCAGAGGATTTGGAGGTATAGATCGATGGGGCTGATAGTCATCGCATCCTGGCTATACCTGCTGGCCAGCCAGCCCAAGACGTGGCTGTTGCCGGCACCGTTGCGATATGTCGCCGACTACGCGGGGGTCATCGACGACCAGACAGAAGAGCAACTCAACGACCTGCTTCAATCCTTGCAGTTGCGGACGGATGTGCCGTTTGTGGTCCTCACGGTCGAACACACCAGTGGGGTGCAGCTGCCATGGTATGCCGCCAGGACTGCCATGGCCTGGGGCCTGCGTACAAAGGATAAGGACCGAGGTGTATTGCTGGTCTATGTCCAGCAAGATCAGGCCTTGCGATTGGAGCACGGTAACGAGCTGCGTAGCGCTATCCAGCCTGGCCTGACGACCGAGCTGGAGGATAGATTCAGGTCCTATATCCGTAGCGAGGGTGCATCCAGAGCCATATATCTTTGTGCTCAGCTCGTGGCAGGTGCGATTGCAAGGTCTTATGACGTCTCACTTACAACGCCCACAGGCTTGGGCCAGCCCAATATAGGCCTTAAGGTCAAGGCACCAGCATGGTCCCTTCTATGCTACCTGGCCACCGCCTGGCTAATCCTTGGCGCGATATGGCTCCTGAGGCGATTGGTCCTCCGGTTGTCCGGCAAGGCCCAGCGTAAAGATCATGCCACCGGTTGCGGGGCTGGGTCTGCCTTCGATCCATTTGGCGGGGGGGAAGGCCCATTCGGTACATCCCAGGCCAGGCCGATGGAGAAGATAGGCCAGAGAAGATAGTATCAATGCAGTAATCTGGATAAGGCCAGTTGTTCCCTGCGCACTTGATCTTTGCTATAATACATGTCGGCCTTGGATCTTACGGAGGTAGTCCATGCCTGCAAGGGGTACAGCGGTTTTCTACACCTGCTGTCTGGTCTGCGTGGCCTGGTCGGCATGCCTGGCTGGGGTGGACTGTATCGTTGTATGGTCTGACGCAAACGACGCTGTAGGCCTACGGCCGGTTGAGGAGCGGACCTGGCGGCGTGAGCTTATGGTGGGCTCCAGGCTAAGATTTGTCATAACCAGCGATCAGGCAAGGGTTTGGGAAGGGGGTTGCCTGCTTATTGTCGATGGCCAGGCTGGAACCGGCACGCTTTGTGCCAGGGATTACAATGACCTGACACTGGATTGGGCAGGCTCGCGGTATGCCCAGGCCGGTCCCCATGCAAGGGTGTGGAGGATGGCAGGCTGGCTTGGATCCGCCAAGGTTTCTGGGTTTCAGTTCATCGGCTCTGACAGGGCCGAACCTGGCAACTGGTTCGTCATCGACTATAGGGCAACTGGGCTTGGTACCTGCCAGGTCCTGTTCTTTGATTATGCAGTCAGCTTCGTACAGCCTGTAAAGGTATTCCTATTTGAACATGTCCTATCAAGGGACCTGGATGATGATGGGTGGGTGTGCCTACGCGACCTTGCCATCATCGGCAGGTCTTGGCGTGCTGGTCCCGAGGGTCATCTGTCGGTGGATCTAGATCAGGATGGGCTTGTAGGTCCATTGGATCTGGCCATCTTCTTGCGTCACTGGCTGGATAGGTCCAGATAGATCATCCCCGAGTAGCTGCTGTCCACGGCTATACATCTGGTCGGCCCCATCCTATAGATGGCACATATTGGAAAGGAGCCGATCATGACCCCAAGCATCCTTGTATTGCTCACCTCTGTACTTGCCAGCCAAATAGGGCCAGATTGCCAGGCCTTGTTGGACCGGCTACTTCTAGATACATCAAGCACATGGCTTGCAGCAGGCACGATCACAGGTCTGCATGTCCAATACCGCAGTAGCCGGACTGAGGATCAGGGCAATGTGGCCCAGCTTGTAGATCAGGCCATCAAGTCATACATGGCAGACCCTGCTAAGCCCCAAACATCATCGTCTATGCAGCAGCAGATGTTGGAGGCCATACCATTCAATGTCCGCTATGCATGGCTCAACGAGTACACCTGCACTACCAGGGAGCAGGTTGTTTATGACGACCAGGCCTATTGTTGGAGGATCGATGTCCTTGCCCGGACCGATTCTATCCAGCCAGACAAGGTCCTTGCCGCCAACCCGATGTGCGATGCATTTAGGCTCGAATGGAATCAGCAGAGGTTCTTCAGTTGGGATGGCCAGGCCTACACCAGCTACTTTCTCCCGGTAAACAAGGCGGTGGTGGATGCAGCGGGTCGTATCGATCACCCAGTTAATGGCCCGCTGACTGCTGGGGTCTTGGTATGGGGCCAGGGCCTCCTGAGCCGGCAGTCGCTGGCACAGGCCAGTTGCACGGCATACGAGGTTCAAACTGACGGCCAGCAGGCAGTAAGGCTGATCATCCAGTGGCCAAGCGGCATCAGGGCCGATCTCCTGTTGGTCCCTCAGATGGACTATCGTCCTAGATCCGCGGTGATTGAGGTACCAGGAAGGTCTATCACCTCGATCACATATCAAGACTATACATCTGCTGGGGATAGGTGGATACCTAGATCCATATTCATCCAGCAGCGTGACCCGCTCACTGGCAGGTTGATCGGCTACGACCAGTGGACCATAGAGCAGATCGATCCTACCAGACCTACGTTGGCACAGATGAAGGTTGGATTCAGGCCCAATGCCTACGTCCAATTCGTCGCGCCGCCTTCTGGGCTGAGGTTGGCCTACCAGTATCACCCCCTGGTCGATACAGAGCGGGTCTTGGGTTCCACACTCCAGGTCTTGGCTGAAAGGCCCGGCAATTGCGGTCTTGCTGCCTTGGCTTATGTGGCCGACATATTGGGCAAGAGGCTGCCTGCTACCAGGGACCTGCAGGGGCCTATCAGTGTCCAACAGATCCTTGAGATGGCCAGAAAGGCAGGCCTTCATTGCAGGGCCGTCAGGATGGATCCTAAGGCCCTCGGCAGCCTGACAGGTTGCCAGGCCATACTGTATCTGCCTGGCAGGCGACACTTTGTGGTGCTTGCCAGGGCAGAGGGGGATGGGCTTTGGTTGGTAGACCCGAGCTCGCGTCTGATCCTATATCGCGTCGACCTTGGCAGTTTCGAGGCCGAGCAATGGAAGGACCATCTTGTGATCCTCATCTCCAACAGCCAGATCGATCTGGCAGCCCAAGACCTGACTGGCGAACAGGCCAGGTCGATACACGGGGCTGAGGGCTATGCGTGCACAGAGGAGCTCCAGCGATTTCTCATCATCTATTGCGATTGGGTCAACTACATCTGCTTGGGCCAGCTATGGATCTACTGGGATTTATATGGCTGTCAGGAGGCACCGTATGGCTCCTGCATGTACTCGCTCTTTGAGGCCCGCTGCTGTTCTCCTTGCATAAACAAGCCCACAAACCCTTGGGAATGCACCATCACTGGCGAGTGGACCAGCTACTTTGCCTGGGCCTGTGGCACTGAGCCGGAATAAGATCCCTTGACCAGGGTCTTTGCACCAGTTAATCATAGGCCCAACTGGTGTAGACCTTGGTAGGAATGAGCTATGGCTTACCCACAGACCAGGCTGAGGCGGCTCCGCAATAGCGAAGGGGTCCGCAGGTTGGTCAGACAGACGAGACTTTCTGTTGACGACCTGGTATACCCACTTTTCGTGAAGGCAGGTACCAGGATGTGTGAGCCTATCCAGTCCATGGTGGGCTGTTTCCACCTCTCACCTGACATGGTCATTGAGCAGGCAAGGCAGGTTTACGAACTTGGCATACCTGCGGTACTATTGTTTGGTCTACCTGACCGCAAGGACGCCGCAGGTTCTCAGGCCTGGGCGGAGGATGGCCCAGTCCAGCAGGCCGTACGGCAGATAAAGGCGGCAGTCCCGCACCTTGTGGTCATTACCGATGTGTGCCTATGTGCTTATACAGATCATGGCCACTGCGGCCTGATAAGGGACGGGAAGGTAGACAATGATTCGACCTGCCAGATCCTGGCAAAGGTCGCGCTTTCGCATGCACAGGCAGGTGCCGACATCGTTGCGCCCTCAGACATGATGGATGGAAGGGTTTCCGTGATCCGGCAGGCCTTGGATCGCAATGGCTTTCAGGATGTGGCCATCATGTCTTATGCAGCCAAGTTTGCGTCTGCCTTTTATGGCCCGTTTAGGGAGGCGGCCGATTCTGCCCCTGCATTTGGGGATAGAAAGACATATCAAATGGACCCAGCCAATCCTCATCAGGCCATGGCGGAGATCGCCTTGGACATCGAGGAGGGCGCAGACATAGTCATGGTCAAACCTGCCCTGTCGTATCTGGACATCATTCATATGGCCAGGCAGAGGTTCGATTGTCCCATTGCTGCCTACAATGTAAGTGGTGAATACATGATGGTGCATGCCGCCGCGGATGCAGGCCTGCTGGATCTGGAATCGGCCATGCTTGAGACATGCGTGGCCATAAAACGCGCTGGGGCGGACATCATTATCACATACTTTGCCAAGGCCCTGGCAAGGACGCTTCGCCAGGGCAGGTAGTCGTCCCATCTAGGACCTTGGGCGGTGGATCGACCGATGGCCAGTTTAGAGAGGTTGCCAGACCTTGTCAGTATAGAGACCACTACTGGCCAACTGCACCAACTGTAGTGCAAAGGCAGCTACTAACCCCTTTGCGGGCTGAGGCGTCATCACGGTTGGAAAGGGTGTTGTAACCACCTCTTAGCTCTGGTTACCCACCCTGGCCAGGAGGCGATGTGTACCTGCTGGCGTCATCCAACACCAGTACCCAATCGTTACCTGGTCCCTTGGTCGGCGGCGAGAATGTCTGTACTAGGCCAGGTTGATTCGCGATGATTCCAATCCGTTGTGCCTTGCCGGTCCGCGGATCATACCACCAGGAGGATATCACGGTGGCTGATAGTTTGTTCATGTTGACCGTTACTGAATTACCATCAGGGATGTAGACAAATGCGTAGCTTGCGTCAGGGGCACGGGTGGCCCTAACATGGCTCGGCCCTTGACCTGCAGGTGATGCGAGAAGGGATTGATCCGGTAGCCGGCCCAGCATAGGCCTCGATTCTATGAGCCGCCGCAGGTAGGGCATCTGACTGGCACCAGGTAGCTGTAATGCCTCCTGCCATCTTGTCCTAGCGGCAGAGATAGGCTTGCGGGAAGGTTCCCAGAACTGCCATATGTCGTGACAGCCATATGTGTGGCCACATGCCCCTGCAAAGACCGAACGATATGCGGCCTTGCGGACGTCGTAATCCGTGAACCAGCCTTGTTTGGGATCCCAGTTGATAGGGTGATCCTCATAACATGGCTCACCATCGATCACGGGTTTGGTAGGCTTAAGCTCGTAGTCTGCCTCGATCATCTGCCAATTGGGCGTGTCGGGCCGCGAGTGCCCTGACTGTAGCATATTGAAGGCAAGCCACTGTTCACCGTGAAAGAACTGCGATGAAGAGCATCCGCCCATCGGATGGAAGGTGATCAGGTGCGAACCACCATCTCCATCCTGCAAGCCCCTTGCCATAGCCCGCCAGAGCTCTATGTGGATGGGCCGGCGTGGTATCCTGTCTCCTCCCAAGACCCAAATGATAGACCTATTGCGGTAGCGTTGCCCTAGGAATCTGCCAAAGCTATATGCCTTTCCGGGCGTATTGAAGACCTCTGGGCCGATACCCCATTCCTTATTTATCTTGTCGCCCCAGGTCGGGAGCATAGCCAGGTATAGATCGAGTTGCTCACACCTATCCACCACCCAGTCGACGAACTCAAAGTAGGCCTGATTGGGCCTATTTGGATCCATATCTACCAAGGGCAGGTGCCCATAGGCATTTGGTGTCCCAAGACCATCATATTCGGCCAGGACCACCGCCTGTATCACGTTGAAGCCCTTTGCAGCCCTGTCTGCTAGATAGGTCTCGGCCTGCTGGCGGGTGAGCCTATGAAATAGCTCCCATGCCGTATCTGCCAGATAGAAGAATGGCCTTCCATCATCCCTGACAAGGGCCCGTCCATCCGGGCTGACCCTCAGCCCAGGTGGCCCTGCGTAACTAATAGTCGCAAGCAATGTGGCAGCAACTGCCAGGGGTAAATAATTCATATTCTGTCTATGCGCCATGACGGCGATGTCGATGGGCACACCTGACCTCAGTACTTGGAGTCCTATGGTGTGATGCTCTTACTCCAGACCTCGTAGACCACGCCGTTTTGCCGTCTTGCCGAGCATCGAACGTAGACCTTCTTGGCCAGTGAGTCAGCATTTGTATAGCTGATCGTCACGCCCTGCCAGTCCGAGAGACTGCCTTCAGGGTGAGGGACCATATCGCCAGCCAGGGCCGCATTGTTGGGGTCGACCAAAGGGTCAGCATCAGGATCTATGATCTCCAGGCGCGGTGGCCACGCAGAGTGGTCATCGGCGATTCGGATCTGACCGGTAACCTGCAGGGTCTGACCAGGCTCGAGGGTCATCTCTTCCTGACGCAGGCAAGGCATCTGGGCACTGGTGCAGGTGTGCTTGAATGATACCTTGTATCCAGCTGGTACTATCTTCGTATCGGAGACGACCACACCGCCACGCGACCACGCCTTGAAGGCCCCGGTCACCCCGTTGTGGTCTAAAGACCAGACATAGGAGGATTCTGGCACTGCTGTGGTATTGTATTGGTAGTTGTCGGTCGCCCCGCCCAATACCGTTCTAACCATTTCGGCACTGGTAACACGACGCAGATCATAGGTATTGCCAACGAAGGTCGCCTGTGCCAGTCGCAGACCAGCCCCTGCATAGATACCGTTTAGGCAGCCACTGATCCGGCCGCTTATCCTCATGCCGGCTGCATGGTAGATACCATATCCGCAACCGGATACCTCGCCGGTGGTGGTGTTACCAGATCCGGAATAGAGGCCGTAGTTGCAGCCACTGATCGTTCCGCGGTTTGTGCAGGCCGTGCAACACAACAACCCATATGTACAGCCGCTTATGGTCCCAAGGTGCACGATGCCTGAACTGCAGTTATTGCCATTGGTGCAGCCACTGAGGATTCCACCTATTACGCAATCTGCAGCGCCGTTGATACCGTTGGCCGTTCTTATCTCTGCGGCCACATAGCTGCCGATCGGGTTGGTAATCGCATAACCCTTGCCACTGATGATCCTGATGTTCCGCGTAACCAGAATGACCTTGGCACCTGCGGCCTTGGCACGGGCTAAACCGGAGGTAAGGATGATGTTAGTGGGTCTGATGCCACCTGGCGCGATTGCCTTGGTTTCGGTATCCGGTAAGGGCCCAGCTACGTCATCAATATTGACCTCGCAACCGGGCGCCCAGATATCGCCTGTCAGGTCGGTGTCCACACTCAGGACCGTTGCTCCAATGTCGGCCGCTGTAGTCAGGGCGATGGCCCGGTGATCAGGTTCTTGGCAGTAGAGCTCCAAACGCCCTACTGATTGACAGTTGATAGTGGAACTGCCGGCCAAATCTATGGTAAACGTGACGCTGGCTGGCAATGGCTCCCGAGCAGATACCCCAGCTCTCAGGATGCCATTGAGTGTAAGACTGCCATTGCACTTTAGATAGTATGCCCCCGGCGAATTGCTACATACAAGTGTAGCCCCTGGGCTTACTGTCAAGCCTATACCTTGTGCAAGACCGGACTGATCCACATCGAAGTTAACAACATCGCCCGACACAATGGTAACTGTGTCACCGTTGCCAGGGACGACCCCGCCGGCCCAAGTCTGTTCCGACGACCAATTCCCATGACCTATGCCGCTAGACTTAATGGCCGCGCCAGAGGTTACACCGGCCAACAGCAGAAACACAACCACACCAAACATTCTGTTCATGGTACACCTCTCAATTCTTGGTCTACAATGACTTCCTAAACCTCGGATGATCACTGCCATCATCGGTTTACCACATATACTCCTTGCCATTGGTGACAGGGACTGCGCCTAGTCGGGCCAGATCTGTAGTCCGTACCGAACTTGTTACGCCCCAGAAGCCTACGTCAATGCTCATCTGGCAAACTGCTGACCAACCAGGCCAAAGAAACCTGTATACGCCAGAAACCAGCGTATGTATGGCGGGTGACTGCCGGACGCGACCGGCCATTAGTATATGATACTATCCCGGCTACAGCGCCAAAGTCAAAAAGTCGTTGGTAGAAGCCCATAGTACACCTCGACCGGCCGGTCCGTCAATACGCTGTGAGTCTTAACAGGGATAGTAAGGTACATCATATCCGTACCAGGGGATACGATGTTCCTTTCCTAGCTGAAGGTGTACAGTCGCTGGAGATTTACCTAGGATGCAAAGTGTGCTGCGATCATCCCGTGGGGCAGGGTCATGGCACAGACTCAGGTACGATTCAATCTCCGCTAGGCCTTCTCCATCGTTGCCAGTGTCGCGTCTTGCCAGAGGCATAAATGCCGCAGCGGGCATTGGCGAAGATCAGGTTGTCTGAGATTACTGGTGATGCGTCGTCGTAGCGGATACCATGCCATGCCGCTCCAGACACACGACACCGTTGGATGGTCACGCCGTTCTGGCCTCGACCAATCACGATACCAGCGTATTGGCAGTTGCGGATGTCACTATCCGTAACGGCTACGTGGCAGTTCGTACCCGGCTCGATATGGATGCCCGTATTCCAGGCTGCAGCAATGAGGCTGCTACCTTGTTCGGTGAACTTGATCCCCTTTGGCAGGGAATCTGAGCCCGTCGCGCTTTGCGCTCCCAGGGGCAGAGAAAGACGCATGCTTGAAGCGGATCCTCATGCAATTCGGGTTCTCGGCCCACTCCGTCACCTGCAGCAGACCCCGCGCGCCGTTAGCGGTGGCAAAGGCGAAGGTCAGCGGCGGGGCGGCATTGGTGTCGACCAAATAGACCGTGGCCTCAGGCACGTTGAGCGTCTGCACCACGGGATTCACCCGGCCCAGCTCGCGTTCGAACTGATCGCGGCCCAGGTCCTCCCACGCGGCATTGTCCACCAGAACCAGCTTGGTGGGATTGCCCTGTGGCGTCATCAACCCCCACTGCCCAACGTGATCCAGCATGAGGTCCACGCCTTTGTCGGTGAGCCACTGCGACCGTTGTTCGCGGGGCCATTTCTGGAAATCGGGCTCTAGGTCCAGCGTTCGTCCGGCGTCCAGATCGAGCAGATCGCTGCCCCGAGCGTCGTCTATGTCGTTCAGTGTGACGACCGTTTCCGGGCCGAATGGATCAAGTGGCTGCAATGCGAAGTCCATTTGTACGCGCGTCGCCCTACCAAAGGGTCTGGTGAAAAGCGTCTTGAGACTTGGCTGATAACCTGGCGCAGATGCGGCGATGGTATGTTCCTCGTACCACGTTGAGAGCTCATAGTAGCCGTTTGCATCGGTCCAGGCCTGTTGTGGAGACCTGGCAGGACCTGCACCGTATCGGTTGTCGTCCACACGTCCGCCGGCAATGGGTTTGCCGGTGAAGGCGTCTGTCACCCTGCCTGTGACCAAGACTTCATGTTCTGCAAACAACGAACCGACTCCGGCCAACAAGACTTGTCCGGCCAGAAAGCATGGCCAGAACCAGGCTGCGGCAATGGCAGCGGTCCGCCCCTTCAAAAGCCCGGCGCTTCGGCGGATTCGTCGTAATGCCTCGATTCCAAGCAACGTCGCACACACGGCTGTCAGACCGGCTCCGCCAAGTAACGCCATCAAAATGGCTGCCTCCCGGCCGCTCGGATTCCAACTTGTCTCCTGCAAAATCAACTGCACCATCACTGCAGCCCCGCCACCCAGCGGCAGGCTGATGACCAGCGACGCAATCGCCCCAATGGCCAGCCGCGACCAGCGTTTCGCCGCAGCAGTAGCAGTTTCTGGCGTGGTCTGGTTCCTTTGTGGCAAGACTATTTGGCTCAGCCACGCTAGCAACGCGCCGACGGCTGCGCTCATTGGCAGCCCAAATCCGCCGGAGTAAAACTGCACATCGGCATCCAGGTCCACACTGAGCAGGCGATGCCCGAACAGCACGAACCACATCGCCAGTGTCGGCAAGATGATGAACAGCGACCCGCCCAGGAATTGTTGAGCTGTAACAGTCCTTTGTCGTCGCGGCGGATCGCGCTCAAAGACAAGCCCAGCCGCCACCGCCCGTTTCGCCCGCCAAATGCCCACGGCTACGGACAGCACCGACAGCAGCGCCCCAATACCCAGACACGCCGGCAGCGAGGTAAATCGGTTGAGCTCTTTTCCCACAGTCATCCACAGCAGCGGGATGGCCAGCGATAAGATCCCCCAAGAGACAATCCAAGCCACGGCGACACTGGCCCAAAGCACAACTGGCTTGCCGTCTTGTTCTTCAACTAACGGAAAGCCCAGCCACGACCGCGTCGTGCCTGCCGGCCGTTGCCCAGCGGATTTCGGACCTTGCCCAGCAGACTCCGCATCCTCTGACTGTCCCTTGAGCAGGCTCAACCGGAAGGTGCAAATGGCCAAGCCGGCGAGGCTCAATCCCCAAACCAGCGGCAGTTGCAAGGCAAGTCCCACCGGCAGACCGATCGCACTCGCTCCGAACCCATACCACAGCAGCCCCTTGCGCCACGCCTCTAGCTGGGCGCTTGGCTCGGCGGCAGCCGATCCGTCCTGAACCGCTGGCGCAGGTCTGGTGGAGGCGATGGTCTCCACATCGGTCTTTACCTGGCTTGCATGCTGGTACCTGCGCTGCGGCTCCTTCTCCAGGGCACGCAAAACCACCTCATCCAACCGCACGTCCACCTGCACTTTTTTCGATGGCGGCTGGAATTTGCCCAGCGGCAGTTCGCCAGTGAGCATCTCGTAAAAGACTACGCCCAGCGAATATATGTCCGCCCTGTGATCGACCTCCGTGGGATGCTCGACCTGCTCAGGGGCCATATAGTGAGGCGTGCCCATGATATGACCTTCGGCGGTCAATGTCAGATCCTGTACCTGACCTAGTATCTTTGCCAGGCCGAAGTCTGCGATCTTTACCCTACCCTTCCTGTCTATCAGGATGTTCTCAGGCTTTATGTCCCTGTGCACTATACCCTCATCATGTGCATACTGCAGTGCATCGCATATCTGAGGGACGATGGCCAGAGCCTCGCGAGCAGATAGCCTGCCAGATCTCTGTAGCTGCCTTAGGTTTACCCCATCTACGTATTCCATGATCAGGTAGTGGTATCCTCCTGATTGTCCGTAGTCGTGGACGGCTACGATATTGGGGTGTGTGAGTCTTGCCAAAGCCCTGGCCTCTCTGGTGAATCGTTCAGCGAAGCCTGGTTCCTCGGATACCTGTGGTGGCAGTATCTTTATGGCCACTAGCCTATCCAAGTCCGGTTGCCTTGCCTTGTATACCGCCCCCATGCCGCCTGTGCCGACAAGCTCCAGGATCTCCAATTGGGGGAAAAGCCCATTGAGCTGCCCTATAGATGGGGGCTCAAAGGCGACCCTCGAGGTGCTGACCGGCTGGTCTTGGCATGACTCAAGTCCAGCCTTGATCAGGCATGCAGGACACAGCCCGCCAGGTGCATCAGGCCTGACTGGTCTACCGCAATTTGGGCATTGACGCTCAGGTTCCATAGAACACTAACGATATAAGAAGGATCCGGCCCTGGATGTTACAGGTCATCCTGCATGCCAGATGCTATCAACCTGAAAGAAGGCCTATCAGGTACCTGATCTCTGTCTCGACCTGGTCCGGGCTATCCACGGTCAAGGCGATCTTCTCACGGAGGATCCGGCGATATCGCTGCCTGAGCCTATGCACTGCCACCCTGACCGCAGCCTCTGTCATACCCAATCGGGACGCCAGTCTCGCATAGGGGAGGTCCTTGCTCGGGCCAAGCAGAAAACACTTGAGCGAATCGAACAGCCCTTGTTTGCCTATCCTTTGATACTGCGTCTCTAGCTCAGCCATCACCTGAGACAAGACTGCCAGTGCCCATTGCCTCTCGTATATCTGATCTGGTGTCAGAGGATCTGCTGGCTCCAGACGATATCTGGTCTCTGCATCCTGGATATCAAATGACACGAGCTTGCATCCACCACCCCGCTTCTTGGCCCTCGCCCTTGCCCTCTGGTTGGCGAGGTAGTGGTCCAATGCAACCCTAAGAAAATCGCGGAACCTCCCTTTGGCCTGGTTGACCTGGGCAAGCCAGTCCTTCTCAAGGAAGGCTGCAAAGAAGCCCTGCGTTGCATCCGCAGCATCGTCTGGCTTGAGGCCCTTTCTGCGTGCGTAGGCATAGAGGGGATACCAATACGAGCTGCATAGTTCCTCCAATGCCTTTCGACCCTCAGGGCGATGTCTATCCTTGGCCGCCAGCACCACGGACCAGTGCGTTGTAACGAATCCTGGCGATGGTGGGCCAGGGCCCTCTACACCTGAGAAGGACCTCTTCATGTCGATCAGTATAACATTGGCCTGGGCCGCGACAATGCTGCCTTTGCGCAGCTCTTTTCTTCCGGGCTCTACTGCAAGGTCCTGCTTGGATCCAAGCAATCAATCGCCCGATGGATCAGTCACCTCTGAGGCAAGACATTTCGCATAGATCTGGAAGGCCTGCTCGTATTCGACAAGGGCTGGTTTCGGACAGGGCCGGTGTGAGGATGGCCTAAGGTTTATACTCGAGTGCTCCCATGTCTACCCTCGTACCTACGAGCCGTCCATTGCCTGCAAGGTCTGTCTGATCTGGGGCGATGATAGTCTGTGGGTCTCCAGCGTCTATGCACGGAGAGGCAGTGCAAAGCCTATAATCGCCCATCAGCCAGATAGCATCAGCCTGGTCAGGCAGGGCGGGCTGCGTAGGATCCGATTGCCTGACCCACCTGCCAAGCGCCACAAATCCTGGCTCCAGATCCAGGTTGCCTACCCCACCAGTCCAACCCTGGACGTCACTATAGTTGACTGATGTATTGGGTCCTTCCCCAAGGCCCGAACCCATGTGATTGTAATAGACGATGGAGTTGAGCATGTTCAGTGACTGGCAGGCAAGCCCCTGCAATCCGTTCTCTACGATCGTGCAGTTGACTATCGCAGGCAGGTGGCCGGTTATGCCATAGGTCCTGTTGCCAGCTATGAGGCATGTCCTGATCGTAGGATAGGATGGTACGTAACCTCCGCGGCCAGGCATGCCGAGTTGGGCGAGCTCTACGCCTGCCTCACCATTGCAAGTGATGTAGCAGCGATCCAATACAGTAGTACTTCGATTCGACAAGAACACGCCACTTGCCAGGTTGCCTGTGATCAGGCACTGGGTTACCAATGGGCCTGCGCCATCGCATTTCACACCATTGTATCCGCCTGTCAACGTCAGACCCTCTATGACGGTCCTTGTGGTCTGACCGCTGTAGCACTGGACCGCTGCGTCGAACCCATCTATGACGGTCTGTTGGACCACATCCCAATGGCTCGGGTATACAGATGTCAGGATAAGATCCTGCTGGGTCAGCCTGACGTCCTCGTGGTACACCCCTGGGGCGATAGAGATCCTGTAACCGGCCTTGGCCGTATTGACTGCATCCTGGATGGTCATGTACCTGGCTGCAGTCTGTACAATCTCCACAGGGCCATTCGGCACGGAGATGCCCGCCCTCAGCGATATTCCTTGTACAGGACTGTATATGCCTGCCTGCCAAACGATCGCATCTGCCCAGATAGAAGGGGTGTATCCCTGAGGTTGGCCTTCCATACGCAGCGCGACGGGCGCATAGCCTGGGACGATCCTGATAACCTTTATAGCGTATTGATCCTCATAGACCACGACATTGCCGTCTATGGCAGGTTGCGACTGACGGTTAGGCCCTCTGACCAATGGAGATATTACTATGGCATTCGGATCGGTGATATCAGCAATATATATGTCTCCAGAATCCTCGCGGCAGTCGGTCCACACCACAAACCTGCCATAGATGGCAGGGTCGTATTGCCTGCCTTTGTCGAGGCATATGGGGAATGTGCGTATCTGGTTGATATCCGAGATATCCGCGCCATAGATATCGCCATTTGCCTCCCATACCACGATGTCGTCGAAGATGTCTATCACGTGGTCGAAGTCTGTCTCAAAGCCGTAGATGGCATATGGGGTCCTGTACCCCACATCCTTGGCGATGGTGAAATATCTGGGATGGGCAATATCGGTGATATCTGCCCCACATATGCTATATGGGGTAGACCACCACCTGCCGTTGGGTATGTCGAGGTCCCTGTGCTCAAGCCAGACCACCTTGTTCGCCCAGATCGCAGGATGGCTATAGGATTCCGTCATGGTATACCTGCAGAGTGTGTAGACCCGCTCGGAGCCGAACCTGGCCGCGAAGATCCCAAGATTGATTGGTTCGTACTCCTTCCATGGGTTGCCATAGACGGCCCCTCCTGCCCATATGATCGTCTCTCTGTGTATACGCGGCTGTGTATCCAGGTCAAGGCTGCTACCGACACTCTTGTAGGTCTGGCTCAGGCCTGTCGATAGGTCCTTGCAAACTATGTCCCAATTAAAGCAGTTGCCGCTACCTAGACTGAAGGCATAGACGACCCTGTTGCCGTCCAGATCTGGGTAGAAGAAGGATCCAGAATTGACATGTCTAGGTTCGATGGATCGCTGCGTAACGGAAAGGCCCATGCTGGTGATCTTGACGATATCAGGATCGCTTTCCATGAAGCCATCGCTGACGACCAGCTCGAAGACATATTCACCATGCCTTACACAGAAGAAGCTGGGCGTAGCGGTGTCAGCCCCTGACAACTGGACCTGCGGTCCTGAGATCTGCCTCCACCTGTACGAGAGCTTGTCAGCGTCAGGGTCCCAGGAACCGGTGCCATCCAATACGGCCTGTGCTAGGATCTCGCAAAGCCTGTCCGGCCCTGCATATGCCACAGGTGGCTGATCGCCTATGTATACCTGGACCTCGTCAGCCCTTCCTTTGTATGTCCCATCGCTCACTGTCAGCCTAAAGCGATATACCCCCGGGCCAGGGGGCTCGAAGCTTGTACGAGCTGCGCAAGGATCTGACAGGGCCACCGTAGGTCCGGCTATCTGGATCCACTGGTAAAGCCTTGGCGAGCAAGGGTCGCAGAAGACGCTCCTGGATCCATCCAATGTTATGGTCTTCGGCTCGAAATATCGCTGGTCAGGGCCTGCATCCGCGACAGGTCTGCAGCCCGGGAACTCGTCTGCGCCGATATCTACGGTCTGGCCCATCACCCTCGGATCGCCGTCTATATCAGTGGCCCCAAATGGCGGTACAAAGCCAGGTTCACCCGCATCTATGCATGGGGAGCTGGGATCGAGGCCCAGCAGTCCAGATCCGGTGTTGGCAAGGACCGGGTCCTGACTGATATTGCCGAACCTGCCTATCATGCCCTGGCCAGGAACGATCTGGCCTGAATCGGGATCTATGGTCAGCCAGTCCGAAGGTAGATTGCCCCAGATATCGTTATATGCGAACCAGTCGCCGAGGTTTCTTTCCGAGATTATCCCGCTACCTGACCTTGCGCTGCAGATGATATTGTTCTTGACGACCGTGGGTAGGCCCATGCTGACCACATAGACCACATAAAGATTGCCGCCCAACCCCTCAAACCCAAGGCCTATGTCAGATGCCTCGTTATCCACGATCGTGTTGCTTATCAACCTGCCGCCAAATTGTGCACAACCTCCCCCATACAACGCCTGGTTGGCATAGATCAGGTTATTGTAGATGAGGGGGTTGCCACCTTCTACAATGGTCCCACCGCCGATGGCTGCGGTGTTATTGGCGATGATATTGAATGCCACTACTGCACTAGAGCCAAAACATGCAATGCCTCCGCCCATGCCGTAGACCAGACGCTCACCAGCGATCTGGAATGGGCCATGGTTGTCTACGATCCTGTTGTAGATGATCGTGGGCGATGCCTCGTAGCAGACGATGCCAGGACCAAGGTACGGGACTTCCGTCTGACTGGCCGTCACGAGCCCGCCCGAGCCACCAGTGATGGTAAGGCCTGCCAGTATAGAGTCCTTACCCTCGCCATTGGCAAATGTTACCACACTGGATGCGGATGCCGCGCCTGTGCCTTGGATCACGGTGCTGGCAACCACACTCGGGTCGCAGGGGTCGGTACTGCTGACCTTGATGGCCTTGCCCTTGAAGTCTATGTGCTCTATGTACCTGCCAGGGGCCACGATCACTGTATCTCCATTACCGGCCTTGTCTATGGCGGCCTGTATGCTGGAGTACTGCTCAGGCACCCTGAGGATCGCACCGTAGGCGCAGATCCCAAATAACATGACTATTGGAAGCCCTCTTTGACACCGCATGGTAACCCCTTTCGTTTGGATCCTCACACGTCCAGATACTCATTATACACCCACCTCGATCTGGTCAATCCTCTGACAACAGTCCACACCGGTTTTTGCCTCCCGCATTGCTAGTTGAGGCGGCTAGGTTCCATGGTTCACCCAAACATATAAGACGGATCCGAGCCAGGCACGTTACAGTGCTCGCGATGGCAAACCCCGATGGTCGGAATGGGACTGACTGTGTCCTAAAAGTAGGTGCTATCGGCGGACTTGGACTATCTTCGGTAATTCCAGAGGTCCGAGGGCCTGCTTCATATGTCCAGACCCTGGGACCTTAGGTATTCCTTCAGTTGACAGATGGTGATGATCCCAAAGTGGAATACCGATGCGGCAAGAAGGATACTTGCCCCCGCCTGCACGGCCTGGTAGAAGTGTTCCAGTTGGCCTGCACCCCCTGAGGCTACCACCTTTGCATTGACGACCTCTGAGATCATGCCGATAAGCGGTAGGTCATAACCGGTCTTGGCCCCATCGGTGGCCTTGCTGGTAGGCAGGATGACAGAAACGCCAAGGTCATCTACACGCTTGGCCCATTCTATGGCATCTACACCGGTTGCGACCGTTCCGCCATTGATATAGACCTCATAGCCAGAAGGAAGCGAGGGGTTCCTGTCCACATCGATGGCAACGGTGACCCTCTCAGGCCCGAACTCTTCAACGAGCTGCTTTACCAAGCCCGGGTCCTTGAATGCGGCAGAATTGACAGAGATCTTGTCTGCGCCCGCCTGGAATACCGCTGAGGCGACCTTCATGCTATTGATCCCGCCGCCAACGGTAAACGGTACGGTGCAGACCTGTGCGACCCTTCTTACTACATCTAGCATGGTGGGCCTGCCCTCTACAGTTGCGGCTATGTCGAGCAGGGCCAGCTCATCCGCCCCTGCCTGGCAGTAAGCCATCGCTGCCTCCACAGGGTCTGCAGCGTCCTTGAGGTCTACAAAGTGTATGCCCTTGACCACCCTGCCACCCTTCATGTCCAGACATGGCATTATGCTTATCTTGTTGGCCATCGTATGTCCACCTAAAGCCTCTTTCGATCGCATTGCCCGGCGAACGCCCGTCAGGCCCTGTGTCGACAATATAGCATCGTCGTCAGCCATTTCAATCTGGCAGGATAGGAATCCCTTGCCTTTTTGCCCTATCCGGTTACCTTCATTGGTCGAGAACTAGGAACTAGTGCATGGATAGACCGGTGCAATCGAGGCCAATAAACCAGCAGTTCGCAAGCGACAACTACGCTGGTATATGCCCAGAGGCTATGGATGCGATCTTGAGGGCCAATGTAGGCCACGCCCCATCGTATGGGGAGGATAGGTGGACTGCAGAGGTCTGCGACATCTTCCGGGAGCTATTTGGTTGCCATTGCGAGGTATTCTTTGTCTTCAACGGTACTGCTGCCAACGCCCTTGCCATCGCCAGCCTCTGCCGATCCTATCACAGCGTCATCTGCCATCGCCTCGCTCACGTAGAGACCGATGAATGCGGTGCACCCGAGTTCTTCTCGCACGGCGCCAAGCTCCTCCTGGCAGATGGCCCTTATGGCAAGCTGGACCCTGAAAGCGTTCGCCAGATCATCACCAAGCGATCCGACATACATTACCCAAAACCAAAGGTCGTCAGTGTCACGCAGGCAACGGAGTTGGGCACTGTGTATACCCCAGATGAGTTGCGGGCGATAGGCGAGCTGGCAAGGAGGTACGGTCTGAAGGTGCATATGGATGGGGCCAGGTTCGCCAATGCGGTGGCGGCACTGGATATCAGGCCTTCTGCCGTGACAACCGAATGTGGTGTAGATGTTTTGTGTTTCGGTGGGTCGAAGAACGGGCTTGCCATGGGTGAGGCCATGATATTCTTCGACCTGGCCGCTGCTGAGGAGTTCGCTTATCAGTGCAAACAGGCCGGCCAGCTTGCCGCCAAGATGAGATTCATTGCTGCACAGTGGCTGGGGGTACTCAAGACAGATGCCTGGCTTAGATATGCAAGGCATGCCAATGCATCTGCGGCGTTGCTAGAGGAAAGGCTCAGGCAGATAGGCCAGGTCGAGATCGTCATGCCCAGACAGGCCAACTCGGTCTTTGTTAGGATGCCGGATGATGTAGTCAGGGCTATGCACCAGAAGGGCTGGAGGTTCTACACCTTTATTGGCGCAGGTGGGGCAAGGCTCATGTGCTCTTGGGACACAACAGAACAAGCGATATCCTCATTCATTGACGACCTGAAGGAGTGCCTGCTGGCCTAGAGGTCGTATGAGGCCGAGGGATGCAAAGGAAGGTGGCTCGAAAAGGGCGCGGTTCATAAGCCCAGTCCTTGGGGCCTTGGTCTTCTTGGCGGTCCTGGTCTACCTGGTCCTGGTAATCGAGCCAAGATTGATCTACAGTAGTTTCGGGATATTCCAACGTTATCCACAATTCCAGAAGGACCCAGCGTTTCTCAAGGCCCACCTATGTCTGCCTGGGGGCATCGCCGAGGTAGCGACTGGTTGGATCTCGCAGTGGTACTATCACAACTGGCTTGGTGCAGCTGCCATATCGATCCTGTTGGCGGCCTTGTACCTGGGCATGTATCGGCTGGTAGGCATGCACAATCTCCGGACCAGGCAGCATATAGCGTTTCTACCTGTGATGGTTTGTCTGATCATGTATGGCAGATACGACCACCCAACGCAATTCGCTGTCTGTTTGGTCATCACGGTATGGCTGACGGTCCTTTGTCTTTGGGTCCAGGCGCACATACCTTGGTCCATACTGCGTGCTGGGCTAGCAGGTCTTGTCTTTGCCGCTTGTTATATGATTGCAGGAGCTACTGCATTCATTATGGCGGCCTTTATATCCACTATGGAGGCAGTGTTCCGTAGGAGGCCGTTATCTGGGGTTGTGTTCTTGGCATTAGCGATATGCCTTTATGGTTTAATAGGGCTGTGGCTGTGTGCCATGGAGCCGCTCGAGGCCCTCGCGAAGGCCAGCCCTTGGGACCGCGGCATCCTGCCTTGGTTGGACCAGAGGGGCAGGTGGCTATCCGCTGGGCTTTATCTTTCTGTACTCCTCGGGCCATATCTTTCTGCAGGTTGGCTGGGACTTATGTCCGTGACCAAAAGGCATGTTCGAGAGCGAGCCTACCTGGCACGAGCCGCCGACCTGGCAATGATTGGGATGTACCTGCTGTCGGGGATGTCCTTTCAATGTGGGACCAAGTACCAGTTGGCCATAAACCAAGCAGGCATGGAGGGCAACTGGCAGACCGTGTTGGATCTCGCTGCAAAGGTCAAGGCCAGATATCGGTTCACACCTGCCAGCATCCTTGAGGTGAATAGGGCACTTATACACAAAGGGCTCTTGGGAGAGCAATTGTTCTGTTATCCACAGGACCCTCGCATACTGGCATTATTCACCATGGAAGGGGTTGGCCAGGCCCTACAGTTTGCCAAACGACTGGAGATACACCTTGACCTGGGGGACCTGAATGCAGCAGAGCAGGATGCATACGAGCTGCTGGAGACGCAAGGACCTGCCCCTTTTGTGCTTTGGGCCATCGCCAAGGTCCACATGGCTAAGGGACAGTACGAGGCGGCAAAGGTGGCCCTTTACAACATGACCACCATGCCTGGGACAAGGCAGCTCGCTAGGCTATGGCTCGAAAGGCTGGACGATCCAGCAAGGCTCGATGCTGACGAGGAACTTGCCAGGCTCAGGAGGTTCAAGAGGGTCAAAGATGAGCCTGTAAGGGACCGCCTCTTCGACCAGATCCTGCTGGAGATCATTGAAGAGCGTCCAGAAAACAGGTATGCATTGGAATACCTGATGGGCTATTACCTATTGACCAGGCAGGATGAGATGGTCGTTGCAAATCTCCACAGACTGAAGACCGCGGGATACCAGGTCTTGCAGAGGTACTATCATCAGGCCCTGTTGATCTATGCGGACCGCACGCGAAGACCGGTTGGGCTGCCAGGCCTGCCTATGGATGCAGCGGTTGTTGACCAATTCATCGCCTTCAACAAGGCTGCAAAGGCCCTCAGGTCCGATAGGGCAACTGCTGCAAGACTGTTGGCAGCAGAGTTTGGGGATACATACATGTATTACTATCTTTTTGGCATATCCGGTGTAAGATGAGCAGGATAGTCCTGCTATTGTGCATACTGTCGTACGGCTGCAGGCCCAAACCGCAGCATGTCCTAGAGCAGGCCCAACTGGCAGGAGATATCCAGATCCTGCCCGACTATAACGACACCACCATACCACCCAACATAGCGCCATTGAATCTTAAGCTCCTGGTGGAGGCAGACCTCTTTCTTGTCAGGATCTGCGGCCAGGATGGAAGGCCTGTCGAGCTGTATAGCCGCAGGCCAGGCATAAGGATCCCTATGAGGGCCTGGCAAGATCTGCTAGCTGCCAACAAGGGCAAGAAGATCCGATTCGATGTCGCAGCCAAGGTCTCCAAGAGTTGGATACGATACGAACCATTCTTTGTAGATATATCACCTGACCCGATCGATCGTTACGTCGTCTATAGGCTTCTCAAGCCACAATACAACTATTTCAAGGACATAGGTATCTATCAGCGGGATATCCAGACATTCGAGGAATCCTGCATCTTGCATGGCCGCCAGTTCGGGGATGGGTGTCTGAATTGTCATAGCTTCGCCAGACAACAACCGGATCTTATGGCATTGGGTATCAGGAGCAGTTCGTTCGGCAATGCCTGCCTTTGCGCTATAGGTGGTACTGTCGAGAAGCTGGGGACCAGGTTCGGCCACACCAGCTGGCACCCGAGCGGCAGGTTGATCGCCTTTTCTGTATTTGATGTCAGGATGTTCTTTCATACCGCAAGGCCAGATGTACAGGACGTGGTGGAGATGGACTCATTGATAGGCTATTACCGATTTTCCGACCATTCCGCCAGACGCGTGCCAGGCCTTGCAGACCCATGTCAACTGGAGACACAGCCATGCTGGTCACCTGACGGAAGGTATCTATACTTCGCCAGTGGCCCGAGGCCTTGGCCGGATACTAGGCAGTTCCCACCCGATGGCTTTGACCAGTTGCGATACGACATCAAACGGATCGCATATGACCCTTCTACAGACACCTGGGGTAAGAGCGAGACCATCATAGCTGCCGATAGGATCGGCAAGAGCTGCCTGATGCCCAGGCCAAGTCCTGATGGCAGGTTCCTGCTGTTTTCTGCCTGTGACTACGGCTGTTTTCCTATATACCAGGCCAGCACCGACCTATATCTGCTCGACCTGGATACAGGCCAGGTCAGGCCCCTCGAGTGCAATAGCGACCTTTCGGATTCCTGGCATACCTGGAGCAGCAACAGCAGGTGGGTGGTCTTTGCAAGCAAGCGTCCTACAGGCAGGTTCACCAGGCTGTACATCGCGCATATAGACCCAAATGGGCATGCCTCAAAGGCATTCGTCCTGCCACAGGCAGACCCTTGCCTCTATGACCGCATCCTTTATGCATATAACCTGCCTGAGTTGATAAAGGGGCCTGTCAAGCTGCCCAGCCGGGTGTTGGCACGTGCGGTCAGGTCCAGCCAGGCCATAAAGGTGGATGCCATCACGTCAGCTACTCCTACCCAGCAGCAATATCAGCAGTTGGGTCAGAGATAGTGCTGTTGCCTGCAGGCCTTGCAAGGCTATAATCCCTATGTACGTATCTGTGGTGTACCTGCTCTAAAGGTCATACGGTGATTGCAAGACTCAGGGGGAAACTGGTCGGCCTTGACGAGGGTTCGGCCCTGGTAGAGGTCGGACCCATATGCTACCAGGTCCTGTTGCCAGGCTATGCGGTCAACAGCCTGGCGGACAGGATCGGCTCGGAGTTGGTCCTCAGTACATTACAATACTATGAGGGCAACCCCGGTGGTGGGAACCTGGTGCCCAGGCTCGTCGGATTCCTCAGCGACAGCGAAAGGGAGTTCTTTGAGCTGTTCACCACGGTAAAGGGTATTGGCATCCGCAAGGCCCTCAAGGCCCTGAGCATGCCTATGTCCCATGTGGCCGCTGCCATAGAGCAAGGTGACGACAAGACCCTCTGCATGCTAGAGGGCGTGGGCAAGCGGCTGGCACAGCAGATCATAGCAGAGCTCAAGGGCAAGGCAGGTAGATATGCACTATCTCAGCCGCAGGTCCAGGTCCCAAGCGCTGGTCCTGTGCTGCCCTATCAGGCAGAGGCCCTTGAGGTCCTCGTGGCCTGGGGCGAGAAGAGGTCTGAGGCGATGGAGTTGATACAGCTGGCATGTCGCAGATACCCTGACGTAAGGACCGCAGAGGAATTGGTACCATTGGTCTACAGGCTCAAGCAGGGCATAGAGGTCTAGTTGATGGCCATAAATCGTGTCATACAAAGCCAGGTATTGAACGAACAGGAGGAGTCCTTCAACCTATCATTGCGGCCAAAGAGGCTGGATGAGTGTATAGGCCAGGATCGGCTCAGGCAGAAGCTCTCCATAGCCATATCAGCGGCAAAGCAGAGGGGCGAGCCCCTGGAGCACATCCTTTTCTATGGCCCGCCTGGCCTAGGCAAGACCACCCTTGCCAACGTGGTGGCAAATGAGATGGGCGTTGCGATCCGCTGCTCATCAGGCCCGGCATTGGTCAAGGCCGGTGACATCATGGGCCTGCTGACCAATCTGAATCATGGCGACATCCTGTTCATAGACGAGATCCACCGGCTCAGCACCCCTGTAGAGGAGTTCATGTATCCGGCTATGGAGGACTTCAAGGTGGATTTTACGGTCGATAGCGGCCTGCACGCCAAGACCATAAACTTCCCATTGAAGAGGTTCACACTCATCGGGGCCACCACCAGGGCTGGGTTGCTCAGCGCACCACTGCGCAGCAGGTTCGGTATGCTCTACCATGTCGATTTCTACAGTGTCGAGGAGCTGACGAGGATTTTGATCCGGTCTGCTGGCCTGCTGGGGCTGAGTTATCAACAAGGCGCGCTCGAACGTATAGCAGCCAGGTCCAGGGGTACGCCTAGGGTGGCCAACAGGCTCCTCAAGCGGGTCAGGGACTATGCCCAGGTCAAGGGCACTGGTACCTTGACCACTGAGATCGTAGATGCAGCCTTGTCCATGGAGCAGATCGACAAGATCGGTCTGGATGAGCTGGATCGGGCATTCCTCCGCGCCCTGGCCAACGTGTACAATGGGGGCCCTGCAGGTATAGAGGCCCTTGCAGCCACATTGGGTGAGGAGCGAGATACCCTCGAGGACGTGGTCGAGCCGTATCTACTCCAGATCGGATTCGTTCGGAGGACGAGGAGGGGAAGGGAGATCACTGCTAAGGCCTGTCGCCACCTGGGCATTGAGCTAAGACCGAGGCAACCCATAGAGCAAGGGCTTTTCGACCCTGATGAGACTTAGCGTCCATGCCATAACACACCGCGATTGTCCAGTGGAGGTAAGGGAGAGGCTGATGCTGGACCAGCAGGAACGTCGATCGCTATTGAGGCAATGCCATGCAGATGCCCATATACGGGAGGCATGCATATTGCAAACGTGTAATAGGTTGGAGTTCTACCTGGTTTCGGACGACCAGTTCGACGAATCAGGATTCCTGCGCGACCAGCTCCAGCAGCTGCGTTGTGCCGGGCAGATATGGGCCAGGTACGTAAGATCTATCTGCGGTCTGGATGCAGCCAGACATCTGATGATGGTGGCAGCAGGCCTGGATTCGCAGGTCATTGGTGAACACCAGATACTGGCCCAGGTCAAGGCCGCATATGCAGAGGCGGTCTCTGGACACACAAGCAGGTTGATACTCAACCGGCTCTTCCATCTGGCCTTCAGGGCCGGCAAGGAGGTCAGGACCAACACGAAAATAGGCAGGGGTGCGGTCTCCATAGCTCAGGCCGCATGCGATTTGGCTGCCAGGTCTATAGATCTGGCCAAGGCAAGGGGGCTGGTCATAGGTGCGGGCGAGAATGCCCGTCTGGTCGCATGCGGATTGGCAAGGAGGGGCCTTTCCAAACTAGTCATCGCCAACAGGGACCCTGAACGGGCCCAGGCCCTCTGCTCGCAGCTTGGCTTGGGCAAGGCGGTAGGCCTCGATCAACTTGCAAGATACCTGCGGACCGTGGATCTGGTGATCAGCTCCACAGGTTCGACAGGGCTTGTGGTGACCGAGGATCTTGCAGGGCCCGTATTGGCAAGGAGGCGAAGGCCTATCTTGATGATCGATCTTGCAGTCCCCAGGGATATAGACCCGGTATTGGGTCAGATTCGTTGTGTGAGGATAAGGAACATTGACGAGCTGGACCTGGACGTAATGGCCAACAGGAACGCCCGCGCAGACCAGACAGATCAGGCCCTGGCCATAGTGGATCGATACGTGCAGCAGTTCCAGCAGTGGCTCGATGGTCTGGCTGCGGTGCCCCTGATATCGGCATTGACGGAGAAGGGCCTTGGTACTGCTAGGCTTCATGCCAGCAGATATGCCAAGCGCTTCTGTCAGAAAGACCGTCAGCTACTGGTTGCATTCGCTGAATCCCTTGCACGCAAGCTCCTACACGGCCCAGTGAGCCTTGCCAGGCAGATAGGACCCGATGCCTCAGCAGAGAAGGTCGCTGCTGCCGAACTGCTCCGCCAGATCTTTGACCTGCATGGATAGGCCCCTGGTCATAGGCACCAGGCCAGGCATACTGGCCCAGGCCCAGGCCGAGCTGGTGGTACAGGCCATCAAGCAGAGGTGGCCCCTGACCGAATGCCAGATATGCACCATAACTACATCGGGTGACATAGACCAGAGGACCGCACTTTGGGCCCTGCGGGCCAGGCCTGATCAACAAGGCTTCTTTACGAGTCAGCTCGAAAGGGCCCTTGCTGCTGGCCAGATAGATTGTGCGGTGCACAGCCTCAAGGACCTGCCAACAAGGCAGGCTGATGGACTTGTTATAGCAGCCATCCTGGACCGGTTATATCCAGAAGATTGCCTTGTCTGCAATCTGGCGATCGCAGGGCTCGAGGACCTGCCTGCGGGTTCCAGGATCGGTACATCTAGCCTCCGAAGGGCAGTACAGGCCACGTCCATCAGGCCAGACCTTCAGGTCGTGCCGCTCAGGGGAAACGTACAGACCAGGCTGGCCAAGCTGGACGCCGGCCTGACAGATGCCATCCTGTTGGCAAGGGCAGGGCTCGAGCGGATAGGACTTGCCAAGAGGATCGCTGCTATCCTGGACCCGAGACATTTCATCCCTGCACCAGGCCAGGGTGCACTTGCGGTCCAGGTCAGGGCTGCGGACAAGGAGGTCCTAGAGCTGACATCTGCCCTGGATCAACCTGAGGTAAGGGTATTGGTGGAGGCCGAACGGCAGGTCCTTGTAGCCACAGGCTGTGGTTGTCATGCCCCATTGGGGGCATTTGCTGAGGTGGTCTCGGGCCAGGTGCGTATACATGGGTTCATGGCAGACCCGCAAGGAACCAGGGTCATACGCAGCCAGATAGCCGGCATGCTCGAGGATGCATCTTCCCTTGCTAGTCAGCTTGCCGATAGGCTGGTGGAGGGGCTGGCCTGAATGATGGTCCAGCTATGGCTTGTCAGGTTTTAGGGAATCTGATATTATTGTTTCTGAGTTTTGGGCCACGATCATGTGTCGCCTGATCCTTGCGATAACGATCGCCGGCATCGTGTATATTGGCCAGGTACAGCCGATTGCAGAAGGCCCCTTGCCTCTGCCGGTAAGGACCTCAAATCCTGTCGAGTTGTGTCTCAACAGCAGGTATTCCCAGCATTCCTTGGCCCGCGGCGAGCCTGCCCTGCAGCACATCAGCAACATACTTTGGGCCGCATCCTCAGCCCCTATGCTGGGCTCGTACAGGAGGGTTTTTGTCTACACCTCCTTGGGTTCATACCTCTATGATCCCAACGGCCATAGGCTCGATCGGTTCTCCAGTGAGCCGACCAGGGAGGGGACATTCTCCATAGGTTATCAGGCAGATCAGGTCTTTGATGCTGGCGTCTCTTACATGCTTGCCCTATTGGCATCGGTGTCCTTGAGCAACAGTCCCTTACCCAGCATTGCCAGTTGCCCAAAGGGCCTAGGTCTGCCTAGTACGAGGCTCTATTTTGGCATCCAGCCTGTCGCAACGCTGACGAGTCAGTTGGTGGTTCGTTGCTCGTTGCCACAGGATCAGGCAGGTTGGCTGCCGGATCCGTGCACCAGCGGGGGCTTGGCGCTGGAACCGGTGTTGGCCCGCCTGAATTACACCAGGCATCTTGTGGATGCCGCACTTACAAGCCAACAGATCTCACAACTGCTTTGGGCTGGCTACGGATGCACTGCCCATTATACCAGTAATGCAAGGGCAGGCCTTACCGTGCCATCTGCGTATGCGAGCTATTACCTGACCGGCCGTGTCTACCTAGTGGCTGCAGATGACCTATTATATCGCTACATGAATCGAAACCCTGGTACGAACCTTGCCTCAAGGGACCATAGACTGGAGCTAGTAGACAGGCCCAGCCGTACCAGGTTGGAGATGGCAGGGCTGGCAGACATCCGCAGCAGCTTGCGTGAGGCCGTACCAGACCTTCCGCAGGCCTCGTGCTACCTGATCCTGTGCCTGGATAAATCCAATGCCGCTCAGGAGTTTGCTATGTTGGAGGTAGGTTTTGTGGCTGCCAATGTCTTGGTGCAGGCCAGTGCCATGGGCCTGGGTTGTCATTTCAGCCTGGTCACTGGTTCCCGGCAGGCCGCGGTCCAAACTGCAACGGGCATCCCTACCAGCGACCTGCCACAGGTGGTCATCGGCATTGGTCATATCCTCAAGGGTGATACAGACCTGGACGGCATCGTTGACCTGCACGACATGGCCATATTGGCCAGCTCTTGGCATCTGGCCTGGGGCCAGGGGGGCTATGACCCAAGGGCAGACATGGACCGGGATGGGGAGGTGGATATAGCCGATCTAGCCCTTATTACAGACGGTTGGTTGACTACGGTCCGAAGGTAGGACCTCATTGGCCGGTACTATCACGCCTGGCCTGAAAGAAGGCCTTCAGCAGCGCAGAGCAATCCTGGGCAAGTACGCCTCTGGTCACCTGGACCCTGTGGTTCAGTCGCTGGTCCTGTACGATGTTGTACAGGCTACCACATGCCCCTGCCTTTGGGTCATCGCAGCCATAGACCAACCTATCGATCCTGGCAAGGACCAGGGCACCTGCGCACATCGGGCATGGCTCCAGTGTCACGTAGATCGTGCAGCCAGCCAGTCTCCAGGTCTGCAGCGCGGCTGCTGCCTGGGTCAGTGCGACGATCTCCGCATGGGCAGTAGGGTCATTCAACTGCTCCCTCTGGTTGTAGGCCTTTGCGACGATCCTGCCTGCGTGGACGATTACGGCCCCTATAGGTACGTCGCCATTGTCCTGGGCGATGGTGGCCTGATCCAAGGCGATTCGCATGTAGTGCTCATCTACATCCAGTCCGGGGGTAGGGGGTGGGAAGTCTATCATCTGCCCATCCCCTACCCCATAGCACAGAATACCCCCAAGGGGAGTCGAACCCCTGTCTCCAGGATGAGAACCTGATATCCTAGGCCACTAGACGATGGGGGCATCACAAAACAGCCCTGATCGGGCTCACCTTACGTCCATAACGATAATGGCGGCGGGTGGATTCGAACCGCCGACCCTGGGCTTATGAATCCCATGCTCTAACCAGCTGAGCTACGCCGCCACTAAGCCCATACCAGGATATCCGCCCAATACGGGCCTGTCAACCGGCAGGGCCTAGCCAGGCCATATTCTGTATGCCGCAATTGCGGTCTTGATCGCCTGCCAGGCCTTACAGGCAAGGGTGGATCGTAAGGCTATATTTGGCTTACTGTTGGTTAGGTATCAGAACTCCAACCTCAGGGCGGCATAGATGATTCGGCCCTGATCGTACGGTATCGACTGGCCAGGCAGCAGCCCCCAATTGGGAAGCCAGATCTGTTCATCCAGGAGGTTGTCGACGTTGACGATCAGCGAGCAGTTGGTCCTACCCTTGCGTTGGAGGAATCCATTGAGATCCAATTCGCAGTGCAGATTCAGCTTGTTGTAAGGGCCTGGCGATGGATTCAGCCTGGCCTGGTACTTGCTGCTGAGTGGGCCTTGATAGACATTGAATGCCCCAACCGTAATGCCATTGGGCCAGGCGAGGCTTACACCAGCCTTGGCCCCCAGGCGGGCTATGGGAGAAAGGTCTTCATTTCCACTATCATCCTGGCTGGTTTGATAAGTAACCGACCCAACCAACAAGATTGTCTTGTTGAGGTAGTGCTTTCCCTCAAGCTCGATCCCTTCTATGACGATCGTATCGGCACGGTTGGCATAGATCGGAAATCCACTCCTATCCTGATAGATGATATTGGTAAGGTTGCTACGGAAGGAGGTCAATGCCAGCTCTGTCCGATCTGCGGTATAACCTATGGAAAAATCGAGCGTCCCCACCTTTTCCGGCTCTAGGTCAGGATTTCCGATCAGGGCTGGGTGATTCAGGCTTGTCTCATTGATACTGGGTGCCCTGAATGCCTGCCCATAGAAGGCCTTGACGTTTATGTGCTCGCTTGGATACCAGATCATACCTACACGGGGCACAAGATCCCAGGCGAGGCCTTGGATCTTGTTTGCCTGTGCGCCTCCTACGAGCTTGATGGAATCGGTTAGCAGGCAGTCTATCTGCGCGTAAAGCCCGACGTCTGCCCTGGAGCCATCCGACCATATCGCCCCAGAGGTGCAATCGGTTTCTATACCTTCGAGCCAGCAGATCGTCCCTCCTACTGCCAGCTTCGATCTGCTTGAGAAGGTCAGAAAGTTGGTCCATTCCAGCAGTGTCTCGCTGGAGTCCCTCTTTATATTCGGCCACGAGCTCACCTCAAATCCAGACCGCGTGAAGGTAATGTTGACCGCAGTCCGCCACGCCGTGGTCAGGTCTTTATCGTATCCAAGATTCAGAAAGGTCTTTTCCCAATGAGAAACCCCAAAGCATGGAAACATGGCCATGAAGTCTGGGATGAAATATGCCGTCTCCCAATCGTTATGGGCCAGCATCAGGCTCAGATCCCTATAACTCATGCCAAGGTAGGCACCTGTACCTTTGTTGGGTATCCGCATACTGCCCACGACCGTGCCGCCATTTGATGCTGCCACATAATCGACAGGCCAATCTGACTTCTGCAGGTATCGCCCTGCTACGATCACACCAAGGTCACCGCTCTTGAGCTTGAGATTGGTCATCGTACCGAAGGACCCAGCCTCGCCAAAGAGTCCTTTGATGGTCGCTCGATCCTGGTTTGCCTCTTGGGTGATGACGTTTATCACCCCAGCGAATGCATTGGACCCATACAACACCGACCCAGGGCCCCTGACCACCTCGATCCTCTCGATGATCTCCACTGGGAAGGTCTCGAGGATCTCGCTCTTGATCCCACCTTCTTGGACCTCGCGTACCGGTCGGCCATTTATCAGCAATAGTACATGCTCGCTGCTATTGGAGATCTGATCACCACGGATGGCGATCATACTTCGGTCGGTCATGTATACCGTGGATCCGATCAGGCCAGGTACTCGCTCCAATATATCCTTTAGTGTGGTACCCCCGAATCGTCTCAGCTCCTCGCGGGTTACCACCGAGACTATGCCAGGGGCATCGGACTGCCTTTCTTCGACCTTTGAGGCAGTTGTGATGGGAACATTCAGAAGCTCCTCCAGGGATAGCTCGAAGAGGTTCTCAACCTTGACAGACTCGGCATCGAGCCCAGAGCCAGCACTGGTGGCATTGCAACATACCAGCAGTATTGCCATACCCAAGCATGTCAGGTTTATCGTACGCGTGGATGCTGCCGATGCCATATGAAGCTCCTGGTTTAGCAAGTTCTGTATCGTTTATCGACAAGAACGGCAGGCAGGTTGCCTATTGTTTCTTGAACAAAAAGTACCTATAAAACCTGGCCTTTGTCACGCAGGAGGCAACTTGCAGTTCTGGATCAGCAGCCATTTAGGTCGAAGGAGTGCTACATGCCCGATAATCCTTATAGCACGCCGACGGGTCTGGCGACTTTTCGTGTGGCCGGCCTTTGCGCGGCCGCCTAGAAGGGGATTGACATGTCCTGTGCAAATCCCTGCATTCACTGGCTTGGCAACTTGAGTTGCCATGCCGCGATAGAGGCTGGTGGCTGTTCGAATTCAGCCATGCGGAATCCAACAAATAGCCTTCCCTTTGTGGCCCAAAAGGAAGGCATTCCCCACCGGTGTCCAACCCCGATGTTTGGATCGAAGTCCTCATCCCTAGAACACCCATGGCAGACCCGCACCTTAGCACGGCCTTCAGCAAGGTATTCGATAGCTCGTCTGATGAAGACTATCTTACCCAACTTGGGGATAATCGATGTACGATGTGACCAAGGCGATGATCTCCTGCTTTCCCAGATCATCCACACCCTTGGGCAAGATCCTGTCCTCATACGCCTCAGGCAGCCGGTCCGCCTTGATGGCATCCTTCGGTGAGAGGATGTATTGCCTGAACTTATACACGAACTCTGTTGGGCCTCCCCTTTGCAGGTAGACATATTCGTAGTTCGGATCGGCCAATCGCATCGGTTCGACTTCAGTGTCTGTACGATCGGCTTAATCCGCATGGCAGGATCCAACCGCCTCATCTTCGCCAGGACATGTGCCACCTCGGTCGCTTCGTATGGTCTTGCACATTGAAGCCTTCACGCCAAGAGACTAACAAGGCCTTGGTTGACATCGCAGTCTATCTGGCGGTTTGCAAGCTCAGCCAGTGCTGCAGTTAGTATGTACCCGTCGCCATCTGGTACATCACTCCTGGTCATGGCCAACTCCAATAGCATCCGCGTAGAAGCCTCTGTCTTTATGGCCACAAGTGTGCGAAGGATGATAACAGCAATGATCCTGTCATGTATCCCGAAATCATGTCCGATAGCCTTTGCCCCACGGCAAGAGAGGCATAGCCTCTGCGCCAACCTCCATAAGCTTACCCGATGATTCTATTGCCTTGCCGTAATTGCTGCTGCGCACCTCCGCCATAGTTTGATCCATAAGGTCCTCGACATATCCTTGCATGGCAGTCACCTTGTTTCCCTTTTTGGTGGCCAGGATCTGTAGACCGGGCATCCTTGTTACAAACTCCTCTCATATCCATACCCCTTTTCTGTCTCTGGCCTATCTTTCTGGGATTATAACCTCCTGCTCTGCAGTACTACCCAATAGCTCACTTGTCACAGCCTCAACCTTCACCTTCACAGGACCGGT